>Ga0208185_1000068_pt1 | contig 64499 bp, 59 predicted proteins | sample EasRivMeERMLT700_FD_187532 | JGI IMG/M metagenome (GOLD analysis project Ga0208185, IMG submission 187532) | Soil microbial communities from meander-bound floodplain in the East River, Colorado, USA - East River MetaG ERMLT700 (SPAdes) (version 2) | ecosystem: Environmental > Terrestrial > Soil... | reverse complement strand
CCCCAGGATCGCTCCTGACCTGGTAAGCGGCTGCTGCGTCAGACGTCCGTCCCCCGGCTGGCCCAGCGAGACGCCGAAGTCGAGCACTTTCGCGCCGTGAGGCGTCAGAAAGATGTTCGACGGCTTAAGGTCTCGGTGCGTGATCCCGCGCCGATGCAGCGCGTCGAGCGCCGCGAGCACTTCAAGGCCAATCTGGATGGTCTCGTTGAGTGGCACGGTACCGCGAGCGAGCCGCGCCGCGAGCGGTTCACCCTCCAACCGCTCCATGGCGATGAACAGCTGGCCGTCGGACTCGCCGATTTCGTGCAGCTGACAGATGTGCGGATGATTGACACCGGCCGCAAGGCGAGCCTCGCGCCAGAAACGCGCGCGCGCCGTGGGATCCGCCGCGTTCTCGTGTCGGATGACTTTCAAGGCGATCGGCCGTTCCAGCTGCTCATCGAACGCGGCGTAGACGACGCCCATGCCGCCTTCACCCAGCGTGGCGGTAATACGGTAGCGGCCAATAAACTCCGGGACGTGTCGCACACTTTTCGTCCCGATCTCGTCGAACAGAATGACCGGCCTCTCCAGAAAGGTCCTGGCGCGTTCATGAGACGCGATTAACTGTTCGACCTCCTGGCGCAACGCCGGATTATTGTGGCAGGCCGCGGCAAGGTACGCCGGCCGACTGTCTGCCGGCAGCGCGCGAGCGCCCTCGAACACTTCCTTCAGGCGCAGCCAGTCTTCATCAGGACCAGGAAGCGTTGGATCCGGCGCCTTCATGTCTGCACCGACAATCGCTGATACAGCCACGCCTTTGCCATGGCCCATTCGCGTTCGACCGTGGCCGTTGATACCCCGATTGCTTCTGCGGCTTCATCAATGCTGAGCCCTGCAAAAAATCGCAGCTCGACGACGTGGCCCTGCCGTACATCCCGTAAGGACAGCGCCTCGAGCGCCTCGTCGAGCGCGAGCACATCGACGATGGACGTCTCAGCGACTGGCGTGACGTCGTCCAGACTCATCATCGTGACGCCCGCGCCGCGCTTGTCGGCGCGCTTCCGGCGAGCGTAATCGACGAGGATCTGGCGCATCAGCCGGGACGCAACCGCGAAGAAATGCGTCCGGTCGTTGAGCGTCAGGCGGTCAACGTCCATGAGTCGCAGGTAGACCTCGTGCACGAGAGCCGTCGCCTGCAGGGTGTGTCCAGGATGTTCCTGCCGGAAATGCGCGCGCGCCACCCGGCGTAGCTCGCCGTGCACCAATGGAATGAGGTGGTCGAGCGCCGCGGCGTCTCCCTGACGCCACGACCGCAGCAGTGCGGTGACTTCTTGCACGCGCGGGTCGGTCATCGATCGGCGACGACGCGGGCCTTTTGTCGTTGCTTGCGGGCCCACGCGCGTCGACTCAGTCTACGCCTCCTTCGACGGTTCGCTGAGGAAAAGCGCCGGTTGAGGGGAAACGGCGCCCTTTTGCGCTTCTCAGAGTGGGAGTCAATCCAACACAAAGGTCGTCGTCGACCTCCGAACAAAGGAACCTTATGAGAACGATTCGCCTTTACAGCCGCGTCGCCTGCTTCGTTGGTGCCGTGGCGCTGCTCGTCCAGATCTCGCCCGTGCTCGCAGCGGACGACAACCACAGCAATCGGCCCGTCGAAATCTCTTTCACGAAGTGGGGAGCCCCACCTCCAGCGGTTCCCCCGACCCCGTTTTTTGGTCTCTTCGATGGCTTCGCCGGTGACGGTCTCCCGGGCTCGTTCGGCGCAGAGGTTCTTTGGCGACAAGTGAGCGTGAACGGGCACGTCACTGGACTCGAGGCCATGTACGAGGTCGTGGACGGGGACCGTTCGTTCACGGCGCTCATCCGGGGCGGGACGAATGCGGCGGGCGCCGGCCTGCTGGACGGCGTCATCCTGGCTGGGTGGCGCACCGGCGCGCGGGTGCACGTCGAGTTTCAGAGGCATCTCGCGAGCGAAGGGGGCTGCGTGGGGGCACCACTCGGCAAGACGTGTTTCGAGGGAATCATCCAGGTCGGGCACGCCCCAAGGGACTGAACTTACGGCAGGCGCGACCGCCACTCTGCTCGTCCCGTTGCTGGGTTGCGCGCGTAGCAACCCAGCACGTCAACGCACGCGCGTCTTCAACCCCTCGAACCACTACTTCGACGACGACCATGCAGGCCAGCGTCGCGTCCTGTGTTGACACGGCACGATTCACTTGACGTTGACCGGGCTCCGGCGTAGAACACCACTATGACGAGCCTCACCAATCGCAGCATCCGCGGCCGCTTCACGTTGCTTGCCGTGGTCGCCCTTTTTGCATTGCCTTGCGTGCTGTCCTCCAGGCTGGCCGCCCAGGCGGCAGGCGTTGGGACCGCGCAACGCACGGCTGCCGCCGATCCGGATCGTTGGGAACCAACGATCAAGAAGTTCGAGGAGGCCGACAAGGCCGCGCCTCCCCCGCAGAACTCCATCGTCTTCGTCGGCGCTTCGAGCATCGTCCGATGGAATCTGCCCGGCTCGTTTCCGGAGTTGGGGCCGCGGGCTATCAACCGCGGATTCGGCGGTTCACTCGCGGCTGACTCGACGCGGTATGCCGAGCGCATCGTGATTCCGTACAAACCTCGGATTGTGGTGTTTTACGCGGGCGACAACGACGTCGAGGCCAATCACACGCCCGAGCAGATCGCGGGCGACTTCACGGCCTTCGAACGGAAGGTCCACGCGGCGCTGCCGGCGACGCAGATCATCTTCATCTCAATCAAGCCGAGCATCCGCCGGTGGCCGTGGATCGAGCAGATCAAGGGCGCGAACGCGCTCGTCCGGCAGTACTGCGCTACCCACGCGAACCTGACATTCGTGGACATCGTGCCGCAGATGATTGGCGCCGACGGGAAACCGAGGAAAGAGTTACTCGTCGAGGACGGCCTGCACATGACGCCCGCCGGCTACACGATCTGGAACGACGCGCTCAGACCACACCTGCGACTCAGTCAGTCGAGCCAGTAGGGGTGCAAGTACCGGGACTATCATTCGCGAAAGGAACACACGTCATGACTCGACTGCTGGTCATCTGCGCCACCGCGTTTGCCCTGGTCACAGTTGCCGTCGCCCAGGCGCCGACCGCCCAGCGTCCTGATCCTCGCAGCCTCCGCCTGCGTGGCGACCGGTTCAAGCCACTCACCTATGACGAGATGACGCCAGCGCAGAAGACGATGATCGAGCATTTGCTGGCGGGCCCGCGTGCGGGCGCGAACGGTCCTTTCAATGTCCTGCTGCGCAGTCCGGAAATCGGCGATCTCGGGCAGCAATTCGGCGCGTCGACGCGCTTCAAGTCCTCGCTGCCCCAGCGGCTGTACGAGCTGGCCATCCTCGTCACGGCTCGCCACTGGACCTCGCAATACGAATGGCAGGCGCATCATCGCTCGGCGCTTCAGGCGGGCCTGAGCCCGGCGATCGCGGACGCCATCGCGCAAGGCAAGCGTCCCGCCGTCATGCAGAAGGACGAAGAAGCCGTATACAACTTCTCCTCTGAGTTGCTGAACACCAAACAGGTCAGCGATGCGACGTTCGGCGCCGTGAAGAATGCGCTTGGCGAGCGAGGCGTCGTGGATCTGGTCGCCGTGATGGGATGGTACGGCACGGTGTCGATGCTGCTGAACGTGGACCGCTACCCGGTCGCGGAAGGTACTCAGCCGGAGCTCAAGCCCCTCAACTAGACGGATCTAACGCTGACGCGGCCGGGTCGCTGATTACGGTCGCGTCCAATTTCTTCGACCTCCATCTCCGCAAATTACGCGGCCGTCCGAGCCGCTGCGGGCTTTCCGTACCAATGACGCGTTATCCAGCAAGACGTGGGACGCGGAATTGAACAACGGCGGGGCCTCGCCCTGATCCGTATCCGTGATGTCTACAAAGGAGTTCAATGATGTTGGCTCGTAGAGTAGTCGCGTTTGGATTGGCCTTGGGGTTCTCACTTCACTGCGTCGTTCCGGCATCGGCTGCGGAGCGACGGCTTCCTGACGGAACCAGGATCGCTGTGAGGGTCATGGAGCAGCTCTCGTCTGCTTCCGTGAAGGATGGCAATCCGGTGAATTTCGCAGTTGTCGAAGACGTTGTCGTCGATGGGGAAGTCGTCATCAAGCAGGGGACGCCGGTTCGAGGCGTCATCGTAGAAGCGGCAGCGAAACGGCGCATGGGCCGTGCTGGAAGATTGTCGTATACGGTCAATGAAACGAAAGCCGTGGACAAGAGCGTCGTCCGCCTTCGTGCTGTTCAGGAGAAGAAGGGCGACAGCAACGTGACCTCGACAGCGGTCACAACGACTGCCGTCGCCGTGTTCGTCCCGGTCGCGGCGCCGTTCTTTCTGCTCAGACAGGGCAAAGACATCGTGGTGGCGGAAGGCACTCGGGTTGATACCTTTGTGGACGGAGAGCACGTGATCGCGACAGAGGCGGCGGGGCCGGTCGCGGCGGCTCCTGCCGCGATGCGTGCGGCGAAGCTGACCAACTCAGACGTCCTGGCGCTGCATCAGGCAGGTTTCGGCGAGGAGGTCATTCTCGCGAAGATTGCCGCTTCCTCAGCCGCGTTTACGGTGGACGCCACCGATTTGGTGGCGCTGAAGAAGGCCGGACTTTCCGAGCGAGTGATCGCGACGATGGTTGCGGCCAGATAGGGGCAGGCGAGGAGGAGCCGGGCGGCCGCGATGTCGCGCCTTCGCGGCCGTCAGGAGCCATGACACGGACAGCAGGTCGCTGAGGGCGTCGCGATCGACGCGCGAGAGACGCACCAGCACGAGGGGATAGGCCCGATAGTAGTCGGTCAGGTAGTAGGTCTCGGGCGCATCCTCGACCAGCAATTCGCGATCTTCAAAGGCGGCCCTGACCACGAGCGTGTCTGGTTCCGCCGAGCGATGAGTGGCCAGGCCTGCCATGAAGCAGCCGCCCAGCTTCAGTACCGGCGATCCGTCGTACCTCGTGGCTGCCTCGACGTCTGGCAGCGCGAGCCCAACCGTCCTGACGATCTCGAACACGTCCCTCGGCTTTTGCATTGTCAGCCTTCGCCTCTAGGATCTTAGATTCGCATGATCATGCGCGCCATTCTTCTGCGGCGAAAGCGGTTTCTAGTTAGCACAAGCTTGCAGCACGTAGTAAACGACGCTGTGCCGCTGTGAGCCGCGGCATGTCCTCCGCAAAACCGGCTTGATCCGAAGCAACCGAGCTTCGCCGGCGAGCGATAAAGCTAGTCGGCCTTCGGCCTGATTACGGTTTTGCTTCGGACACGCCGCACCTCACTGCGGCGAAAGCGTCTTACAGCGGCGTTCGGCGCCGCGCCACGTGTTCGATCCATCGCGCTCACACGTTGATCCCTTTGAATCGGTCATATCCGGGCGGAGCACCAATGGAACGTGGGCGAAAGGACACAATCATGACTGCAACAAAGGCGATTGCCGGTGGCGTGGCCGCCAACATCGTCACGGTCATCCTGTGGGCGATGTCCAGCATTCCGGGATGGGACCTGGTGCCGGAACAACCCAAGGCCGCGATTATCGCCCTGGTCAGCACTGGTGTCGGTGCGGCGATCGTGTACTTCGCACCAGCGAACCAGCAGACGTTGACAAAGACGGCGCCCGACAGAGGCGACGAGCGCGAGACCTCCTTTGGATCTGCCAGAGTTTTCGCGGAATCGGTCGATTGAGAGAGCCCCTGACTTAGCGGCTGCTCGGGATTTGGAGTTTGGGATTTGGGGTTTACCACGTTGCCTGCATTGGATGCCGTGCGGTAGCATCCGGCGAAGATGCCGTCCCGCGAGCCGGAACCGCTGCTCCGAATCAGCTGTTTCGAGGTCCTGATCGGAAAACGGGATCTCGGCTTCGCCCAGGTCGGTCCGCTCACCTCGGAGACGGACCTCTACGCCCTGTCAGATCGGCCCATTCATCGCTTCGCCACCGTCGTCCTCCGGCGAGCCCTCACCGCATCAACAGAGCTGTACGACTGGCGCCGGCTTATCGTGCAGGGCAACGATGACCGTCGGGACGTTACCATTCGCCAGCTATCCGCCCCGGGCGGGAAGATCGTGAATTCGTGGAGACTCGTGCGTGCGTGGCCGTGCCGCTGGTCGGGGCCCGCCTTCGATGCCATGAAGAACGATATCGCCTACGAAGAGCTCGAGTTGACCTTCGACGATCTGGTCTGGCTGGATCACAACCCCAAGACTAAGGAAGGCTGACATGGCCGTTGTTCGTGAGCGCCCGTACGCACAGTTCAATTTCCTCGTGGATATCGGGACCGGCGAAACCGAGGGGCCGGAGGCCGGCTTTCAGGAATGCAGCGGGATCTCCATGAGCGTGGACGTCATCGAGTACCGCAACGGCAACGAGAGAGAGAACACTCCGCGCAAGCTCACCGGTCTTACCCGAGTGAGCGACGTCACCCTCAAACGCGGGATCATCGGCTCGTTAGGACTCTACAAGTGGATTGACGACATCCGGAACGGCAACCCGGCCGCTCTCCGCACCGTCGTGATACAGCTGCAGAACGAGGACCACACGGCGGTCGTGATGACATGGAAGCTCCTCCGCGCCCGGATCATCAAGCACACGAGCGGACCGTTCAATGCCAAAGGGACGGACGTCGCCATGGAGGAGATCACAATCGCGTACGAGCGACTCGAGCTGGAGTAGCAACGGTCATGAAAGTGGCCATTCGTTCTGTCTGGTGTCTCGCGCTCCTGATTGGGTTCCTCAGCCTGTCGGCGGTCCGAGGCGTCAACGCGCAGGCAGACCCCGCCCTCGGAACGTGGAAACTGAATCTCACGAAATCGAAATACGAATCAAGTCCGCCGCCGAAGAGTGAGACGCGCACCTACGAGCCCTCAGGCCCCGATGGCGTCAAGGCGACATTCAATCGCATCGATGCCGCCGGAAAGTCGATGACCATCACATACGTCGCCCGATATGACGGGAGGGATTACGCGTACTCCGGCTCGCCGGATGCCGACACGATCGCGCTCACGCGCATTGATGTCCGGACGATTGGCACGATCCTCAAGAAGAACGGCCGAATTGTTCAGGACACGAAGGTGATTACCTCGCCTGACGGCGCCATGCGGACCCAGACATCCACGGGGATCGATGCCGAGGGACGGAATTTCACAAACGTCATGGTGTTCGACAGACAGTAATGCCTCGGTGTGCTCCGAACCGGCTCTACCTCTTCAATGCAGCGGGCGAATGTGGCGCCGGGATTGCGTACGCGCGTCGCGCTGTCAACATGCGCGGCGAAGAGAGGTGCAACGTGAAGAACTGCCTTCACCAACGTGCGGGAAATGCGTTGGTTCTGTTGACTCTCGGAACGTTAAGCGTCGCAGTGGCGGGGTGTGACGATTCACACCCAGCACTCCTGGTCAACACGCCGTCTTCCCTGGTTACGACGCCGTCTTCGTTCAATGCAGAGGCGACGCTGTCGCCGAGCTTCGTCGGACTTACGCCGCTCAGCGGATTCGACTGCTCGGGCTTCGTCTTCGGCACGTCGTTTAATCTGGTTGTTGCGGCGAGCGCTCAGGACCTGACGCTGGATAGCGTGACGCTCCACATGATCGATGGCACGAACCTCGGCGGCCCATCGGTGACGATTCCGACTCCGCAACTGGCCTCGCAGTTTGGGTCGACGGTCGTACGTGCCGGCACCACCCGGGCTTTTGGACTGCGACCCGTCTTTCCCTGCGTCGGGAGACAGCCGCATTCCCTGACCGCGACCGCTGTCCTGTTGGATCAACACCGGGTAAGGCGGACGCTCACCGTGACAGCCAGGGTCCGATAGGCCATCTGCGGGTTTCCTCGACGCGGCGCGTAGGCGGGTGTGAAGACCCGCCTCTACGCGGGAGGCGCAGGGCGAGGAGTCTGTCGAATCCGCTCGAGGGCACTCGGTACTCCTGAGTGACGCCGGCGATGTCTCCCCGTGCCTTCATCACTCCGGCGACGCCATCACGAGATGGCAGATAGAAAAACTTAGTCAACCACGAAGACGCGAAGAACCATCAACCTGCACGTCGATGTGATCGTCGATCCGGACGCGATCATCTTGCTTATTCACGGTGACGATCTGTAATGAGCAGCATTAGGGGAAGTGACCCGTGCAACGATCGTTAGATCTGCAATTTTTTTTGGCGCGCACGTCACAATCTGCTTGACAAGAACGCGACGACTCTTTAAATTCACCGACGCTGCGCGCGTTGGAAGAAGACGAGCAGCTCGCTGGTTCGGGAGTGCGAGTCAGATTCGTTTGCGATATGGGGTGTCTCTTCGAAAGAGGATGCATCGCATGTCTCTGATGTGAGATGCACTTGCATTGCCGGGCAAGAACGCGACGGTTCTCGATCGGTAAGATGTGGAGCGTGGTTGTCGGTGAAGATGCGCAAGCATTTTCGCAGCCAAGAACGTGAAGCGGCTTTCTGAACGAGAAGCGGAGTTTCTTGGAAACTGGAGACGTGCAAGCGTCTTCGGCCAGCAGGCAGCGAATCAACCTCCGACGCGCGCTGCGTTCGTACAGCCCGCCATCACGTTCCTCTCGCCGTCCACCGGCCTCGAGCTCCTTCCGCGACTTCGCTCTGTTTGAATTGATTTGTGAAATCCGTGAAGCGGTTTTTGCGCAAGACCGTAGAGGCGGGTCTTTAGACCCGCCTCCGAGTCAACCACGAAAACGCGAAGGGCACGAAAAACAAAAGGTCTAGGCCGTTGTATTTACTGCCCGCGCTCGTTCAACGTGAATGGTGACTTGAACTCGAACCCCTCAACCTGCACGTCGACGTGATCGTCGATGCGGACGCCCACCAGCCCTGTCATCTTCTCCGTCTCGGTGTAGGACCCGGTTCCCGCTCTCGTCGGGGTCGCGTCTACCACCGCCCCATTCACCAGATACGACACGGCGGTCGGCGCCACCTGCACTTCCAGTGTGTTCACCGACTTTCCACTCGCATCAGGCTTTCTGACGGCGAAGTGAAGCGACTTATCCATGTCGTGCACGTCGTTGCCCGCGCGGTGGCGGATCTGGAACGTGCCATCCTGCGCGATCGTGAAATACACGTAGGTCGGAGTCGATCCCTCCATGTCGGTACCGCCGAAGAAGAGACCGTAGTAAGTCGCTTTGTCTGCTGGCTTCAGCAGCGTGAAGGTCGCCTTCACGCTGTAAATGGGCTTGACCGTGTGAGCCGGATCCCAGATGACCGCGCCCGGGCCGCCCGTGACGTGAAAGCCCTTTCCCATCGCCGCGATCTTGAGATTCGGATTGGCGTCGGGAGCGGAGGCACCCTGGCTCCCGTCCATACGCACCTTCCAGCCACCGTGGACCTGTGCCGCGATCGGGACCGCGAACGCCGCGATCAAGGCAATGAGCAAGGCACGTCGAAGCATAGTGAGTCTCCTTTTGACGCGTGAGCGCGGATATGATATCCCTTCCGCGCTTGAGTTCAGAGTGCCAATAGAGACCCCCGCAGGCGACGCGACCCGTCGCCGTTTTCTCAGCTCGATCACGAGCGGTATTCTGAGCGTCATCGGCGGTATTCTCGGCGTTCTCGGTGGCGGCGCCGTCCTCTCTTCGACGGTTCGCAGGCAAGAGGACTGGCTTACCGCATCGTCTCTCCATGATCTCCCCGTCAACGAACCCACGGCGGTCACGCTCAGCATGATGCGGCTGGACGGCTATCGGGAGGCCCTCCAGCGGCGGACGATTTTCCTCGTGAAAACGGGGGAGTCGGAGGTGGCTGCGTTCGACGCCACGTGCACCCATCTCGGCTGCCTCGTCGCATGGGATGCGCAGGGGCAAGTCTTCAAGTGTCCGTGCCACGGCGGGATCTATGACCGGACCGGCGCGGTGATGGATGGTCCTCCCCCCGAGGGGCTGATCAAAGTCGCCACGCGGGTCGACGGCGATAAAGTCCAGGTGCAGGCCTAGTGGACCTGGTGCTCGAAACATACAGCGGGCCGTTCGGCTGGAGCGGCCCGAAAATCGTGGTCGCAGGACTGACGTGATCCCAACACCATCTGTTGAGACTACCCGGTAAAGATGCGCGACTGGTTGGACGCCAGAACGGGCTACCGCGCCCTGGTTAAGCACCTCCTCGACGAGCCGCTGCCGAGCGGTGTCGGATGGTGGTTTGTCACCGGCAGCATCGTGCTGTTCCTGCTGACAGTGCAGTTGCTCACCGGGATCCTGCTGGCAATCTTCTACTCGCCCTCGCCCGACTACGCCTACGACAGCGTCCGCTTCATCATGGAGCGCGTGACGTTCGGCCGCGTGTTACGCGGTCTCCACTTCTTCGGCGCGAGCTTCATCGTCATTGCCGCGATCGTGCACATGTTGCGGGTCGTGGCGTTCGGGTCTTACAAGAAGCCGCGCGAGTTGAACTGGATCGTCGGCGTGTTGCTCCTGCTGATCATCCTCGGCTTCGCGCTCACCGGGTATCTCTTACCGTGGGATCAAAAGGCGTACTGGGCGACGACGGTCACGCTCAATATCGCGCGGAGCGTGCCGCTGGTCGGCGGTGTGCTGAGCGGCGTGCTGAAGGGCGGCAACGACCTCGGCGCCCTGACGTTGATGCGGTGGTACGCGGCGCATGTCTTTCTTCTCCCTGCGTGCCTGATCGCCTTTACGGTTGCGCACCTCTACCTGATGCGGCGGCAGGGCATCTCGGGTCCCGTCAAGCCCGTGCCAGGCCCGCCGACGCCGTTTTATCCGTATCACGCCATCAGAGACACGATCGCCGTCGCGGTGGTCTTCGCTCTGCTTCTGACGTTCGCGATTGTCTTCAACGCGCCTCTCGACGCGGTTGCCGATCCCACTGACGCCACGTATGTCCCGCGGCCCGAGTGGTACTTCATGAGCCTGTTCGAGCTCCTGAGGCATTTTCCGGGACCGCTCGAGCCGGTGGCGACCGTAATCATTCCGGGCATCGTCATCACGCTCTTGTTCCTGCTGCCGTTTCTTGACCGCAGGCCAGACCGCGCACCGGCGAGCCGACCGCTCGTCATCGCAAGCTTCATGTTCGTTTTCACCGGCATCGCGTTTCTCACGATTCTGGGATTCCGGAGCACGCCGGCTCCGTCGTCGGCAACGCAGCAGGCGAGTGCGCGGCAGGGCGCGACCCCTGGTCAGCGCGGGCCCGTGATGGTCGAGGACGTCTTCAAGAACGTGCAGGCGCTGAAGGGCATCACCGTCGACGAGTTCATGGGGACCATGGGAATCATGTCGGCGTCGTTGGGCCTCTGCTGCAACGATTGTCATCCAGGCGCGGGCACCGACGAAGTGGTGTGGGAGGCCGACACCGAGCCGAGAAAGGTAATCGCCCGCGACATGGTCCTCATGATGCAGGCCATCAACCGGGACAACTTTTCGGGCCGTCAGGTGGTGACCTGCTGGACCTGTCATCGCCTTCGCCTGACCCCGGTCGAGACGCCGAGGCTCGATGAGTTTTATGGTGAGGCCATCAATGAACTGGATGCTGTGATCTCGAAAGCCGCGGGCGTTCCGACGCCCACGCAGGTGCTCGACAAGTATCTGCAGGCGATCGGCGGCGCAGAGAAAGCGGCGGGTCTCACCAGCATCGCGGCGACCGGCAAGGTCGTCGCATTCGGAAGCTTCGGCGGCGGTGGCAACTTTGAGTACTTTGCGCAGGCGCCAGACAAGCGCGCCATGCTCAGCCACCTTCCGGATGGAGAGAGCAACAGGACCTTCGACGGTCGTGCCGGCTGGTTTGCGATCCCGCTGGCGGTCGTGCCCAAGTACCCCTTGACGGGAGGCGAGCTCGACGGCGCGCGGCTGGACGCACAGTTGTCGTTTCCAGCGGAGATCGCGCGTTCTCTGACGGGATTGCGCGTAGGCCCCGTAACAGAAATCAACGGCAAAGAGGTCTACATCCTCCAGGGAAACGGCGCGAGAGGTTCGTTCGCGAGCCTGTACTTCGACCGGGAGTCGGGGCTGCTCGTGCGGATCATCCGCTACACGCCATCAAAGATCGGCAAGGTGCCGACGCAGGTGGACTATGCGGATTACCGTGACGTCGGTGGGATCAAGTTCCCCTACCGGTGGATAGTCACCTGGCTGGACGGCCGCGACGAATTCGACTTCGGTGACGTGAAGTTCAATGTCCCGATTGACGCCGCGAAGTTCGGGGAGCCAGTGATAGCAGCGCGCCCCTAAGGGAGTTGGGTCGCACTCGAGGTCCAATAGGCCGGAGCGATGGCACTCTGTCATCGCAGAGGCCGGCATGGTCATGCGCGGAGCAAAACCCGTTCAGCGAACGCCGCAGGCGAAGCTACTGGGAGCCTCCATGCGTTTTGCGGAGCCGCATGGCCATGGCGGCCGCGCATCCTAGGTTCGCCAGTCGCTGATAGCAGGCCGAACTAGGGTCGGTCTCTACGACCGGATCCCGGATCCCCGATCCCCTTTATTTGGGAATCGCGTCCTTGTATTTGACGCTGTCCTGATCGAACCGGCAGTCCCACTCGAAAATTTCGGCGGTCTTATCGATGATTCGATAGAGTGGCATGCTGATCTTCCATGGCCGCGTGAAGACGCTCGGGTCCTCGATCGTCGCTTCGTACTGGATGTGATCGCGGTCGATCGGGGAGTAGCGTTCCACGACGTGCAACGCGTCGCCGTGGAAATTGCCCGCATGGTCGAACCAGCTGCGCTCGTCGAGCTTCCGAACGTCCACGACGAGCGTGTCGCCCTCCCACTTCCCACGGGAGTCGCCCATCCAGAAGTCCGGCCAGCCTTCCAGCCACTCCCGCGACCGTCCGGCGAGATCGATCATCCGGACCGCCCGCGCGAACGCGTAGCGGATGCCGACCATTTTCGGGTTCTGGATGATTTCGAACGGGTACGGCATGTACGTGGCCCGCGGAACGCCAGGCAGGAGGCACTTCGTGAACGCGGGATCCTCCGTATCGCGCGTGTCAAAGTTCTTTTTCTTCTGCACCAGTGCCTCTGGCTTGTACGGAATCTCGTTTCCCTCGACGACGCCGCGGCCGGGCGGCACGCCAAGGTACCCGGCGAGCGAAGAGTTGTGGTCCTGAATGTCCCAGGCTGCCGTGTTCAACGCCTGCCAGATCCCGCTGAAATCAGGCTTGCCGTCAGCGGTCCGTGGAAGCTGATTCGCTCCCGCGGCCGGCCGGGCCTGCGCTGCCGCTCGCGACGCGGGAGCGGGGGCCGTCGTCTGGCCTGCGAACGTGAAGACACTGGAGACGACAATTGCCGCGCCCGCTAGGAGAGTGAGCCTGCCGAATCGTTTCATCTGATGCGCCCTAGAAACCGAAGATGTTCTGCATCGAGTAGCTGCCTTCGTGGCACGTGAACTCCGGGGCCATCTCCTCGTCCTCGTTGGCAGGGTAGAAGAAGCCCGCGGACTTGACCGGACGGGTGAACGTTTTCGGGTCGTCGTAGGTGAGTACAAACGTGATCAGCTTGTCGGACACTACGGTGAAGCGTTCCGTGATGTGCAACTGCCGGCTGAAGGGCGCGATCGTATTTCCCACCCCGAAGTACGCCCTTCCATCGAGGTTGGTTGTATCGACGACAAGGTCATTGCCTTCCCAGCGTCCTGTCGAGTGTCCGCCGAAGAAGGTCATGTTGGGGTTGGGGTGCGCGCGGCCGTCGGTGTAGAACACGCGCGTGTGGTGGTTGGCCTCGAACAACAAGGCCACTTCACCGGGCCGCTGAAAAATGGCGACCGCGCCACCCGCCCACGGCTGTGGGGGAGTGCAGCGCACGCTGAGCTCGAGATAGCTGAGCGACTTCGCCGGGCAGCACATGTTCTTCGCGTAATCCATGCGCAGGGCGCGCCCCTCGGGCGTGTACGGAAGCACCCTGTCTGCCGGATCGATGATCCCTTGTGGCGGGCGCGGGTTCGGCATGTACCTCGGCGCTCGAGCCGGCGCCACCTCTCCCTCGGGACCCGCGGCGACTTGCCCCTGTCCGAACCCCTGGGGTTCCGACAGCACGCCAAAGGCCTTCAGCTCGCTGTTCGGCGGGTTGGCCTCATTGAGATTGCCGCCAGCTCTGACCCAGTTGCCCCGGATATCCGGCGTTCCATCCGGTAGTCGCTTGAGGGTGCCGGATGGCGCAGCCGCGTTCCGGGTGGCGGCCTGCGCGGTCCGCGCGCCAGCCGGCGCCTGACCCTGTGCGCGAAGCGGCAGGGTCAGCAACGCACTGGTCACGGCGACAACGGCCGTACCGATGACAACGACGTGCTTTCTCACGTATGACTCCTTTCGTGCGCAGCTGCTACTTGGGTGCGTCTTTGATCGACGAGGACGCAAACAGGTCTCTGCCATCGGGCAACCTGACCTGGAATGCGTTGCCGACCGACCCGCCCGCCCGCGCGAGGAATCCGCTGATGGTCACGGGGGTGCCAACCTTGATATCACTCCTCGACCAACCGGCCCGCAGCAGCGCGTTCGGCGCGCCCATCTCAAACCGCCAGCCAACAGTCTTCCCGTCGGTACCCTTGACGTCGATAAAGAGCCATGCGTGCGGATTGACCCATTCCAGCTTGGTAATCTCTCCAGACACCTTGACCGGCTTGGACTGATCGAACTCCGCAGAAAACGCGTGATGGGCGAGAACCGGAACGGCGGCGCTCAAAAGCATCACCGCCAAGGCTACGAGGCGACCTGTCTTTCGCATGCATCTCTCCTATGCGAGCGGTCAGCGACGCGCTCGACTTCAGCAAACCCGAATATGTCCACCGAATCATCTCATGGGGATTTCAATTTTGCCTGCCCCGAGGCCCTTTTTATACACCGAGAGTGGCGTTGGTGCATGAATCTGCAGTCTGGGGAGGTCCAGGGACTGGGATTCGCTCGATCTTCTGCGGCGTCCGACCCCGGCCTCGTTGAACCTTTCAACTCTGGTCACATGTTAGGATCCGCCGCGCTATGGCCGATGTGACAACAGTACATACACACGTACAACCCAGCACCATCCAGGTGGCCATACAGGTTGAAATTCCAACTCAGGAGCTTCGGGCGGGGGAAGCAGCTGAAGTGCTTCTGTGCTTGTCCGAGCTGGCTGCACTGATAGCGGGCAGCGACTATTTTGATCTTGCGGAAGCGGACCCTGCCGACGCCGAGAACTGGAGGTCCAACGCATTGGTCGTCAACCAGATGTCGATTAGCCCTCCGTTGGAGATCCTGGCCGTTCTTCCGGGATGCACACCGGAGCAGGTTGAAGCATTCGTTGAGGCGCTTACGTTCATGTACCTGGTTGTTCGGGATCAACAGGCTGGCAAGAAGACCAACGACGATGAGCGACTGACAAAGGCAGCACACTTGCTCGTCCAAGACACGTCAGATGTGCCCAGAACCCCACCGATTGAAAAAGTTCGAGCCATCGTTGTGAGGTTGGCTGTTTTGTCCCTCACTATCGTCGACATCACGATTCGTCGGGGGTAAAGTGCAATTGTTTGCCACCGCAATCGCCGACACTGTTTTCACTATGACGGAACACCGAGGCATCGAGGCAAAACCCGATTGAATTTCTCGGTGTCTCGGTGTCTCGGTGTCTCGGTGGTACGTGGCAGTGAAATTCGCTCTATTTCAGCACCGATGTCCGTAAGGGGAGCAACATCATGAGCATGCGTGTCAGGCGGCGTGAGTTTCTCTCGGGTCTCGCGGCGGCGGGCGCCGTCGCATTGGTCCCCGACGTCTTGAAGGGCGCGCAGGCGCGGCCCCCGGCGGCTGCGGCCCCCGCGCGTCGCATCATCGACACCCACTACCACTACTCATCGCCCGCCTACAGAGCGGTGCTCAAGCCCCTCAACACCGGGCAGACCGGGCTCGTCGAATGGGACGAAACGAAAGCTCTCGAGGACATGGACAGATACGGCGTCGCGACGTCGATCATGTCGATCAGCGAACCTGGCGTCCACTTCGGCGACGATGCGAAGGCGCGTGCGCTCGCACGCGACTGCAATGAGTACGCGGTGAAGCTGATGTCCGATCACCCGGGACGTTTCGGGTTGTTCGCGATCCTGCCGCTACCCGACGTCGACGGCGCGCTGAAGGAGATCGAGTACGCGCTCGACACGCTGAAGGCCGACGGCATCTGCTTCATGAGCAGCTATCCCAACCCGGGGAAGTACCAGGGCAATAAGTACCTTGGCGACCCGCTGTTCACGCCGGTGATGGAGGAGCTCAATCGGCGCAAGGCGATCTGCTACACACATCCGTTCCGCGCCGAGCCGATGTACAGCCTGCTGCCCGATCGCCGTGCGATGGGCATCACGCTGGCCACCGATACCACGATCACGATCCAGAGCATCCTCTACACCAACACCGCGGTGCGTTTCCCCGACATCACCTTCATCTGGTCGCACGGCGGCGGGACCATGCCGTACATCACGAGCCGGTTTGGTGCCGCCAACGGGCCGGACGGAACGCCGAACGCGACGCTGGCGGTCATCCAGCGCTTCTACTACGACACTGCGCAGGCGTTCACTCCGTACACGCTGGATGGATTCACGAAGTTGATTCCGAACTCGCACATCCTGTTCGGGAGCGACTATCTCGGCAACGCTGGAAGCGCGGGCAACGTAATACGGGGGCTCGAAAGCTACACAGGGTTCACGCCGGCGCAATTGCGCGCCGTCGAGCGCGAGAACGCGCTCGAGCTGTTTCCGCGATTGAAGCGGACGTAGCGAGCGCTGATCAGTTCTGGCCGCCAACCCCTGTCGCATCACCCCTCGTGTTGGCGCCGCACAACTGAGCCCTCGCATCGTCAGCTAGCGCGCTTTCCGACGGAGAATGGCAACCACTTCCGCGTCGCCGATAGCTGTGTCAGCGACCGTAAGGCCCACGAAGCCGAAGCCTTGCTCTCCAGCCTCTGCGAGTTCCTTCTGCAGCGTTGATGTCTTCTTCGTCGCCAGGAGCCGATACTCATAGCGCGCCTTATCCGACAAATTCGGATCGCGCTCGAGGATTGCGACGACTTCCTTGCCGCCGAACGTACTCTTGAAAACGGTCTGCCCGCGGTATTCGTAACCTGCGTCGCCGGCCCCCTGCAATTCCTTCTGCATAGTGGACGTTTTGGTGGTCGCAAGGAGGCGGTAGCCGAACTGGCTTGGCTGGCCGTCCTTGACCATCACAACGACGACCTCTGAGCCGCCAAAGGAGGTCTCGCCGCCCATCACGCCGGCATACCGGAAACCTTCGTCGGCCGCTTCCTGCATCTCCTTCTGCATCGTGGAAGTCTTGTTAGCCGCCAGCACGCGATACTCCGACCGGTCGGCGGGAGTTTGCGCGCTCAGTGAGATTGCAGACGTAAACAAGCCAATGCAGACAAAAACACCGGCGGCAGCTCTGAATCCGTTCATCTATGACACCTCTGTAACGGGATTTCCGTTTTGGATTCCGGCGTAACAGTTGCCGCTTGTGTTGGCGATATCCAGCACCGGCGGCAGCACTAGTATCGGCCAAAGTCGACGGCGCCAACCTTCGCCTTCTTTTGCATGAGCGTGAGAAGCGGGCTTGCCCCGGCCGAAGCTCGGAGGTTCCATGAGCGAAGGCGGAGCTTGCCCCGCCGAAGCTCGCAGGTTTCCATGAGCGAAGGCGGGACCTACCCTGTCACAGCCCTTTTCTATCCTCTGGATGGAGGGTCGAGATGTCTTTTGCCGCCGCTGACGAGTCAAAACACGCTCGCCAGACCTGCCACAGCTGCCGCGACCGCCCGCCTTCGCAAGAGCGCTTCGGCGCGGCAAGCGATCACCAGCCTTCGCTCTACGAGCCACGGCGGGGAACCGTGCTCTGTTTCGAGTGTTGTCGCTCCGAGCTGAATCGCCAGCGCGCCGAGCGCCCTGAGGCGCGTCCTTCGACGTTGCCGCTGCCGCCGTTCTTCTCGGAGGCGCGGCAGCTGACCGCCCCCGAAGTCGCGCATCGGCGGCAGATGCTGGGATTCCTCCAGCGTGCCTCGCCGAAGCCTTAGGGCCAGCGCGGATCTAGGATGCGCGGCCGCCATGGCCATGCGGCTCCGCAAAACCCATGGAGGCTCCCAGCAGCTTCGCCTCCGGCATTCGCTGAACGGGTTTTGCTCCGCGCATGACCATGCCGGCCTCTGCGACGACTGAGTGCCATTTCATGGCCGCTTCGGCGATCCGAACGTCGGGTATCGACGGTAGTGTCCGGCTCATAGAAGCCGGACCAAGGTGCCCGGCGGTCGATCGCCTTGGAATTGGACGCTGGGAGTTGATCCGACCACGCGGCCAGCGCGGATCTACGATGCGCGGCCGACATGGCCATGCGGCTCCGCAAAACCCATAGAGGCTCCCAGCAGCTTCGCCTCCGGCATTCGCTGAACGGGTTTTGCTCCGCGCACGACCATGCCGGCCTCTGCGATGACTGAGTGCCATTCCATGGCAAGGTGTCCGGCGGTCGATCGCCTTGGGAGTTGGGAGTTGGACGTTGGGAGTTGATCCACCCCATGTCCGGTGGACGCGACGGGACGTCACCGGTAGGGGCGCGCTGACGAAGGGATCAGGGATCAGGGATCTGGGATCAAAATCCAGCGCTCTTGATCCCGGATCCCGGATCCCGGATCCCGTTCATCAAGAACTCTTCGAAGCCTGCTTCATGAATCCGAATCGGCTTGGAGCGCGACAAGCCACGGAGGCACGGAAACACGGAGAAATCTATTTGGCTCCATGACTCCGTGTCTCCGTGGCCCGTGCGATCGCCGAAGGACTCAGCGACGCGGGATTGCGTCGCATCCAGCGTCCCGCGTCAACGGCTGTGACGAAATCGAGGACCGCCCGGTTGAACGCGTCTGGTTCCTCCAGGTTGATCGTATGGCCGGACTTCGGCAGGACGACGAGTCCTGCCGCTGGAATCGTGCGCTTCATGAACAGCGCCGGCTCGAGGCACGGCTCGTCCTCGTCACCCGTCATGATCAACGTCGGCACGTCGAGCCTTGCCATCTGGTCGCCCAGTTCGTAGATCGACGGCCGCTTCATTTGTACGCCGCGCATGGTCAGGGCGTGACCAATCGCGGATTGCCGCTTCAGCAGGTCTCGGAACTCTGTCCAGCCGTGGGGGTCTTTGTCGATGAACTGCACGCGCGTCGGCGCGCGCGCGTACGTCTCCGCGGCTGTGTCCATCCCCTCGCGCTCCAGCTGGTCGGCGAGGGTCGCGCAATCGCGGCGGAAGCTGTCGCGCTCCTCAGGCCTCGAGCCGTAGCCAGCCCCCGCGACCACGAGCGACAGCGCGCGCTCGGGATGAGAGAGGCCGAAATGCAGCGTCGCATAGCCCCCCATCGACAGGCCAATGACATGAGCCTTGTCGATCCTCAGATGATCGAGGACACCGCGGATGTCCTCGACTGCCTGAACCTGCGAATACGCTGCCGGATCCTCCGGCACATCCGATGGCGGATAGCCTCGAGCGTTGAACGTGATCGTGCGATAGCGACGGCTGAAGAAACGGATCTGCGGCTGCCAGCTGGCCGCCTCTCCGGCGAACTCGTGAACGAAAATCATCGGGACGCCGTCACCGACCTCCTCGTAGGACAGAGCCACGCCGTTGATGCGTGCACGTTCGCGCAAGGGCATCCCCTTTTTCCGGGATTCAACCTGAATGGACACGCATTAGCGCTTCTTGGTGCGCCCCGATGCGCCGAGCGCGGCGATCTGTGCCGACAGCGTCCGCTGCAGCAGCTGGAGGTGTTCTTTCGTTGCCATCTCTTGGCGCAGGTCCCGAAGATCTTCTTTCGTAGCCATCTGTTCGGCGAGCAGGCGGATCTGCTCGCGCGTGATCTCGTTGAGCCTGTCGGCGTGCGCTTTCGCCCCCTGAAACCCCGTTTCAATCTCGTGCTGCAACGCTTCTGTGGTCAGGCGCAGGTCGCCCTGCAACGCTTCTGTGGTCAGGCGCAGGTCGTCTTGCAACGCCTCGGTACGCAGGCGTAGTTCGTCCTTGGTAGCGAGCTTCGCGACTTCGTCGCGCAGCTCCTCTTTGGTCGCGAGCTTGGCAAACTCCTCGCGCAGATCATGTCTCGTAGCGAGCGTTGGCAGGATCTGCGCAATCGCCATGGTCCGTGCGTCGAGGTTTTTGAGCTGCTCTTCCATCTCGTAAGGCGTCATCGCCGAATTCCTTCGATGATCGTGGATCCGGCGGAAGGCCGGATTTTACCATCGTCATCGGAAGGGCAACGGACGTGCCCGGGGCGGTTTGACCGCGCGCCCTCACAACTGATGCCCCAACGGCATCGCGATTTTCACTAGCGATGTGCGCGACCGTCAGGAGGCCCTACCAGCCTCGCCTGAGCTTCGCGCGGTCGACTTCGTGGCCGCGCAGGAACACTCTGGAGATGCGTCGTGTGTTGGTGATGTCTTCGAGCGGGTTCCCGTCCAGGACCACGAAGTCGGCACTCTTGCCGGACGCGACCATCCCGAGGTCGTCGAGCCCAAGAATTTCCGCCGAGTGGCGCGTCGCATTGACGAGCACCTGCGCGGGTGTGAGGCCCGCAGCGACCAGGTTTTCCAACTCGGCGTGCATCGTCCAGCCGACGAATTGATCGCCTGTCTGGCCGCCGCCGTCTGTGCCGACACCGATCTTCACCCCCGCAGCCGATAACAGTCGGAGACCGCGTGCCAGACGCTCCCACGCCCTGCGTCCCTCCTCAAGTGCCTGAGGACTCTGTGACGACAGCCGATCCTGCAGTCTTTTGATTTGCTCCGGCCGCACGGTCTCGGCGATGAGTGGGTGCACGGGAGAGAGCCAGGGCGCCGCAACGATGCGGCGAGGTGCGCTCAGTGCCGTCAGCACCACCGTGTTTGGGTGCTGCTTGAAAAGCGCGATCAGCTCGTCGTCGACATCGCTGATCATGTGGGCGAAGACGTCGATGCCTGCCCGCAGAAGGTTCTTGGCGTCGGACAGTTCGGTCGCATGAACGGCCACGCGCATCCCGCGCTTGTGGGCCTCGTCGAAAATGGCGCCGTACAGGTCGGGCGTCAGCGTCTTGATCGTCCCGCCGCGACTATCAACCCACGTCTTGATTATCGGAATCTTCCGCTGCGCCAGCTCCTGCACGTCAGCACGCGCGCCTTCGACTGTGGTCACGACGTAGGCGGCGTGACGCATGTTCGCCGGGCTGATCTCTTCAAGCGGTGCGAGGCCCCGGCCCGCAGTCAGGAATCTGGCGGCATCAGGATCCTTCCCGGCACGCTGCTCCTCCCTGATCTGAAACGGCAGCTCCCCGAAATCACTCCCCATCGCTTGCGACGCGGCCACGCCGAAGTACGCAAACCGATGGAGGTGATCGAGGATGTTCTCTCTCGTGTAGTTCTGGGGGCCACTCGTGAGGTTCTTCATGTAGCCGATGTGGGAGTGCGCATCGACCAGCGCGGGAATCACCGTCTTGCCGGTGAGATCCACGCGCATTGCGCCGGCGGGCGCCTGGACCTCTCCCTGGCGGCCCACGCGCGTGAAGTGGCCGCCCTGGACGAGGATTGCGGAACGCTCGATCGCCGGACCGTCGCCGCCGGTAATGAGCCGTGCGCCCTCGTACAGCACCACGTCCGCGGGACGTGGGCCCTGCGCGGCGGCGGCATCCATCAACAGTGCCGCGGTGATCAGGGGGAGGAACAACGCTCGCGCCATTGCTGTGAATTGTAAATGTAGAGGCGGACCTTCAGGTCCGCCTTTTGAGCAAGTCCGAAAAATGGGCGCTTCGGCTCTGACGCGTTTGCCGCAACCGCAAAGCGCGGTTCCAGTATGACGGCGTCGACACCCGCCCACTTGGCTATAATTCCGCCATGCCGATCCTCGAATACTCATGCAGGGCCTGCGGCCATCAATTTGAATTCCTCAAGCTGCCGACCACGCCCGATGCCGCAAGGTGTCCTGCGTGTCAAGGCGAGGATCTGGAACGGCTTCTGTCAGGCTTCGCGATGAGCACTCGCGAGCTCACGAACACCCGCTTCAAGGCGGCGCGAAAACAGCAACTGGGAAGCAAGGAGCATAAGGACAAGCAGGTCGCCATCACTGAGGAACGCGAACATCACCATTAGTGCGCAGGCCGCCGTCGTTGAGCCTGCAGCAGCGGTCGTCTGACGCGGCGGATGTAGAATGCCCCGAGATTAATCTCGGGCCGCTCAACTACTGGAGATCGTCATGCTTTCCAGGATGTCGGTCGTTGCTTTCTCGATAATCCTGATCGTGATGGCGGCACTGGTGTGGACGCCGACGCCTGCGGCCAGTCAGGATGCCGCTCCGGCGATCACCTTCCACAAGGACGTGCTTCCGGTCTTACAGAAGAATTGCCAGACCTGCCACCGGCCGGGTCAGATCGGGCCGTTCTCGATGCTCACCTTCAAGGACACCAGGCCGTGGGCAAAGGCCATCAAGGCGGCGGTTGTCTCGAGAGCGATGCCGCCCTGGTTTGCGGACCCACGCTATGGGCACTTCAATAACGACCGGTCTCTGACGCAGAGCGAGATTGACACCATCGCGGCGTGGGTCAATAACGGCGCGCCCGAAGGCGATCCGACCACTGCGCCGCCGCCGATCGAGTGGCCGGCGGGCGGCTGGCAAATCAAGCCGGACGTCACCGTCGATCTGCCGCCGTACCCGGTTCCAGCCCGTGGCATCGTGGAATGGGAGCGCATCGCGTTTCCCGCGCCGTTCAAGGAGGACACCTGGGTCACCTCCGTTGAGATCATGCCGGGCGTACCGGCCGTCGTCCATCACATGTGCTTTGGTTTCCAGAAGCACAAGGCGACGACGCCCTACGGTGAGTACCAGTGGATGGAGGTGCCGCGCGGCGAGGACGGCACCATGACGAAACCCGACGGGACGACGACCGGCCCGCGCGATGGCATCGTGCTGACGCGCGTCGCGGGCACGACCGAGGTAACGCGCCGCGTTGGCCGTCCCACCGTCTATCACGAGGGCACCAACGAGTTCTGCTACCTGCCGGGGCTGCCGTTCGAAGACTATCGGCCCGTGAACGCCGGGATGCTCGTGCCGGCGGGTTCCGACATGATCGTGAGCCTGCACTACACAGCCACCGGGCTGGCGGTCGTCGACAAGAGCCGCGTCGGCTTCACCGTGACGAAGACACCGCCTGCGAAGAAGTTCCTCCCACAGGATGGACCGGAAGGAGACAATGCGCCGGTCGAGCGGCAGCAGGCGAACGCGACGCTGGCGATTCCTCCCTATGCGAACGACCATCCGGGTCCGCTCGCGGAAATACGCTTTCTGAAGGACGTCGAGCTCGTCTGGTTCCGGCCGCACGCCCATGTACGCGGAAAGACGGTCCGCTACACGCTTGTGTATCCGGACGGGAAAGAAGAGACGCTCCTCTACCTGCCGCGGTACAACTTCAACTGGCAGCTCACGTACCGGACCTCGGTGAAGATCCGGAAGGGCGCCAGGATGCGCGTGCAGTTCACCTACGACAATTCGACGACAAACAAGTACAACCCCGACCCGGGCAAGTGGGTCTACTTTGGCGGTCAGAGTTGGGAGGAGATGGGCACGCCCAACATGGGCTTCCTGGTCGATCGGGAGGCCGACGAGAAAGGTTTCCTCGTCGAGCGATGAACCACCTCGGACTCGTCTCCATCGTCATGCTGCTCTTCGCGGCCGCTGCGCACGCGGACGAGCGGCAGGTCAGCGTCACTGCGGGCGACGGGTTCGCGCTCCAGGGCAATTACTATTCAGCCGAGAAGGGCGGGCCTGGCATCCTGCTCCTCCATCAGTGCAATGCCGATCGCCGGATCTACGACCAGTTGGCCACGATGCTGAACGTCGCCGGCTACAACGTCCTGACGATCGACTGGCGCGGCTTCGGCGGGAGCCGGGCAGGGGCGTTCACCGACTTTCGGGCGCAGCGTCAGAAAATTCAGGACTTGATGCCGGGCGACGTTGACGCTGCGCTGAAGTTCCTCAGTGCGCAGCCAACCGTCATCAACAGGGCGCTCGGCGTGGTGGGCGGGAGCTGCGGCGTGAACCAGGCGGTGCAGGCCAGCCGACGTCATCCCGAAATCCGGACGCTCGTGCTGCTGTCGGGAGGGACCGACGCGCAGGGCGAGGCTCACATCAAGAGCTCGGCGACCCTTCCGATATTCGGCGCCGCCAGCGAAGAAGATACCGATGCCGCGGCGGCGATCAAGAAGATCGTCGGGCTCTCAGCGCACCGGGACAGCCGCGTGGAAATGTTCAAGGACGCCGGTCACGCCGCGTCGATGTTTGCGAAGCAGCTGGATCTGGAGGCGGACATTGTGATCTGGTTCCGAGCCAACCTGCCGGTTGCCGGCTATGGTCTGCCGCCCGCTATCAGGTGAACCTTCTTCGTGACCTTCGTGGTTGATTTTGATTCGTGACGAACGGGCGATGTCCTGGAGGACGCTCATGACACGACACATTGTGCTTGGAACGGTGATGGCCGTCGGCGCGCTGACGATGACGGTGGCCGCGCTCCAGCAACCGGCTGGCCCGCCGGCGCCGATGGTCATCGACGTCGACAAGCTCAAGGACAACCTCTACGTGATGAAAGGCGGCGGAGGAAACTCCGCCGTGTTCATCACCGCGAACGGCGTGACGGTGGTCGATACGAAGCTTCCCGGCTGGGGACAGCCGCTGCTTGACAAGATCAGGACGGTGACGAACAAACCTGTGACGACCATCATCAACACGCACACGCACTTCGACCATAACAGCGGCAACGTCGAGTTCCCGGCGAGTGTTGAAGTCATCACGCACGCCAATACGAAAACGTACATGGAGCAGGCGAATCCCGTATACGGCCTGCAAACGGGTCCGCAGGCCAATATCTTCAAAGAGCATGGCGGGAACGGCATGCCGAAACGCACGTTCAACGACAAGATGACGGTCGGACGCGGTCCGGATCAGATCGATCTCTATTACTTCGGCCGCGCGCACACCGGCGGCGACGCGTTCGTCGTCTTCCCGGCGTCGCGTGTGATGCACGTCGGCGACACGATGGCGAACCGGAACATTCCGATCATCGACAAGAACAACGGCGGGTCGGGGGTGGAATTCTCGGCCACGGTGGCGAAGGCGGCACAGGTGCCGAACGTCGACACGATCATCAACGGCCATAACCCGACCACGATCACACCCGCGGACCTGCGTCTCTTTTCGGAGTTCATCGCGGATTTCGTGAAATTCACACAGGACGCGAAGAAGGCCGGGAAGACCGTGGACGACGTCGTCAATACGTGGAAGGCGCCGGCGAAATACACCGGCTACGGAATGCCGAACCCGATGTTTGTTCGGTCAGACGCGCAGGTCATCTTCGAGGAGACGAAGTAGCGAGCGTGCGGGCGCGCCGAGTCGCCTATTCTTCCAGGGGGGAGGTCGCTGTTTCGCGTGCCATCAGGAGCGCGACGCCGGTCACGCACAGCGCCGCGACCACGTAGAGCGATACCTTGGTGCTCGTGCCATAGACGCGAAACAGGCTCGCGATGATCAACGGCGCGAAGCCGCCTCCTGCAATGCCGGCCAGTGTGTACGCGAGTGAGGAGCCTGCGTACCGGACACGTGTCGGAAACTGCTCCGTCACGAACGCGGCCTGCGGCCCGTACATGGCGCCGTGGATCACCAGGCCGATGACCACCGCGATCACGATGAGTGCCGGCCGTCTGCTATCCAGCAGGACGAAAAAGACGAAAGCCCAGAGCATTCCGAGCAGCGCGCCGGCCGCATACACCGGACGACGTCCGACCCGATCGGAAAGGGCTCCGAAGAAGAGGACCGACATCGCATTGCACGCGCTCCCGATGATGATCGCCGTCAGCGCCAGCGTCCCGGACAGACTGAGAACAGTCGTCACGTACGTCAGTGCGAATACGACCACGAGCGCGTACAGAACATCCGAGCCGACTCGTACGCCCGCAGCTATCAGCAAGCGCCGCCAATAGTGCCGTAGCACATCGCCGATCGGCGTCTGTGCTTTCGTACCCCTCTCTTCCAGTTCGGTGAACATCGGCGTTTCCGCCACACCGCGACGAATCCACAAGCCAAACCCAACCAGGACAACGCTGGTCGTACCAGCGATTGAAGTCGTCTTCATGCGCCGGCTCGACGTTCGTGCACACCAGCAGCATTCCCTGACGCACCGCGGCGGAGCGTTCGGGCATCACAGGATGACGATCGATTGACGTCCGGCCACGAAAGGCGTTTCGGTTGGGAATCGGTGCCCGGTGTGTATAAGTGCCGACGCGAGGAGTACCGACCTTATACGCCCCCCCAAAACCGCTGTCAAACGCCAGTCACGGGTCGCGAATCGTTCTGCTACCTGCCGGGGCTACCGTTCGAAGACTATCGGCCCGGCGATCACGAAGGAAGATCGTTGGGCTCTCGGCGCACCGGGATAGCCGCGTAGAATGTTCAAGGACGCCGGTCACGCCGCGTCGCTGTACTCACGCACGAATTTCTGACACTCCCTTCCAATTGGAGGCAGACACTAGCGTCTCTGATGTGAGAAGGTGCCATAACTGGAGAGACCATGACGCCGATTACAGGGATTGCCAGAGAATTCTTTGAGGCCTGCGAAACAGGCAAGGGATGGGAAGGGTGCAAAGCGTACTGCAAACCCGATGCGACCTTTTCCGCGCAGGCTGAGCCGCTTGTCGCGGTAAAGACCCTGCAGGAGTACACGGAGTGGATGAAAGGTTTGCTGACGTTCATGCCGGATGGACGATATGACCTCAAATCGTTTGGCACTGATGATGAGCGGAAGAGCGTCAGTGCGTACGGCGTCTTCTCGGCCACTCATACCGGCCAGGGCGGCCCCTGCCCACCAACCGGCAGGCATGTGAAGTCAGACTACGTGTATGTGATGGAGTTTGACGGTGAGAGAATCCGACACCTGACCAAGATCTGGCATGCTGGATTAGCCATGAAGGAGTTGGGCTGGGTTTAGAGTCTCTACGATGAGAGCACCAGCTCGACATCTGCTTACCGCGGTGATTCTGGCGGGCCTTGGTGTTGCTTCAAGCCTCGTGGCTCTCAGGGCACAAGCCGCGAGCTATGACCTCGTCATCAAGAACGCCAACATCGTCGACGGCACCGGCAGTCCGTGGTTCCGGGCCGACATCGGTGTGCGCGGAGATACGATCGTCACGCTCGCTCGGCAAATAAACGCTCCGAGCACACGCACATTCGACGCAGCCAACCTGGTGGTGGCTCCCGGCTTCATCGACCTTCACGTGCACGCGTTCGGAGGCGTGGGCGAGCCACCGCCCGTTCTCCCTATCGTCGAAGTGCCGACTGCAGACAACTACGTACGCCAGGGCGTGACCACGCTCATCACCGGCCCTGACGGGTTTTCGCCGGTGCCCTTGCGGCCTGCGCTCGCGACCGTTGCGAAGACTGGCATCACGCCGAACCTCGGCACCTTCATCGGACACGGCGCCATTCGGAATGCCGTGTTCGGGAACGTGAACCGTCCGCCGACGCCCACCGAACTCGAACGCATGCGTACGCTCGTGCGAGAGGCGATGCGCGATGGTGCCTTCGGGCTGAGCACTGGGCTTTTCTATGTGCCCGCCGCGTTCAGCAAGACGGACGAAGTGATCGAGCTTGCCAAGGTGGCAGGCGCAATGGGAGGCATTCACATCTCACACATGCGCGACGAGGAACTGGGGGTCGAGGCAAGTGTGCGGGAGACGATTGCCATCGGGGAACACGGTGGACTGCCAACGCAGGTCACGCATCACAAAGCAATCGGAAGGGCCGCGTGGGGCAAGACAGTCGAGACGCTTCGGCTGATCGACGAGGCGCGGCAGCGTGGCGTGGACGCGACGCTCGACGTGTACCCCTACACGGCTTCGGCCACCAATATTTCAGCAGCGCTGATGCCGACTTGGGCGCAGGAGGGGAGCCGGGACGAAATCGTGAAGCGGCTGCGCGATCCGTTGACGCGGCGTCGGATTCTGCTCGAAACGATCCAGATCATTCTTGAAGGGCGCGGCGGCGGCGATGCTCACAATGTTTTGGTATCCCGGTGCGATTGGAACCCGTCGCTAGCGGGCCAGCGCCTCGACGACGTCGCAGCAGGGCGCGGAAAGGCGCGCTCGCTCGAGGATGCCGCGGATACGGCGCTGTGGTTAGTCGAGAGCGGGGACTGCGGGGGGATCTACTTCGCTATCGGCGAAGACGACATTCAACGCGTGCTGAAGCACCCGGCATCGATGATTGCATCCGACGGCCAGGTTGTTGTGTTCGGCCGCGCCAATCCGCATCCCCGCAGCTACGGCACTTTCGTGCGTGTGCTGGGCAGGTACGTCCGCGACCTCAAAGTGCTTACGCTCGAAGACGCAATTCGCAAGATGACGTCGTTCCCAGCGCAGCGCATCGGACTCACCGACCGCGGCGTGCTCCGAGAAGGAATGAAGGCCGATCTCGTCATCATCGATCCGAAGACCATTCGAGACGTGGCGACCTTCGAGCGTCCGCACCAATACGCTGAGGGCGTGTCGATGGTGGTGATCAACGGACAGGTAGCATTCGAAAACGGAGCGATGACCGCTGCGCGACCCGGACGGGTACTCTTCGGGCCCGCGCGGACGCCGTAGCAAGGACTTCGCCGGGATTCCATGATCACCGGTTTCCTAGGCCGGTACCCGCCTCGATCCGTAGGAAATCGCCCCCCAGATTCGCGCAAGCCGCGTCGCGTTCCGCTAGGTGCTCGGGAACAGAACTGTTGGCGGACGCCACGGTGGCTTTTCGAATCAGCGCGCCCCCGGCATCGCTTCCTGGCGGAACCCCGCGGGAACGTCGAACGTCGCGGGTGGGATCGTTTCGCGCCGCAATTCGGCCAGTTCGCTGACAGACTCCACCGCGCCGTTTCGGAACGACGTCCGTCTCACCGGAAAGCCCGCGAACCCCTGTTCCTCAACGGAGCCGTACGTCGCGATCTGATCCGCGGCCTGTGGCAGCATGATCTTGATGAACTCGGCGAACTGTCGCGTCACTTCGAAATCCGCAGCAGTCACTCCGAGGTCGCGAGGCTCGGCGGCGCAGACTTCGACCACCTTCGCCTGACCTCGATAACCCTCGTACTTCGTGCACGGAAACTGCGCGACCTTGTCGGTTCCCGTTCGGCGATATTCGATTCTCTCGGAGGCCGGAGGTCCGCCTCCGCGCGTAGGGCCTGCGCCAAGGCCGCGGGCGCGCATCATCTGCTCGACCATCTGGCGCTGCTCCGGCGGCATGTTCTTCAGCTGCTCCTGCATGGCCGCCATCGCACTATCGGCTTGCTGTCCCATCTGCTGCGCCTGGGCCCGCGTCATCTCGAAATAGGTCTTCTTGTCGAGATTGATCATCCGTGCGACCTGAGCCGACCCGTCGTACACGAATGCGACCTGTTCGTTCCCTGATCGCGATTCCGCGCGCATGTGGGTCCTGTCCAGGAGGACATTGTTTGTGGTCACCTGTCCGTTCCGTGTCTCGCGTTGGACCAGGTGAAGTCCCTGGGAATAGGCGGGCGAGGTGACGAGCCCGATCAGTATCAGTGTTGTGGCGATCTTCACGGCGTCTCTCCAGGTTTGTGCGGTGTCTGTGAGCGGGCCGGTTATGTTACATGGGCCGAGTATGGATGAAAAGAGCCAAGTCAGACGCGACGCCGACACCGCCTGAGACATCATGATGAATAGGACGAGGAGACATCATGATGAATCGAGTCCTCTCAGTTAGCGCAGTCACCGCGTTGCTGTGGGCGGTGCCGGCCGCCGCGCAGCAAACCGTCTTGGCCGAGACGCCGGTTGGCTTCAACGGGCACGAAGGCAACGAGAACAGCCAGGGGTCGAAGATCGACGACCCAGCGAAATACCGTCTGACGACACCCATCACCGAGCACGGCGGCGGTGGCGGGATGCTCAGCTTCAACGCCTCGCGTTACTTCAACCAGGTCGTGTTCGCCGGGAACCAGCTCGAGATGGGTGGACTGCGCGTTGCGCAGGCCGAAGACGTCCGTGGCCAAGTCGGCAACTTAAAGGCCGAATTCACGTTCCTGTGCAACGACGGGTCCGGCGCCGACGACGCCGCAATGCGGAAGTGTCTGAGCTTCACGTATCGCGGCATCACGGAGATCTCGCCGTGGATCCTCGCGGACCTGCGAACCCTTATCGGTGGTAATGGCGTCTCGGTTACCGCAGCACGATGGTGGCTGCAGGTTCAGGACAATGGCAATTACGTCATTTACGATTCTTGGGTCTTCGACGAGGATGGCAACACGACGCCGAAGCCAATCTTTGACTTATGGTCGCTGATGGCACGTCTGGATCGTATCGACGCGGAGCTACGCGCGCTCGAAGGGCGGCGGTGAGCTGCGAGGTGCTGATCAACGGCGACACGAAGTTTGACATGCAGACGCTTAAGGCCGAATTCAACCACTAAGGTCACGAAGTACACGAAGTGAAAAATTGCGTTGTGTGCTGTTTCTTCGTGTCGTTCGTGTTCTTCGTGGTTTTGTACGTCTTTGTGCCCTTGTCAGTGCAGAAAGAGAATCCAATTACCCATTCGGGATGGAACGAATTTTGGAGGGTGTGACTGCGCAGAACGTTTCGGTGCCACAAATGAGCGTCTTCGTTACACACGTGCAGTTTGGGAGTATCGCCGCCATACAGTTGTGCTGCGTCGTCACTGGGCTCGCAGATCCGAGCCTGTAATGTCTGGCTCCCTTCCGTTGCTCCTCGAATCTGATCCCATTCGCCTGGCGCGGCTGCATGACGGACTTCAGCAGGCTGGCGTTGACACAATTGCCGCCACGAATATCGCGGAGGTCGAACGATGGCCCTCCGGTACATGTGTGATCACCGACCTTGCTCGCGTGACGCCGTGGTGGTCAGCGGTAGGGGCGATCGGCGTCATCGCGCTGGCGAATACACCGGAACAAGGTGCCGCGGCATGTCAGCGTGGAGCAACGAGGTGGCTGCCGCGTGATTGCACCATTTCGACGCTCGTCGCCGCCTTCAACGCACTGTGTAGGTCTGCGCAGGGAGGGCCGTTCCCTCCAGCAAAGCGAGCGCAGGGTGTTTCAGAGACCCGGCGCGTGCGTATCGTCAAGCCGCTGGCTGGTATTTTGGATGGCGTAAGTCTGAGTACACTGGCGCCCGGGCTCATTTACGACCTGGAGGCCAGCCTCGCACGTTATTTGATCAGCTGCGGAGCAGCGGAGGAGAGCGCCGCCGCGCGAGCCGTCAGCGTTGTTCCTGAAGACGACCCCTACATTGCCCATCTTGTGGGCGGCGTCATCGTGACTCAGGCCGCCGCCTCGCGGCAGGTCACCGCGGCCGACAAACCTCCGAAGGTTCGACTCCACAAACGGAAAGTAAAGCGTCGTTAATTACGTCACTTCTCACCGCAGTTTCAGAACGTGAAGCTCTAATCCCTCCCCTCTGGCAGAAACGCGACGAATGTCCGTCGCGTGGATCCGTGTGCCTCTCTCAACACTACAACTTGTTTACCGGAGGGCAGAGCATGACTGCGCCTGCATTCGACCTGAGCCCCCATGTGGCGCTCGTCACGGGTGCCAATCATGGTATTGGAGCGTCGACAGCCCGTACGCTCGCCGCGGCCGGCGCGCGCGTTCTCGTCACGTATCTTCGTCTGGAGAATGAGCCCGACGTCGCACTTCCCGATGCCTACCGGCAGCATCGTGCGTCGGATGCCGACCATGTCGTCGGGGCAATCCGTGCTGCGGGTGGACATGCGCTCGCGATGGAAGCCGATCTGGCGCAGCCTGCGGCGGTGGAACGGTTATTCGATCTCGCAGAACGGGAACTGGGCCCGGTGGACATCCTGGTGAACAACGCGAGCGCCTGGCTCGCCGACACGTTCACGAATGAGTCGCACGACATGTTTGGCCAGGCCTGCGCGCGCGTCTCACCGGAGACGTTCGATCGACAGTTCGCTGTAGATGCGAAAGGCTCGGCGCTTCTGATCGCTGAGTTCGCGCGGCGGCACATTGCACGGGAGGCGGGCTGGGGCCGTATCGTCGGCTTGACGTCCGGCGGTCCGGGTGGCTTTCCGGGCGAAGTGTCGTACGGCGCCGCGAAAGCGGCACTCGAGAACTACACGATGTCGGCAGCGCTCGAGCTCGCACACGTAGGAATCACTGCCAATATCGTCTACCCGCCCGTGACCGACACTGGCTGGATCACCGACAGGGTTCGGCGCTACGTCGAAGGTCGTCAGGACCTCGTCCACATCGCCCAACCAGACGAGGTTGCAAGCGTGATTGCCTATCTGGTTTCAGACGAGGCGAAGCTCATTACAGGAAACATCGTCCGCTTGCGTTGAAAATCAGCGGAAGGATCTGGTTTTATGCGTCAAAATCGCACGTCCGTCCGGCGTTGGGGACCGTCTAAACATCATTCGCGGTGGTGCTTGGACTGCCCGTTACAATTAACAAGTCGGTTTGTCCGATAAACCATATGGCCTTGATGACTGTTCGCGCACGCCTCCGGTTGGTGCTTCTCCTGTCGGCGACGGTGGCAGCCACCACCTTCACCGGCGCACAGCAGACGGCGATCCCCCCGAATGTTCTCGCCGCCGCGCTCGACGACACCGTCCCGGTCGATCCCCTGATTACGGTCGGCACGCTTCCGAACGGGCTCCGCTACTACATCCGCGAGAACAGGCAGCCCCAGTCGCGGGCCGAGCTCCGGCTCGTGGTCAACGCGGGCTCCGTGCTCGAAGACGACGACCAGCGCGGCCTCGCGCACTTTGTCGAGCATATGAGCTTCAACGGCACGCTGCACTTTCCCAAGCTGGACGTCGTCAACTTCATGCAGTCGCTTGGCATGCGTTTCGGCGCGCACGTGAATGCCAGCACCAGCTTCGACGAAACGATCTACAAGCTGCAGATTCCGACTGACAATCCCGCGGTCATCGACCGGTCATTACTCGTCCTCGAAGACTGGGCGCGCAACGTCTCATTCGATCCGGTGGAGATCGACAAGGAACGGGGCGTCATCCTGGAGGAATGGCGGCTCGGGCTGGGCGCCGACGAACGGATATCAGACAGGCAGTTTCCTCTTCAGCTCAAAGGTTCGCGCTATGCGGAACGGCTGCCGATTGGCAGGCCCGAGATCATCCAGAACGTCAATCACGACAGGCTGAAACAGTTCTACACGGATTGGTACCGCCCCGATCTGATGGCGGTGGTCGCTGTCGGCGACTTCGACAAGGCCACCATTGAGGCGCAAATCCGATCGCACTTCGGCTCGATCCCTCAGGCCGCATCTCCGAAACCACGGCCCGTGTACGGCGTGCCGGATCAACCGGGGACGGTCTATTCGGTGATTACCGACCCCGAGGCGACGAACACGCGCATCAGTGTGTCCGTCAAGATGGACGCGCGTCCGCAGTCATCGATCCGCTCGTATCGGCAGCACATGGTCGAGAACTTGTTCAGTGCGATGCTGTCTGCGCGGCTCGACGAGATTGCGCAGGCGCCGAATGCGCCGTTTCTCAGGGCTGGAACCGATCGCGGACTCTTCGTGCGCACAGAAGAGGCGACGTCGCTCCTTGCGCTCGTGACGGGAGACGGCGTCGAGCGGGGCCTGGCGGCGCTGTTCACCGAGGTCAATCGAGTGGCGCGCTTCGGTTTCACGGCGACGGAACTGAGTCGGGAGAAGCTGAATCTTCAGCGATACCTCCAGCAGTCAGTCATCGAGAAGGACAAGAGCACCTCCGGGCCTCTGGCCGACGAGTTCGTACGCAACTTCATCCAGGCCGAACCGATCCCTGGCATCGTCTACGAGTACGGGTTGAACCAGCGTTTTCTGCCGCAGATCACGCTTGCCGAGGTCAACAGCCTGGCCGCGGATTGGGTGCCCGATCGCAACCGCCTCGTGGTGATCAGCGCGCCTGAGAAGGACAAGCCGCTCCTGCCCAACGAGACGAGACTGACAGCCGTCATTTCGGCTGCCAGCGGAGCTCCGGTAACCGCTTACGTTGACACGGTCAGCACGCAGCCGCTGCTCGCTCGACTCCCCGCTGCCGGAGCGGTCGCCACGACCACCACGAACGAGGTCCTGGGCATCACCGAGTGGCGGTTGTCCAACGGCGCCCGTGTCGTGTTGAAACCGACGACGTTCAAGCAGGACGAAATCCTGTTCAGGGCTGTCAGCCCAGGCGGCACATCGCTCGTCAGCGATGCGGATTACGTTCCCGCTGCAACCGCCGCGAGGGTCATTGCGGAAGGCGGACTTGGCGGCTTCCGCAGCATCGATCTGGACAAGGTTCTCGCCGGCAAGACCGCGTTCGTCAGAGCCGACATCGGGTCGACGGAAGAAGGGCTCGGCGGCGGCACCGCCAGCCGGGATCTCGAAACGATGTTTCAGCTCATCTATCTCAGATTCACCGCTCCTCGTCCGGATCCTGTCGCGTTCGGTGTGATGAAGGATCAATTGAAGATAGCGCTGGCCAATCAGCGCTCGACGCCGGAGACGGTGTTCGACGAGGCGCTTGATGCCGCCCTGAGCCAGAATCACGTCCGCGCCCAGCCGCTGACGCCAGCACGCATCGATCAGATGAATCTCGACAAGTCGCTTGCGTTCTACAAGGACCGCTTCGCCGATGCCAGCGACTTCGTCTTCGTGTTCGTCGGGAGCTTCGACCTTGCGACGATGAAGCCGCTGGTGGAGCGCTACCTGGGCAGCCTGCCGTCGCTCCGCCGGAGCGAGGCCGTGAAGGACGTCGGGGTCCACCCTCCCGCGGGCGTGGTCGAGAAGCAGGTGACAAGCGGCATCGAACCCAGGAGTCAGGTGAGTATCGTGTTCAGCGGGCCGTTTCAGAACGACGAGATGCATCGCGTGGTCGCCAACGCGATGGCAGAGACGCTGGCTGGAAACCTCCAGCGCACGCTGCGAGAGGAGCTGGGCGGAACCTACGGCGTGAGCGTCCAGCCGACCTTCACGAAACGTCCGACGGAGGAGTATCGCTTTACCGTCAGTTTCGCGTGCGATCCGGCTCGAACGGAGAGCCTGGTCACCGCGGCATTCCAAGTGATTGAACGGTTCAAGATGTTCGGTCCGAGCACAGGGCAGGTCGTCGACACGCGCGCGGCGCTCGTCCGGGACTTCGAAACGAACAGCCAGCGGAACGACTACCTGCTGAATCGGATCCTCTTCAAGTACGAATACGGCGAGGACGTCAGAGAGATCGTCAACATGCGGCCGTTCTACGACCAGCTCACCGCAGCGATGCTGCGAGATGCCGCGCGGATGTACCTGGACACCAATCGCTATGTGAAAGTCACGCTCCTGCCTGAGACACGGTAGAGAGCATCGTGTCTGATAGGATGATGCATTCTTCACGCTCACCTTCGGATTGTCGGCCCCCTGCTGTTGATCAGTGCAGGCGCGGCGGCCGCCGTCGCTCCGGCTCGATTCGTCCGTTTTAGCGAAGCCCGGCCGATTCTGACCGAGCTGGCGGGCACGCTTCCGCCCGAGCTCAACGACCTGACCCCGGCGCAGATGGAAACCGCATGGCCAGGCTGGATCGAGCGCAAGGATCGCGAGGTCCGCGCGCGGCTCGATCAGGGCGACGAAGACACCATCGTCAACTGGATGCTGTTCGGCACGTCGTTTACGACGAGACCACGCGCGGTGCTCGGCGCAGTCGAGTCGGGCACGGCGGGGGATCGGGAGCTGGTGGTGCGCCGGACAATTGAGCTGATCTCGGCCCGCCTCGACGATCTTCTGACGGCGCTGGCCGCCCCTGGCAATGACGAGCGCCGATTGTTCGCCCGCGCCCTTCTTCAGCGAAAAGGGTTGCGCTTCGCGACCGTTGCGGAGAGAGAAGCTGCACGAAAGTATCTGCTCGCGGCGGTCATCCGCGTGGCAAGCGAACAGGAGCAGATCGATCAGGAACTTGGCGCCACGAGCAGCGGCGACCCCATCACCGAGTTCGTCCAGCGGTCCCGGCTGTTCCGCACGCGCGGTCTGTCGCTCGACACATCGCTGATTCCCAACTATTCGGTCGAGCAGGCGCTGGCGGCGATGAAGGCGCGTGGCCTGCTGACGCGCGGCTCCGTGAGACGCGTGGCGATCGTCGGTCCTGGCCTCGACTTCGCGGACAAGGAGGTCGGGTTCGACATCTATCCTCAACAGACGCTGCAGCCTTTTGCGGTGCTGAATTCGCTCAAGCGGCTGGGTCTTGCGCCCTCGCCCGGCGATCCGGAGATCGTGCTCCTCGACATCAGCCAACGCATCATCGATCACGTGACGCAAGCTCGAGCGCGGGCCGCACGAAACATCGGCTACACGCTGAACCTGCCGCTACCCAGGAGCACTCCGTGGCTCCCCGACGTTCGCGCGTACTGGCAGACGTTCGGCGATCAGATTGGCGCCTCCGCCCCAGCCCAGGCGTCGAAGGCGATTGACGACGTCGCCCAGTTGCGGGCCGTCCGTGCGAGGCCGTCTGACGTTCGGCGGATGTCGGTGCTGAATGTGAACATCGTGACCGAGCGCCTCGACGTGGAGGCGTTCGATCTCGTGATTGCGACCAACGTGTTCATCTATTACGACGTGCTCGAGCAGGCGCTGGCGATGTCGAATGTCGAAGCCATGCTGAAGCCCGGCGCGTTTCTGCTGGCGAACTTCTCGGCGCCGAATCTGACGGCGGTCACGATTGATCCCGTCGACACGACGACCACGCGCTACGCGCCGAACCTCATCGATTTCATCGTCTGGTACAAAGCCCACGCGAATTGATCGCGTATTTCAGCTTGACACGCGTTCTCCACAGGAATAGCGTGCAGCCGTTTAGAACTATTCCGCGCAAGGCCGTCCCGTACGCTGGCGTCGTCCACTGGCGAAAACCTGAGGAGGACAGCGATGGTGAACGTGATCCGGCGATCCTCGAGGCCCCTCCTGGTCGTGCTGGTTTCCTTGCTCTTACCCTCGGCGGTCTATGCACAAGCCGCGATCACCGGCGTCGTCAAGGACGCCTCGGGTGCGGTGTTGCCGGGGGTGACGGTCGAAGCCGCCAGTCCGGTCATGATTGAAAAAATCCGGCAGGTCGTCACCGACGCCACTGGCCTTTACCGCATCGTGGATCTCCGGCCGGGCCTCTATGCCGTGACGTTCGAGTTGCCGGGGTTCAGCGTCGTCAAACGAGAAGGGATTGAGCTGTCGGGGAACTTCGTGGCGACCGTGAACGCCGACCTGAAGGTCGGCACGCTCGAGGAAACCGTCACGGTGACCGGTGAGACGCCCATCGTCGACGTGCAGAGCGCGCGGACGCAGCAGATCATCAGCAGGGACGTCATCTCCGCAATTCCCTCCTCGAGAAACGCCATCGGCCTCCAGAACCTGATTCCCGGTATGTCGGCGACCGGCGGCGTCGGCGTCATCGGAAATTCGAACACCGATTCCGGCGGCATTGGGGGATCGATGCAGTCGGTTGCCGCCGCCATCCACGGTGGTCGCGCGTCCGATTCTCGGATCTATGCGGACGGCATCAACATGGGGTGGGCCGGCGGAAACGGCGGCGGCGGAAACATGCCGCAAGTGGCTGCCGCGCAGGAAGTGGTAGTGACCGTTTCGGGCGGGCTCGCTGATGCCGAGACCGGCGGCGTGGTCATCAACGTCATCCCGCGCGATGGTGCGAACACCTTCAGCGGCCAGTTCAATTTCAGCGGCTCGAACGGCTCCCTGCAAGGCAGCAACTACACCGAGAGACTCAAGGCCAAGGGCCTGCGGTCGCCTTCGGAACTCATGTCGGTGTACGACGTCAATCCGATGTACGGTGGCCGGATCGTGCGGGACAAGCTGTGGTTCTACTCGTCCTTCCGCCAGACCGGGGGTAAGAGCACGGTTCCGGGCATGTTCTGGAACAAGAACGCGGGAAACCCGAATGCCTGGACGGTTGATTTCGACCGATCGAAGCCGGCATTTACCAACAGGGTGGAGCGCCAGGCGACCATCCGGCTGACGTGGCAGGCGACGCCGCGCAACAAGTTCAACATGCTCTGGGCCGAGCAGTACCTCGATACGAACTACGGCAATGGGGGCGGCGCCGAGACGGCCGGCCAGCTGACGACGCCGGAAGCGACGCCGCGGTCGTATTACATTCCGTCCCGTCAACCGCATGCCACCTGGTCGTCGGCGATCTCGGGAAGGTTGCTGGCCGAGGCTGGCTGGGGCATGTATCAGGCGCGATACCGCTTCGGGCCACGCAACGACGGCACGCACGATCCGCGGATGATCCAGGTGTTGGAGCAAGGCGGCGAGGTCCCGAATCTGCTGTCGCGGGCGCCCGCAGCCCCTGCGTCGGGCGGATTCGCGCACTCCTTGATCGGAAACCTGGCGAGCGTGCGGGCGTCGCTGACGTACGTCACCGGCGCGCATAACATGAAGTTCGGGTACCAAGGCGGGTTCGGCAACCCGTCGCAGACCTACAACTACCCGAATCAGGTTACGCAGATCCGGATGAGAGACGGCGTGCCGAACCAGCTGACGCAGACCGTCGTCGTGGGAGGCCACATCAAGTACGTCCGCAATCTCATTCCGACCAACTTTTACGCGCAGGACCAGTGGACGTTCAACCGGCTGACGCTGCAGGGCGGCGTGCGCTACGACTCTCTGGTTTCAAACTATCCGGAGTCGCGCGTGGGCGGATCCGGCTATCCGTTCGCACCGGAAGAGATCGTCTATCCGAGGCGGTCGACACCTGGGTACGCGTGGAAGGACATTCTGCCGCGACTGGGCGTGGCCTACGACCTGTTCGGGAACGGGAAGACGGCGCTCAGATTCAACCTGGGCAAATTCATGGAAGCCATCACGGCGACCAACAACGATCTCGACATGAATCCGCTGGTGCGCACAGTCGTCCGAACGACGCGCGGGTGGACCGACACGAACCGGGACTACATGCCCGATTGCGATTTGATGAGCCCGGCCGCCAACGGCGAGTGCGCACGGATGGACAACCAGAACCTGGGGCGGCAGGTGTTCAACCGGAGCTTCGACCCGAACTATGTCGGCGGCTGGGGCTCGCGGCCGTACAGCTGGGGATTCGGCATGTCGGTCCAGCAGGAAGTCACGCGGCGCGTCTCGGTGACCGTCGGCGTGCATCGCAACTGGTGGGGTAACTGGTACGTTGTGGACAACCGGGCCACGAACCCCGAGGACTACACGCCGTTCAGCATCCAGGCACCGCGCGATCCGCGGCTGCCGGGCGGCGGGGACTACACGATCGGCGGGCTGTACAACCTCGTGCCGAACAAGGTGGGGCCGGTCGACGAGCTCGCCCAGTCCTCTAAGAATTTTGGTGACCAGAAGGAGAACTGGCAGGGCTTCGATTACTCCGTCGTGGCGCGGCTGCAACGGGGCCTCACGGTGCAGGCGGGCGCAGGCACGGGGCGCAGGCTCGCCGACGGGTGCGCGGTGCGGGCGAAGCTGCCGGAGCTCGGTTCGGGCCCTACAGGAGCCGCGAACAGTTCCGTCACCGCGAACGTGCTGGTAACCACGCAACGCGGCGCCCTCTCGGTGACGAACCCCTATTGCCGCTTTGCCGAGCCATATAGAACGGACTTCAGGGGACTCGCCACGTATACGATTCCGCGACTGGACGTCCAGGTGGCCGCTACGTGGATCAGCGTACCAGGGGAGTACCTGGAGGCGAACTTCGTGGCGGACAACGCGTGGATCGCCGCCGGGCCGCAGCCGATCGGCCGGGCTCTCACGGGGGCCGCGGTTGCGACGGTGAACCTGATTGCGCCGTATACCGTGTTTGCCGATCGACGCAATAATGTGGACTTCCGGGTTGCGAAGATTCTCCGGTTCGGTGGGAGACGCGCCCAGGTTGGTGTCGACATCTACAACCTGATGAACGTGGACGTGGTTACGGCCTACAACCAGACGTTCGTGCCGGGCGGCCCGTGGCTGACTCCGACGGCCATTCAGCCGTCGCGGTACGCCAGGATCAGCATGGAGTTGGACTTCTAATTAGCGAATTTCACTGTCACGCAGCCACGGAGACACGAAGACACGGAGGCATTTCATGTTTTTGCTCCGTGACTCCGTGACTCCGTGGCCTGTAGAAGTGAAAAGCGGTTTAGAACGCGTACTTGACTCCCAGCTGGATGATGCGCGGCAACCCGGCCTGCGTCGTGATGCGGCCGAAGGTACCCGCGTTGAAATTGGCCTGCCATCCTCCGGCCGTCAGCTCGGTGCCGGGGATGCCCCAGTTGAAGGTGTTGAACAGGTTGAACGCCTCGAGGCGGAGCTGCACCGTGTGCATCGAGACGAGGCCAAGCTCGCGCGACAGCGCCAGGTCCACGGTCCAGTACTTCGGGCCCGTCAAGGCGTTCCGCGTCAGGTTGCCGAACGTCCCCGGGTCCGGCTGGGCGAACGCGGCGCTATTGAAATAGTTCGTCAACGTCCGCGGGTGCGCGTACACGTCGTCGCTGACCAGGTTCACGCGCTGGTTTCGCTGTCCGTTGAGCGCATTGTCGCGGCCGGTGATGATGTCGATGCGGCTGCCGGACTGGATGGTCGCGATCCCCGACGCGCGCCACCGGGACGCGAGCATACCGAGCGCCCCTCCGCCGAAACGGGGCGTCTCCGCACTGAGCGTCAGGCTCGCCAGGTGCGTGCGATCCTGATCGCAGTAGCCCTTATCGAACTCGGGGTCGGCAGGGTTCGTGTACCCGGACGCAATCTGGCTGAACGTGTTCGGCGTTTTCGTGCCGATGCACCGCGACCACGTGTAGTTGCCGTTCAGGCTGAGGCCGCCACTCGATCGACGCTGCACCGATAGTTTCAGCCCGCGGTACGCCTGCCAGCCGATGTCGTCGTTCAGATCCAGCGTGCCGATCAACGCGGCCTCCCTCGGATTCTCCTGGTAGAGCAGGCGCCGGACATTCAGGTTGGCGTTGGTCGAGCAGACCGGATACGTCCGTCCGTCGGCCAGCGTGCAGGGTCCGAGCCCCATATAGATGCCGGGGTTGATGGACGTCTGCGCCCACAGCCGGTCGGAGTAGCTGCCGATATAACTCGCCGTGACGCCCCAGCTCGCCCCGATCTGCCGCTCGAAGGTGACGTTCCAATTCTGCACGCGTGGCGAGTTGATGTCGGGATTCATGGTGCCGAACGAGCCAAACGCGGGATACGTCACGTTGCTGTTGGTCACAATCGGGTGGGGATCGCCCCCGACGGACGCGTACGGGTCGTCCATGCGTCCCGGCGGATCGGTGATGAGCGAGCGGTTGCCGAACGGCGGCGCCGAGGAGTTGATCTGGTGATAGTCGCTCGACATGAAGTCGTAGGCCAACGCGTACGACCCGCGCAGCGCCATGCGGCCGTCGCCGGTCACGTCCCACGCGACGCCGGCACGCGGCGAGAAGTTCGTCCACTGTTTGTTGAGGCCGGTCTTTCCTGATGGGAAACCCTCGTCACCCGGATAGAGAAGACCGGCGGGCGCGTTCACAAACACCTTGCTCCTGATGCCGCGGCGGAAGTTGTCGATGTTGAAGTTGTAGACCGCGTTGTTATCCACGTTGACGCCGAAGTACGGCTCCCAGCGCAGACCCAGGTTCACCGTCACGCGGTCGCTCGCGCGCCAGGTGTCCTGCCCGTAGAATCCGATGTAGTTGCTGCGGATCGGCACGTCCTGGGGGCCGCCGTGCTCCACCGATGTGACGCGTCCGAGCAGCAGATCGGCCAAAGCCAGTCCACTGGCGCTTCCGTCGAAGATCCAGATTCCGGCCGCCCGCGACGAGGAATTGTAGTGCCCGTTCCAGTACGCGTAGTTGCCGCCAATCCCGAACTGATGCGAACCGCGAACGAGCGTCAGGTCGTCAGCCACCTGGTAAAAGTTGTTTCGGAAGAAGGCTGATGTCGCGCCGGCCGGTATCTCCCAAGCACCGGGAATCTGAATCGCCATCTGCCCGCGGACGTAGGGGTACAACTTGATCCCGAGATCGGAGGGATCGAAGAACCGCGTGTTGTAGCGGTTCACCGTCGTCCGGTTGTACGCCACGCGGATGGCGTTGACCATGGTCGGTCCGAACACCATCGTGTCGCCGAGCGTCAACGCGTGGGCAAGATTGTCGATGCCGGAATTGGCCGCCTTGATCACATTGTCAGAGCCGCCCTCGTACGCCGGCGCCTTCTTGACGAACGTGGCCATGTAGCGGCCGAACACCGAGTGGTCCTGGCTCAACTGATAGTCGATGCGCCCGATGCCCTGGCCTTCGTTGCTGTCGTCCGCCGTCGTGTACGTAATCTGGCCGCACGGATCCGTCGCGGTGGGCAGACGCCGCGCGAGGTTCATCCCGGCAGGACTGAAGAGCGCGGGATTGATGCGGTTGCCGACGAACCCGCCGACCAGGTTGACCTGCCTGCCGTTGTTGCACGCGGGCGAGGCAAATGCGGTGAAGTCGCCGGCAAGCATCGCGGCACTGGGCACGAAGGCAATCTGGTCGGAAGGCCGGAAGCGCAGCCTTGTGCCCTGATAGCCGCCGAAGAAGAACAGCTTGTCGCGCAGGATCGGACCGCCGATCGTCCCGCCGAACTGGTTGCGCCGCAGCCCGTCATCCTGGCGCTTGCCGTCGGCGCCAATCGCGGCAAACGGGCTCTTCGCGTTCAGGCGGTGGTCGCGAAGGAACTCGAACCCGATGCCGTGGAACGTATTGGTGCCCGATTTCGTGACGGCGTTCACCGACGCGGCGGCGTGCATCCCGTTCTGCGCCGACAACCCGCTCGTCTGCACGCGGAATTCCTGCAGCGCGTCGGGGAACGGCATCGGCAGGTTCACGTTGCTCTGCGGGCTGTTGTGCGTCGCGCCGTCGAGCAGGTACCCGACCCCGGTTGGCACACCTCCGGCGACGGAGATATTCACGCCGCCCGAAAAGTTTCGAGTGCCGACGACGCCGGTCTGGACCGCCGCACCGGCCAGCACGATCAGGTCGGTCACCTGACGGCCCTGCAGCGGCAACTCCACGATCCGCTCGTTGTCCACGACGTCGCTGATGCCGGCGCTCTGCACGTCGATCAGCGGCGCCGCCGCTTCAACCGAGACGGTTTCCTGGAGGTTGCCGAGCGCGAGCACGACATTGATGGCCGGCGTAGCAGCCACCTGCAGCACGATACCGGTCTGCGCGTACGAGCGGAATCCCTGGAGAGCCGCTTCCAGGCGGTACGGACCGGTAGGAAGGTTGGGCAGGACATATGAACCGGTCGCGTCGGTCGTGACACTGCGCATCAATCCCGTGTCGGTTTGCGTCGCGGTCACGGTGACGCCGGGGAGTACGGCGCCGCTCTCGTCGGTGACGCGACCGCTCAATTGTGCCGTGGAGAGTTGTGCCCACGCGGGGGCGGTGCTGAGAACAAAGGTCAGGGCGCCAGCCAGGGTGATGAAGGATCGCATCATGTCTACTCCTTCGACGGCCGGGTGGACGAAAAACGGAGCCGATGTTACCAGAACGGATCTGTATTAGCGCTTTTGTTTTTAGCTATTACGGATTGGCGGAGAGAGTCCTTCAGGGTGTAGGCTACGGCCGGTTCCCGACTGTTCGTTCGAGACAGTCAAACCAGAAATCAGAAGGAGACGGGCATGTTACAGAGAAGGGTGAAAACGATGGGTGCGGTTTCCGCAGTACTCGTCGCACTCGTCACGGTTCCTCCCGTCCTGGCTCACCACTCGTTCGCCACCGAGTACGACCGGACCAAACCGGTGTCAGTGACCGGCGTGGTCAAGAAGGTCGAATGGCGGAATCCACACATCTGGTTCTACGTCGACGTCAAGGATGCGGGCGGCAGGATAGTCACGTGGGGGTTTTCGGGTGGACCTCCCGCGTTTCTGATGCGCCAGGGGATCCGCCAGGATGTCATGAAGATTGGCGACGTGGTAAAGGTCGAGGGCTTCAGGGCGCGAGACGGATCCCACAACGCTTCCGGTGGTCGCGTGACGTTTGCGGACGGCCGCAGCGTCTTTACCGCATCGGCTGAGGACGCTCGGCCCGACTGAGGAGTCAGCCATGCAGAATCGTGTCCGAACCTTTTCGATCGTCGCGCTCGCGGCGATTGGGACTCTCTCCGCAGCGGGCCTCTCGGGTTGCTCGGGCGCCAGCGAGGCGCCGCAGCAGAAGGCGGAGAACGCGCAGGACATTCGGCGTACACCGGACGGCAAGCCCGACTTCACCGGCGTCTGGGCGGGCCCCGGCTTCAGACACACCGGCAAAGAGACCGATAGCCCCAACGTGAGGCTCTATACGGACGCGAAGATGGCCCCGATCAAACCGGAGGGGAAGTCGCTCTTGTACAGGCCCCACACGGGCGACGTTCGAATCGATGATCCCACCGCCGTCTGTTTGCCGAATGGCCTGACGCGCCAGATTCCGTCGCCGTATGCGCAGCAGTGGATTCACACGCCGGATCAACTCGTCATCCTGTACGAGTACATGCATTTCTTCCGCGTGATTCCGTTCGGCGCGCCGAACCGGGCCCATGCAGAGGATATCGAGCCCACGTACATGGGCGATTCAATCGCCTGGTGGGACGGGGACACGCTGGTCATCGACACGGTGCGTCTCAACAGGTGGCTGCTCGATGCCTATCACCCGGAAGACGGGGGATCGCGATGGCACAGCGATCAGGCGCACGTCGTCGAACGCATCACATTCACCGATCGACTGAACGCGTCCTACGACGTCACGATTGACGACCCTGCGATTTTCACCGCGCCGTGGGTTGAAAACTGGTCGATGCAGATGAAACCGACCTGGAAGATTTTCGAGTTCATCTGCGACGACAACGATCGGTGCCGCGCCGGGAAGTGCACCGATTCGGACGCGCAGAAAACGTCTACGCAGTGATGACGTAATCCAGCCCGCCTGGTAGCGGGCACGGCCTCCAGAGTTCGGCATCAAATCCGGTTTCGACGCGGAGGGACAGAATCATGCGTTTTCCGAGGCATCTCGCTATTGGGTTGATTCTTCTTCTGACGGGCACGTCCGCCTGGGCCCAGGCGACGGCAGAACTCAACGGACGCGTCACCGATGAGAGCGGCGGCGTGCTGCCGGGAGTGACTGTGACCGTAACGCAGACCGATACCGGGTTCACCCGCTCGGTCGTTACGGAGGCGAACGGTCTCTACGTGGTCTCGAGCCTTCCGACCGGTCCCTACCGGCTCGAGGTCGCGCTGCAGGCGTTCCGCACCTACGCGCAGACCGGCATCGTCCTGCAGGTGGCCGCGACGCCGACGATCAACGTGGTGCTGTCGGTCGGCAATCTCCAGGAAACGATCTCGGTGGAGGCGGCGGCGCCGCTCGTCGACGTGCGGAGCACCGGCATCAGCGAGGTCGTGGAGCAGGAGCGGATACTCGAGCTGCCGCTGCAGGGACGTCAGGTCACAGACCTGATCGTGCTCGCGGGCGCCGCGGTGCAGGAGGCGCCTAACAACAAGAGCATGCCCGGGTCGATCTTTACCGGGGTGGCCGGGAGCCTGCCATTCGGTGTGGCGTACCTGCTCGACGGTGCAGCGCACAACAACCCGTACGACAACCTGAACATGCCGCTGCCGTTTCCCGACGCGCTGCAGGAATTCCGCGTCTCGACGAGCGGGCTCTCCGCCGACAACGGCGTCCATTCGGGCGGCACGGTCAACGCGGTGACGAAGTCGGGCACGAATGTGCTGCATGGCACGCTCTTCGAGTTCCTGCGCGACAAGCGGTTCAACGCCAAGGCGGTCTTTGCGCCCATCGGTCCCGACGGCAAGCGCCTGAACGACGGCCTCAAGCGGAATCAGCCAGGCGGCGCGATCGGGGGGCCGATCCTGAACAACCGTTTGTTCTTCTTCGGCGCTTATCAAGGGACGTTCCTCCGTGTCACGCCGCCCGACGCGATCACGCGCATTCCGACGCCCGCGATGCTGGCCGGCGACTTCACGGCGTTCGCCTCGCCGGCCTGCAACCGGGGTCAGCAGGTCGCGCTGCGCGGCCCGTTTGCGGGCAACCGGATCGATCCAAGCCTCTTCAGTCCGGCGGCAATGGCGATAGCGCGGCAGCTGCCGATCACGGCCGATCCGTGCGGCGACGTCCGGTTTTCCGCGCCCGTGCACTACGACCAGAACCAGATCGTCGCCAAGATCGACTATCAGCAGAGCGGTGGGCATTCGATGTTCGGCCGCTACATGCTGACGTCCGACGAGCAGCTCCCGGCGTGGCCCGGGTCAGGCAGCGTGCTGACCACGAGGCCGGAGGACGCCGCGCAGAGACATCGCGCGCATTCGCTGACGCTCGGCGATACGCGCGTCTTCGGCTCCAATGTGGTGAATGCGGCTCGCGTGGCGTGGAACCGCACCCGCGCGCACTATAACCTCGAGCCGTTCTTCGGCGCCGATACGCTCGGCATCCGAGGCTTTCACAACTACGTACCTGGCGTGATCGGACTGGAGGTCAGCGGCGGATTCGCCACCGCATCCGGAGGGTCGGTGTTGTTCCAGGGCGATACCGACGCGTATCAGATCTCCGACGACGTCACGGTGGTGCGAGGCGGCCATCAGCTCGCGCTGGGCGGCAACGTGGCGTACTGGACGCACTACACGGTCGACGGTCAGCGTGGCGTCGGTCTCTGGACCTTCGACGGATCGTTCACCGGGCTCGGCATGGCGGACTTCCTCACGGGACGGTTGGCCCGTCTCGAGCACGCGCGGCCCGGCGTCCTCGACATGACTCAGAGGTACCTCGGCCTGTACGCCCAGGACACGTGGCGCGTTGCCACGCGCGTGACGCTGAACGGCGGGGTCCGGTGGGAGCCGTTTTTCGGCGCGCGCATCGAGAACAAGGCGATTTCCAACTTCAATCTCGACCGGTTCCGCCAGGGCGCCACGAGCACGCTCTTTCGCAACGCGCCGCCTGGATTTCTGTATCCCGGCGACGCCGATTTTCCGGCAGGCAAGTCGGGGCTGAACAACAAGTGGACCAACTTTTCGCCGCGCATCGGGATGGCGTGGGATGTGGCCGGCGACGGCCGAACGGCGGTGCGCTCTTCGTATAGCCTCGGCTACGACTTTCAGGGCGCGTCCTACCTGTTCATCAGCGCGACGGCGCCACCCTTCGGAGGCCGGCTGCGTGTGACCCAGTTGCCGGGCGGCTTCGACGATCCGTATCGCGACTTCCCCGGCGGGCCGCCGCATCCATATCCGGAGACTCCGGGTCCGGACGCTCAGTTTCCGGCCTACGGCGCGCTCGCGTCGGTCGACCCCGACAACAACTCCACCCGCATCCAGTCGTGGAATGTCATCGTCGAACGGCAGATCGGTGCGGCGTGGCAGGTATCGGCCAGCTATCTTGGCAGCTACACGGATCGGATCTGGGCGCAGGTGCAGCGCAACGCCGGCGTCTTCATGGGCACCGGGCCATGCACGCTCGCGGGCGTCTTCTATCCGACGTGCACGACGACGGCAAACCTGAACCAGCGGCGCCTGCTGTCGCTCGAGAACCCGCAGGCGTCGCGGCTGATCGGCTCGATCGAGCGTCACGAGGCGATCGGTACGCAGACCTATCACGCGCTGCGGCTGTCGACGCAGCGGCGTGCGGCAAGTGGCGTGAGCCTCAGCGGCAATTACACCCGCGCCTACTGTGTGGGGAACTTCGCGCAGACAACGTTCTTTACGGGCGGCCAGAGTCTGCAGAACCCCGACGACCCCGACTGGGATCTTGGCAACTGCTCGCTCTCCCGACGCCACATCGCCAACGCGACGGTGACGGTAGAGACGCCGCAATTCGCGAACCGCGGGCTGAATATCCTGGCGTCGGGGTGGAACGTGGCGGGCATTATCAGTGCGCGCTCAGGCGCCTGGCTGACTGTGATGACGCTCCGTGATATCGCGGCGAACGGCATCTTGCAACAGCGCGTCGACCAGGTGCTGGCCAACCCGTACGGGGACAAGACGCTCAACAATTACCTGAATCCCGCCGCGTTCGCGTATCCGGCACCGGGGCAATTGGGCACCCACAAACGCAACAGCATCGAAGGACCCGCGTACTGGAGCACGGATCTGGCGCTGTCGCGTCGGATTCCGCTTGGCGCCGCGCAGAACATGGAGCTCCGGGTAGAGACCTTCAATCTGTTGAATCACTTCAACTGGGGCAATCCGGGTCCGCCGCTGGGCGGCGGCGGCAACGCCAATACCGTCAATTTGGACGCCGGCAACTTCGGCCAGATCACGACCCAGGCGGGCACGCCGCGGATCTTCCAGTTCGGGATCAAATACATGTTCTGAGGTCATGCGTCCCAAGGCGGGTCTAAAGACCCGCCTCTACGTTCCCGTCCCAAGGCGGGTCTAAAGACCCGCCTCTACGTTCCCGTAGAGGCGGACCTTCAGGTCCGCCTACGAAACAGGCATGACCGCTCAGCCAACGAGCGCGGCATGGTCGCTGCCGCCCTCGGTGAGCCCCCGCGCCTTCATCCAGTCGTAGGTGCGGGTGAACAGCGCCGGATCGTAGTAGTCCACGTGCTTGTACCGGACGAACGCCCGCAACAGTTCGCGCGGCTCGAGGGCGCCGTTGGCGTGCGCCACCACGTGATGGGCGTACGTGTAGAAGTCGGCGTTGATACGATCGACCGCCTGGTTCTCCGCAGCGTAGTACGCGGTGCGCTGCTCGGACGTGAGATCGGCGGAGATCACCTCGCCTCCACGATAGAAGCAGGCGGCAACGACGTGCGCGCCCTCCTTGATCCCAAGACTGATGAAGGGCTCCATCACCGTCGCCACACGGATGCTTCCCCGCCTGAGCGCCTCCCAGCGCGCCTGCGGCAGGCCGCCGCGCTCGATCCTGAGATGGTCTGGCCCGAGCGCGCTTTCGAGCATCTGCAACGTGCAGTAATGCGAGCCAGTCAGCTCCTGAACGACCACCGGCACATCGGCAAGATCGCGTGGCACCTGCAGTGTGTCATCGAACGTCAGGATGGCCTGCGCGGCCACGGCCGCCCGCAGCGCAGCTATGTTCCCGGCGCGCGCGCCGCGTTCCAGCCGGTCTATGCTCGCCCATTCGCAGACGTTGTAGCTGTCGGCGGACCCGCATTCGAACATCTGCTCTTTGAGTCGCGACATGATCGGGCGCTCAGCCCTGTCCTTCTCGCGATCCGCGTAAGTCGCCGAGAAGCGGACATCGAGGCCGGCCGCCTCGAACAGCCGTTCCTCGATGGCGACGATCACCGGCAGGTCGAAGACCGGATTGTTCGGCGCGACCCTGATGATCGGCTTTTCCTGGGCCGACGGCATGATGCGCATCCCCCTGACTCCGATGAAGCAGCGATTTTACACGACGCTCTCCGAACCTACTCCGTCCCGAGATACGGAAGGAATCGGCCGAAGAAGATGACGGCGATCCAGATCACTAGGGAGCAGACGCCAATAAGCCTGCGCGTCATAGCCGCGTGCAGGATGTCGAACGCCGAGTCAGGCTCCTCATCGAACATCGTCGGGTAGAGCAGGCTGAGTCCTCCGAGCAGTACGAGACCCATCTTCCACGTGAATGCGCTGTTCTGGGTGTATTGTTCGGGAGCCGCAAGAAAGAACAGCATGCCGGTGACGATGTTGATGCCGAGCCCCGCCACCGCCCACGGCAGCAGCCGGTTGAGATCAGCGAGCGGGAAGCCGCTGATGAATCCCGCGAGTCGCAGATTCACGAGCAGCGTCACGCCGAAGAGCAGACAGAGACCGACGAAATGGAATACCTCGCAGATTGGCCAGACCCACGGATGGTCGAGCACGAACGCGGCTCCCATCGCTGCGGGGCTCGGCCACGACGGCGCAGACGCGGCAGTCCCCGCCGCCACGATTTCAGGGTGGCGAATCTGTCCGCCGATATTGGCCGCCCGTGCCATCAGCACGAAGGTCACGATCGACAACGCCAGGACCGCCGGCTGGTGCCACCGCCGGGATTGCCACAAGGCCAGCCAGCTCACGAGTCCCACGATCTCCATGGGGATGAGCGCCAGCATCGCCGCGTTCTGGTGCGCGGTGACGACGTCCTGTAGCAGCTCCGGCTGGGTCCGCAGAACGAAATCCGCCGCGTTGCCGCTCAAATAGGTAGGAATCGCCACAAGCGCGACGACGAAGAACACCACGTAGCTGGCGCGCCTGAGATCTGCACTGTCTCGGACAAGGGACGCGACCAGCAATCCGATGCCGAACCCAAAGCCGATGGTTGGCACGTGGTTCAGCAGCAGATGCACATGCGCCAGGTTCATGAGATGAACTCGCTGACGTACGCCATGAGACGGCCGGCGGTGAGAGCGACGAACCAGCAGCCGAGCGACGCCGCCGCGAGGAACCTGCCGTGCTCGCCGCCGTGAAAGACGCGGCGGCGGAGAAGCGCCACTATCGTTACGCCACCCCCAACGAACGCCAGCTTGACGAAGAACGCCGGGTTCGACGCGTGCTTCGTGGCGTCTGCGACGAACAAGAGGACGCCGGTCACTGCGGTCACTCCAAAGCCCGCCCACAAAAGGCCGAACACCTTGTCCAGCGACGCGAGTGGAACTCTGGACGCGACGCCGAGGAGCCGCAGGTCGATGGCGACGTTCAGGCCGACGACCGTGCTCAAGCCCAGCGTGTGAAGGAACAGAATCAGCGGATAGCCGTACAGGAGTCCCGATTCGTGAATCCAGGTGGCGAGGCCGGACTGTTCAAGCTGGGCCAGAACCGATGCCATCTCCGGATGCTACGACCCCGTCCTCCATGCGAGCTGGGCCTCGTAGCATTCGAGGAGCACTCGGTGGTACCTCTCGACCGCTTCCTTGCTGACGAAGGGATGTGTCGCCCCCTGCAGCTTCAGCCACTCGCCGAGCACACCGTCCGGGTTGCCCCCTCCGGATTCATCGGGGTTCATATATCTCCAGGCGCGGAGCCTCTGGAAAAAATTCGCGTGGGTCAACGTCGGTGAGAGGACTACGTCCACGCCAGCCCTCGTTCCAAGGTCGATGAAGCGTCTCAACGACGCGACGTGGGTCCGCATCATCGTCTGGCCGTCCGGGTAGTACTGGACGCCCTGTCGCCCGATGCTCGGATCGGTCCCGCCCCAGATGCTCGCGACATGCGCGCCATTGTCGGATGCCACGCTTTTCCTGTTCGTCAGCGGCCCGATGATGAGTGACAGCGTCCCTGGCGTGTGGCCCGGGGTGATGTAAGTAGTGACCGTCACGCCACCGAGCGTGATTTTCTGACCATCGGTGACGACCATATCTTTCCGCGGCTTGAACTGCGCCGGTGAGTTGTCCTTCGCCACGAGGTCCCAATCCGCAGCCGACATGGCAATGCGCGCCTTCGGATAGGCGTCCTGCAGAGCCTTCGCTCCCCAATACCGGTCGTCGTGAGCGTGAGTGATGACGATGTACTTGATGTTGTTGGGATCGAGTCCGAAATTGAGGAGACCGAGCACCAGCTCCTTGCTCGAGTAATGGAAGTTCGCGTCGATGACGATGATGCCTTCCGAGGTGTTGACCGCCCAGACTCCCGCGGTCTTGGTGCCGATGAAGTAGAGGTTGTCGAAGATGTTCGCCGGCCACGTGAACCAGTCCTTGCGCGGCACGACGGCCGACCGATCATTGGTGCGCATGACATCCGGCAACTTCGGTTCCTGGCACGCCTGATCGAAGAGCGCCTGGAAGACATGGAACGGCGGCGTCTTCTTCGGGTCCGCGCCTTTGGGCGCGATGGCGGCGCGCGCCGCGTCCACGTGGCCCGTGGCCGCGGCGGCCTGCGCATGGAGATGACCGATCAACGACCCTGAAAGGAGTGCCGCGCCGCACGCCCATGCCACACGTCGTTTCATCGCCGTTCCTCTACTTTGTATCGGGATACTTGTTGCCCGGATACGCGAACTCGAGCTCCCGCCGCGCTGCATCAGCGTCGCACGACCGCCATGCGGGAGGAAGCCCTCCTTGTTTCTTCGACCAGTGGATCGCCCACGTGAACGGCCTGCTCAAGAACGTCGAGTCTTCCAGGGTAATGACGATTCGCAGGTGCTCGTCGTCGATCAGGTGATAGCGCTCGGTGACCTTCTTTCGCACTGACGAGGCCATGTGGAGGTGATCGTCGATGCCGTCGGGGTCGAAGGTGAAGTGGTCGGTTTCGATCACGAAGTCGTCCCCATCGAAGTGTCCGACCGAGAAGCCGTGTTGAAAGAACTGTCCCGTCAGCGGCCTGGGACCGCCTCCATTCGTCCACACCGTACGCGCCACGTAGTTGTTGGTCGGATGTTGCATCTCGACGCGGCCCGGAGACGCGGAAATGTAGCCGCCGTCGGTCAGCAAGGCCGGTAGCCCCAGCTGCGCGCACTCGGCCGTCACCGGCGATTGAAAGATGTCCACGTACTTCAACCACGCTTCTCCCCGGGTGTTCAGGGGCAGCTGATCGACGGGCAGTGAGCAGTTCAGGAGCTTCTCGCCGTAGTCACCCGTGCGGCCTCCGCAATTGCCCCTGTCCTGGCCATCGGGCACGACGACGTCCGAATCCCAGTGCCCGATGAACGGCAGGATCTTTTCGTACTCTTCGTCGGACTGAGCGGCCGCATCCGAGGTTCCGATCACCAGCACCAGGCCAAGGACAGCGCCAGCCACCGCCACGCATCGTGGACCAGTCATGGGTGCCTCGCTGGACTACTCGACGGGGGGGCCGCCGGGACACCCGCCGAGACACACCACTTTGCCGTCGGGGAACGTCACGACGCCTGCAGCCATCGCCGTCCCACCTTCCCGGCGGGTCGGGTTGCCGGCGATCTTTACCTTCTTGCCGATGAAATCTTCAGTCTTCCACCCTTCGCGTTTCGCGTTGACCGCACCGGTTCTCGCGGTGATGCGCCACTCGACGGTCTTGCCGCCCGCATCTGCGACCTCGACGATCATTTCCGAATGCGGGCTGACCAGCTTGAACGACTTGACGACGCCCTCGATCTGAACGGTGCGCGTCATGTCATAAAAGGTGTTGAACGAATGGTGACCCCAGGCCGGAGCTGCGACGGCGACACACGCGACTGCCAATATCGACAAGGAACGCTTCATAGCTCTCCGCTCCTGAAAGTAACGATAGTCGGCCTGCGCGGATACTACACCGGAGCGAAGAGCTCTTCAATCGGCACAATGCGCGGCGCCAGGTGCTGCTCGTACAAATATTGCGGCAACGCTTCGAGCGCGCGACGATTGGCCTCGACGCCATAGGGCCAGAAATCTTCGCCCATGATGCGGCGTGTCTCCTCCGTCTCCGCCACCACCCATGGCAGCGTCAGCTTGAGGGCGTCTGTCTCCATGAGCTGATCGTAGGCCCACGTCTTCGCCTGCTCGAACGCCTCGAACAGGCTCGCGGCGGTCCAGGGATGCTTTTCGTAAACGTCCTTCCGCAGCACGATCGTGTGCATGATCGGAAAGATGCCGGTCTTCGCGAAGTAGTCCTTCTCGACGTTGCGGTAGTCCTGGAAGAGCCGGCGCACCGGGGAGTCGGGCCGCCCCAGCGCTTTGGGTGCGTTTGGCGAGATGATCGCGTCGATTTCACCCGTCTCGAGCATCGGACCCATGTCCTGTTCGAGCGGCATGCGTGTGAGCTTCACGCCGGGAAGCTCGAAGTCGATTCGCGTCGGCCGCTGCAACCCGTCCTGCGTTCCACTGAACCACTCGATGGTCTCGGGTTTCACGCCGTACTCGTGCAGGAGAAGCCCGCGCGCGAACACGGCGGCTGTCATCGAGTACTCGGGTACGCCGATACGCCTGCCGATCAGGTCGCTCGGCGTGTTGATGCCCGCCTTCCGGTTGACGTAGATGCATGAATGGCGGAACAACCGGGACGGGAACACCGGAATTGCCATGAAGGTGTCATCGCCTCTCGATCGGAGCATCGTGTAGTTCGAGAGCGACAACTCCGAGACGTCGAACTCCTGGTGGCGCAGCATCCGGTAGAACGTCTCGCTCGGCCTCGAGATGATCGGGTTCAGATCGATCCCGCGCGGTCTGATCGTTCTGTCGATCAGCGGCCGCACCCGGTCGTAGTCCCAGAACGCGATCGTCAGGCGGATATCGGCCATGGGCCGAATATTTCCACAAAACCCGAAGGGGTACCATTCGAGGGTGCTCCTTCATGAGCTCGTCGTGACCAGTGCGGCGGTTGCGCAGGCGAGCAGCCGCCTCGTCAAAATCGGCCAGCTCGCAACCCTGCTTCAACGTCTCGCGCCCGCGGAGGTCGAGATCGCCATCGCGTTCCTGGCGGGCGAGCCACGGCAGGGACGAATCGGCATCGGCCCGTCGGCAATTCGTGATGCGAGACCGCTCGCCAGCGCGGCGAGCTCCGCACTCCAACTGATCGACATAGACGAAGTGTTCGAGCGGATTGCCGCAACAGCGGGCCGCGGTTCGCCGGCCGACCGCGTGCGGATGCTTCGTGAGCTGCTGGCGCGAGCAACCGGCGACGAGCAGGACTTCCTCATCCGGCTGCTCTTTGGCGAGCTCCGGCAAGGCGCGCTCGAGGCCGTGCTGCTCGAAGCGGTGGCGCGCGCCGCGAATGTGTCACCTGGCGCGGTGCGCCGAGCCGTCATGATGGCCGGCGAGCTGACGTCGGTCGCACGCGCCGTGCTCGTCGAGGGTGAGTCGGGCCTCGCTCGTTTCGCGGTGCAGATCTTCCGGCCTGTGCAACCGATGCTGGCCCAGACCGCGTCTGGCATCGACGAGGCGCTCGCCGATCTCGAAGAGGATGTCGCGCTCGAATGGAAGCTCGATGGCGCCCGCATTCAGGTGCACAAGGCCGGCGACGAGGTCAAGGTGTTTTCACGGAATCTGCGGGAGGTCACGGCGGCGGTGCCGGAAGTCGTGGAAGCGGCACGACGGCTGCCAGCCCACGAGGTGATTTTCGACGGTGAGGTGATCGCGCTGCGCCCCGATGGCACGCCGGAAACCTTCCAGCGGACGATGCAGCGGTTCGGCCGCAAGCTGGACGTCGATCGGCTCAGGGCGGAGCTCGCGTTAACGCCATTCTTCTTCGACTGCGTGTACGTGGACGGCGCATCGCTCGTCGACCAGCCGCAGGCGGAACGCTTCCGGACGCTCACCGCGATTGCGCGTCCTGCGATCGTGCCGAGCCTGTTGCGGCCGACTCGCGAAGATGCTGCGCGCTTCGTGGAGGAAACGCTTCAGCGCGGCCACGAAGGTGTCATGGTGAAGGCGCTCGCGTCCGGCTACGCCGCGGGCCGCCGCGGTCAGCACTGGTTGAAGGTCAAGCTCGCGCGCACGCTGGATCTCGTCGTCCTCGCTGCCGAATGGGGCCACGGCCGCCGAAGGGGATGGCTGAGCAACCTGCACCTGGGCGCGCGTGATCCGGTTGGCGGAGGGTTCGTCATGCTTGGAAAGACGTTCAAGGGAATGACGGATCAGATGCTGGCCTGGCAGACCGAGAAGCTGCTGCAGCTCGAGGTCGCGCGCGATGCCTACACCGTGTACGTCCGGCCTGAGCTCGTCGCCGAGGTCGCGTTCAACGACGTGCAGGGGAGCCCGCATTACCCGGGTGGGCTTGCGCTGCGATTCGCACGCGTGAAGAGCTATCGGGCCGATAAAATGGCGGCCGAAGCAGACACCATTGAGACCGTGCGCGAGATTTATCGTCGATCGAGCGGCGGCGTATCGCGAGTATAATTCGCCACCCATGCGAACGACGTTTGCGATTGTGACGCTCGCACTCGGCATGGCCGCGGCCGCCGACGCGCAGTCACGCCCCGATCTGAAGGGACTCTGGATCGGTCCGACGGCCGACATCTCCGTCGTGCTGCTGCCACGTGAAGAAGTCTCGTTGACGCCGTACGGGGCCGACCGGTACCGCAAGGTCGACCAGGCGAACTCGCCGGCCTACAAGTGCCTGCCGTACGGGCCAACACGAGGACTGCAGTCGACCAATCCGTTTCAGATCATCCAGACGCCGGATCTGATCGCGATCATCACCGAGCACATCGACTACCGGTTGATCTACCTTGATGGCCGCGGGCACCCGGCTGACATCCTCGACTATCCCGAGTGGATGGGTCACTCGATCGGCAGGTGGGACGGCGACACGCTCGTCGTCGACACGATCGGGATGCGTGAGGAAACGTGGCTGGATACGGCGGGCTTCGAGCACAGCGCGAAGCTGCACATCACGGAGCGCTTCCAGAAGACCGGCCCCGATGCCATTCGCCTGACGACGACGATCGAGGATCCCGTGTTTTATACGAAGCCCTTCACCTACGGGCGCAACGTGCGGCGCATGCCGAAGGACACGCGGCTGATGCCCGCGCGCTGCGCCGACAACGAGCGCTCACTCGCCGACGCCGTGCCTGGCGTCCAGGGACCCGAGCACAAGAAACCGCCGACGTTCCCGACGCTGTCTACCGGAACGCCTTAGCGGCGTTCCTAATGACACGAACCCGCCTTCGCGCTTCGCGCTTCGGCGGGCAAGCCTACTGATCCGAGCTCGGCGACCCGGTGAATACCTTGCGGCCGTCGGTAAGCGTCAGCGTGCCACCGGACGCCTTGGGCGATCCGTTTCGCGCGGGCGACGACCCGGCCAGCGTCACCGCATCGCCGCTCTTCAAGGCGTCCTTGCGCCATCCGGCGCGGTAGAGCTGATTCGGCGTTGACGCTTCAATCGCCCAGTTGGTGACCTTTCCGGAAGTATCCGTCACGTCGATGTAATAGAAGACGTGCGGGTTCTTCCACTCGACCTGCGTCACCTTTCCGATCAGAGTGATCTTGTGGTCGACGTCGTAGGTCGCCGCCACGCTGTGATGTGCGAGCGCGGTGAGGCCGCTGAACACGAGGCCGACCAGGAGCGCGAACAGCGTACGTCGTGACATCTGAACCCTCCACGCGGGCGCCGCGTGCCGCCCGGACCGGTCAAAAATATCATGCCCGCGCCCTGGGAATGGAAGCGATCCTTTCGCGGACGCTCTGACGTTGGCGAGCGCGCGCTGCGTCAGGATCGGGACCTTGAAAGCGGGAGGGACCTGGGTGCTCAAATTCCCTCCACCCCAGAGTAGCGTCGCGAGGCGCGATCTGTGCTGTAAAATCGAACGTCATCGAATACAGGAAGGGTGAGCACTATGCGATTCCGAGGCGTAATCCTCGCAGTCCTGTTCTCAACCGTCCTCGTCGCCGACGCGACGCGGGCGCAGACGACTTCTCAGCCGGCGCAGTTGCGGTCGCCGGACGTAATCTACGTGCCTACCCCGCCCGGGGTGGTCGAGGCCATGCTCAAGCTGGCCAAGGTCGGCCTGAACGACGTCGTCTACGATCTCGGCTCCGGCGACGGCCGCATCCCGATTGCGGCGGTGCAGATGTTCAAAGCCAAGTCGGCGGTCGGGATCGACATCGACCCGCAGCGGATCAGAGAAGCCAATGAAAATCTGCGCAAGGCGAGCGTCGGCGACCGCGTACGCTTCCTGAACCAGGATCTCTTCACGACGCCGATCGGTGAAGCAACGGTCGTGACGCTGTATCTGCTGCAGTCGCTCAACGAAAAACTGATGCCGAAGCTGCAGAAGGAGCTGAAGCCCGGCTCGCGCGTCGTTTCGCAGTCCTTCAGTATGGGCGCGCAGTGGCCCGCGGACGAGGCGATTCAGGTCGAGGGACGCAGTGTCTATCTCTGGATAATCAAGTAGCGCCGCAATGCCACGATGTCTGGCACTTGGCGTTCATTGGTAAGCGGCCTGCCGGGGTCACGAGCTACGTCGGAGCGGGCCGCCGCTTCATTCGTTCGCTCATCGGAATGGGCGACGTTGACGGGATCGTGGTGAAGGGTTGCGGCCTCGGCGGCGTTCCGGCAGCCATGTTTGTGCTCGTGGCGCTCAGACTAGGTGGGGGGTATATCCCCCCTTTGGCGCAACTTATGGCCGCCATCCTTCCCGGCTGACCTTCTGCTCCGCCAGCCAGCCGTTGCTCAACGGGCCAACATCAAACGTGACAGAGCGTCGAGATCGCCGCCACACAAACGCGATGAGCCCCACGCCGATTACGGCAATTGCGCCCCATTCCATCAGCGGCTCCCGACTGGCTGAAGCCACCGGTCCGAGCGCGTGCGACGACGACTGTCACCGCCGGGCCCGCAGTCACGGGTCGTCAGGACGAGCGCGTGGCGTTGCGTTTGTACTTGAGGGTCCCAGCGCACGTGGTCTCTCATGAGGGCCGGCTGCCTCGGAAGCAGTAAGTTTCACGATGCCGCTCTTTGCCAGAGAAGCGGCGAACCTTCACGACCTCGAACCGAACTACTGCGTCGCTGTTCACATACACCCGCGACAGTGCAATTGTGGCTTCTACAACTGGGGGCACGGTCTCCTTATCGGCAACCGCGGAGCGGAGCACATAGGGGGTGCTTGCCCTACTGCTGGCCGGTGGCCGGCACGTTGAGGATCCGGCCGCATCGTGGCTGGCTGATCAACGTCGGCGAAGCGACGAGCGATGTCGTGTGCCAGAGACGCTAATCAGTACGGACGCTTATCGCGGGTAACGTTCCAAATGAGCTGCGCGCAGCGGCGACACGAATCGCACAGACTGACCACGGGCCGCCGACGTTGGGACAGGAGATGGCGACCATGGCGCAAGAAGCACGCTGCGAAGTCGTGGCAGATGCGGGGCGTTGGGCTTGGATGGATCAGCCTGAACGCTGCGCCAGATTGACAAGTGAATTTCTGAAAAGCGGGGAGTGAGGGTTCCGCTCGAACGTCCAACCTGTATCAATCTAGACTGAATCCGCTGACAATTTAGCGGAGCGCAATAATCTCTTGAGTAGATCGCGCTAAGTCGCGAAGGGTCGACGAATCCCGCAGGTTGGGCGTCGATCGCCAGATCGCCGTTTTGCGCGTTCTATCTTCAAAAGAGGCCGACTTCCGGGTTCGCCGTCAGACCTATCCAAAACGCGGGCGCTGCGCTCCTTACGCTTTCTGCCCCAAGCTACGGGTTAAAGCTGCGAGATCAACCACGCCTTAGCCATCCTCCAGTCGCGTTTGGTGGTGTCTATCGAAACATTGAGGACCGCGGCCGTTTCTTCGATGCTCAATCCGCCGAAGTAACGAAGTTCGACTACGCGGCTTTTGCGGGCGTCGATTCTTGCCAGTTCGTCGAGCGCGCGGTCGAGCGCCAACAGCTCGACTCCACGTTCCTCGGCCGCCAACAGCACATCATCGAGAGAGACTCGCAGGGCTTTTCCGCCACGCTTGGCAAAGCCGCGTCTTCTAGCGTGATCCACCAGGATGCGGCGGATGATCTGGGAGCACAGGGCCAGGAAATGCGCCTTGTTTTCGCACTGGATTCCACCGGAACGCACCAATTTGACATAAGCCTCATTCGCCAGGACGGCCGATTCCAGGCTGTCTCCCGGGCGCCGTCCTGCAAGATACTGGCGCGCCACCCGGCGCAGCTCCGGATACGCGATTTCCATCAAGCGATCGAGCGCGTGCCCGTCGCCCCCGTTCCAGGCCGCCAGCATCGCCGTGATGTCCTGCCCGTCCGGATTGGTCACGCCGGAGAGTTTTAACACGATCGGAGCGGGTGTTAACCGGTTTTGCCCCGGTTCGCGGAATTACATGCAGGAGGCAAGAAACGCCATGAAACTGCATCGTTTGCTTGGAATGATCGCTGTCGCTGCCCCGCTCGGAGCCCTAGCGGCGGGTGCGCTTGTGGTCCCGCTCGCCGCTCAGAACGGACGAAACGGAGGGCTTCATATCGTGAAGGATTGCACTGGGGAATCGGGGCAACCCGGCACAGACTTCTGCACGATCGTCAGTTCGAATCTATCGGAGCTCCCCGCGGGAACGAGGATCTTCTACAACGTTCCGCCTGGCGGCCCGTTCGTTCCGCAGGGCCCTATCGAAGGCCTTGCAGGTCCTGGCTATTTCGACACCAATATCTTCGTCTTCGTCAGCGAGAAGCGGTGGGCAGTCGGCCGCTGTACGGGTCCCAACAACATCGGCACTCCGGGGCCAGTGGGGTTATGCACGTTAACCGATGGGGTTGGCCGGCTTGCCGGATTCACCGCTCGCGTCAACGTGAGGTGGACTGACAACCAAGAAGCGAACGGTTTATTGTTTGACTGGGATGGAACATACAGCTTCAATCCCCAGCCTGGAAGATAGGCGGGCTCACGGAATCGGGATGCTGTAAAGATTCCGCTGCGTGTTACCGCGATAGAACGCGTATACATCGGGGGTCGGACCGAGCGTAATGAGCCGGCCCTCGATTCTACGCCCGCCGGGCACGCGGGCGATTTCTTCGCCGGAGCGAAATCCGTCCGCCGGAATAGGGGGCAGAGTCTGGCGACCCGCCAATGGAAAATAGAAAGCCTCGGACGCGCCATAGTACGAGACCAACGCTCCCCCGGCTCCCCAAGTGACTTGTCCATTGCCGCCGAGGTAGATCGGCGGTTTTCCGTCGAGCGAGAGCACCTGGCCGCCCTCGCGGCCTCCCGGGGGCGCAGCCCAGGCGAAGACCGACCGGCCATCGGGCGATATCGGGCTGGGAAAGTTGAAGAGGCTCACCGGCTGTTCTAACACCTTTTGCAATCCGGTTCCGTCGGGGAGAACGCGGTAGATAAAACCGAGGCTTCCGGCAGCGGTGGACGTCCCTTCATTGTGCCGGAAGAGGATTTCGCCGGAAGGACCGAAATGCGGTTGCCCTCCCTCCACATTCGGGATCTGGCGCGGAGGCGCGCGGCGATCGAGGGACGCCAGCCAAAGCCGCGCCCGGCCGGCTTTGTCGGGCGCTTCCATCACAACCTCGCGGCCGTCAGGCGAGGTGTCGAAATTGAGGACCGGAAAACCTCGCACCAAGGGTTCCGAGCGCCCCGACTTCAGGTCGGCCACCATCACTTCTCCAAGGTCCCGATAATAGGCGAATTCGTTGGGCTGCTCCCTCACAAGGCGGTACAGGAGCTTGCTGCCATCGCGCGTGAAGGCCGGAGTCGCGGCGTTTCCCTCGACCGAGATCTGCCGGTCGCCGCTCGCGTCGTGGAGCCACAGGGAAGCGCCTTGCAGCGAGACGGCGGTGACGAAAGAGCGGCCATCCGGCGCCATGGCGATGCCTTCCTCTTCGGTTGGGCCAGCGGTGATCTGCTCCGGATTGCCATCAGGAAAACGCTGCCGCCAGATGTGATTTGCGCCCACCGCGTTCGATGTGAAATACATCCACCTCCCATCCCGCGACCACGCGGCGAATGTACAACCTCCTCCCGGCGGACCCACCTTGCGCCCCGTCGAGCTGCCGTCCGAGGGAACCACACGGCAAGGCTCCCAGTAGTGGTCGATATCCATTTCCACCAGGAGTGCCGATTTCCCGTCCGGCGAAAGATAAGAACGGTGCGCCATATCGGGTTCGTCCGCGGGCACGTAGACATCGCGCTGGCCGATACGGCTTTCCTCCGACTTCACCACCGCCATGTGAACGCCCATTCGTATTTCGGAAAACAGGATCTGGCGCGGGCCGGTCCAGACCAAACCGGAGGCGTTCTTGAGCATGATTTGCGGCTCGCCCCCGCGTACAGGGACGGTCCAGGTGTCCCATTGAAAATCCGGGTTGACGGTGGTGTAAGCGACGCGCGCGCCATCGGGAGAGAACACAGGACTCATCTTGTCCAGGACGTCGTGCGTCAACTGCACCGGCTCGCCGTCAGGCAGAGGCTTGACGTAGATCTGTCCCGGTCCGTAGAACGTGGATTCGCCGCGGATAAAGGCAACCATCCGGCCGTCGGGTGAAAGAGCGGGTTGCGAAACGGAGTCTGCGAACTTGGTGAGTTGCACCCACTGCGATTGATCCGTGGGACGGAGGGGGTCGCGCGGCCAGACGGCGGCTGCCACGCCGCCGAAGACGATGACAGCAGCCGCACCAGCGATTGCCGCGACCTTCCAGCGGTCCCATCCGCCCAACGCCGCGTCGAGAGCTTTTCGCGCCTCCGTAATATCGTTCAGGCGGCGTTCCGGGTCCTTTTGAAGGCAGTGCCTTAGCAGATCGCGAATCTTGACGGGAGTGTTGGGGGGTAGCGCTTGCCAGTCCGGCTCTCGTTCCAGCACTGCCGCGAGCGTTTCGGTTTGGGTCTCGCCACGAAAGGTGCGCTTGCCGGTCAGCAGCTCGTACAGGACGCAGCCGAAGGCCCAGATATCGGTCCGATGGTCAACGTCCCGGCCCCGGGCCTGCTCGGGACTCATATAACCAGGCGTTCCCATGATGCGGCCGGCGAGAGACTCGAATATTGTTCCGGCGGGCGGCCGGGAGACATCCTGGTTCTGGCTTGGCTGGGGTTGGCCCTCCGCCCAGACTGCCTTTGCAAGACCGAAATCCAGAACCTTCACGCGGCCCTGCTGCGTGACTCTCACGTTGGCCAGTTTCAGATCGCGATGAACGATGCCTTTTTCGTGCGCGGCTTCCAACGCCTCCGCGATTTGTTTGGCAATGCGCAACGCTTCCGGGACTGGGAGGGGCCCGCGGAGATTCTGCCCTTCCACCAGTTCAAGTACGAGCCAGTCGGAATTGCCGGATTCCTCCATTCCGTAGATCGCCGCGATATTGGGGTGGTTCAACGAAGCCAGAGTCCGCGCTTCACGGCGCAGGCGCGCGAGGCGCTCCGGATTGCGCGCAAACTCGGAGGGCAGCGTCTTCATGGCGACGTCCCGGCCCAGCTTCGTATCGCGCGCCCGATAAACCTTGCCCATCCCGCCAGCGCCCAAGGGTGAAAGGATGCGATACGGTCCCACCTGCGCGCCTTCGAGTGGCGCATCAGCGTCCAGAGCGGCGGTGACCTCTTCGATAACCTGCCATTCCAGGCGGCTTCCGGCACGCTGGTCGATGGAAATGAGGTGTTCGACCTGAAGCCTAAGCTCGGTATCTTCGCTGCAGGCTTGTCCGAGGAACGCTTGGCGCTCCTCGGGCGTGCGCTCTAGCGCGGCATGGAAGAGTTCCTCTACCTGACGCCAACGCTCGCTCTTCATAGGCGACTCCGCACCCATCATCGTCGACCTGGCTGAAATCCAGAATGTCCAAAGTCATTGCGAGTTAGGCGTGTCCCAAGCGTCGAACCCGATGCTGCCGACGAGCGGCAGCTTCAGCGCCAGATCGCTCGGATCCAGGCCGAACGTCAGGCCAAGAACGTTCACCTCGAGCCCTTCCTCGGCGGCAGCGAGCAACCCGAGTACGCCGAAGATGCTTGCCTGTGCCCCCGTGCCGCTCGGCGGCCGCGCGAACACGCGTGCGCCCAGGTAGTCCTTGCCGACGGCGTTCGCCGGGAGATCGACCCGGAGCTCCGGTACCTGCCGCAGCACAAACGCGGTGAACGTGTTGGAGTTCGGGCCCGGCCAGATCCGATAGCTGTTTTCGTACGGGTACGTCGCGATCGCCTGCTCGATGCGACCGATGATCGCATCGACGCCGGCGCCCCTCATGTCGGCAAGCAGATCCGGTGCGCTGCCGAACCACCGCCCATCGGGAGACCGCTGGCTTATCCTGACCGCGGGGCCCCCGCGCCGGACCCGGAATCCGGTCACCTCATACACCGTGAACGCCGGTGCGTTCGTTGGCTTGGCGGCAATCCATGTATGCACGCCGAAGTAGCCGCGCCAACGGGCTGCCCGCGCCGCGTACACCTGCACGACGGCCTCAGGAGTCTCTGCGGGATCCGGCGCCAGGCCCACTGGGGCGCGGCTGGCGAGCCGCCAGTTGCTGACGGAGTCCGCATCTCGGTCGGCATGCGCGAGCCCCAGCAGAACAACCGAGAGCAGGAGCACCCATTTCGCACGTCTGCGCATGGCGGTTCACGATATGGCGTTCGGGGCACGATGACAAGTCCGCCACTGCCACCGCCACCGCATGGACGGCTCGCGGATGCCGTTTCCTCAATCCTCCGGCGTATCGTTACCAAACGTCTGGCGATAAGCCGTCTCAGAATCGCGATCCTCGATTCGTCGACGGGGCGGACGAAGGATCAGATCGCGCAATCTAAGCGCGATTGAGGCGCGACGTGTCGCTTTACTCGCGGAACCGGACGATCATCGTGCCGGCGGCTGCTGATACTCCTGCGGCGTCGCGCTTGGGCTGCCCTGAACGGGCCGGGGCTCCGGAAAGCGGTTGACATAGAAAGGACGATACCTCACGGGATTCCCCTCCGCGTCGAGAAACCCGAACGACTGCTGAAAGATGATCGGCGGTGCGGCGTCCCTGGGTGCCGTGGCATCGAGAATGTACAGCCGGTTCTCGTGCAGATAGATGCCGGCGTAGGTGCGCGTCGTGTCCGGATTCGTGAGCTGCAGCTCGAGGCCGGGGACGAACTCAATATAGTGAAAGGCGTCGTACGTGACCGTAACACCTGGCTTCTGCCGGTACCTTGTCGCGGCATGGGGGACCGAGCCCGCGATGTCGACCAACCAGTAGACGCCCCCCGGCCCCGGGCCTCCTGAGTACGCGATGTGGTTCAACGCCGCATGGATCCGCTGGGCATCGGAGTAGTCGACGACGGTGATCGAGTAGCGGGTCCCCCCTTGCTGCCACGCATAGAGGCGGC
>Ga0208185_1000067_pt1 | contig 64672 bp, 62 predicted proteins | sample EasRivMeERMLT700_FD_187532 | JGI IMG/M metagenome (GOLD analysis project Ga0208185, IMG submission 187532) | Soil microbial communities from meander-bound floodplain in the East River, Colorado, USA - East River MetaG ERMLT700 (SPAdes) (version 2) | ecosystem: Environmental > Terrestrial > Soil... | reverse complement strand
GTCATACTGATGGCATTCACCCAGAGTGTGCCGATGGGTTCGACAATGACGGGAATGCGTTGCAGCAGCGGCGAGCTGGAGGCCTCGATGAGCGCCCCAGCAAGCAGGCCCAGGACCAGGCCGAGCAGCATTAACCACGACAGCCGTTGACCGCGCTGCGGCTGCGCGCCGCTGTCGCTCGCGACGAGTGCCTCCCTTTTCTCGGTAGTGGTCTCGGCCATTTCGTCGGCGGCTCGTTGGCTTGAAACGGAGTCGTTCAGTCGATGACCGTTTCGCCCTTATGCATCACAGGGTGGGTATCGTGCTGGCGCGCTCCACACGTAACCGCTGCATTAGCGTGTGACCACCGATGATACGCCTGCGCGTCGCGTCGAGCGTGTGCGAGAAGCGGGTCGGCGCGGCGTCGGTCGTACGAGTGGTGCCCGTGAGGTTGTTCGCGCGACTCGACAGGTACACCTCATCGTCGGGGATCGATAGGCTGAAGGAGACGCGACTCGCAGACGTGGCGATCGGGGCCCGCGCGACGCGGGCCCCATGTAGCAGCTTCTATCGAGTGCCAGACGCGGCGCTGATTCTCCAGATCCGGTTGCTGCCGTCGTCGGAAATCAGCAGGCCCCCGTCGCGAGCCACGGTGACGCCCACCGGGCGTCCCCATCGCTCGACTCGCGTACCGCCTGCGCCGTCATTGAGGAGGAACCCCGTCATGAAGTCTTCGAGCGGCCCAGGCTTGCCGTTGGTCATCGGAAAGAACGCCACTTTGTAGCCGGACGCCGTCGAACGGTTCCAGGAACCGTGGAGCGCGACGAATCCGCCGTTGCGATATCGCTGCGGGAACAACGTGCCGGTGTAGAACGCGACGCCGAGCGCGGCGGAATGCGCCGGAATCAGCACATCTGGCACCAGGGCGCGTTTCACGAGATCTGGAAACGCCCCGACGTAGCGCGGATCGGGGTGCTGGCCGATGTAGGAATACGGCCACCCGTAAAATCCGCCGTCCTTGATCGACGTGGCGTAGTCGGGCACCAGGTCGTCGCCCAGATTGTCGCGCTCGTTCACCGCCACCCACAGCGTGTCCGACCCCGGCTGCAACGTCAGTCCCACGGGATTGCGAATCCCGGACGCATACACCCGATATCCGGTGCCATCCGGGTTGAACTCGAGCACAGCCGCACGCCGGCAATCCTCGCCCGCGTTGTTATTCGATTGCGATCCCACCGTGACGTACATCTTGGTCCCGGCGCGATTGAAGACGATGTTTCGAGTAGAGTGGCCGCCGGTTGGCAGATCGAGCAGCTTCTCGGGCGCGCCCTGCGCCTTCAAATCGCCAGTCGTGTACTTGAAACGGACGATGGAGCCGGTGTTTCCGACGTAGAGATAGCCGTCATGGAACGCCATCCCGAACGGGGCGGCCACGGTGCCGGGGCCTCGGTTGGCGAACGCCGGAGGCGCCACACAGGCGGGCGCGGCGGCGCCAAGGATCGGACCGTTGATTTCGGGGTTCACGACGGCTGCTGGAGCGGGCGCTGGAGGAGGTGTAACTGGGGCAGGCGTGGCTCCAGCGCCGGCTCCGCCACCCCGCGCGACGACCTCGCCTTGCGCGTAGACGCCGCGCGATTCGAAGACGCCGTCGTTGTTCGCGTCGCGCAACACGGTGATGTTGTTGGCGGCAGGCGAGCTGACAAACAGATCGCCGTTCGGCGCGTAGACCATCAAGCGCGGCGCCTGCAGCTCGGCATAAACGCTCACTGTAAAGCCGGCCGGCACCATCGGCATGACCGTGGCCGGCTTCTCCAGCAGTGTGCCCCTGGACGGCTTCGCCACGCCGACCGGTGCCAGCCTGTCTGCCACCGGCTGCGGCGGGACGGTACTCCTCTGCCCCACCAGCACGGCGCAGAAACCTGCGACCCCCATGGCAACGGCAGCCGCGACTCGCGAAAGATTCGAATTCATTGAGGTCACTCCTGTCGTAAGTTGTCGACCTGACAGGGTACCTCAGACCACGCCTGGCGACAGAGCCAAGAGTCTGTGTTTCCGGCCGACAATCCTCCGGATTCCTGGCAGTCGGCTGAACTCGGTAGCTGAAATACGCCAGCGGCCCCGATGTATCGCCTTGGCCGCATGTCTGGAAGGCACGCATTCCGGGACCCGTGGGTGAACGGGCGCCGCGACTCACCGGAGATGGACAGAACTCGATACCACGGAGACGACTGCGGTCGCAGGATTACTCCTCACTGGTCGCGAAGGACGAGCGATATCCAGAGGGATCAGGGACCGGCGGCAGCCGGTTCCTGATTGCTCGTCCCTCACCACCATCCGCGCATGTGTGGGCGCTCCATGCGGCAGGGATGGCTGTCGTTGGCCGGCGAATTCACCGCCGGATCGTGCTGCCAATTCCGGATCCGTTCGTCGAGTAGACGGTTACCGAGCGGGCGTTCCCGCCGGTTGACCCGTGAACTCGTTCCTGGTCACAAACCCATCGTCATTCGTATCCTGCTGGTAGAAACTGCGCAGCGACCAGCGCCACTCGACGGGCGAGACCATGCCGTCTCCGTCGGCATCCAGCGTAGCGAAGAGATCTGGCTGGGCGGCGGTCGTGGTGGTGGTTCCGACAACTTCGGCGCGGCTCAGGACGTTGTCGCGATTGCGATCGAGCCGGCTGAACTCGCCTGGGGTGCCATGCCACTCGTTGCGTTCGATGCGGCCGTTGCCGTTGACGTCGAGATACTCGAAACTGTCGGTTCGATCGTCATCGTCCGGTGCAAAGAACTCTGCGGGCGACAGCATGCCGTCGTTGTTGCGATCGGCACGCCGGAACGTTTCGACATCGTAGTACCACTCCGCGCGCGCGACCCTGCGGTCGTTATTCCGATCCAGCGAGCGGAAATCGGCATCCGACCAGGTCAACATGCTGCTCACATTGCCGGGCGTGTAGTCTTGCTCCTCCATCCGTCTCGCGCGCGCGGCGCCCGGACGGACCTCGTCACCTGACAACACACCGTCGCCATTCCAGTCGTGCACCTTGAACGACTGCGTGCTGCCCCGCCACTCGCTGCGCGCGATCTGACCGTCCCTGTTGCCGTCCATCTCGCGGAATCGCATTCCCTGAATGGCAGCCTGAGCGCCGGTCGTGCCCGTGGAGCGGTTGGCGTCCGGTCCGCAGAACCTCCGACTGCTGCCCGGCACGCCGAAGTCGCCGTACGACTGCCGGTATTCGGGCGACGCGAGGATGTCGTTGATGACAAACTCCATACCCCTCGAGGCGGCGGCATCGGCGTATGCCTTCGCGCCGCCGACATCTGGCGCGCGGTTCAACAGGTGCCGGTACAGATATCCGACCGCGCTCAAACGCTGCTGCGGCGTGTTGAACGGCGAGAGGAACCGCTGAGTATGCTCAGTGCCGGCTGCGTACTCGCGTACCAGATCCTTGACGGTTGCGCTTCCGCTGGTAAGTCGCTGGACCATTGGACCAATGTTGTCAGGAGCGCGCTCGAGTATCTGGCGATGAATGTCCCCAACCACCGCCGACGCATCCGTCGTGCACGGCTGTTGAGCTGAAATCGCCGCGGGAAAGAGAAGCCACGCGCCGATAACAAGAAATGCACGCAACATAAAGGACCTCCTGAGTTATTCCGTTCGAGCTCGTCTTGCGATCTCGACCAGATTCGTCACGCGTCGCACATATTTCCGCGTCTCGGGGAATGGCGGCACGCCGCCGTATCGCTTGACGACACCCGCTCCCGCGTTGTAGCTCGCGAGCACAAGCGGCAGACTACCGCGGTGCTGCGTGAGCAGCCGGCGGAGATACTTCGTGCCGCCGACGACGTTTTGCCGCGGATCAAATGGATCGTCCACGCCGAACTCGACCGCGACTGCCGGCATCAACTGCATGAGCCCCATCGCGCCCGCGCGCGAGACGGCATGCGCGTCAAAGGCCGATTCGGTCTCAATAACCGAGCGGATGAGTGCGGAATCCACATCAAATTCTAGGGACGCTTCGCGGATCAGCATGTCGTAGGCGTGCGCCGCCGGCACGACCGCCATGCTGTCGATCGTCATCGTCACCGAAGGCACAGTCGGCTGCAGTAGAACGTTCAGCAGCTCAGGTTTGACATGGTGAGGAAGAACCATCGCCGCGGTCGCGAGAAGCGCGCTCCGCAGACCGGCGTGGCGCCGGTCACCCTTTCTTCGATCGAGTGCGGACCTGGGATGCGCGCGGCGATCGTCACGGCGGCGCTCGCTGCCGTGACGGATACCAAGCGGGTGCACGCCGTCCGCATCTGAGCTGAACAGCATCGGTTGCTGTTCAGATCAGGAGCAATCGCGGGGCCGCTCGTCAGCTCTTCTGTTTCGGTTGGCTGGTTTTCCTCCAGTCGTCCTTGAACACCCACTGCACGCGCCTGACGGCTTTGCGCTCGCGGATGACGACGCCCGCTTCCATGCGATTGTCCAGCTCGAGTTTCTGAAGTATCGGAAGCAGCGGATAGACGGATGACGGCGGACCGATCGTGACCGGGACACTGGCCGCGAACTCGTCAGATTGCCGTGGCGCGCAGCCGGCACATCGGAGCGCCTCGACGTGCCGGCGGCCTGATCACTGTTCGGCGGTAACGGGTGTCCACGAGCGATCGGGGTTGAAGCGCTCCAGCTTCGCGAATTCGTCGAGCGTGGCCGTTCCGAAATCTTTCTCGTAGACCACACCGTCCTGGCTGATCATGAACGTCTTCACGCCGGTGACGCCGTATTCAGCCGGAGCAGCGGCGAGAGCGAAGCCACCAATCATCGCGCCGTTGATCACGTAGTCCATCTCTCCAAGCGGCGCGGCCGGTCCCTGTCCTTTCAGGATCTTGAAGAAGTAGCCGTGATACGGTTGCGCCCCGGTTGAGTAGCCCTGCTCGATCACGCTCGCGATTTTTTCGCCCACAGGGCCGTCCCACGTACCGTCAGCCGTCTGCCAGGCGAGACCGTCCTGCTTGCCCGGACTGCTGACGATGCGTTGCGCGTACTGGTTCACGTCATGGCCTTCGCGCGGCTTCTCAGCGTACTCGTACTGGGCCTCGTGGTAACCGCGGCAGACCCGGATCGCATCGAGCTCGTTGCTCCCGATGCGGCGATAGAGCAGTTCCTGCCGTCCCGCCTTCGTATCGAATGACCACTTGCCGCCACGCTTGACGATCGGAATTGGAAACGGCCAATCCTCGTCGCCCACGATCACGAAGGCGCGGGTGCCGGTCTTCGGATCAACCGACACGCTGATCTCGTCGTGTGCCATCGCGACGAAGTCGGCCGCGCGCTGGCGGTCTTGTGCGTCTTCGCCCGACAGCAGGACATGCCTCGTGTCTGGACCGAACAGCTCATCGAGCAATCCGACATCAAATACGCCGGCCGCGACCACCAGCGCATCCGCCGCCTGCTGCGGCGTGTCGAACGTTCGGACGCCCACGCCTGATGTCGTTCGTGCATTCGCCCGCGACGCCTGCGGGCCCGCGTAAATCGTCGCGGAGATTAACGTCGTCGCCAGGCAAACAAACAGGGTCGTTCTCATGGTTCGCACTCCTCGTGAACCGCCGAGCCTCTCGATTCTTAGCGTCTGCCGCCGCCGCCACGGCTTCGTCCGCCGCCGCTCCGGCTGCCGCCGCTGCTCCGGCTGCCGCCGCCCCGGTTGACACTACCGCTCGAGCGACTGCCGCGCTCAGACCTGACACTCGACGAACCGCGCCGGCTCGCATCGCGCGCGGCGGATCCGCTGAATCCTCCAGAGCCGCCGCCGAATGCGCTGCTGCCGCCGGCGCCGCGTGACACATCGCGGCTGCCGATGCGATCGGCTCCACCCCGCGCTCCTACTGTTCCGGCGCCGCTCCCTGGGGCGCGACCGCCAAGGCCACTGCCTGCGCGGTCGGCAACCGCACCTCCGCCTGCGCGGCCTGCAACCGCACCCCCGCCTGCGCGACCTGCAACCGCACCTCCGCCTGCGCGACCTGCAGCCGCACCCCCGCCTGCGCGACCGGCCCCGGTCGTCCCGACCGCGCCGCTCCGCAGGTTGCCGCCCTGTTGGCCAAGCTGCTGTCGCGCTCCGGCCTGCCGATTCGCCAGCGAGTCGCCGCGCGCGGTGCCCCCGAACCTGTTGGCCGTTGCCCCATCGCGGTACGGCGCGCCGCCGCGATGCTGCGGGTTATGCTGCCAGCGGCTGCCGTTTGCAACGCGGTTGCCGCTGTTGATACTGGCGTTACGGTTGATGTTGGCGTTACGGTTGAAATTGTTGTTGGTATTGATGTCGATGTCGTTGTGGCCCCAGCCGGCGCCCCAGCCCCAGCCGCCGCCGCCCGCGACCGCACCCATCGCGAGGCCGACACCGAAGGAGATCGCGGCGCCCGCGGCGTAATAGCCAGGTGGCGGATAGTAGATGGGCGGATAAGGATAGACCGGTGGTCCGTAGACGACTTCAGGGTTGTACGACGGAACGTACACGACCTGCGGGTCGGCCTGTTCGATCACGATGACCTGTTTGTTCTCGACGACCCTGGTCTCGACCGTCTGCTGTTCGGTCGACGTCAAGTTGCCCTTCATCGTCGCCTTGGCGCGCATGCGCTGCACCGCGTCCATCACGTCGCTCTGTTGAGCGAGGAACGCGTTGCCCAGGTCTGTGGTCCACTGAATGTCGTCGGTCAGCCACTTCACGATGTCGGGCAATCCCGCCATCGCCTGGATGCTGGCATCCCATGGCTGCTTCGACACCGAGTCGAGCAGCGCCTTGTCTTTCAAACCTGCATTCTTCGCAAGCCATTGCTGGAGTTGCACGAGCTCGAGCGGATAGGTCGATGCCGCGAGGATCTGCGCGAGAAGCGGATCGGGATGCAGCGCGATTGGCGCGACCAGCGAATCGAGCTGGTCGGTAGGGATCCGCGACTGATCGGCGGCTGGTGGGGGCGTCTGTGTATGCGCCGTCAGTGCGGATCGTACGTTCGCGAGCACGTCGCCCGGAGCGACGGCGAAGGCACAGACGAGTGCCAGCAGGCTGCGTGCAGTTCGGTACGTCACACGAAATGTGGCACTCATCCCATCACCTCATTTCACGCCCGTCGTCGCACGCGCTTGGCGCCCGAGCGCGTCGGTGAACGCCCGCGCTTCCGCCGGGGCCGCTACCCGGGTCGTGCCCATCACAATCTCCCGCGCCGAAGCGGTCGCGCCATAGGCCCGTGTGTTCGCATCCTTGTCAGCAGCCAGGCTGCCACCGGACAGATTAATGCCGGCGAAGAGGCCCTTCGAGTGCGAGTACGACAGCATCTCTGCCGACAGCTGCACGTCGGTCCCCGCGGTCGCCGTGCGTCCGACGGGGCCGGCCGCAATCGAGGCGTCGGTTCCGAGCGTCGTCTTGTTGCGCAGCAGCTTGTCTGCTCCGCTTTCGTTCATCACGAACAGCACAAGTTCAGTCGATTGCGCGCCGACCTGGAAACCCGCGCTGCCTTTCGTCAGTTGCATGAAGATGGGGGCGCCCCACGTACCGTTGGATTGCCGGCAGCTCATGACGCCGGAGCCGGACTCTCCGCCAACGATGAACGCAACTTTTTTCAACGACGGAATCACGAGCACGCAGTTGGCCTTGCTCCAGACCGATTCCGGAATGTCCGATGAGTTCCGGAATTCGCTGAGCACCGCTGTCGCTTTGTTGAGGTCCTTGATGTCGCCCTTCGAAAGCGCACCGAATGCGAGGGTCGCCGTCAGTAGACTAGTGGTTCCGACGACGACCGCGATTGGCATCCGCATACATCACCTCCCGGAAGGAGGTGACTGCAACTGGAGGCCCAGTGGACAACTCGTGTTCTGCGGGTATCCGCGTGCGCTCATTCCCGCGGGTGGAGAGTTGGATCACGATCTGTCGTGACCCTTGCGACTGATGAGCTGAGGCACAAGCGCGTCTGCCTTCGGGCCTCTGGTTCAGAATCCCGATTCCTGCAGCGCCAAGGGGAGGCAGACGTGCACCTGGGTGCCAACGCCCTCCTGGCTTTCTACGCGCAGCAGTCCGTTCAGACGCTGGACGACCAGGTTCACCCCGTGAAGACCAAGGCCAGTATCTTTTTCTTCGGTCGTAAACAATGAGTCGAGGATTGTCGTTCTTTCGTTGGCGGCTATCCCGGGTCCAGAATCACTCACGCTGAGACGGACATACCGACGGGGCTCCTCACGCGGTTCGTCAGCGTCGCCCCCCAGTTCAAAGGAGCTGGTCTCGATCGTCACGACACCGCCGTCCGGCATCGCATCGCGCGCGCGTGAGACCAGATTGAGGAGAATTCCTTCCAATTCGACGGGGGCCGCGCGCACAATTCCGCCCATCGTCGTAAGTCTCATCCTTAGGTCTATTTTCGGACCGAGTATGCGACTCAGCGTGGCGTCCATCTGTACGACCAGCCGACTGATGTCGATGAACAAGGGCGGCTCGACGGGCCGCGCATGACCCACCACAAGGAGTTCATTCACCAAGTCAACAGCGCCATCAATCGCTTGTCTCAGCTCCACCAAGTCCACGGCAACGGTGGTCCCGGCCGGCATTGTTCGGCCGATGGACTCGACACAGCCGACCATCACGGTCAACAGATTCTTCAACTCGTGAACGCGGTTGGCCCGTGCGGCAAAGCGCGGCAATGGCTCGCCAGGAGACTGATCGTGTGGCGCCATGGTTGGGATCGCGGTTGAGCGAGCGGCTCTCGAGGCAACTCGCATGGATTCCGCGGAATCCTACACAGATGAGCTTGATTGTTGTATTGATCCGGATCAAGTTCGCGCGATTCGCCGCTCGCGGCTTGGTTTACAGTGCAGCCACCAGCTCGTCGAAGCGCTTCCGATCGACAACGCGAACGATGTGACGACCGTCGAAAGCGACCAGGCCACGGCGTGCCAGGCCGGTGCTGGCGCGGCTCACGGCCTCGAGTGACATCCCAAGATAGTCGGCGATGTCCGAGCGGCTCATTGGTATCGAAATCGCGCCATGATCCGAAACACGGGCACCGTCCTTCTCGAGCATCCGGAGAAACATCGCAAGTCGTCCAATGGCATCGCGACGAGTGAGGACGATCGCCCGGCGCTGCGCCTCCCGCAGTTCGTGTGTTGCCTTGCTGAGGAACTGTAACCCCAACTCCGGATCGCGGTTGAAAAGCGCGGTGAGGGAGTCAATTGGGAAGCGGTACAGCGTGACGCCTGTAACAGCCTGGGCCGTATTGACATATCGACCGTTCTCAGACAACCCGAATACATCAGCGGCAAAGAGGAACGCGGCCAATCGTCGTTTGCCGCTTGGCAACTCGCGGAAGGTTTTCACGACGCCTTCGGTGACGATAAAAATCGAGTCGGCATCCGTTTCTTCGCGGTACAGGATGCTCCGGGCCGGCACTTTCATGCGTGTTCCGATGGTGGCAAGCTTCTGGCGCTGCCGATCGGTCAGCAGGCGTTTCGTGCCAACGCCGCCCTGGCTCTTGCCAAACGTGACCGCACGAATCGAGGGGCCCGGATCAGACGACCGCCCCCCAGCATGCTTGATCACAGTGTGTGCTCCTCGGTTGGGCTAAAACTCCAAGCGCATCACGAACTGCGGCCTTTGTGAAGGAACTCTCATCGGGGCCTGGTGCAAATGAGTTCCAGCACGACCACATGGGTTCCATTGTGGCAGGGCGATGGATGGCGGGCTGTGCAAATTCGGCAACGAAGCGCGATAGCGCTTGGCCGGACGCTAAAGACGTACACTACGCAGTCCACATTTCGCGAGCAAGTCCGGGCAATGTCCAACGTACGGTTGTCCCAACGCCTCCCAACGAGCGCCGTACGCTACGCCGTTCCGTTTCTGCTCGTCATCGCGTCCTTGCTGCTTCGACTGACCGTCCAGCGATGGCTCGGTGTATCCGTGCCATATCTGCATTTCTTCCCGGCGGTGATGATCGCTGGGTGGTTCGGTGGACTTGGACCGGGCGTCGTGGCCACGCTTTTGTCGGCAGCAACAGCCGTCTATTTTTTTCTGGAGCCGCACAGCTTTCTCACACTTAGCCGTGCCGACGCGATCACCATTCCGGCCTTTGTAGCGCTTGGCGTTGTTATTTCGTGGCTGTTCGAGTCGGTGCGGCGGTCGGAAGTCGCCCTGCGGATTGCCGCGATCACGGCCGACCAGCGCGCGCGCGAGCTCGAGGCGATCTTTGAAGCGATGCCTGATGGCGTCTACGTCGGCACGCCGGAAAGTATTACGCGCGTGAACGTTGCCGGGCTGCGCGTGCTCGGGGCTTCATCGCTGGAAGACCTGAACCTGGGCAGCCGGGAGCGCGGCGAGAAGTTCGAAATTCGGTCTGCGACAGGCGAACGGATTGAGGGCGACCGCTTGCCCTTCTCGCGCGCGTTGCGAGGTGAGGCTGTCGTCGAAGAGCTCATCGCGCGTCGCATCGACACAGGCGAGGACGTCTTTATCCGGACCTCCGCTGCGCCGATCGTCGACAACGACCGCGTGGTCGGAGCAGTCGCGGTGAATGCCGATGTGACGGAACAGAGGCGGGCCGCCGAGCGGTTCAAGGAGACCACTGCCGCGCTGTCTCGGGTCAGTCGGCGTCTCGAAGAGGTCGTCGCCGATGTTCCCGGTGTGGTGTGGGAAGCGTGGGGGCAGCCCGACGCCGCTTCGCAGCGGATCGATTTCGTCTCCAACCATATCGAGGCAATGCTCGGGTACGCGCCGGCCCACTGGACATCGACCCCGAACTTCTGGCTCACGATTGTTCATCCCGACGACAAAGAGCGTGCAGCCCGGGAGGCCCTCGCGATCTTCAACACCAGAGTGGGGGGACGACAGGAGTTCCGTTGGTTGAGTAGCGACGGGCGTGTAGTCTGGGCGGAGGCGCATTCGTCGGTGATCCTGGACGAGCAACGGCGGCCCATCGGAATGCGAGGTGTCACGCTCGACATCACGGGACGCAAACAGCTCGAGCAAGAACGGGCCGCGCTCCTGCAACGCGAGCAGCACGCCCGTGCCGATGCCGTAGCCGCGAATCGTCTCAAGGACGACTTTCTGGCGACCCTGTCGCACGAGCTGCGGACGCCATTGAACGCAATCCTCGGATACTCGCGCATGTTGCGTAGTGGCGTGGTCGGTCGGGACCGTCAGGCTCGCGCGTTGGAAATCGTCGAGCGAAACGCCACAGCGCTGTCGCGGATGGTGGCCGACATCCTCGATGTCTCGCGCATCGTCGCTGGCAAGGTGCAGCTCAACGTGCAGCTGATTGATCTATCGATGGTGATCGAAGAAGCCATCGCGACCATCCGGCCGGCGGCGGAAGCCAAAGGCGTCCGCCTGGTGACCGTGATGGACACCGAGGCCGGGCTTGTCCTGGGAGACGGCGATCGTCTTCAGCAGGTATTCTGGAATCTGCTCTCGAATGCCGTGCGCTTCACACCCCACGACGGCCTGGTGCAGGTACGACTGCATCAGATCGACTCTCACCTGGAGATCGTCGTCAGCGACACCGGCGCCGGTATTGCGCCTGAGTTCCTGCCTCATGTCTTTGAGCGTTTTCGACAGGCCGACAGCCGTCCGTCGCGGGAGTATGGCGGGCTGGGCCTTGGCCTGGCGATCTCGCGTGAGCTGATCGAGCTCCATGGAGGCACCCTCCGCGCCGAAAGCGATGGTTTGGGAAACGGGGCCACTTTTTGGGTGAAGCTGCCACCATCGGTCCCTTTGTCTGCAACACGTTTCCCCGTAGCGAACGAGCGTCGGAGTGCGGAGCCGCGCGACGAGGGGGCGACGGACATGGACCTCCTGGGGCTAGAGATTCTGGTCGTGGACGACGATCCGGATGCTCTGACGCTGATACGTGAGATCCTCGAGGCGGCGGGTGCCGAGGTCATCGGCGCTGACTCGGGTCGTGCGGCGTTGAGCGCCTTGGACGAGCGCACTCCTCACGCGATCGTGACTGACCTTGGCATGCCTGGAATGGATGGTTTCGAGCTGCTTGCTCGGTTGCGCCAATCGCCCATGGAATCCCGGAGAAACATTCCGGCGGCCGCCCTGACGTCATATGCCCGCTCCCAAGATCGGACCCGTTGCCTCAATAGCGGGTTTCAGATGCACCTTTCCAAGCCGATCGATCCGAAGGAACTCGTGGCAGCTGTCGCGACGCTGGCGCGCCGTGTGAATACCACGCCGAGCTGAGGTGCGCATCAATCGCCAATTCTGCGATTCCCGAACGATTCAGAAAAACCTGGCGCGCCCGGGTGACCTGCTGGTTCGATTAGCCATCTTTTCCAGAACGTCGCATTGAGTCAATGAGCGCCGGAATGGCCCGGTCCTCATTCAAGGACCTACGCAAATGCTGACGCTGGCTCAGAAAACGCTCGTGCAAGACAGCTTCGCGACGATCGCGCCGATCGCCGACGATGCAGCGGTGCTCTTCTATCAGCGACTCTTCGAGCTCGATCCCTCGCTGGAACCCATGTTCCGCGGAAACATGGCGGAGCAACGGAAGAAGCTGATGCAGATGTTGACCGCGGCGGTGAAAGGGCTGGACCGGCTCGATCAACTCGTTCCCGTCGTCGAAAACCTGGGCCGTCGCCACGCGGGCTACGGCGTCACCGACGCGCACTACGACACGGTCGGTTCTGCGCTCCTCTGGACGCTCGAAATGGGACTGGGCCGCGCGTTCACGGCCGAGGTGAAGGACGCATGGTCAACGGTGTATGGTCTGCTCGCCACGACGATGAAAGAGGCAGCGCGCGAGGTGAGGGCGGCCGCGTAGCCTAGCGATCGACGGACGGGCCGGCGACCATCTCGACCCTTCCATCGTTCCAGGCAATGACGATGCGACCGTCCGCGAGACAAGTCAGCGACGCTGGGCCCTCCTCGTCATGAAGCAGTGTCGTCACGAGCCGGGCGTTTACAGCGTCCCAGAGGCGCACATAGCCGTCACATCCGACCGACGTCAGGTGGCGGCCCTCGGTACTGAACGCCAGCGCCACGACAGGTCCGCGATGAGCGTCGAGCGAAGCGATCCGCGCTCCGGTTTCCAGATCGAGCAACTCAATTGATCCGGACGCGAGGCCTGCGGCGATCACTCGAACGGGAGCGCTCGCGGCCAACGCTCGCACGGCGCCGATGTTCACGGCCCACAACTCGCCGCCCGTCGACGTCGATCTAGTGATGACTCCGCCCGCGAGTGTTGCAATGCAGATCGTGCCTGTAGCGGCTACGAATACTGTCACTGGCGGCAGCGATTCGCGTTCATGGTGACGCGCGCTACTCCCAGGCGTCGAAATAGGGAAAGCGGCCGCGGTCGGTCGACGGCCTTCGAGAAATCGCTGGAGATCGGCGCCGAGGTCGGCAGCGGTTTGATAGCGACTCGTCACATCGCGCGACATCGCTCGCGCCACGATGTGTTCGAGGGGGCCGCCGAGCGCCGGGTTCACCGCGCCGATCGGCGTCGGGGTGGTCTCGAGCACAAGTTGAATGGCCTCCGGCCACGACACTTCGCTGACCTCGAATGGCAGACGCTCCGTCAACAGCCGATAGAGCAGCACGCCGAGCGCATACACATCGCTGCGGGCGTCGACGTCGGCCGAACGTCCGCGCAGCTGTTCCGGGCTCATGTACGCCAGCGTTCCCATCAGCCGACCGTGCGCGGTTTGAATGGTCATCCGTTGGACGTCGGTGCCGGTCGCCCGCGCAATCCCGAAGTCGAGGACCTTCGGCTGGCCACCGTCGGCGACGAGCACGTTGGCCGGCTTGAGATCGCGGTGGATGACGCCACGGTCGTGCGCGTGCTGCACGGCGTCGGCCAGCTTGACGATCAGGCCGACGCGATCGGCAGTCGACAGCTGCCGCGCGCGCGCGTAGTCGGTGATCGGAGGGCCGGAGACCAGCTCCATCACGAGGTGCGCCGGGGTCGACCGATCGCCCGGGCGGAACGCGTACACCTGCGCGATGCCTGGATGCTGCAGCCGACCGAGCATTTCGGCTTCGTACTCGAACCGGCGGAGGATGTCGGGATGACGGAAACCGCGCCTGAGCACTTTGATCGCGACCGTGCGCCGCGGCCGATCCTGCTGCGCCGCGTACACGACGCCCATCCCGCCGGATCCGAGCGCGTGCAGTACGAGAAAGTTGTCGAGGCTCGTCCCAGGGTGAAGGGGGCCATCGACCGCCGCCATGTCGAGCGTCGGGATTCTCTCGGGATCGAGGAAGTCCTTGTCAGGAATGTCCAGTGCCGAGACCAGCGTTTCCACGTCGCGACGGAGAGCGGCGTCGTCTCCGCAGCGCGCATCGAGAAATGCCGCGCGATCGCCTGGATCGACGTCCGCAAGCGCCAGAAAAATCGCCTCCGCGGCGGGCAGTGTCACGGGAGTCCGCCTGAGGGCGGCTGGCTAACCGGTCCAAGCGCGCGGTACAGCCATGCCCGGGCAAACGCCCATTCGTTTTTCACCGTCGCCGGGGACAAATCGAGCGCGGCCGCGGTTTCTTCGATGCTCAAACCTGCGAAGTACCGCAGCGAAACGATTTGCGCTTTGCGCGCGTCGGTCTGCTCGAGTCGCGTCAGCGCCTCATCGACGGCGACGAGATCGGTGAGAGCCGGATCGGCGCGCATGATCGCGCTGTCCAGATCGACCCGTTCCGCGCCGCTGCCGTGCTTGATGCGTTGATAATGACGAGCACGCTCGACGAGAATGCGGCGCATGGCAAGCGCCGCGGCGGCGAAAAAATGCCCGCGCCGATCCCAACGCCGCTCCTGCTGATCGCCGGACACGCGAAGGTACGCCTCGTGAACGAGAGCCGTGGGTTGAAGCGTCTGATTCGGCTGCCGTTCGCGGGCGAGACGGGCTCTCGCGAGTTTCCGCAGTTCGTCATAGACTTCCGGCAACATCTCACCCGATGTGCCGGGGCGGCCGTCCGAGTTGCTGTCCGGAGACATCAGGAACGCGGATTATGACACCGGAAACAATCGCTCTGATCAAGAGCAGCTACGCCGACGTGACGGCGACACCACGCCAGCTGGCCGCGCGTTTCTACGACGAGCTTTTTGCCGTAGCGCCCAATCTGCGTCCGCTGTTTCCCAGCGACCTGACACTCCTCCAGGGTCATTTCGAAGCCGCCATTGCGCTCGTCGTCCGGAATCTGGACGAAATGAGCGCACTCCGTGAGTCGCTTCGAGACCTCGGCGCCCAGCACGTTCATTGGGGCGCTCGGCCCGAAGACTACGTCACAGCGCGCGAGGCGCTCCTCGCGGCAATTGGCGCGCTGTCGCCCTCCTGGGATGGCACGCTCGAACGCGATTGGCGAAGCGCCGTGACGGCTATCATCGTACCCATGCTGGAAGGGGCTGCGGTGCATACGGCCCTGGTCGCCGAGCGCCTGGCCGCGGATGCGCCTGATCCTGTGTGACCGTTGCCGCTGCCACGCGGACGTGCCACGCGACCTATTCCGAAAACAAGGATTCGTCGAACGAGTCGGCGGTCATACAACGAACATCAGCTTGAGAGGCACGCCTTCTTCAGCTTGATCGTCGAACAAGGCGGGCCGATACTCATTGTGAAAGGCTCTGCGTATTCGCAGGAGTAAAGTCATGACCCTTGAACGCATTGCCGGCATCTGTTTCTGCATCGTCATCACATCTGCGGTCGCAACCGGCCAACAGAGGAGCGGAACGGCCGATCAGGGGCCGCAGGGACCAGCCAGAAGTGTCATTGAGCGCACCTATGCCGCCGGCGACCTCGCCCCCTCGCGTCGCGTGCAAACACGAAGCGAATCCGGCGGCCGGGAAGTCGTCGTCGAAACCTCCGAAGCGCCGGACATTGAAGGCAGGTTGGCGCCAATTCAAGAAATCGTTATGGAGACGATCCGTACGGCGCCCAATACCGCGCAGACCAGACGTGACGTGTTTGGATTCGCCGCGGACCGCCGACGAAGGCTGTTCGAGACGACCGAATCGCTGCGGGAAACCCAGGCAAACGGAGACACCAGCGCCGTTCACAACACCAGGGCTCAGGACCTCAATGGCCGTCTTGGCTTGATGTCCCGGCAGATGGAACAGACAAGATCGACCGCACCTGATGTGCGCCAGACCGACACTACTCTTCTGGCGCCGGACCTCAACGAAGCGCTCCGAGAAACCGAACGCATCGAGTACACAGAACGCCGGATCAACCCCGGAGTGGTCCGGCACGACAGCACGCACCTGGTTCGCGACCTCAACGGGCAATGGCAACCAATCGAAACACGACGCGGCGAAGCTCGGGAGATCGGAGCTTCGGAACGGATAGAGGAAGAGACGATTCAACGTCGGGACATAAACGGGAAGCTGGCCGTCGATGAAAGGACCGTCACCCGCCGCTCCAATGCGAACGAACAGGATCGTGTGGTGATCGAGACACATGCCCGGTACGCGGATGGATTGCTTCGCTCCGACAGCCGGCTGGCATTGAGCCAGCGAGTTCACCGGACGACGACGGCGACCGCCAATGGCGGCCGCTACACGGTCGAAGAGGTGGAAGGTCGGAGTGGCGTTGCCCCCAATGATCCCATGCGAGTGATCCGCCGGACCGTGACAACAGTCCGCCAAATCGGTACCGACCGATGGGTAACAGAGCGGCAGGTGTTCGAGCGAGATGTAAACGGCCGACTGCGGCTCGTCATCAATGAAACCGAAGAAAGGGCCGGGGGGTAAATTCCGCTCAAGGCCTATTCGGTTGTCCTTTCAGTCTAAGCCACGAATGTGCCCGAACAGAATCAACGACACCGCTTCGAGTAGGCCCTCCCTCGTCAGCGGCTTTTCCAATAAGTCTTCGTTTGCCGCAAGCGTCGGGTGTTCCTTTGACAGCTGATGGCCGGTGAGGTACAGGACCTTGAAGTTCGGACTTGTCTGCCGCAAGAGATCCGTCAGTTGCAGACCCTCCATCCAGGGCATCACGATGTCTACGATGAACAGGTCAAACGGTCCTTGATCGTGCGCAATTCTGAGCGCTTGCAGCCCGTCCCCTGCCAGCACGACTTCGTACCCGGCGTGATGAAGTAGCCGATAACCAAGCTTGCGTACGGATACGTCACCGTCGACCACCAGGACCTTGGGGGGCCGGCGTTCCGGAACGGGTTCAGCTCTTTCGTTGTTCATCGCGATCGTGGGAACGGGTTCGCTAACCGAGGTGCGAGGTCGCTTTGGCGTCCGGTGGTGAGACTCTCGGGTCGATTTTGATCCGATTTGAGGGCAGCGTCAGGCGGTATCCCGCGTTTCCCCGACCGCCTGCGATGAGATACGGCGCTGCGCCGATACCAAGTGAGCGTCTCAGCGTCGCATTGAGCTTCGCAATCACGCTCGGCAATCCGGGACTCGGGCCACATGCGCGCTTGAACATCAACGCGAAGTCGGTCGTTGACTCCGGAAAGAGCGTTGAAAAAATGCGCCTCAGGTAGCCGACCGCCGCTTCGATGTCGTTCCTGCGCGGATGCTCCGGCGCCACGATGATTTCGCCACGTCCACTTACATGAAAATTGCCGCTCACGACGCGAAGCGGAAACGGATGCGGAGCGAGTGTCGCCAGGCTGAACATCCAGAAGAACTGCAGCCGGGGAAGCACCACGTCGAGGTCGTCGATTCGCAACACACGTCGGTGACCGTCCAACCAGAGCACTCCCGGCTCTGACAGACGGCGGCGGCCAAGTCGCCTAGAGACGGCGAGGTCGAGATAGCGCTGACTCGCGGAAAGTGATTCTTCCGCAAGGACCATGGGCAGCTCCAGCAGGAGCGGCTCCGGCGAGGAACCCGACCCGTACTCCAGCACGAAGAAGCGGTCGTTCGGTCTACCGACAAGCTGCAAGGCCGAATGCGTGAGAATTCCCAGCGCACCCGCCCCTGATTGGCAGACGACAGTAACCTCATTCCTCTCGTCGGAACACACTCTTCTGAGAGTTTCCAACGCCCCGTCCGCCAGTGATGCGGCATGCACGGCGCGATCGGACAGACCAAGACCGTGAATGGTTCGTCCGCCGAAGAGCGTCGCGCTCTGCTCGATTCCCGCTGGCGCGCACACGGCTGTGAGACTCACCCGCGACTCGGTCTCCAGGAGGGCGCTACGTACTCGAACTGCGTCCGCCGCGGGTACCAGCACGTGCAGTTCGTCTACTGGTATACGCTCGCTCGTCACCATCGCTGTCACGGCCTCGCGCACGGCCGCTGGATCCGATCCTGGAACCACAACCAAGACCCTGAATACCCGCTGTTTTGACATTGATAGGTTTCAAGCCGACTCGATCGTGGCAATAGCAGAACCTGAATCGCACATCGAGCCGTCGGCGGGCATCGATTTGAAAACGCGCCGAGCGTCGCCTGAAAACGCATCCATATCATTGGAACGCTCGAGGTCCGTCGGAAACAACGTTGACCGCAACATTGGGACTCGGCGAATTCAGGCTTATTCAGAGGATGACTCACCTCGGCCGCTCTTCATGTTGATCAGGATCAAACCTGTCGACGCTGCGCGTAAATTCTTCCGCTCAGGAGCGTCAAAATACGGATCAGGCGACTGCGTGACGTTAGTGAACATCGCTTGCAGCGCGTAACATTGCAGTGAGCTCCTCTTGTGAGTGAGTTCCCGTCTTCTTGAACATTGCCTTGAGGTGATTGCGCACGGTGTCCGGACTAACCTGCAGTTTTTCAGCGATCGATCGCGGCCTGTACCCCTGCCCGAGCAGCTCGAGCACCTGCCGTTCGCGGGATGAGATTTGCTGAAGCGGACTGTCGGCGCGGAATGCCGCCGGCACGGGTCCACTTCGACGGTAATTCTCGAGCGCCCCAGCCAGGTGCTGCATACCCTCCTCGACTTCAAGGAGCCGCTGGCTTTTTTGCGCGAACGATGCGGCGATCGCCGTTTCGTCGCGACTCAACGCGCCAACAATTCGGGTAAGCAGCACGATACCGACGATGGTTCCAGCTGCGTTCCGTAACGGAGAGGCAGCCGTCGAGAGTTGCATCGACTGCCGGCCCCTGCGGCGGATCCACTCGTACGCGGAGCACCGCCCTTCAAGCGCGGCGGCGCAGCCTGCCTCGTGGGCCGCCGCGACTTGCGGACCAAAGACGTCGCGTAACGTGCCGGCTGTCGGCTCGCGCGCTTCGTCGGGGCCATCAGCGAACAGGCCGACTAGATAACGCTCGCGGTCGAGCACAATGATTTCGTCGGCGACGCTCGCAAGAACTTGGAAGAGATCGACTCCGAGCTGCGCGAGGGATCGAACCAGATCTTCTTTCTGGTCGAGGGGGGTCGCCGCATCAAAGCCCGTGTCCATTGCCTTCCTTCCCTGCCCACCGTTGGGCACTCCGCCCGAACAGTCCCAACCCGGTTTCAATCGCTATGCGCCAACCGAATAGCCTTCACCGTTTAGTAAGTTTGCTGCGCCGCGGTGTCCAGCGCCGCGCGCACCAACATCCTCAGTTGCTCCGAAGTGAACGGCTTTTCCAGAAGCATTGCGCTCGCATCGAGGAGACCATGATGAGCGATGGCGCGCTGTCCGTAGCCCGACATGAAGACGACGCGCAACGCAGGTCTTGCCCTGCTCAGACGCAGCATCAAATCGATGCCGGTCATCCCGGGGAGAACGACGTCGCTCACTAGCAGGTGGATCGGCCCCGAATGTGTGGCCGCGAGCTGGTCCGCTTCTTCACCGGAGCGCGCTTCCACCACGCGATAGCCGCTCTCGCGCAGGACATCGCGTGCGACCGCTCTCACATGCTCGTCGTCGTCGACGATGAGGATCGTCTGGTATGCGTCATCGCCCGCGGGCGCCATGCTCTGTTCCGATACGGGCGGGAGATCCGGCACCACCGGAAAGTACACTTTGAACGTGGTCCCGCGTCCGGGCTCGCTGTATACCCAGATGTAACCGCCGCTCTGCTTGACGATACCGTATACAGTGGCGAGTCCGAGCCCCGTGCCTTCGCCGGCCGGCTTCGTCGTAAAGAACGGCTCAAACAGGTGCGCCTTCACGCTTTCGTCCATGCCGACGCCGGTGTCGCTGACAGCGAGTTGCACGTACGAGCCGGGGCGAGGTTGAGCGGGCTTGCGTGCAGAGTAGGTTTCATCGAGGTCAACGACGGAGGTCTCGATCGTCAACACACCACCCGGCGGCATCGCGTCGCGCGCATTCGTCGCGAGGTTCACTACGACCTGCTCCAGATGCCTCGGGTCGATACGGACGCGGCTTTCGCCGCTGTGCAGCGAGGTGTGAATGCGAATGCTCTTGCCAATCAGGTGCATGAGCATGCCGTCGAGCGGAGCGAGCACCTCATCGACGAGAACGGCCTCGGCCGGCTCGAGCACAGGACTGCGGCTGAAGATCAAGAGCTGGCGCGTGAGCGCGGATGCCCGACGACCCACTGCTAAAATCTCGCGCAGATCGTTCTTGAGGTCCGGGTAGACGGTTTCATCCTCGCCGATCTGCTTCAGGGCGAGCTCCGTGAAGCCGATCAGCGCGGTCACAAAGTTGTTGAAGTCGTGGGTGATTCCACCAGCTAGCCTTCCGAGTGCGTCCATCTTCTGGGATTGACGAAGCTGGTCTTCCAGGCGCTTGCGCTCAGTCACGTCGCTAGTCACGCCGAGGACTGCGGCCGCCGTCTTATGGCCGTTCGTCGAGAGATCGAACGGGACCATATGCGAGTCCACCCATCGCTCGTCACCGCCCAGGCCGACAATGCGAAACTCCCAACGTGCCGGAGAACCCACGCTTGCCGCACGATGCATTTCGAGATAGCGGTTCCGGTCGGCAGGGTGAACAAGGTCTGTAACCGGACGGCCGACCACTTGCGTGAGTGTCTCCGCGCCGATCATTTCAAGGCCGGCCGGGTTGATGTCCAGCAGCAGGCCCTCGAAGGACACCAACTTCACGCACGCAGGCTCGGCATCAATGATGGTCTGCAAGCGTCGCTCGCTCTGCCGTACGGTTTCTTCGGCCTCCTTGAGCGCGGTGATGTCCTGCACCGTGCCCCACATCCGTACAACCTGGTCCTGGTCGTCCACCACGACACGCCCGTTCGCACGCAGCGTGCGCACTTGTCCGTCCGGGCGAATGATTCGGTGCTCGAATTCGAACGGCTGACGATTCTCGATGGCGTCGCGGACGCGGGCAGAGACTTTCGAGCGGTCTTGGGGGTGGATGTCGTCAAACAGTTTCTCGAAGTAAGGGACAAACGAATGCGGTTCGAAACCGAGAATGCGGAAGAGTTCCTCGGACCACGTTGCCGTGTTGTCGCGGACGTTCCAATCCCAGCCACCGATCTTGGCAAGCTGCTGCGCTTCGGTGAAGCGCACGTCGCTGATGCGTAGTTTTTCAAGGGTCGATTGCAGATCTCGGGTTCGCGCCTCCACGGCCAACTCCAGCGAGGCGTGAGCCCGGCGCAGTTCCCCCTCGGCCTTCTGCCGACCCGCGACCGCTCCGCCGACCGCTACGCCGACAATGGTCGTCACCGCGATGAACAGCTGTAGTTCCAGAAGCGCGGCGTTGGGGGACTGCGTCGTCGCGAACGAGCCGTGGCCGTGAACCGTGGCCCACGTCGCAAGCACGGACAGGACGCAGGTGGCGGTTGCGGCCTCCCGCTGGCCGAACCGAAACGCCGTCCAAATGCACACAGGAAGGGTGAGGAACCCAATCGGATAATCAGAGGCGACGAACACGGCCCAGCCGACGCCGATCAGCGACAGCAGAACGAACGCGAGTTCGACCAGCTGCGTGCGAGTCCATGCCAAGCGCGGATGCGCCGCCCACAGGAGAATGACGGGAGCGACGACGACCGCGCCGACCGCATCGCCCAGCCACCACGTTAACCAGATCCGGCCGTAGTCGGGCCACCCCCCAAATCCCGCGAGCGAGAGAGAGGTCACGCCGACCGTCGCACTGACCGTGGTGACCCCAGCCGCGAACAGCACGAACAACGCGAGACTCCTACCGCGCGTCAACGCCGATTGTCCGCCGGCAAATCTATTCACCAAGTAAGCGCCAAGAACGGCTTCGAGCGTATTGCCGGTCGCAATCGCGAGCGACGTTGCCAGCGAGCCAGCCGTGGTCTCGTTCACAAGAAAGGCGCCGGCGAAAATGCCGAGCCATGCGCGCGGCCCAAGTATCAAGATCGCTGCTAGAGCGATACCCGTGGGCGGCCAGACCGCGGTGGCACTTGGATTCACAAACGCAAGGGCGAGACCGAATTTCCCCGCCAGGGCGTAAACGGTCGCGAGCGCCAGCCAAATGATCGCGTCTCGCCGCATGGCGGACGCGCGATTCGTGGGCGAATTCATCGCGTAGATGTCTGGATGCGCGTCAGCGTCCGTAGGTGACGTTCACGTCTGGCTACGGCTACTGGGAAGGAGAATCGCGATGCTAGGCCAGTGTGTCATGACCCCATAGTCGACGGCGACCCATTACGGGCCAGTTAAGGTTTATCGACGCTTCAAGGCTCGCGTACATCCCACCTCCCGCTAGTGCGATTTATCAGCCACAATTCCACTTGAGACGGGCGGGCCTCAGCAAAGGCTAAACAAAGTCCGGCAATTGGGAGCCAGCCATAATAGCCCACTTTGGACTACATTATGGCTCCATGCCTTTGAGCTTTGCGAGATCGCCGCCCTGCTCACCCGTACCAAGGACTGCCGACAGCGCCTTCCACAACTCAGACGCTGCGTTCGCGGGATTGATCGCGGCAGAAGCGCCAAGTCGAATCGGCGCCGGCTTTTCGACAAGTCCGAACTGGACCAGCGTTCCAGTATGGCATTGACCGCAAGACCTCGCATTCTCGTCGTCGACGACGAGGAGTCGGTGCGGACATTTGTTCAGAGAGCGCTTGTCGATCAGGGTTATGAGGTGGCAGTTGCGGCCGATGGTCCGAAAGCGCTCAGCGTCGCACAGCAGGAGGGTCCGTTTGATCTGTATGTGATCGATTTGATCCTGCCGCGTATGCGCGGCGATGAGGTCGCCCGCTCCATCCGGCGATCAACTCCAGATGCGAAGGTTCTGTATTTTACGGCCAACCGCGATCGGTTCTTTGAGCAAACCCAAACGCTGTCGGCCAATGAAGCATTTCTGGACAAGCCCGCCACCCTCACTGGGCTGCTTGAAGCGGTCTCGCTGCTGCTGTTCGGCTAACAGTGTGACGATCAGAATCACATCGAACACGAAGAAGACTGCGACATCCTACTGCAACCTCATACATGAACCTGTCAGTCTTTAGCGACATTCTGAATTGATGACAAGACGGCCACTCGACCCGCAGCCTGCGACTCTGTGGACCCTCACGCGCGATCACACCGTCGCGTCCGCGAAAGTCCGCTTCGTGCCGAACGGGGTTGAGGTGAAGGTGACGCGGAAAGGGAAGCTCGTGTGGTCGCGGATCTTCGAGACGGGGGATCTCGCACTGAAGGAAGCTGAGGAAGAGCGGCGGCGCATGATGGACGACGGGTGGCAGATCACCGTGCCCGTTTCGTGGCGCCCACGCTCTGAAGTTAAACATCGGTAGGCACCTCTGTCGTTTTCTACCGGTTTGCTGTACGTGAAATAAAGGACTCGGTTTTCGGCAAACCTGGGATAGTAGATTCTTGATGTCCACTCGTCTGTCCGCGCCGCCACCCCGCTTTGCGGCGCTCCGCGTTCCGGCCTACCGTCGTTACTTCACGTTCAGTCTCATGTCGATGATCGCCGACAACATCGAGCACGTCGTCACGTACTGGGTGATGTTCCAGACATTCCATTCGGCCGCACTTGGCGGGTTCGCGGTCATCAGCCACTGGGTTCCATTTCTATTGTTTTCCTTCTATGCGGGTGCGCTCGCCGACCGCCACGACTGCCGGAGACTGATTCAAATATCGCAAGGGCTTTTCATGCTGGCATCACTCGCGTGGGGGCTTCTCTTCCTGGCCGGCGAACTTCAGATGTGGCATGCGGTAGTCCTCCTCACCATCCACGGTGTCGCCGGGGTTGTAGGCGCGCCGGCCACGCAGCTGATCATTCACGACATGGTGCCGGCCGAGGAGCTGCCGAGCGCAATTCGTTTGAACGCGAGCAGCCGTTACCTTTCCATTCTGCTCGGTCCGGCCGTGGGCGGCGGATTGATGCTCCTGCTGGGACCTGCTTGGGGACTTCTGACGAACATCGTGGTCTATCTGCCGTTCACGATTCTCCTGACTCGTTTTCCTTATACCGGTCACGCACGCGGCCAGGGTCGGACGGCGTCGACGCTGGCCGACGCCTGGAACGTCTTCACTGCTGTTCGCGCTGAATCGCGAATCATGGCGATGGTCGTCGTGGCGGGCGCGACGTCATTCCTTGTCGGCAACGCGTTCCAGGCCCAGATGCCGGCGTACGCCAACTATCTCGGAGCCGACGCAACCGGCACCAGGTACACCGTGCTTCTCGCGGCTGAGGCCGCGGGAGCGGTCCTCGGAGTCCTGCTCCTCGAAGGCGCAAACTTCTCGACGCCCAGTGTCCGGGCGGCGATCGCCTCGGCGGGTCTCTGGGGGTTGACCATGGGCGTGTTTCCGCTCACGCAGAACTATCCGATGGCGGTTGCCCTGCTGGTGCTGGCAGGCGTCTTCAATATTGCATTCCAGTCAATGGCCCAGACGCTTGTTCAGCTGCTCGCGCCATCGACGATCCGCGGTCGCGTGGTCGGTCTCTTCAACACGGCGATGATGGGGCTGCGCGCGGGCAGCGGTCTGACAGTGGGTCTGATGGGCAGCTTCATCGGTGTCCGCTTCTCGCTCGCGGTTTCGAGCTTTGCGATCGTGCTCGTCTCGGTTGCACTTTTGGTGCGCGACGCCCGCGCACGTATCCCGCACGGTCCCGAAAGCGAGGTCACGTCGGTGGGGACCAGAAGCGACTCCCCCACACCAACGCCGACTACGCCCAACGGATAGCGCGCACACCCCTGGGCCAATGACGTCAATCTGGATTTCTTAGACGCATAAAAATCGTGTTCTTATGGCTCAGCACGACGACACCGTCCTGATCCAGCAACTTCATCGACGCCGTCACGATCCCACGATCGGATTTTGATGTGGACCTCCTTTTGGCTACCCATGTCACCTCGAGCCACAGTTCATCACCAGGCCGCACCGGCTTGTGGAAGCGCACTTCGTCCCAGCCACCCGTAGCGATCACGGACTCCTGAATTGGGACGCGATGCATCAACAACGTGCGTATTGCGAGCGTATGAGAACCGGATGCGGTCAGCCCACCAAACGTCGTCTGCTGCGCGGCAGTAGCGTCCGTATGGACTGGAAGGGGGTCCCAGCGTCGTGCATAGCTGACGATGTCATTGGCTTCGACGCGATAGCTGCCGACACGCTCAGACGTTCCGACGACGATATCTTCGTAAAACATCGGCTCAAGAATGACTGGAAAAGGCACTCGCGGCGAACGATTTCCGCAATTCTCTCGAAGAGAACCTTCAACGGCGGCGCTGACGGATCACGCCGACCGGTGGTCGATATCGACGCCCGGGCAACGGCTCATACCGCCCGAGTCGAGCAGATCTGTGTCTGCCGTGGTGTCATGCCAGCCTCGGGACAGCCGTGGCGTTCAGCGATCATGCGCGGCTTGGGGGGCTGAATCGTCGAATGTTGCCGTGACATCGGTGTCCGCTGCGCTCGAGCCCGCTCCAGTCGCGTTTGCAAGAACCGTCGTCGGATTGCGTTCCAGCATGCTGCGAATTTGGCTGGCCTCGAGTGTTGAGAACGTGAGCTTTCGCACGTCGAGCTGTCGCAGGTCGCGATGATCCAGGTGGCCTTTCATCAGACCAGCCATCGACTGTGTACCGCGTGGCAGAAGCAGATGTCCGATTTCGTGCGCCATGACGCACCCCAGCAGCTCATCCTCGTTCGTCGCGGCTCCCGCGGCGGCCTGTCGTACGCGATCGTAGATGACGTACGCAATCCGGCCCATTCCCTGTTCCGGGACAGCCGCGTAACCGAGGACTCCGTCTGCCACGCGCCCGCGAGCCGCCATCTGCGGCGTCAATATGATGATCGTCAGTTGCCCGATCCGATTATGCGACTCACGATCGACGGGCGAGTGTGCGCGCCGCTTCCCATGTCGCAGGACCCCGATCCATTCGGTCCGCACACCAATCTTCCCGTACAGCCGAGTGACAATGTCGCTCGCGCGCGACAGCGACTCGCTCCGCACGTCCGCATAGTCGTGGATCTGAATCGTGACGGCCAGCTCGGATTCCACCGTCACGTGGCCGGTCGACGCCTGAGCGCCATCGCTCCACAAAGTCATCATCAGCAGCGCAAGTATGCTCGGCATCGCGCCTTCTTCTTCGATCCATGCGCGGCTGCAAGGGGAGCGCCGCCCTCCGGCGCTGAGAAAACTCCCGAAATCAGGGCGGTCCAGACAGAGTGCCCGCATACCGCGAGATCGGTCACGACGCATCGTCGGCTGGCCCAACCCGCATCGCAGTGTGTGTGAGCGTCTCGCGCCATGAAGCCGACACGGTTCGGACGGTGCCCTACGAAAAAGGTGCAGGCGGCGGAGGCAATGCACAAATGGCGACCAGCCTGGATGTCACGAACGAAATCGAATCATGGCGCCAGAAAGTGCAAAGTTAGCGGCGGTGTCGCCTGAGAAAATTCTCGAGATCGAACTCCGATCGTCCGATTGGCTAGAGTGAGAGGGGTGAGTGGTGGTACGAAAGTTCCTGCTTGCCAGGCGGCATTGCCCCAGGTGGGATTTTCCTCCGCCATCTGGACGAGGTATTTGACGTATTGCCGCACGTCGATCCAAAGCACCCACGCGCGCTTTCTGGCTCCTGGGGTTTTCCTGGCCCTTTCGGAATCACTCCTATTGAGTTCAGTGCCCAAAAGCTGTAAAAAGTGTCGACGCCATCACCCGGCGGTCCTCGAGCACGCCGAGGCGCAGCGTCAGCATCCTGGTCGTCGAGTCCCTGTTGTGTTGTCTCGAAGGCTTAGACGATGAGAAAACCGATTTTCATAACAATATTCGGTCTGTGGGGTCTCGCGGTCATTGTGTCGGCACAGGCTCCGAACGCATCCCCCATTTGGACTGTATCCCCCGTCGATCGTTCCAAGATTGACTACTCGCAAATGCCGCTCTGGGCATACGGTGTAGCCGAGAGACCGAATCCTGCCGACCCGCAGGCAGTGCAGGGCGCACCCGGTGCCCCGCCCGCCGCGCCGATCCCGCCGGCGGAGGCCGCGCGCAAACGGCGCGTCGAGGGTAGCTCGCTGACGTTCACCAGGCTGGAGATACGTGGGAACGTGGTGGATTGGTTCCCCGACGATCACCCCAATCCCATGCCTGGCATCATCAAGGCTGGCCCGGCGGCCCTCGGCAGCACCGGCAGGCCCTGTGCGACATGCCACCTCTCCGACGGAAGCGGTCGCCCGGAAAACTCATCGCCCGCCGGGCTGTCGGCGAAGTACATCCTTCGCCAGCTGAATGATTTCAGAAACGGCCTCCGGCACAGCGTGGAGCCTGGAAAAGGGAACTCGAACACGATGGTCATGCTCGCGAAAGCGATGACCGACGAGGAGATGAAGCAGGCGGCCGATTACTTCTCCGCAGTCACGTGGCGTCCGCACGTGACGGTTATCGAGACCGACCTGGCGCCGGCCACCCGCATCCAGGGTGAGCTGTTCATCCCCACGGCAAAGAAGCTGACCGAGCCGATCGGCAACCGCATCATCGAGGTGCCGACCGATGTCGAGGTGAATCAGGTCCTGAGAAATTCGCGTGGGACCTGGATCGCCTACGTGCCTGTTGGCGCGATCGCGCGAGGCAGGAACCTGGTCACGACCGGCGGCTCATCGATCGTGAACAATCAGATTGTCCTCGGGAGAGCCACGGCATGCACCACGTGCCACGGGCAGGACCTCAGGGGCATGGCGCCGGACATTCCGCCACTTGCCGGCAGGTCTCCAAGCTACCTCGCGCGCGAGATCTTCGACATCCAGCAGGGGATGCGTGCTGGCTCGTACCCGGTGCTGCCACTGATGAAGAAGGCCGTCGAGAAATTGACTGCGGAGGACATCATCGACATCACGGCGTACTTGGCGTCGCTACCTGTCGACAGCCCGGCCCCGGCGAATCTGACCCTCACTCAGCGCTAGCCCGCCGAGTCACCGACACGAGCCCGCCGGGCGCGGACCCGCGCCTGGTCGGGCTCGTGCCTTGTACGAGGGAGTCGGAAGCGACTTCTACTCCCGGCCGACGCTCCGTGTCAGCGCGCGCCACAAGCCGCGTCAGCCACCACACGGTTGCTCCAACCATCGCGAGCGGCAGGAGGGTGAGCATCGCGCTCATGGCTTGATAGGCCCATGTGTTGTTGCCGGTGCCAACAAGGGCGCACACGGGACAGGCCAGCGCTGAACCAGGCGCAGCGGTCAGCAGGCTTGCGGTGATGGAGACGATTCGCCTAGACGCCTTGAAGGCCGGAATTCCTTGCGATTGAGTCAAGTTTTTTCCGACGGCCTTCAAGACGTCTACGCCCCGCTGGAGGCGGGGCAAAACCAACACTGTGCCTAGCGAGGCGGAGCCAAACCACACATGCTCGAGGGTCTGAGGCGGAGCCTCGTTAGAAATAGACTCGCGCATAGATCACCGGCCAGATGAGAACAACGAAATACCAGAACGTCTGTGCACCAAGGAAGAATCCGTACGACAGTCGGCCGGCGCGCAGCCTCCACCAGGCTACTCCGAGGCCAGCGAGCGCCGCCACGGCGTGCAGCGCGTGGGTCCCGACAATGACGTAGAAGAACGCCCCGAGCGCGCTCGACCGCAGCGTCACGCCATGGCCGATCAGGCCCACCCATTCCCTCCCCTGGAGCATCACGAACAGCGCTCCCAAGGAGGTGGCCGCGAGCAGGGTCTGCACGGCGGCCGGGGAACGTGCCCGGTACTGGCGTCCGGCGACCCAGAGAAGCGCGGCGCTGGCGAAGAGCGCAACGGTGTTCACGGCCGTCGACGCCAGCGGCAGCACCTGGCCGGCGGGCAGGTTCCACGCATCCCTTGGAGCGCCCGCCTTCGAAATCGTGAACGCGCTGATCAGCCCGGCAAAGAACATGACCTCCGTGCCGACGAAGATCACCATGCCGAGGAGGCCGCTCGGGACCACCTCGCGCCGGGCGCCCGGGCGACCGACGCGCACGGTCTGCTCGACCGTGGTCAGTGGGATCACCGTCATGTCAGCGTTCGCCACCCGCCGTGGCGGGTTCCACGTACGTCTTCTGCCATCGCAGCCCCTCAGGCCTCAACACGTCCGGGGCCACTCCCCCGAAAAATACCAGCATGATCGCAAGCATGAAGCCGAGGATATAGGCCACCCACTTCTTCTCGATGTTCAGGTGCATGAAGTACCTGCACACCATGTACGCCTTTACGATGGCGATGCCAAAGGCCGTGATCAGGGTGAGGAGTCGGACACCGGCCATGGGCCCGAGGACGCTGACACCCAGCAGGGCGCAGAGAACACCCCAGATCGCGACGTAGCTCGTCTCGTCGTGGTGGGGTGCGTCGGTGTGTGCGCGCTCGGCCATGGCGGTCACTTGGCGATGTAGAGAAGAGGGAACAGGAAGATCCAGACGACGTCGACGAAATGCCAGTAGATACCCACGTTCTCGACGCGATGGAGCTCCTCGTTGCGCGCGGCCGTCAGCGACACGATGAACATGATGACCATGCCGGCAACGACGTGTGCGGCATGAAGGCCGGCCGCCGTGTAGTAGAAGGACCAGAACAGGCCCGAGGTAATGGTGAAGCCCTCCGTGATTTCATGAGTCCACTCGAAGGCCTTGACCATCAGAAACACGCCGCCGCCGAGAATCGTGCAGCGCAGCAGGCGGGCCGCCTTCAGGCCGTCTCCTCGCTCGGCGGCTTGGTGCGCCAGGACGGCAGACAGGCTCGAGGTCAGCAGCACCAGCGTGTTGAACGCGCCCGTCCACGTGTTGGTGTTCGCCGCCTGGTCGGCCCAGGCGCCATGGCGCAACCGCATCATGACGTAGGAGCCGAGGAGGCCGCCGAAGATCACGGTTTCCGACGCCAGCACCCACCACATGGCCAGCCGGCCGGTAGGCACATCCATCACGCTGCGCGTCGTTGCGATGGGCCGTGAAGTCACTGATCGCTCCTGTGGGTGCGACAACGCCTACCACCCGCCGCCGGCACTGGCCGCCGGGGCCGGCGAATCGTCGGGCACATGCTGCGGCCAGAAGTCTTCCTCCCGATCCTCGGTGCTGTACTCGTACGGACCACGGTAGACCTCCGGCAGTTCCGCGAAGTTGCCGTGGGGCGGCGGCGACGGGGCCGCCCACTCGAGCGTGTTCGCGCGCCACGGGTTCGCGCTGGCGATCGGGCCCCAGACCATGCTGCGGAAGAAGTTGAAGAAGAACACGGGCTGAAATGCCAGCAGGGAGAGCAGTCCCATGGTGGCGGTGGTCCTCATGTGCTGAAGGCCCGGCGTGGCCAGATCGGGGAAGCCCGAGTAGTCGAAGATGCGGCGGTGATCGCCTGCAGCCCCGGTGATGAACAGCGGAATGAAGATGACGTTGAACGCGATGATCGTGCCCCAGAAGTGAATCTTCCCGAGCCGCTCGTCCATCATCCGGCCGAACATCTTCGGGAACCAGAAGGTGATGCCGGCAAACGCACCGATGATGGCAATCGGAAAGAACGTGTAGTGGAAGTGGGCGAGCACGAAGTACGTGTCGTGCAGGTAGATATCCGACCCCGCCGCGCCGAGGAAGATGCCGGTGACGCCTCCGAGCAGAAACTCGGCCACAAACGACAGCGCCCAGAGCATCGGCGTCGCCAGCGTGATGGATCCGCCATACAGGGTGGCGATGTAGACGAAGACCATTTCGGCGATGGGGACCGAGATGATGAGCGTCGTGATGGTGAACAGACTTGCCATCCGGGGATCGATGCCGGCGACGAACTGGTGATGCGCCCACACGAAGAAACTGATCACACCCGTAGCGACGGCCGTGTACACGATGGTCCGGTAGCCAAACAGTTTCTTGCGCGAGAACACCGCGATGACCTCGGCGACGACGCCCATCGCCGGGAGCAACACGACGTAGACCTCCGGGTGGCCGAAGAACCAGAAGAGGTGCTGCCAGAGGATCGGGTCGCCGCCGGTCGCTGGGTCGTAGAATCCCGTGCCGAGCACCTGGTCGAACAGGAGCATGACCGCGCCGGCGATGAGTGGACCGACCGATGCCATGAAGAGGATGCTCGCGATCACGATCATCCAAATGACAATCGGCACGTCGAACATCCGCATGCCTGGTGCCCGCGAATTCATCGCGGTCGTCACGAAATTGATGCCGCCAAGCAAGAACGCCGTGAATTCGAGCGCGATGGCGACGACCCAGAACGTGGCGCCGTATCGCGTCAGGTTGTACGCGGCCTTGGCCGACAGCGGAGGGTAGGCCGTCCATGCGCCACCGAACGCGCCGCCCGGAACGAAAAACGACGCCACGAGCACGACCGCGCTGAGCAAGAAGATCTGATACGACAGGCGATTCACCTTCGGGAACACCATGTCGTCGCAGCCGAGCATGAGTGGGATCAGAAAATTCCCGAACGCGGCGAGGAGCACCGGCATGGCGACCCAGAAGATCATGATGGTGCCGTGCATCGTCACGAGAGAGTTGTACTGCCCGGCCGACACCCGCCCAAAGAGCGGCACCGACTGACCGGGAAAGGCCAGCTGCATCCGGAACACGTAGACGGCGAAGCCGCCGATGAGCGCCATGAGCATCCCGGTGAACAGGTACTGCATGGCGATGACCTTGTGGTCCGTCGACCACAGATACGTCTGGACAAAGCCCCTGTCGTGGTGGCTGGGCTGCGCCGCGAGCCCGCTCATCGGTCGCCCCCCTGCTGCCCCGCCGATACCTCAGGGGTGGCCGCCCGCGCGGCGAGCGACGCGTGCGCACCCGTGGCCGCCACGGCAGGCGTCACGGAGGCAAGCGGCCGCATCCGCGGCGCGTCCTCCATCCATGCTGCCTGTGCGGCCGCCGACCGAATCCGTACACGCGCCGCCATCAGCCCGTGTCCGATCCCACAGATCTCGGCGCACTGGATATCGAACTCCCCAGTGACCGTGGGCCGGAACCACCCCACGATCACACGCCCGGGCACCGCGTCCTGTTTGAGGCGAAATGCGGGCACGGAAAAGCTGTGCAGCGTGTCCTTCGAATGCAGCTCGTAGTGATAGAGGCGATTGACCTGCAGGTTCAGGTCATTCACGGTGCGAATGTCGTCGGCGGTGTCGAGCTGGCCGTCTGGTCCCGCGTGGACGAAGGTCCACGCCCACTGCTGCGCGACGATACGGACGCGCTCCTCGGCGGGCGGGAGATCGATCTTGACGTCGGACCACACCCGAAGCGCCGCCGCGACGATGATGATGTCGAAGACCAGGACAAGATAGTGCGGATAGTTCACCCACCTCGTCTCGCTCGCCTTCTCGCCGGTGATATATCGAGCCTTCACGCCGGGACGCGCGCGGAACCTGAAGATGAGCCAGACCAGGACGAACTCGGCGGCCAGGAAGAAGGCGCCGACAATGAGAGCGATCAGCAGGAAGAGGTCGTCGACGTCGGCTGCATAAGACGAGGCCTGCGTGACGTACCAGGAAATCATGAGCGCTCCCTCATGAAACCAGCAGGTAGGCCGCCAGAGCGAAGGCGATCGCGCTCGCGACCGTAATCAGGAACACTCGGCGCCCAATGAAGACGGGATCCGGCTGGGGGTCAGGGTGCGTCATCGGAGAGTATCTCGCTCACCTGGACAGGGCATGCACGTAGGCCGCGACCTGGTTGACGTCCTCGGCCGACAAAGGTGCCGCAACGGCCCGCATCACCGGCCCGAACGCGTCGCCGGGCATCGTGCCGCGCACGCCGTTCTTGAACTTCCGGATTTGGGCAGCCACGTACCAGTCGTCCATGCCGGCCAGCGGGGGGACGCTGCCATCCTCGAACCCCGTCCCGGTGACGCCGTGGCACGAAGCGCAGAGGAGGTACGCCCTCTGCCCCGCGGCAGCGTCGCCACCACCGATGGCCGCGGTGTGGGTGACGCGGGGCAGCGATGCGACGTGCCTCGCCACTGCCCTCGTCTCCGTCTCGGAGCGCAGCTGTCGAGACATCGCCTGCATCCGAAGGCCTTCGACATCGTCGGCGTGTTGACCTCGAACTCCCGTCTGGAACCGCTCGAGCTGGGCCGAGACGTACCAGGCGGGGAGGCCCGCGATCGCCGGCGCACCGAGGGCCGTTGAACCCTCGCCGGCGGCACCGTGGCAGGGAACGCACGCTTCGAACAACTCGGCTCCGGAGATCGAGGCGGCGACGGAACTGCGTGCGCAACCGGGCATCGTCAGGACGCCCGTGAGACTGCCAACGGTCGCAATCATCCGTACTAGTGGAATGCCCATCAGTTTGTCGCTTCACCGGATCAGCATGTGCCGCGCATGACACGCCGGTTCGATAACCAGGCACCGCGCGCTGTGTCGCGCGGGAGCTTAGCATAGCTCGGTGTTGGCGGCGCGCAAGGATCGCGACGTGGCGATCGACGTCCCCGTGCTTTACATCTCCAAACGGAGTCGGACGAACACGTGCACCTTGTAGCTCTGAGGACTGGCATCGAGATACACGAGAGCGGAGCCGCTGCCCGTTCGCCGTCAGTCCTCGCGGGAGCGGAGCCGCCGGCGTGCGCTATTGAGGGTCTGCCTTGCAGTTCCCCCCGGAACACCGGTTGTTCTCCTCGCAGACATATTCCAGCAGCCCCAGCTTGTCCCAGTCCGGGCGAAGCGTCAGCTCGAAGTCCTGCGAGAACGGACGGGTGAAGATCTTTGGATCGTCGATGGTGATGCGGTACTGCAGCTTGTTGCCTTCGCGCCGCAGGTGTTCGGTGGTGTGAAGCGCGTCGCTGTGCCAGCGGCTCTTCGTGCGATCGGTGTAGTGATAGTCGTCCAGAATCCAGCGCTTGAAGTTGATCGTATCGATGACGAGCGTGTCCCCTTCCCATCGTCCGACGGAATCACCGTAGTACGTCGGCTCGATGCCCTCCCGATGCGGACGGCCGTCGAGGGGGATGATACGGGCGGCCCGCTGGAGCTCGGGAATGATCACGATGTACTTGGAGTTTTGCACGATCTGAATGGGGAGGATGTACAGCATCCCCGACGGAAACCCCGACGGCATGCATACCGCTCGCGGCTCGTCGTGACGCGCATCGCCCGTGCGCGGCTCATAGAGCAGACTTTCGGCGCCGGGTTTGACCGGGGCCATCTTGTCGGCATTGAAAATGAGGTTGCCTCGTGGTCCTTTCGCGTTGACCGTCGACGGCGCGGTATAGATACCCGAGAAGTCGGGTTTGCCGTCCGGTGTGCGGGGACCATCCTGGCTGTGTAACGCGGTGGTCGCTGCCAGCATCACGCCGGCGGCGAGACACGCCGAAACCATCCACTTGCTGTTCATCGTGCATCTTCCCCGGCCATCAACACGTTCCTGCCATCGGCGAATGTCACGCTCCGCCCCGACGCGTTGCTCGAGCCATCGCGCGCGCGCGAGCCCTGGACATTCACCACCGCCCCGATCTTCAGCGCGTCCTTGGTGACGCCTCGTCGGAGCAGCGCACCCGGAGGAGCCGTGGAGAATCCCCAAGTGGTGACCTTGCCCTGCTCATCCTTCACGTCGACGTAGAACCAGACGTGCGGATTCTGCCATTCCACTTTCGAGATCGTGCCCGTGACCTTCACCGGCTTTTCGGGATCGTATTCAGCCACCTCGGAATGATGTGCCAAGACCGATTGGCTCGTCGCGAGACCCCATACCAGGAAGGAGAGGATCAGAGCGTACCGTGTCATCACATACCTCGTCGCTTGAAACTGTAGGTAAAAGGTCCTCGCGTCGTCAATCTGAGGAGACAGCACGACCGAACCGAAAATGGTAATTTCCAGCGGCGACGCTTGCGATGATACCGGCGGGGAGTTCTCCGGCGCGGTCGGAAACAAACCGCACGGCACGCGACGCAATCCGCGCGAAAGACCGAATGAATAAGAACCCACCGCACTCGGTGGACAGGTGGTATAAGGGGGGACCTCTCGTAGATAGATAAATCCCGGACAACTCGTTCTCGCCAGGAGGCCGCATGGAGGCGATCCCAAGAGGTGCATTGCTACGTGCCACCACTCGGCTCGCCTCCTTGCTGCTGATCGTGTGCGTCACGACCGCGTGCGGGGACATGAGCCCCGGCGCAGGAAGTGGCGGAAGCAACCCGTTGACGCCCACGCCCACCGCCGCTGACGCCGGTTTCTCCGCAGGTTCAGTGCACCTTCCTCGGATCATGAATCGAGCGCGACGTTCGACGTTTCGTTTCGGATCGTCGGGAGGCGTCACGAAAAAAGCGCTGGACGCAGACCAGGCCGCCGAGCTTGTGCAAGTAACGGCAGCGAACCTGGCGGACGCTGTCGTTCAAGCGCTGATGGACTGCCCGATCGGATCCAGTGGCCAGATTCTCTGCCCCATCGACACGGCAGACAGCTGTGATCTCGGCGGTCGAGTTGAAGTTCACGGGAACTGGAGCGGGAGCATTGACAGTGCTGGCGTCGGCCAGCTGCTTCTCGATAGTAGCGAGACCTTAACCGATTGCCAATTCGACAACGGCCTAGTGGTCAACGGCGATCCAGCTCTCACGCTGACGGCGACTGTAAACACAGATGGCAGTGGCACATTTCAATTCGGAGGTGGCATTACGTGGGTGGAACAGGACGGTAGTGCGGGAAGTTGTCAGGTGAGTGTCACCTCGATCATCGACGCAATCGGGGATGAGAACGACAGCGGTACTGTCTGCGGGATCGACGTCAACGCCCTTTAATTTGCGAACGCCTTAAAACACGAACGGACTCGAAGCTTCGCCGAGAAGTTTCTTCGCGATCGAAACGCGCGAATTCTGGTGCAGGAGGATTTCGGCGCCTTTCGCGCTGATCTCGAGAGTAGTCACGAGTACGGTTTCCACGCATCCCGAGACCGTCCCATCGCTGAACGCGGGACCCCCGGCTTGGAAGCTCGGTGATCACCAGCAGCTCTGTCCGACGCACAACCTACGTTGACTCGCTCCGCGCTCTCAACCACAATAGCCCGCCATCTTCAACGGAGGTTCGAATGCGTACGACGATCGCGTCGCTTCTCGTCTCGATTGGGGTCGTGGCATTCTTCTCGTCGCCTGTCTCGCTGCTGCAGGCCTCCCGACTCCCCCAGGACAGGAATCAACGAGGCGCTGGCGGCCAACCCCAAGGCGGCTTCGTCGAGCAACGGGGCGGCTTCGACATCAGCGGCCCTTACGAGGTCGATCCGAATTGGCCGAAAAAGACATGGCCGGCCCCCGGATACATCTGGGGCTCGCAGGGAGGCGTCTTTCCCGAGTCGGCTGACCGCGTCTTCCTCGTGAGTCGCGGCGAAATCGAGCTTCCCAAAGATCTGAAGCTAGGACCCAATTTCCCGGGCAACTGGGGGGCGTTGAATCGCGGAGGCGCAACGGGCGAAGTCCCGGTGTTCCGCAATACCATCCTCGTCGTCGATCGACAAGGAAACCTGATCGAATCGTGGAAGCAGTGGGACTCCCTGTTCGAAGGCGGCCGCGGACCACATCAGGTGTACGTCCAGCCGTACGACCCGGAGCGGCACGTCTGGATTGTGGATGACATGAATCATGTCATCCACAAGTTCACGAACGACGGCAAGACAAAAGTCTTTACCCTTGGTGAAATGGGGGTGTTCGGTCCCAACGACGATCTGCAGCATTTCAACCGGCCGACGATGATCGACTGGCTGCCAGACGGCACCTTCTTTGTGAGCGACGGGTACGCGAACAGCCGTGTGGTCAAGTTCAACAAGGATGGCAAGCCGCTACTGTGGTGGGGGTCAATGCAGCCGGGGAAAGGCGACGGCGAGTTCACGGTGCCGCACGGGATCGCCGTTGGCGACGACCGGCGCGTGTACGTGTCCGACCGCTTCAATCGCAGGATTCAGGTTTTCGACGAGAACGGCGTCTTTCTCGACAAGTGGCCCAGTGGATACTGTCATTCACTGTCAATGAGTCGCGATCAGCATCTCTGGTGCTACGACGGCGACCATGAGCAATTCGTAAAGTTCGACCTGCGCGGACACATTGAAACCATCTTCGGCCGCTATGGCACGTATCCCGGCGCCACGTGGGGCGTGCATCAGATCTCGGCCGACTCGGAGGGGAACCTGTACGGCGCCGAAGTGTTTGGCGGACGGACGCAGAAGTTCGTGCCGAAGCCGAACGCGAACCCGCACGATCTGTTCTTTGGTCGGGAGCTTGCGCCGAAAACGCCGGTCACGCGCATCAGCACGGTCCATCTGGCATCGCCCAACGCCGTTGCGACCGCAAAGCCAAATTCAAACACGCCGATTCCCAACTTTGCCGGAACGTGGAATTTTGAGAAGTCGAAGAGTCAGATGGCGGCGAGCGGAGGAATGGGAAACGGCGTGGCGGAGCCACCTGTCGCGATGACGATCACGCAGAACGCCAATCAGATCTCGATCGCCATGAAGTACGAGTCTGACAGCGCGCAGGGGTCAGGCGGAAACGCCGCTCGCAACGGTCGCCCGACGAGCGCCGTCTTCACGCTGGACGGCACGATGAATCAGGTGCCCGATGCGGAGGATTCGAGGCCGGCGTACAACTACAAGCGGATCGCAAACTGGGACGGGGCGCGGCTGGTGCTCCGCACGATCCACGGCCTCAACAACGTGCGCGAAGTATGGGTACTCGAGGGCAACGTGCTGAAGTCGCAGCGAGCCGCCCAGACACCAGGCGGCGCCGATTCGGCAACGCGCGATCTCGTCTACAACAAGGGATCCTAGCTTGGCCACCAACCTTCGGTTATCGCAAGTGAACGGCCGAGTGGGCGGCGCAGAGGTCGCGGAAGACCGGGCTCTCGTCGTCGCACCGAAGGCCATGAGCCGAATGTGGGCAGAAGATGTCGACGTTGTATGTTCTGGCCACGTCGTCCCACAGCTGCTCGAACCGAATGGCGACTTCCGCCGGGCCTTCCTGAAGCAATGTCGCCGCGCCATCCCCGCAGATGGAGACACGAGCCGAGACCCGATTCGAACCTCTCGCCGCTTCCATGATGAGAGCGCTCGCCGCCTTCCAAAATCGTGCTTCGTCAATCCGACCGTCGACGAGGAGGCTCGACAACGCGGCTGGCACATCCCGCCACAGACATCTCCTCTCCTTAATGAGGCGCTCGATGTCGATGCCGCGCGCCTGCAGTCGCTGATAAATCGCATCACGTCGTGAACTGGTCACCACCATGACGAAACCGTTCCCGGCATTCAGCGCGGATTCGGCAAACGCCACGTAGTCATCGAGGAGCATTGATTCGTCCGCATAGAACCCGGCTTCGTGGAACCGGTTCTCCCGCGCGACCCGCCCATCGTTCGTCGTCTCGAAGGGACGGCCCGCCAATTTCGCACTGATGAAACGTTCGCCTTCGACAACGGCGTTCATCGCAGGCAGCAATTCACGTTCAGCGTCCGATTTGACGACGTAACCGCGCGCACCGGTGGCCACGGCGACGTCGGCGATGTCCAGGGACTGCTGCTCGGTCACGAACAGGATTCGTGAACTCGGATCGTGTGCGAGGATTCGCCGAGCGGCCTGGATACCGTCCAGGCTCGGCAGCCCGACATCCAGAAGAATCACATCCGGCTTCAGATCTCGAGCCTTCTCAACGGCTTCGATCCCATCGGCGACCACACCGACGACCTCCCATTGAGAAGCCCGTGCGAGCGCTGAGGAGATATAGCGACGCCACCAGTCGTGGTCTTCCACCACCAGGACACGATATTTCAACGGCAACCTCTTGGGGCGAACACTTGATGTCCCAGGAAAACCCGGAACGGCGCGTTAAGACCCTCGCGCGTCCCCAACAATCCAAGTGTCGAAAACATCTGGCGCACCTCTGACCTCGGAAGCCACGCGCGATGACTACCCGTCAGCGACCGTCCCGCGGATCCGTCTTCTCCGCCTGAAGAGGCACCGTGGCGATGATTGTCGTGCCTTGGTGGTTCGACAGGATTTCCAGCCCGCCGCCGTTCTGTCGAAGCCGCTCGCGCATACTGGGGATGCCCACTCCGACGAAGGCGAAGCCACCGGGTTGTTCCGGCGACGGCGCGCGGGGCATTCCACGGCCGTTGTCTCGAATCTGAAGAATGACTTGCGTGGCCTGACGTTCGAGGCGAACTTCGGCTGTGTCACTGCCTGAATGACGGACGACATTAAGAAGCGCCTCTTGAACGACGAGAAAGAGATCTCGTTCCAGCGCCGCGGGCAAGCGCTCCATTGCGGGTGGAGCTTCCAGAGTGACGCGCAGGCCGCTTCGTGTTTCGAGTCCGCCGACGAACCAACGCACGGCTGACACGAGGCCGACCTCGTCGAGCATCGGAGGATGGAGCAGATAGGAAAGCGTGCGGATCTCCCGTAGGCTCGCATCGCACAGAGCCTGGCAGTCTGCAAGAATCTGTGTGGCCGAAGGAAGTATCCCCTCCTGCTCCAGACGCGCCAGATTCACGCTTATCGCAGTGATGTTCTGTGCTGTCGTGTCATGCAGCTCACGCGCGATCCGGCGGCGTTCCTGGTCCTGTGCATTGAGCAATCGGGCTGGGAGCTTCCGCAATTCTTCCTCTGCGGTCCTCATCTCCGTGACGTCGATTGATGTGCCAACCAATTGTTGAGGGCGACCATCCGGAGTCCAGGCGAAGACCGTGACGTTCCGGTGCACCCAACGCCAACCTCCGCTCTTATGCCTCATGCGAAACAGGTGCGTGAACACCTCGCCGTCGGTGGCTCTGGCATACTCTTGGGCCAATGCCGGGAGTCTCGCCAGATCCTCCGGGTGAAGGGTCGTTTCGAGAAACGTGTCGCCCATCTTCAGAAAATCGTCCTCCGTGTAACCCAGCATCTCCCAGCCGCCCTGGTTCACGTACAGATTGCGTTTCTCAAGAAGATCATAGACAAACAAGACTCCGGGTATCGTCTTCGCAATCTTCTGAAAAAAGCCGTCGCTCTTTTCCAGATCCAGCGCGGCCTGCTTGTGGCTGGTGACGTCGCGCATGATCATCAGGATGTTGTCGGCGTCAAACGGCACAACACGCGATCGAAGAAACTGGCCCCCTTCGCGGTCTGTCTCGCTGACTCTTTCAGCCTGGCTCGTTCCATCAAGAGTGCCGTCTCCTCCGCGGCTCGTGCCCAGCCCGCACGCGAAACGCCTCACGCGCCGATGTGCGCGGATCCTTCTTGGCGGGATTGGGTGGGGGCAATCCTACACCAGTGCGGTAGGGCGCAAACGCTGGCTGTGAAATGGCGCGCCCGGCCCGCCTGGCTCGCCGTCGTTCTTGTCTTGGCGGGGTTCCTGACGGGCATCTCAGGTGTGGTGACCTTCCTGAGAGCCAAAACGACAGTCGATCCGACGAAGCCTCGCGCTTCGTCGTTGGTAACGTGGGGCGTCTATGCGATCTCTCGCAATCCGATGTACTTGGGCGGTCTCACCATGTTGCTTGCTCAATCTCGACGTGGTGTGGGCCGCTGCCCTTGTGATCACCGGCCTGGCCACACTGGTAGTGTAGCCATCTGGCGAACGTCTTCGCCGCTACGAGACGACGTGCGCTCGATCCGCTTCAGCGCATGCCAGTCGTCGCGACCGCTCCCGGCGTCGGGAAGTGTTTGAAGACATCCGATACCTCCTCGAACACGCGCTTGTCCCGCTTCGCCGGCTTCGACGTCTGATGGACACGTTTTGTCTCGATGCCGCGCCAGAGCAGCGCACCGCTCTTGGCATCTTCCATATCAACCGTCAGCGTGCCTTGAAGCTCCGCATACACGCCGCCGTTCCATCCGTTCCAGCCGGCCCAGCCGCCACCGTAGTAAGGCGCGCCATATCCAAACGCCGCATACGGACCCCATCCATAGCCGGACGGGCCGTAGTAGCTGTATTCCATCTCGAAGCTTCGCCGCGAGACGATATAGACGTCAGGGTGTTCATCGTTGCGTCTCATCCCTCGACTCTCGAGTTGAGCGGCAATAGCGGCATTCGTGCGCTCGCGCACGAGCGGACTGTCGTACGTGGTTGTTTTCGCAGCAACCGGATCCATTGGTGGTGTGGCCTTGAATGCGAATGTCCTGATGCCCGCGAAGTTGACGTCGCGCCGGTAGTCGTAGCTGTCCTGCGCCAGGGCGGCTGTGGTTACCAGCGGAGCAAGGGACACGGCCAAGCCGATGAATATCCGAGGGATCGTTCTCATGAGAGACCTCCTCCTCTTAGCGATACATTTGAAAGTGCAAGGCCGCTGCCTGTCGCATGCCTGGGAACGCACGGACCCACGCGCCGCCGAAGGGCAATCCTCACCAAATGCGGTGAGTCGCGTGGGTCAGTTGCATTAATCGCACTTCTCAACCGGGTTCTAATCCGGAGGAACGAATCCCATCTGATCGGGCTCGGAAGGATCGAGACCAGGGCTGTCGATCCTGCGCGATACCGAAGCGGCCCGGTGCCTCTGCCCAAGCCTCTGCTCATCCGATTGATCTCGCGGAAGTACATCCCCGGCACGGCGACGCGACGCATCGTGGCTGCGAACCTCAAGTTCAAATGGGATGGATCGGCGAGCCCGCACTGTCCAGACAGCGGGTAGTCACTCCTGACCATTGACAGTGAGGATCGTCACGCTCAAGCACTGGACGATTTCTTGCGACCTCGACGGCCAATTCCAGTCGCGCACAGGTCCAAGTCGTTGCGACACCTCTTCCGCCCCCTGACCGGGCCAAGGCACACTTGATGCTGATTTGTTAGTCGATGCTATCTGGGGTTCGCGTGCTCGTGGCGGAAGACGATATTCAATTGTTGGATTTCGTGTGTGAAGTTCTCACTCGTCTGGGTGCCGATGTCGCTCGCGCATTCAACGGCGCCGACCTCATCGAGCAGCTGGCGACCGCGGGGCCTTTCGATCTGATCGTCACCGACATCAGCATGCCTTGGATGAGCGGTCTCCAGACCATCCGCTCGATACGCGCGGCCGGGCTTGCGACGTCGGTCATCGTCATGACGGCTCTGTCAGATCCGGCAATTCCAGCGCAGGTGAAGTCGTTGGGCGCGAATGCTGTTCTCCTGCGAAAGCCCTTCGCGGTGAGCGAGCTCGAGGCCGCAGCTTCTGCTCTTGTCGGGCAGGAATTCCAAGGGGACTCGCCGCGAGAGCCACTCGGCGGTGGGTAAGACCTGAAGGAGATTCGAGGCGCGAAGATACTTGAGGATTGGACCAGAGATCAGTTCGTGCGAAGGAGCCTCCTGATGTCGACACCTTGCCATACCGCTCGACAGCACGATGATTCCAATCACGACCTCTTCCTCGTCGCTGCGCGGTCGTACGTGAAGGACGGGTAATCATGCGTCCCCAGCATCGTGCCGCTCCGGCAGAGCCCACAGGACTCGTATTCCCGCCCGCGTTAGTCCGCGTGCTGCGCGAACGATTGGCTTCGGACGGATGCCTGGTGGAAGTTGCCGACGAGATCATTGTGCAGCTATTGACGACAATCTTCTTTGCGGGGCTCGAGACGTACGAGGGCGAACGCAATCCGATCGGCGTCGCGTTCCTCGGTAAGAGCCAATCAGATTTCATCATGCCGGAGGGAACCGAGTCCGGAGAAGCGCTGCTCTACGAGTGGAAGGTCATGCAGTTCGGCTCGCCTCGCCCCTTTGCGATCCGCGAGCTCGTGAAGCTCGCTGTCGCCGGAGTGGACCGCCGGATTTATTCAGCGGTCTGCGTCCTCGAGGATGGCAGCCTGGCCATCACAGGGCTCGCGCGCGAAGGCGCGAACACCGACTCGAAGGCCTTCGTCAAAATCGTCGCTTCAAATCCCGGGTCCTTGTCCATCCGTCGCGGCCGCGATCTTCTGCTCGGATACGAGCGCGGCGCGATCCTCACGGGCGGCGAGGAACTCGTGTTTTCAGCCGGTCCCATTCGCCACGCGCTCGAGATGACAGCACAGGCCGCCGGCCTGGGCGGCGACGCGATCACCAGCTACCTGGATGCCGTCCGTTCAATCGTGCGCGAGATGGCCGCACACGGCCACGGCGGCATCGTGATCATCAGCCACGAGGAGGAACCACAAGTCGCCGCGTCGGCGACATACAAGATGACGCGCGACTCTTCACTGGCCTCGTTCTTCCGACTGGTCGGGCGCATAGGAGCAAGACAGAGCGTCGATCCGCAGGTCAGGCCAACTGCGCAGAAGACACATCAGTCATCCGAGCCGGGAACTAGTGGGGCAGGGATCCCGCCGTTCGGCCGCCTCCTCCGCAATGCGCTGCTCACGGAAGTCGAACGCGTCATCGAAGAGTTCGGGGCGCTGACGGCCATCGACGGCGCGGTCTTGCTCAACCGCGATCTGGCGCTCATCGCCTTCGGGGTGATTCTGCCTGTTGGCTCCCCGACCGCAGTGGTCCATGCGGTGGATTCCCAGGGTCTGCATGGCCGAATCGTCGATCTCGGGAGTCGCGGCACTCGCCATCGCGCAGGCTTCAGCTATGCCGCACGGCATCCCGGTAGCGTGGTGTTCGTGGCGTCGGAGGACGGGCAGGTCTCGTGCGTCGTCCGCTCGTCGATGCAGCATCAGGTGCGCTTGTGGCACCTCGGACCGAACGATGTTCACATCTCCTGACTTGAAAGGTTAACAGAAGCGTGGAGGGTGAGCGATCGTCGACAGCCTCATTCGCAGCATGATGACTGATTATCGCGCGTACCTGGCGACCCTCGCTTTCGAGCCCTCTGGCGCTCGAAGGGTTTCTTGAAGCTGCACCCGATGCGATCGTCGTCGTCGATTGTTCAGGCAACATCGTCATTGTCAACCCGGCGACGAGTGTAATCGCGGCAACGCTGTAGACCCACCACCTCACCTGGTCCCCTTTGGCCGATTCTCATCCTGGGCCAATCGGATTGAACGATGCACGGAACGCAGTGTGCGCGCGAACCCGAACAAGAGACCAAGCGTCATGAGCCCTAGGAACACGGCGAGGCCGATGCGCCCGCGTTCATACGCCTCAAGGATGGCTCGTCCGCCATACGCGAAAATTCCGAGCGCGACCAGCGGTCCGCCGATCCAGATGTAGAGGTAACCGGCACGCGGGCCGAAGCGCTTGACGAGGAGCGATTCCATTGTGTCCACGAGACGCGTCTCCCTTGCAGTATCTCGCCGTCCCTGAGCGGTGAAGCTGTCGACGGCCCAGGATACACAAGCGCAGACGCCGCGCGGGCTTTGGAGATCCGATCGGGCGACGCGTGCTCAAGGCGGTAAATGATTGAGTGATCAAAGAAGGCTGCGCGCCCGAAAGGCCGCCTTCGCGACAAGTTGTCATCGCTTCGGCGGGCCAGGGACTCGTCCACGCTCGCGTCGAGCGCAGCGAGACGCGGCGTGAGCTAGAGACTTCGGCGCGCAGCCACCTCGCAAAGCGAGGTGGCGCACCCGGAAGGACTCGAACCTTCGACCCCCGGCTTAGAAGACCGATGCGCTACGCCGGCGGGGGGCCAGGTGTGTCCGCTGTCGGGGCTGCTGACATGCCTGGTGCTTGCGGGACGACGCGTCCGTCCCGCATTACAAAGATTGTATCGGCACGACCGGGCGCTCCCGGGGTTGCCAGGGACCAACACGCTTCGTTATCGCGCTATCGAATCTGTCGGCGCGAATTCGTGCCATCGAGGGTGCACTCCAACATTCCTCCGGATTCTGAGGACCGTGAGCATCGGATCGCCGTTTGCCGAATGGATGCCCGAGCTATGACGAACGGCAGACGTCACGTTTGGCTCGGGATGTTGCTGCTGACCGTTTCAGCGTGTAGCCACCGGATCCAGCCGGCTCCGCCACCACAAGCGCCGGCCCGCGTCTCGAGGGGTGTCGCCGCGGCTGATCCTGCGGTCCTGCCTTTCGGAAGCGTCATTCGCGTCACTGGAGCGGCGTCGTACGACGGAACTTACCGCGTCCTCGACACCGGCGCTCTAGTACGAAGGCGACACGTGGATCTGTACATCCCGGACTGCCCGGCGATTTGGTCGGCGATCCGTTCAAGTCGAAGTGATTCGTACGAGGCAGTGACCGTTGCTTTCTATATCTCCGGAACGCACTGATGTCATAACAACGTCGTCCTCGCGACGCAGCGGAGCAGTTGTGGCGGAACGGACGGCGCAAAGGGGGATTCGAATGAATATCTGGACCGAGTTCAAGACCGCTATTCTGCCGTGGCTTCTGGCAGGTGCTGTGGTTGCGTTCCTGATCGCGGAGCATCGCCGAACGACGGCCGCACTATTGGACGCGAACACCCGTCTGGCGAATGCAGTTGAACAGCAAGGGAAAGCGTTGGACGGCGTCCGCGCGCTGCTCGCCTCGCAAGGGTACACTCTCCCCCCTTTCGCCAAGCCGCAGTGATTCAGGGCCTTCGGGTGCCGGTCCACATGACGTCGCACGAATCGCTGCGGATGTACTACCTCGCTGATATTTGGGCGGCTAGAACCGCCGAAGCGGTCCGTCTCGTATCGGCGAACGACCATGTCCACAGCCGGGGATCTGCCCACTATGCCGGCCTGGCCCTGGATTTCCAATCGTCGAATCCGGACGGGCTGTCAACGATGTTCCGGCTCGCCGGCTACCGAGTTCTCTGGAAGGTGCCTGGCCATTACGGGCACGTGCACGTGGAGCAACAACGATCGGGCGACATCTCGCCATCGCCGCGGTCGCGCCAAATGGTCGGTCACGCGGCGTCGATGCGACCACAAGGCGGCCAACGTATCGGCGGGTAAGACTCGCTCTAATGTCGAATCCGCGTTCCTTGCGGAGGAACCGGACGACGTCCGCTATCCCACGTTCGCAGCGTTTCGATCGGGACGTCCAACAAGGAAGCAGACTCCGCCCGGAAGGACTCGTCCACGCTCGCGTCGAGCGCAGCGAGACGCGGCGTGAGCTAGAGACTTCGGGGCGCAGCCACCTCGCGGAGCGAGGTGGCGCGCCCGGAAGGACTCGAAGCTTCGACCCCCGGCTTAGAAGGGTGCGTGCCTGTGAAAGAGGCGATTGCGTGTCAATAGGTTGCGAGGACTGCCACGCGGACGTGCCACGCGTTTTGATCTGCCCCGCGTCGCCGCAAACCACGACGCCGGGCAACCGGCGAGTACGCGCCCCGATTCGATAACACCGCGACTACTCAAGACAGAGCGCGATCCGCCGCCGACACTCGAAAGTTACAACCATCGTCGAGCGCGCGCTTGATAGGCCACGTACGTCTCTCCAAACAATGACGTAAGCGCCCGCTCCTCCGGTGCGATTTGGAAACGGTTTATGTAAAGGACGTACACGGGAAGAAACAAGAAGGTAAGCCCGTTCAACAAGAAGATTGCCCAACCAAGCAACATGGTGAGACCGCCCAAGTACATCGGATTGCGAGAGATCGCATAGACGCCCCACGTTACCAACGACGAAGCGCGAGGCTTCGTCGGATCGACTGTCGTTTTGGCTCTCAGGAACGTCACCACACCTGAGATGCCCGTCAGGAACCCCGCCAAGACAAGAACGACGGCGAGCCAGTTGCGCGCAGGCACGTCAAAGTGAAGCGATGGTGCAGCCCGTGAGAGCAGCCACATGAACACCCCGATGACCAACACAACCGCTGGTGGCGGGACTCTCGATTCAAGGGAAGGCATGCTGCATGCTCCTCGATTGCGCCTGAATGCCAACGAGTGTGTCGAGTTGCTCACGCCGGAGCGTTGACAGAATCGTGCGTGCCGAGAACCAGACTGCAGCGGCTGTCCGCTACCGTTGGCGGGGAGCCACGCTTTCGCCGATGGCACCCTCACTGAATGAATCGGAGAAGTCCGGAGCGCAGCGAGGGACGGCGTGACCTCGCACGCCAGCCAGCATGGCGCGCCCGGAACTGAGTTCCGCACATGACACCGACTGTAGTAGCCTCTCACGCTGGTCTCGACGTCATCCACATGAACAGCTGCGAGGTGTCTATGTCATCAACCACACGGCGCTTCGTCTCGGTCGCAACCGCGATCGCGGCGATGGTCGTCACGCAACCGGCGGCCGTCCGTATCACAGCGCAGGCCACACTCCAGGTAGTCGCCAGCGGTCTTGTCAATCCGCGCGGTCTCAACTTCGGACCGGAAGGCGCGCTTTATGTCTCGGAAGCCGGCAGCGGCGGCGCCGGCCCGTGCATCGTCAATAGTAACGGCCAGCTTGTGTGCTACGGCGCCACCGGTGCGATTACCCGGATTGACCTCGGCGGCGCGCCCTCGCAGACACGCGTCGTAACCGGGCTCCCCTCGCTCGCCGGGGCAAATGGCGCATCAGCAACGGGCCCGCACGACGTCGACTTCCAGGGACGCGGCAACGGCTTCGTCACAATCGGTGCGGCTCTCGATCCTGCCCGGCGGTTCGTTGACGGCGCTCACCCCGAGTTCGCAGCCGTCGGCGCGCAGTTCGGCCGGCTCGTTCGCTTCCGGCCGAACGGCAAGTGGTCGTTCGAGGAAGACCTTTCGGCGTTTGAACTACTTGCGAACCCTGACGGCAACGCGTTCGACTCGAACCCGTACGGCATTCTTGCCCAACCGGGTCGCCAGGTGTTCACCGACGCCGGAGGCAATTCGCTCAACGCTGTCGCCGCCAACGGCTCGATCTCGAACCTCGCCGCGTTTCCCAATCGCCTGGTGCCGTTCGGCGGCGGACAGGTTCCGATGCAAGCGGTCCCGACGACGGTAACGGCTGGTCCGGACGGCGCGCTGTACGTCGGCCAGCTCACCGGGTTCCCCTTCCCGGCGGGTGCAGCGAACGTCTACAGCGTGCCTGCCGGCGGTGGCACGCCGGAGATCTTCGCAAGCGGCTTCACGAAGATGATCGACATCGCATTTGCACCGGACGGATCTCTGTACGTGCTTCAGATCAGCGCGGCCGGCGGACTTCCCCCCGCCGGCGGGCCCGGCTCGCTGATCCGCGTGGCCCCGGACGGGACCAAGACGACGATCGTGGCACCAGGCGGCGGCCTGGTCGCTCCCGGCGGAATCGCGATCGACAACGGCGGATCGATCTACGTTACGAACCACTCAGTGGAGCCGAACGGCGTCGGCACCGTCGTGCAAGTCATTCCGTAGTGTCCCTCGTGCCGGGTGCGAGCGCCTCGCTCGCATCCGGCACGACTACTGCCACGCGGTCTGTCACGCGGAGATTGACGGTCTGCGAAGGCCAGTAAAGGCGTGCTTGGCGCCGCCCGGAAGGCCGCCTTCGCGATGCGACACCGGTCATCGCTTCGGCGCGCCAAGGACTCGATCACGCTCGTCCCGAGCGCAGCGAGGGACGGCGTGACCTAGAGACGTCCGGGCGTGGCCAACGCGCGAAGCGCGTTGGCGCGCCCGGAAGGACTCGAACCTTCGACCCCCGGCTTAGAAGGCCGGTGCTCTATCCACCTGAGCTACGGGCGCACTGACTGGATGTTACTGGAAGGCAGGGACTTAATGAACACTGTCGCTCTGTGGTCTCGCTGACGCCAACGCTGCGGTGTCAGTTGTGGTGTCCCGCCTTTTCGGCTTCACAGACGGAGGAACGAGCTTCTCGACGGCGTCCATCATGTAGTCCGGCGCGAAGTGAGAGTATCGCACGGTCATTGCGATGCTCTTGTGACCCAAAGCGAGCTGAATCGTGCCGATGCCCACCCCGAACATCGCCAGACGCGAAGCAAAGGTGTGCCGCAGATCGTGCCAGTGGAAGTCAGGGATGTTAGCGCCTCGGTCAGCTTCATCGCCTGGTTAGGCCGCTGACAGATACGAGACGACCAAGAGTCTGCACAATGAGGGGGGCAGGCGTGAGGAAGACCATTCCAAAAGCTGCAGATCCGGAGCGTTCCTGCCGAAGCTGTTCGTAGACGTGCCCGATCACGCCTGCGCTCGTCCAAACTGGGCTTCCGCCAAGACCCTCCAGAGGGCCTGTTGCAAATATCGGCGAGTGCACCATCACCCACCGAGATCCGTCCTTGTCCACGTGATCTGCATCGACGATCTCGCATTGGAATGGGAGCGCCGAACCAGACGCAACATCGGGAAAGCCAAACCCTCGGCAGGACGAGCCCGCTTGTGGGTTTTCAACCAATCTTAAGGGTACGAGGCTAGGCATCGGTGTCTCGAGCTTCAGTAGGGCCGTGCCGGAGGACTCGTCGACCAACGCTACCAGTGCGGACACTGTTCCCCCGCCTGAGAAGGTTACGTTGAACCGTGCCTCGCGGTCCGTCACACAATAGTTCGGACACACGACGAGATCAGGCGCCGCGAGGTAGCCTGTCGCCAAGGCAGAATCATTTGACTGAACCAGGCACACTGAGCGCTTTACCTCCGCGTCGCGCAGAGGACCTCGAGCTCTCGCGGCGATGATCTCCTCTCGGATAGCATCAAAGGCTCGCTCGGCGTTGCGCGTCCATAGATCACCCTGGAGTTGCGGCGGCAAATCGGCATCCGTAAGATCAGCATCCTGCAGCAGCGAGACGACACGCTTCCCTGCGCCCCAGAAGGCGCCGAGTTCTGCGCGACACCACGATGACCCGATCGAACGGCGGGTTGCTAAAAAAAGGCAGACGTCGCACTCACGAATCACCTGACGAAGTTGCTCACGGAGCGAAAGCCCAGTCTGCATGGCATCCTGGTTCCAACACTCTATTCCAGCCAGCTTGACGATGAGACGGAGCTGCGACAGGGGCGCTTGGTCGTCCTGATCGTGACTAATGAACAGCATGTGGCGATTCTTCGGACGGCCTAACTACTAGTAGGCTGACAGGCCTATCTCGGTTCGGCCCCGCGTGGCTCGCAGCATAACTCCGAACACGCCTCCCGCGAACCGCATTGGAAGCCCTGTGCCGACTTGTGTTTAGGCACGACGCTCCCTTCGCGACTGGGCGATGTTACTCCGGGCTGATCGTGCCGGCAGTTGGTGTTCTCGCCACAAAGAGCCTCACTTCGGCTCCGAGACAGAACAAAGAAGAGAGAGAAAGAGCCGCGCTACTTACGGCGGTTCAACCCCTCGGTGCAGGTGTTCTCGTGAAGCTCGTCGTTGTCGCGAGCGGCGCGGCGATACCGCCTGACGATTTCCCACGGCTTGGTGAACGCCTTCGCGTCGTACACCGTGATGGCGTCCTCGAGCACGTCTGGCGCGCTGAGGCGGATACGCTCCGTGATGCGCATCGCGTCGCTGTGTGGCGAACCGTATCGGTCCAGCACCGTATCGTCGCGCAGGCTCACAGTTTCCACGACCAGCGTGTCGCCGTCCCAGTGCCCCGTCGAATAGCCGAAGTACGAAGGATCGAGGTCGTCCGCCGGTTTGCGTCCGTCCATGTACACGCGTCGATAGGCATCCATCCACTCGCTGAAAAAGACGATCTTATCGCGGGACTGTACGACCTCCAGCCCGTATTGCGCGAGCGTGAAATACGGCATGCCAGGCGGGAGACACCGGGTCACCGGCTCGGTGTCCTCCGACCCGCTTTCCCGCGACGTCTGCACCTTGCGGTAGCGCGCTTCGTACTCGGGTGTGAATGGTGGCAGCTCACCGGGCGCCGGCAGCCATCGGAGCGAACTGCCCTCACGCGACGCCGCGGGCGCGTTAATGGTCCGCCAGACGCCGTTGAAATCGGGCCTGCTGGTCGTGACGGCGGCGCTGCGGGCTGCTGCCTGCGGCGCCTGCGCGAAGGCCGGGCGTACTGGGACGAACGCCAGGACAAGCGCAGCGCCAGCGAGGCCTGCCGTCCGCCAACCGGAAATCGTCGCGTTCATCATCATCACCTCTTATGGCGTCTGTGTCGCAGCGGCGCCTATCGGCTTCCCGTCACGGCTTGCGAGGACCAATTGTCCACCATTGGTGCCGTCCTTCATCGGATGGATCCGCACGGACACCTTGTCGCCGCCTTTCAGTATGTCGCGCGTCCACCCGTTGCGTCGGAGGCCTCCGGGCGTTCCGCCCTCGATATCCCATTCGTTCACGCCCCCCTTGCCGTCGGGGACGTTGACGAGCAAGTGGATGTGTGGATTGGTCCACTGCAGCTCCTTTACATCGCCGACGATGGTGACGTCCTTGTTGTAGTCGAACATCGCGAAGCTATGGTGAGCGAACGCAGGTCCGGCCAGCATCAGGACGGCGGAACCGATACCCAGGGCACGTGAGGTCATGGTCGCAAACTCCTCGGAGGACAAATGCTATCGTCGGGTGGCCGGGGCGTCAATGAAGACTGGCCCCGCGCGCGCCGGGACAGCCTCTGTCGCAATGGTTACGCTCCACGCTGCGTCCACATCCGCCCTTTCCACGTCGTTCTTATCCGATGTTCGCGCCCTGCTCGACACGGCGTTTGAAGGCGACTTCACCGATGAAGACTGGAATCACGCTGTCGGCGGAGTGCACGTCTGGTTGAGCGGCTCACGCGGTCTAATCAGCCACGGGTCGCTCGTCGAGCGCACCTTCGCGTGTTCAGGTCAGACGCTGCATGTTGGATACGTGGAGGCCGTTGCCACCGCGCCCGCGCTTCGTCATAAGGGCCACGGAGCGACGGTTATGAAGCAGATCGGCGAACTGATTCGTGAGCACTACGCACTGGGCGTTCTGTCGACGGGGACTCATGCCTTCTATGAGACGTGTGGCTGGGAGAAGTGGCGTGGGCCGACATTCGTGGATGGTCCCCGCGGCCGTGCGCGTACGCCAGGCGACGATGGCGGTGTCATGATCCTCCGGACATCATGCTCACCGCATCTCGACCTCGACGGAGAAATTGTCTGCGACTGGCGTCTGGGCGACGTCTGGTAGGTCAGCGCAGACGCGCGACAGTCCGACGGGATCAGGTGAATTCCAGGTTGGATCTGCGGTGAACGCCTGCCGGCTGCGTTGGTAGCAGCCGTTGGCGGCGGGGGACGAGAGATTAACTTGCGCGGCGAGAATACGAACTGAACGTCAACTCCGCCTTCAGCGGACGCGCATGGGGGCAATCGTCGGTGAACCGAACGTAGGTGCCGTCCGGGTTCGCGTAGAGAAACTTGCATTCCACCAGCGAGTCCAGCACTGTCCGGCAGACTGACGGGTCGACGCCGAAGAGGCGCTGCACCTGTTCGACCTTGAGCCTCATGCCCGGCATCTCGAGATACTCGGCACGAATACGTTCGAGTATCTGGAGATGCGGGGATGTATTCACGGGGGTCCTTCGTCCTGACAAGCAACGAAAAATCACTTACGTCGGCACTATATGACCTCCACACGGCTTTGCAACACAAGGCTGCAAATAAACACGGAAAGGACACTCGTTTTTTCCGAGTGCTCGTCAGTTCTTCTTCTTTGGTTGTGTGGCCAACTTCCAGTCTTCCTTGAATACCCGCTCCACGCGCCTGACGGCTTTGCGCTCGCGGATGACGACGCCCACTTCCCTGCGACTATCCAGCTCGAGTTTCCTGAGGCTCTGGCTGCCGATAAACGCGCGCCGCCCGTCGCGGACGATGGCTCGGACGTGGAGGCGCTTTCCAGGATACGGCTTCGCATAGAACCCCGACTTCGCCCACTTCTCTTCGAGCAAGCCGAGGATTCGGATTCGCACGCCGCGCGCGGCTTTCTTGGCGAGCAGTGCGAGTATCTCGTCATCCGACGCGTTCGGATCGTAAATGTCGAGGCTGACCCGCGCCTTCTGCAAGAACGACTGGAGCCGCGACCGGGCGTTCTCGGGGCTGATGACGAGATCGCGTACGCGAGGCGTGTAGTCGGTGCGGTTGCCATCCGACTCGAACAGCCGCGTAAGCTCCTTCACGATCCGCCGTGACTTGACGATCACGCCGAAGCTGCGGCTCTTGAGATCCGCAGATGTGAAGTTGAAGCCGAGGACGTACGCCGCGCGGCCGTCGACGATCATCAGCTTGCCGTGGTACCGCACCATGTCGTCATCGGTGCGGCAGACGGTGACGCCCTCCTTGAGCATGCGCTGCTCGAGTTTACGCAGGCTCCCTTCCCCGCCCTTGTTGGTGTGCGCGATCAGTGCGCGCACGACGACGCCGCGCTTCACCGCCGCCGCAAGCGCGTCTTCGAGCTCGTCGAGATCGAATCGGAAGATGACAATGTCGAGCGTGCGCTTCGCGCGTTTCACTGCGGTCAGCAGCGGTGCAATACCCTCATTGGGCTGAACGATCACTTTCATGTCGCGGTTCGCTCCAGCGCCGCGCGATCCCACCCGGCAAGGGTCGCAGCGTTCGTGTACGTGCTGTCGATAAATGCCTCGAGCGCCTCATCGGGATCGGCAGCCGTTCGTACCGCGCTGTACGGAAGGATGAACTCGCCGAGGTCTTTCTGATAGAAGGCGGCGGACGGCCTGACCGGTATCTGGTCGAATCCCGGCGGCGATGGCGCCGCGTAGCCATAAAACACGGGCTCCTCTACCGGGCCCGGTCCGAACACCGTCCCGACTCCGCCGCCCGGCCAGAATCCGTGACTGATCACCTCGTGCGAGTAGGCCTCGCGCATGAACGCGGGACCGTCACGCGGGGGTGCGGGCCTTCCCGAGAAGCGCGTGACCGCCAGATCGAAGCTGCCCCAGAAGAAATGCACCGGGCTTGACTTCCCGACGAACTGGCAGCGAGCCTCCGAGAACACGCGCTCGCACTGCACGACGATCTGCCAGAACTGGTTGGCGTGGGCCGGCTCGTACGAATGGTGGATCGTGTCCTCCGTGAATCGTATGGGATTCGGAATCTCGACCGGCATCGGCCAGATGTGCACCGGCAGCTTCATCTCCTCAAGCGTGCGCATCAGCAGTTCATAAAAATCAGCGACCGTGCGAGGCTCGAGGCGCAGCGTCCGGATCATCCCGTCGGACGTCGCGATTTGAAGCTGATGGTCGATGAAATCGAAGCCGATCGTGAACGTGCGGCTGCCGTGCGCGAGCGGCCGCGTGACAAGCCCCCGCGAGCTGATCTGCAGCGCGTTTCCCCACGAATGATTCAGCGGGGGCGCCTGTGCAAGCGCGATTTTGCCCACCACCTGCGTCCACATGTGCAGCGTGGCGTAAGTGTCCTTCCACGCATCAGGCAGCTCCGGCCAGCGTTCGTCACTCACCCTTCGACTCCTCTCCTCACGGTGACCCCGAGCATCTCGAAGGGCCACGACCGCCATGATACGCTGCCGCGGAGTGGACGATGGTAGACCCTGTGCCCATCGAGGTCTCTCCAGCCGAACCAGACCGTGGCCCCATCTGACGCCGATGTTCCCGTCGTCGCCTTCGTCAGCGTACGGCACGCGTATGGAACGCGCGTCGTGCTCAACGACCTGAACCTGTCGATTGCACGGGGCGAGGCACTCGCGCTCGTGGGACGCAGCGGCACTGGAAAGAGCACGCTTCTGAAGCTGATCAACCGGCTGCTTCTGCCCGAGGCCGGCACGGTACTCGTCGACGGGCGCGATACGCGCCAATGGGATCCGATCGAGCTGCGGCGGCGCACGGGGTACGTGATGCAGGAGGTCGGCCTCTTCCCGCACCTCACGGTCGAAGACAACGTGACGCTTGTCCCCCGACTCGAGGGATGGGCCGACGCACGGCGCCACACACGGGCCCTGGAGCTGCTCGCGCTCGTCGGATTGCCGCCCGCGGAGTTTGCCGGCCGCTGGCCTCACGAACTGTCAGGCGGCCAGCGACAACGTGTCGGCGTGGCGCGAGCGCTCGCCGTCGATCCGCCGGTCCTCCTGATGGACGAACCGTTTGGCGCGCTCGATCCGATGACGCGCGTCGAGCTCCGTGACGAATTCCAACGCATCCGGCGTCACCTGAAGCAAACGGTCGTCCTCGTCACGCACGACGTCGTCGAAGCATTCGCGCTCGGCGATCGTGTCGGTGTGCTGGACGATGGGCGACTGATCGCGTGCGAGACGCCCGATCGTCTTGCGCACACAACCGATCCGAGGGTGCGTCAGTTTCTGGATGCCCTGGTGCCGGGAGTCAGGGTGTCTACCGTCGATCGTCTACCGTCTACCGTCACGGACTGATGCGTTTACTTTCATTCTGGGCTTCGCATTCGTCAGAGCTGGCGGCGATGGTCGAGCGGCATCTCTTCCTCGTGGCGGTTTCCACGCTGGTCGCGATCGCTATCGGCCTGCCAGCAGGCATCATCGCGGCGCACCGGCCGCGCGTGGGACGGCCTCTGCTTGCCGTGGCGAGCATTGCGCAGACGGTGCCGAGCCTTGCGCTGCTCGGATTTCTCCTGCCGATCCCCTTTATTGGCGGCATCGGACCGCGTATCGCCGTTGTCGCGCTGATTCTATATGCGCTGCTGCCGATCGTCCGGTCGACCGCGGCAGGCCTCAAGAGCATCGACCGCGCGGTGATCGAATCGGGTGTTGCTATGGGCATGACGAAGGGGCAACTCCTGTGGCTCGTCGAGCTGCCGCTGGCGTTGCCGTCGATCGTTGCCGGGATCCGCATCGCGACGATCGTCGGCATCGGCACCGCGACGATTGCCGCCGCGATCGGCGCCGGCGGTCTCGGGGAGTACATCTTCCGCGGCCTTTCCATGGTCGATTCCACCGTGATCCTTGCGGGCGCGATCCCCGCCGCGGTCCTTGCCCTGATCGCGGATGGCTCTCTGACGTGGCTCGAGCGACGTCTGTCGCCCGGTCGGCGGGGATTGGCACGCACGACCGCAATTGCGATCGGCGCCGCAGCCGTCATCTCCGTCACCGTGCTGGCCGGCGGCTTTGCTTCCGCGCGACCGGACGCCATCGTCATCGGATCGAAGAATTTCACCGAGCAGGTACTGCTGGGCGAGCTGCTCGCGCAAACGCTCGAGCGCCGCGGGATACCCGTCACGAGGCGGCTCAATCTCGGCGGCACGTTCATCTGTGACAGCGCAATCCGATCCGGCGACATCGACGCATATGTCGAGTACACAGGGACCGCGTTCACCGCCATCCTGAAACAACCCGTGCTGAAGGATCCCGATGCGATCCTGTCGAATCTCCGCGACGCCTACAGTCGCGGCGGTCTGAGCGTGCTGGCGCCGCTCGGTTTCAACAACACGTTCGCGATCCTGGTGAGGCGCAGTGATGCCGACGCGCTCGGGCTGCGGACGATTGGCGATCTGCGTGCGCTGGCGGGCCGTTGGCGGCCGGGATTCGGCTACGAGTTCGCTGAGCGCGGAGACGGATACGCCGGCCTCTCATCCGCGTACGGACTCCAGTTCGCCCAGCCACCGCGGGTCATGGAGCTCAATCTCGTCTACCGCGCGCTGGCCACCAATCAGGTGGACGTCATCGCGGGCGATGCGACGAGCGGTCTGGTCAAGGCGCTCGAGCTGGCGATGCTGGCCGACGATCGCGGGTACTTTCCTCCTTATCATGCCGTCCCGATCGTCCGCTCCGCGGTGTTGCTCCGGCAACCCGAGATCGGCGACGCGTTCGCGCAGCTGACGGGTCGCATCTCCGAAGATGACATGCGCGCGATGAACGCCGCCGTCGATGTGGAGCACCGCGATGTGGCAGCGACCGTGCGCGACTTCCTGTCGCGCCTCCGCTGAAATGGGGTCGGAAGTCGACGCCCTTAGTTGAGCTGTCGATCGCCAGTTGTCAGGAATGAAATATGGACGCCGGGACCGATGTTCGTATAGGCGTCATAGTGCACCAGGACGATCGTCCCATCTTTACATCGGAGCGCGTAGTCACCGTGCTGATAGTCCGCACGAACGAACGCGTTCCAGAGGCGTTCTCCGATGGGTATGCCCTCCGGTGGGGTCAAGTCGGCCACACAAAGACGCAAGAGTTCCTGATGTGAAAACCCAGTTAGCGCGCATGCTGCTTCGTTCGCAGCGATGTAGCAGCCCGCATCGTCCGCAACCAGGGAAGGGACGAGAATTCGCGCGATGTAATGCGCCACGACCCGCAATGGGGAGTGGCCAGCTGCAACCAGATCGCGGAGGTGGGTCACGACGTCGTCGAAACGCGCCACATCCTGAAGGGGACGGATCGGCGTTCGTTCGCAGTGCTGGCACCGATAACGGACGTACCGAGCATCCTCAGGCGCAATCGCACGCCAGCCTTCGGCGTGCCAGCGAGAGCTTGCCGCGTCCGGCACGTGCTCGACGCACGCGACTTCTCCCTTGAGCGACGAGAAAAGAAAGCTATCACTCATCGGGCGATTGGAGTGATGGGCATCGTATAGAACGGTCGTCGGGCGGATCAAGCGGTCCGACTAAATTGCCGGCAGACATACAGTTGTGAGATTCAGCGCTTCGGCGTTGTTTCCGAGGTGAGATGCGAAGAGACGAACATGCGAATGTCGGCCGCGGGGCGCGCACCCGCGACGCGATTCACTTCCCGTCCACCCCGGAAGAGCGCAAGGGTTGGAATCGATCGAATCCGGAAACGTTCTCCGAGTTCCGGTACGGCCTCGGTGTCGACCTTCACGACGAGCCATTGGCCTGCCGCCTCTTTGGCCACCTTCTCGAGTTCCGGCGCCATCATGCGGCAGGGACCGCACCAGGGGGCCCAGAAGTCGACGACCACCGGCAGCGACGACCCGGAGATGAGCGCATCAAAGGCCGCAGCGTCAAGCACCTCGACCGGTTCGGCCGGCGGGGAAAGCGCCACGTGACACTTAGCACATCGCGTACTCGCGCCCAGCGACGAGTACCGGATGCGGTTTGTCTTACCGCACGACGCGCACGCTATTAAAACGCCACCTTGATCGAGCTTTAGATTCGACATACGTAGCGCCACAACCGGTCACGCAATCGCCGTGCCTCGCCGTGAGAGCGGGCCGCCGGCAGGTTCTCGACAGCGTACGACCGCCACGAAGACGAATTTGCCACAAAGATCACTAAGACCACTATTGGGTTGTCTTCCTTCGAGACCTCTGTGTTCTTTGTGGCCAATCCGTCTCTGTGGCCCCCGTACGGTATCGGCCCGCCGACGGCTGCCGGCCGCGCGCTGTTACAGTTGTGGGATGTCGTCACCCCGTGCCTTCCTCCAGCAGATCGCGCGTCAGGCGATGCGCGACCGCGGTTTCGAACCCGATTTCTCGCCTGCCGCTCTTGCGCAGATCGCCAGGCTCTCGCCCGCTCCGCCGACCAATGAACGCCGCGATCTCCGGGCGCTTCTCTGGTGCTCGATCGACAACGACGATTCACGCGACCTCGATCAGCTCTCGGTCTGCCAGCCCGCGACCGGCGGCGAGGTGAAGGTCCTTGTCGCGGTTGCCGACGTCGACACGCTGGTGAAACGCGATACGCCCGTCGATCAACACGCCGCGCACAACACGACATCGGTCTACACCGGCGCGCAGATTTTCCCGATGCTGCCCGAGCGGCTCTCGACCGATCTCACCTCGCTCAACGAGCACGAGGATCGCGCCGCCGCCGTCGTCGAGTACGTGGTGGCACGCGACGGATCGATCGGCGCCTCTGACGTCTACCAGGCAGTCGTGCACAATCACGCCAAGCTTGCCTATCCCAGCCTCGGGGCGTGGCTCGAAGGCACAGGGCCGATACCGCCGAAAGTCACCACGGTCCCGGGACTCGAAAGCAACCTTCGGCAGCAGGATGCCGCTGCGCAGGCGTTGAAGAGGCGCCGCCACGAGCAGGGCGCGCTGACGCTCGAGACGATAGAGCCGCGGCCGGTGTTCGAGAACGATACGCTGCGCGATCTGACGGAACAGCAGCCCAACCGCGCGACCGAGCTGATCGAGGACTTCATGATTGCCACCAACGGCGTCGTCGCCCGCTTCCTGGCCGGAAAGGGATTGTCGTCGGTACGACGCGTCGTCCGCACGCCGGCGAAATGGCCGCGCATCGTGGACCTCGCCGTGCAGACCGGACACCGGCTGCCAGAGAATCCGGATGCCGTCGCACTCGAGGAGTGGCTCCTGCGGCGGCGCGCCGAGGATCCGCAGCACTTCCCCGATCTCTCGCTGGCCGTCGTGAAGCTGCTGGGCCGCGGCGAGTACATCGTGGAACGGCCCGGCCAGGTGCCGACAGGGCACTTCGGACTGGCAGTGCAGGACTACACGCACTCGACGGCGCCGAACCGCCGCTTTCCGGACCTCATAGCTCAGCGGATCGTCAAAGCGGCGCTCGCGCGGCAGACTCCACCCTATGCCGACGGTGAGCTCGAGTCGATCGCGTTGCGCTGCACCGAGCGCGAAGATGCCGCCAATAAAGTGGAGCGGCTCGTGCGCAAGGCGGCCGCCGCCCTGCTGCTGCAGTCTCACGTCGGCGAGCGGTTCGACGGGATCGTGACGGGCGCATCCGAGAAAGGCACGTGGGTGCGCGTACGCCGTCCGCCGGTCGAAGGCCGACTCGAGCGTGGGAGCGAAGGGCTGGACGTCGGCGACCACGTACGCGTGAAGCTGATTCATACCGATCCCGCGCGCGGTTTCATCGATTTCGCCAGAGTTTAGTGAGACCAGCCACGGTAGACGAAGGCGCGGAGGCCGGTACCAGGCCGTTAATTGCCGGCACTATGTGCTATGCTCGCCGCGCTGCTGACGACATCACCGCCGCCCGTTCCGCCCGAGCATCCAGAGACCTAATGACCATCCACCTCGTCAACCCAAGCCATGTGTCGTTCGGCATCGGGGTCATCACGCCGCGCTGGCTCTACGTCCTCGCCGCCGCCACGCCGCGCTCCTACGGTCCGCCGGCCATCGCCGACGAAACGCTGGAAGAGATGGACCTCAGCACCATCAAGGCCGGGGACATCGTCGGGATCGGGATTCACACGGGCAACGCGCTTCGGGGGTACGAAGTTGGCACGGCCGCCCGCCGCGCGGGCGCAGTGGTGGTTTACGGCGGCATTCACGCGACGCTCTACCCGGATGAGGCGCGAGACCTGGGCGAGGCGAACGCCGTAGTGACCGGCGACGGCGACCACGTGTGGGCTGAAGTCCTGCGCGACGCCGTCGCGGGCACGCTGCGTCCGTCGTATGCCGGCGGACAGATTGAAGGCACTGACTTTCTCCCCGCGCGGTGGGAGCTGCTGCCCGAGGGGCGGTATATGTGGGCGTCGGTGCAGACGATCCGCGGCTGCCCGAAGCACTGTTCGTTCTGCTCCGTCTGGCGCACCGACGGCCAGCGCCCACGACAGCGCGGCTACGAGCAGGTCGTGGAAGAGATCCTCGATCTCCGCCGGCGCGGATTCCGGTTCATCGCGCTTGCGGACGACAATTTCTATCCAGTCACGCTCGAAGATCTGCGGATGGCCGCGCGCCGCGAGGACAAATCACATCTGCACCAGCTCGAGGCGGTCCGCGCCGAGCGCTTCGCGCTGATGGAACAGCTCGCGCGGCTGCCCAAGGATACGGTCTTCTTCACGCAGATCACGATGGAAGCCGGCGAAGACACCGAGTTCCTCGAGGCGATGAAGCGGGCGCACATCAAGGGCGCGCTCGTCGGCGTCGAGTCGGTGACCGAAGAGGGGCTGAAGTCGATCTACAAGAACTTCAACGAGAGCGGCGACTCGCTGGTCAAGCGGCTCCGGGCGTTCAAGGAGCACGACGTGCACGTGCTCGGCTCGTTCATCTTCGGATTGCCCGGCGATCGTCCCGATTCATTCGACGCGACGCTCAAGGTCGCCAAGGAGGCGGGGATCACGTTCGCGCAGTTCGTGATGCTGACGCCCTTCCCCGGCACGCTGGATTTCGCAGCGTGGGAAAAGTCGCTGGGCGACAATCCTGAGCGCATCGGCGGCATCCCGATCAACCGGCACTGGCTGATCCCGCAGGCGCAGCGCCCGAAGGTCTACATGGACCACCCGGTGATGTCGGCCGACGACATCCGCAGGCAGACGCAGGAAGTGTGGGACAGTTTCTACAGCTTCCGCAGCATCTGGGAGCGCGCATCGGTCGTGAAATCGCTGAAGGCACGGCTCGCCTTCGTGCTCATCTCGAAGATTTACCGGCAGATGTACGCGAACACAGGTATCGCCACAGACAGCGCACGCGTCAGCCGTTCCGCGCGCCGGGCGCGCTGGATGGCCCGGGCGTGCCGGCCGCTCTTTGCCGGGCGACCCATGCCCGAGCTTCAGCTGCACTGAGCTGTCCGGGTTTCCGCTATACTGGCGCGGTTAAAAAGGAAGCAGACGCCCCGCCGCCTTGCGCGCGTCAGAATCGATACGAGAGCGAATCCTCGCGTCCCTCCTGCGCAGTGAAGCTTGAGCATCCCGCTCCGAGCGCCGCGTTTCCAGTGAGCATCGATATGATGCACAGAGTGCAGAATGGGTAACAAACTCTACGTCGGTAATCTTCCCTACGACACCAACGAAGATGACCTCACCGCGTTGTTCGCGCAGGCGGGCACTGTCTCCACAGTGAACGTCATGCGGGACCGGGAAACCGGTCGCGCGCGCGGGTTCGCCTTCGTGGAAATGGCGACCGACCAGGACGCGCAGAATGCCATCAGCCAGCTGCACGAGCATAGCTTCGGCGGCCGGACGCTGACGGTCAATGAAGCGCGCCCGCAGCAGCCGCGCAGCGGAGGGGGCGGCTTCGGCGGGGGCGGCGGCGGTCGTGGTGGTGGTGGTCGTGGCGGCGGTGGCGGCGGCGGCCGACGGCAAGAGCCGCGCTGGTAAATCCCAAAACCCAAAACCCAAAACCCAAATCGCAACTCCCAAGGTGTTCAGAACATCTTGGGAGTTGGCGTTTACAGGCAAGATCCAAATCCCAAATCGAAACCTGATCCCGAATCCCGAATCCCGAATCCCGAATCCCGAATCCCGAATCCCGAATCCCGAATCCCCGATCCCCGGTCGACCGTCAGGATACGAGGTTCGATGAGCTCAAACGTTACATGCGCATGCATGAGGACGTCATCGATCGGATCGCCCGACTGCGTGAACGCTGAGTCAAAGGCGTCGAAGAAATCGACCGACGGCTGTTGACGCTTCGGGGATCCGCAGCGCGAAGGTCATCGCGAAGAAGACCAGACCGTACGGTCCGATGATGAGCACCGCGGCGACGGCCGGAGGCAACGCGGGAATCGACAGCTTCACCGCCCACGCGGCCGCGGCACCAGCGATGGCCGCCGTCCATAGCTTCCCAACATAGCTCGCCGGCAATCCCGTCCTGCCGATTCGCTGATTCATTGTTCTCCTCAGCAGCAGCATCTCAACCCAGCCGGCGATTCCCGCAGACGACGTCAGCCCCGCGGCGCCCCACACCTGTGGGATACCCAGTAACCGCGGCAGCGGAATCGCGAAGAGATATCCAAGCACTGTCGTCAGCGCGACTCGGATGAGGGCAAAGCGCAGCGGCGTCCGCGTGTCCCGAAGAGCGTAGTAGGTCGAGGAGTAGAGCCGGCCAAGCGTCGACGCCAGCAGGCCGACGGAGGAACCCGCGAGAATCCCCCAGACGTAGACCGAATCCGCATGGAGGAAGCGCCCGCTCTCGAGCAGCGCGGCGACGAGCACGTCACCGAGGGCGAGGAACGCCATCGCGGAGGGCACCACGAAAAACGCGATCCGTCGAAGGCCCCCATCGAGCCGGCTGCGCAGCATCTCGCGTCCGGCATCGTCCGCGCTGGCTTCACCCGACATCGACGGCAGCTCCGCGGCCGCAACCGACATCCCGAAGAGACTGATTGGCAGCGTGTACAGCAGCTGCGCGTTGGCGATGCCCGTGACCGCGCCTGTCGGGAGCAGGCTGGCGAGCAGCGTGTCGATGTACGCGCTCACCTGCACGACGCCGCGGCTGATGAAGACAGGAACGAAGTTCCGCGTGACGATCTTCACGTGGTCCGACGCGATGTCGAGCGCGAATCGCAGATCCGGCGCGACACGCAGGACGACCGGCACCTGCACCGCGAACTGCACGAAGCTGCCAATGACCGATCCCCATGCCAGTAGCACCGCGAGACGCGACAGCGACGAGCTCGCGCCGAAGGCGACAAGCGTCGCAATCATGGCGGCGTTCCACATGACGGGCGCCGCGTACGACAGCAGGAACCGGTGATGGCTGTTGAGCACGCCCAGGCACCACGCGGACAGTACGAGCAGTCCGGCGCCGGGGAAAAGGATCCGAACGAGTTGGATTGTCAGTTCGCGCTTGTCGCCCGTGAAACCTGGCGCGATCGCGGCAATCAGCATCGGCGTCGCCAGCACTCCGGCGACGACCAGCACCGCGATGACGAGCGCCAGCAGCGCACCGACCGCGCCTGCGACCCGGTCGGCGTCCTTGCGCTCGCCGCGCGCGACGAGCGACGCATAGACAGGGATGAAGGACGCGGAGAGCGCGCCTTCGCCGAACAGATTCTGGAGAAAGTTGGGAATGCGAAACGCCGCGTTGAAGGCATCGGCGGCGTCCGACTGAAGTCCGAAGTAGTGCGCAAAGACCTGGAGCCTGACCAGCCCGGCGAGACGACTGACGAGAATGCCCGCGCCGACCAACAGCGCTCCGCGACCCGCGCGGCCCTGGGTTGTAGTGGACGCTGGAGCCATCAAGGCGGTCTCAGCGTACCATGCGCGTCCGGCGTGGTTGAACGCGGCGGTCAGTGCGCGCGCCTCATCGAGGTGAACATGACCAAGCCGGCTCGACTAATCCACCGGACCAGGCGTTCATCTGTGGCTGGCCGTGGTGATGACGAACGGTGGGTCCTTGCGCGCCGATAGTGATTGCCGCCCGTCATCCCAAGGCTTAGAATCGCGCCCAACGGAAGTGTTCACGTCTCTCGTCAGGAGGCCGAAATGAGATCTCTTCACGCTCTGATAGGTCTGGGGTTGGTGATTGGAACCACCGTGGCCGCGGGACAGGCGGTACTTCCAAAGGATATCTATCCCGAGACGGGCAACCGTTTTCCGTCGGTCAAACGGGAAGCGTTGAACGAAGCCGGAAAGAAGATCTACGACGCGAGGGTCGATGCCTTCGGACCGGGATCAATACGGCTCTATAGCCAACCCGTGGCCGATTCCATGACTGGCTTGAATGACTATCTTCGACGTAAATCCGGTCTCGAGCCGCGCTTGGTGGAGTTGGCGATCCTGGTCACGGCGCGAGAGATGGACAGTGAATATGTGTGGACCGCGCACGAACCTCCCGCTCTGAAGGCGGGGCTGCAGCAGGCGATCATCGACACCGTCAAATATCGCAGACCGGTGACGACGCTGGGAGAAAAGGACGCGGTCATTGTGCAGCTTGGCCGCGATGCGATCGGCAAACACAAAGTGGGATCGGATACCTTCGCCCGCGCCGTGAAGCTGTTTGGAAATCAGGGAGTCGTCAATATTGTTGCGCTGATGGGTGACTATGCGGCGACCACGATTCTCTTGAATGTGGCCGACCAGCGCGTGCGTCCGAAAGATAAGTCGCTGCTCCCGATCCCGTAAGACTGAGTCAAGGGCACAAAGACGGCCTTAACCACGAAGGTGGTTAAACCCGTCTTTGTGTCCTCTTGAATCATCAATTGCGTTCCTGCACCGGCTCCACGCACAGCTCCGCTCTCGTCGTCATGTCCGCCTCAACCTCGACGGGCAGGCCGAACGTGAGATACCTGCTTTGCGAGACGAAGAGCTTGTACGCACCTTTCGCAACCCGCACCTCCGCGATGCCACGCTCGTCGGTGACGGCCTTATACGGGT
>Ga0208185_1000066_pt1:62500-64773 | contig 64773 bp, 50 predicted proteins | sample EasRivMeERMLT700_FD_187532 | JGI IMG/M metagenome (GOLD analysis project Ga0208185, IMG submission 187532) | Soil microbial communities from meander-bound floodplain in the East River, Colorado, USA - East River MetaG ERMLT700 (SPAdes) (version 2) | ecosystem: Environmental >... | reverse complement strand
ATAGAGACCGAACTGTCTCGCGACGTTCTAAACCCAGCTCACGTACCGCTTTAACCGGCGAACAGCCGGACCCTTGGAACCTGCTACAGCTCCAGGATGCGATGAGCCGACATCGAGGTGCCAAACCCTAGCGTCGATGTGAACTCTTGGCTAGGATCAGCCTGTTATCCCCGGCGTACCTTTTATCCGTTGAGCGATGGCCCTTCCATGCGGAACCACCGGATCACTAAGGCCTGGTTTCCCACCTGCTCGACTTGTAGGTCTCGCAGTCAAGCTCGCTTATGCCTTTGCACTCTATGGCTGATTTCCAAACAGCCTGAGCGAACCTTCGCACGCCTCCGTTACAGTTTAGGAGGCGACCGCCCCAGTCAAACTACCCACCTAGCAGTGTCCCTGATCTGGATAACAGAACGAGGTTAGAACGCCGGAGCAGTAAGGGTGGTATCTCACCGTTGGCTCCCCCGAGACCGAGATCCCGGGTTCAAAGCCTCCCACCTATCCTGCGCATACTGCGCCAGCATTCACTACTAGGATGTAGTAAAGGTGCACGGGGTCTTTTCGTCTTGTGACGGGCAACCGGCGTCTTCACCGGTACCACAAATTCGCAGTGCCCCCCGTTGAGACAGCGCTCAGATCGTTACGCCATTCGTGCAGGTCGGAACTTACCCGACAAGGAATTTCGCTACCTTAGGACCGTTATAGTTACGGCCGCCGTTTACCGGGGCTTCAGTTCAAAGCGTCGCCTTGCAGCTAACCTCTCTCTTTAACCTTCCGGCACCGGGCAGGCGTCAGACCCTATACGTCGTGTTCGACTTCGCAGAGCCCTGTGTTTTTAGTAAACAGTCGCCTGAGCCTCTTTATTGCAACTCCGTGACGCTCACCGAGCAAGTCGGATCACGAAACGGAGCACCCCTTCTTCCGAAGTTACGGGGCCAATTTGCCGAGTTCCTAAACGGGGGATCACACTTGCGCCTGAGGATTTTCTCCTCGCCTACCTGTGTCGGTTTGCGGTACGGGTACCCATCCCACTCCTTAGAGGCTTTTCTCGGCAGCGTGGCGTCACCAGCTTTACGAGCCTTGCGGCTCTCGCTCCGGCCCCTCAGGAGTAACGACCCACCGGATTTGCCTGGCGGATCTCCCTACGAGCCTCAACCTGCATGTCCAATAGCAGGCCTGGTTAGCCTCCTGCGTCCCCCCATCGTAATAACGTGGAATAGGTAGTTCCGGAATATTAACCGGATGTGCATCCGCTACGCCTTTCGGCCTCGCGTTAGCTCCCGACTAACCCTGAGCGGACGAACCTACCTCAGGAAACCTTAGGCTTTCGGCGGGAAAGATTCTCACTTTCCTTATCGCTACTTATGCCGGCAGGGTCACTTCTCTCCGCTCCACCAGTTCTTACGATCTGGCTTCGCAGCAGAAGAGAACGCTCCTCTACCAAAACACGTCCTCGCAAGGACGTGCATTCTACGGCTTCGGTCCTGTGCTTGAGCCCCGTTGTATTGTCGGCCCAGAGCCGCTTGACCAGTGAGCTATTACGCTTTCTTTAAAGGATGGCTGCTTCTAAGCCAACCTCCTGGTTGTCTAAGCGTCTCCAGATCCTTTCCCACTTAGCACAGAGTTAGGGACCTTAGCCGGTAGTCTGGGCTGTTTCCCTTTTGACGATGAAGCTTAGCCCCCACCGTCTCACTCCCGGGTTACGTGTCGCTGGCATTCGCAGTTTGATTGGATTCAGTAAGCTGGTAAGCCCCTTAGTCCATTCAGTTCTCTACCACCAGCGCCGACCACCCGAGGCTGCTCCTAAAAGCATTTCGAGGAGAACGGGCAATCACGAAGTTTGATTAGCCTTTCACCCCTACCCTCAGCTCATCCAAACTGTTTTCAACCAATACTGGTTCGGGCCTCCATACGGTGTTACCCGTACTTCACCCTGGCCAAGGGTAGATCACCTCGCTTCGCGTCTAATCCCAGCGACTGAACGCCCATTTAGGACTCGCTTTCGCTGCGGCTCGCTTACGCTTAACCTTGCCACTGAGATTAACTAGCCGGCTCATTATGCAAAAGGCACGCGGTCAGGCATTCCGAACCGAAGTCCGGCATAGCCCTCCCACTGCTTGTAGGCATACGGTTTCAGGTACTTTTCACTCCCCTCACAGGGGTGCTTTTCACCTTTCCCTCACGGTACTTGTTCACTATCGGTCGCCAGAGAGTATTTAGCCTTGCGAGATGGTCCTCGCAGATTCCCACGGGATTTCACGTGTCCCGCGGTACTC
>Ga0208185_1000066_pt1:0-57500 | contig 64773 bp, 50 predicted proteins | sample EasRivMeERMLT700_FD_187532 | JGI IMG/M metagenome (GOLD analysis project Ga0208185, IMG submission 187532) | Soil microbial communities from meander-bound floodplain in the East River, Colorado, USA - East River MetaG ERMLT700 (SPAdes) (version 2) | ecosystem: Environmental > Terrestrial... | reverse complement strand
ATAGTCATGAGACGAATCACGGCCTTCTGTTTGTCTGCGCTCCTGCTGTTTCCGGTCATGGGGTCGGCCCAGAGCGCTCCGGCTCGCAACGCCCAGCCTGCCGGCGGCGGGTTGTCCGCAGCCACCCGACAGAAGCTGACTGCAAGCATGAACAAGGGCGCCACCTATCTGCTCTCTCAGCAGAAGCCTGACGGTACTTGGGAGGACAACGCCGGCATCACGGCGATGGCCGTTGGTGCACTCCTGCGTCAGCCGGGAAACGCACGTGACGATGCGCTCCGCACGACGGGCAAGGCGCTTGACTACCTGCGTGGTCTCGCCAAGGCAGACGGAGGCATTTACGACAAGGTCGTGCCGCACTACGTTACTGCCGTCTCAGTCATGGCGCTGGTCGCGGGCGGCAGATCCGCGGATAAGCCGGTCATCGACAAGGGGCGACAGTACATCGCGGAGCACTTGCTCGATGAGGGCGAAGGGCTCAAGCCGCGCGACAAGTTCTACGGCGCAATCGGCTACGGCGCCGCCAACGGTGAAGTCACCGGCGACATCATCAGCCTCGAGTTCGCGCTTCGCGCAATGAAAGAGGCCGGCACCGCGGCAAATGACCCCGCGTGGAACAAGGCGATCCAGTTCCTCCAGCGCACGCAGAACAACAGCGAAACGAACGATCAGTCGTGGTCGTCAGACGACGGCGGGTTCATCTACTACCCGGGCAATAGTCAGATCACCGGCACGACGCGGTCGTATGGCAGCGGCACCTACGCGGGAATCATGAGCTACTCCTGGGCGAACGTGAAGAAGAGCGACGATCGCGTGCAGTCGGCGCTGAAATGGATCCGCGAGAACTACACGCTCGATGAAAATCCAGGGATCGGTCAGAAGGCCGTCTACTACTACTACATGGTCTTCGCAAAGGCACTGCAGGCCGTGGGCGAGGATACGCTCGTCGACGCGCGGGGTCAGCGCCACAACTGGCGCGAGGAGCTCGCGAACAAGTTGATCGCACTGCAGAACGGCGAGGGCTACTGGGTGAATACGAACCCCGCCGAGATGCAGAACAACAAGGTACTGGTGACGGCCTTTACCCTGATGGCCATCGAAGCGACGCTTCAGTAGGAGCAATAGCTCCGTGGGAAAACGGCGGGCGTGTTCGTTCATTCTTCTATTGGTCGCTCTGCGGGTGCCGTCAGCGACAGCCGCGGAGCGGCTGACCATATCCGCCGACGCAGGCCTTGGGGGCGTCGTCCGCGCGGGACGCTGGGCGCCGGTGCGGGTCGACGTCGACAATCGCGGACAGGATGTGAGCGGAACCCTGACGATCGAGTGGGGAAAGACGAGGGCGCGACGCGCCGTGGCGATCGCCGCGCCGGCGCGGCGCTCCTTTCAGTTCTACGTCCGTACCGGCGACGTCCGCGACGTCATGGTCGTCCGCCTGGAATCCGGCGGACGTGAGCTTCAGCGCCTCGAGAAGCCAGTCAGGCTCGCCGGAAGTGACGAAACGATTCGCGTGTGCGTGGAGTCGATGGGATCGCCGGTAGACCCGCTGTGTTCTGCCACGCTCACGTCTCAGGCACTTCCAGGATCTTGGCGAGGATATGACGCCGCGGACCTCGTGACGATCGCGGACGCGTCTCTGCTGAACGCGCCCCAGCATCACGCGCTGGATCTGTGGCGTGCCGTACGACGCGCAGAGGATACGGGCCGTAGCATCCCGGCCACCGCGGCTCTCCTGGATCCCGCGCCGCCTGTACGCCAGGCTCGTCCGGTCTTGATGTTATATCTCATCGCGGTCGCGGCGATCGGGCTGGCTTGGCCCATCCGCCGCAGCAGCCGGCTTGCATTTACGGCGGTGGCTTGCGTGATCGTCGCGGGCTCTGCGGCCGCCGCTTGGAGCGGTCGTTCGGCCCCGGTCACGCTCCGCCACACATCCATCATCAGGCAGTTTGCGGGCGAACCCGGTGCGCTTGTGACTACGCGCGCGGTAGCGGAATTTCCCTCCGATGGCGAGTATGCGATTCACCCCATGTCCGCCGACGGGGCGCTCGACCCGGGACCCGCGTACGGCGTCATGAGACCGCAGGATTTTGACGAAGAGGGCTACCCCGTTCTGCGCGGACGGTTCGGTCTCGGCGCGAGTGAGCCGTTCGGCGTCGAGATCGCCGCCGATGCGCGCATCTTCGAGGTCTTGCGCCTCGCTGAACGCACACGCATCACCAACGTGTCGCGACACGAATTGCGCGACTGTGAGTTGCCTGCCGGTTTCGCACCGCGCACCGCCCGCACCCTCGCATCAGGAGCGTCGGTTACGACGACTGAGCCGCTGACGGACGTCAACCCGATCCTGGCCTGCAGATTCGACGGAGCGCCAATCGAGTTCGTCGACGCCGCTCACAACGTCGTGACCTCTGGAACAACGGTCGCGGTGTATCACCTCGCGAGCGCCAAAGGCAGCAATGATACGCACTGAACGGCTATCGAAGGTCACCGGCCGGCGCACCGTGCTCAGCGAGATCACGTTCGCCGTCGAGAAAGGCGACGCCGTCTCTTTAGCAGGGCCTCCAGGGAGCGGCAAATCAACGCTGCTTCGAATTCTTGCAACGCTCACGCAGGCGACGTCCGGCCGTGTCGAAATCGCCGGCATTGATGTGACCACGCGTCCGTTCGATGCCCGGAAAAAGGTGTTTCTGTCCGGCGGCGTCGGACTGGGATGCCACGACATGAAGGTGCTTGAGTACCTGCGGCTCATCGCCGCGACGCGAGCGTTGGACCGTCGCGGTCGTGCGGCCGACGTGGCGCCACTGATTGCCCGTGTCGGGCTGGACGCGGCCAGAAATGTCGCCACGCTCAGTGAAAGTGAGCAGCGCCTGCTGGCGATGGCTGCCTCGATGGCCTCACGGGCCGAGGTGCTCTTGTTCAACGAGCCGTTCGCCGGTCTCGATATGCCGGCGATCGAGTGCTGCACCGCGCTGATGTCTGAGGCACGCGCGCGTGGCGCGGCGATCGTCGCAAGCGTGGACGTAGACGCGCCACCGTCGCCGATATGGAACCGCCAGATACATCTCGAGACGGTGGGGGCGTGATGGGCGCGATCGTGCTTCGCGAGCTGCGTGTGATCGGACGCCGCGGAGCGTTGTCGGCCGCCATGTGCGTACACGTGGCGCTCCTGACCGGGTATCTCCTCGCGTGGGGAAACGGGAACGGGATGCCCGTCGCCGGGGCACTCACCGTCTACGATCAGACGCTGATGGTCGACGTGATCCTCCTGGCCATCCTTCTTCCATGGATCGCCGCGCGATGCGTTGCAGCCGAACGTGGTGACGATCTTGTGATGCTCAGCATGGTCACGGCGATCCCACCCTCGCGTGTGGTCGTCGCGAGAGCGCTTGCGGCCACCGCGTCGTTGATTCTGGTTATCGCCAGTGGCCTGCCCACCCTGATCTTGGCGGGACGTATCTCGGCCGTCAGGATGTCGCTGGTCGCAGAGTACGAGCTCGCACTCTTCAGCCTTGCGTTTGTCAGCTCCGCGACCGCGCTGACGTGGCGCCACGTCTGCCACAGCCGCGTGATCGGCTGGTTCGCCGCGGCGCTGTCGACCGCCGCCGTCGTCAGCGCAGCGCGCATGGCGCCGTCACTCGTGATCGCGCCAGTGCTGACTGCTGCCGCGCTTTGCGCAATGGGTTTGCTGGCGCTGCGCGCCGACGTGTCCCTGCGTTACCTCGCAGAGCGGAGTGAATGACGTGGCTTCCAGTTCCAGCGATCTGCTGGTCACTCGACTGCGGGGGCTCCAGCGACGAGCGACGTTAGTGCTGTTCGCCCAGGCTCTCTGCCTCAGCGGGGGCGTGTCGCTGTTGATCGGCGACGCGCTCATCGTCGGTGGAGCAGTGCACAACGTGATTGCGGCGGTTGCAATGGCGGCCACCGCAGCCCTGCTCACTGCCGCCGCGGCGACGATCTTGTTGCGTCCTGGCCTGCGCGATATCGCTGCCTCGATCGACGCACGGCTGCATCTGCAGGATCGGCTCGTTACCGCGCTGCAGTTCAACGCGGCGGTCGATCCGTTTTCCCAGCTGGTGGTACGGGATGCCCACGCGCGAGTAGCCTCGATTCGTGCGTCGGACGCCGTTCCATTCGCGCTGCCGCGCAGCATTCGCGCGACGTCCACGGCTGCAGCGATTGTCTTGGCCGTGACGATTGTGGTGACAACAGGGCCGCGCTGGTCTCCTGCCGGATGGACTGGCTTCGGAGGTCCGGGCGCCACGGCCAACGCGGCCCGGGCCGCGGGTCCCGCGAGCAACGCTGCGAGGCAGCAGCCGAATCCAGCAACCGGAGCGTCGATCGCGGCAGACAACGGGACCGAGCGATCGTCGGCACGTCAGCAGCCAGCAGCGAATCAGGCGGAGGCAACCACCTCGTCGACCCAGGTCCGCTCCTTGAGCGAAATCGCCACGCCTTCGAGCGGCGGCACCGAGCGGCTCGAGCGCGGATCCAGGACCAGCGGCGATGCCGCGAGTACAGACACAGACACGAACACCCCTGACGATACGGGTGTCGCCGGCGGGGCGGCATCCACGTCGTACGAGCAGCGGGGAGGCGGCGTCGCAAATGGCGCGCGTAGCGCGCGCCCGACCGGCGCCGCTGCGCCACTGGACGATTCGACGTATCGGGCCGCGTACCGAAGCGGCCGCGCGGCGGCGGAAAGTGCCGTCGGACAGGATCGCGTCCCGGCGGATCTGCGGTCGTACGTCCGCGATTATTTCGTGGCCATCCGGCCAGCAGGAGACAAATGAGCTCGCCTTCCCTTGAGGCCGTCGAGGCACAGGCCGGCACGTTCCGCGAGTGTTTCGATCATCTGCGCACCGAAATCGGACGAGTATTCGTCGGACAGCCTTCGCTCGTCGAGCAGTTGCTCGTCTGCTTCTTCTGCCAGGGCCACGCGCTCCTCGAGGGCGCTCCAGGACTTGGCAAGACGCTACTGATCCGGACGCTCGCAGACGCTGTGAACCTTCGCTTCGCGCGAGTGCAGTGCACGCCCGACCTCATGCCTGCCGATGTCACGGGCACGAACATCCTGGCGGAGGCACCCGGCGGGTTGCGGGAATTCGCGTTTCAGCACGGGCCCATCTTTGCGAACGTCGTGCTCGCCGACGAAATCAACCGCGCGACGCCAAGAACCCAGTCGGCTTTCCTCGAAGCGATGCAGGAGCGCAGCGTCACGGTGTTCGGGCTCAGTCATTCCATCGACGAACCGTTCTCGGTTTTCGCTACGCAGAACCCGATCGAGATGGAAGGGACGTATCCGCTCCCGGAGGCACAGCTCGATCGGTTCTTCTTCAAGCTTGCGGTGCAGGCGCCGACCCTCGACGAGCTCGCCGAGATCATGGCGCGCACGACCGGCGCGGTGCCGCCTCCTGTCACAGCCCGCTTCGGATCCGACGTTGTCCGCTCGATGGCGGTGCTCATCCGCCAGGTGAAGATTGCGGACGATACGACGCACCTCGTCCTGCGTGTGATTCGCGCCACGCATCCCGATGCGCCGGAAGCGACTGAAGCCGTCAAGAAATACGTCAGGTATGGCGCCAGCCCCCGTGGAGCGCAGGCCATCATCCTTGCTGCGAAGACACTGGCGCTCCTCGCCGGCCGCTACCACGCATCCCTTGACGATGTGCGGCGCGTGGCGGTGCCGGCGCTGAACCACCGGCTGATTCTGAATTTTCATGGGGAGATGGAACATGCCGCGCCCGTGGCACTGGTCGAACAAGTCCTCGATACCGTCCTTCCTCGGTGATCAATGCTCACCGCCCACGAGGTCCGGCAACTCCAGCGACTAACGTTTGCGCAAGGCGCGGCGCAGCCCGCCGCGGGCAGCCGCGTCGCGCGCACGCGCGGCCACGGTCTGGAGTTCCGCGACTATCGCCATTACCAGCCCGGCGACGATCCCCGCTTCATTGACTGGACCGTGGATGCGCGCCTCCGCCAACTGGTCGTGCGTGTCTTCCGCGCGGAGGGGCAACTGCGACTGCACCTGCTCGTCGACACGAGCGCGTCGATGAGCATCGGAGTCCCGTCGAAGCTGACATGCGCGACAAGGCTGGCCGCCGCGCTCGCGTACGTCGCAGTGGAGCGCCGCGATGCGCTCGGCCTAGCAACCTTTGATGAGGACGTCCGTACCCTCATTCCTGCTGCGCCAGGGCGGCCACAGCTGTTTCGCGTTTTGGAGGCGCTGCAGGCCTCGCACGCCGCAGGACGCTCGGCCATCGATCGCGCGCTCACTACATACGGCACAGCGGTCCGCGGTCCCGGGCTCGTGGTGCTCCTCTCAGATTTTTTCGACGCGCGCGATCGCTTCGAAGGGTTGCAGTTCCTGATGTACCGCGGGCTCACTCCCGTCGTGGTACAGGTCGTTGCCGACGAGGACGTCGACCCGATGCTGGACGAGGAGTCGGAACTGGTTGACGCCGAGCACCCGTCCGCGCCGCCGCTCATTGCGGACGATTCCGTCGTTCGCGCGTATCGCGAGCGAGTCGAGCGCCTCGGCGACGACCTCCGGGACTTCTGTACCGCTCATCGCCTGCCCTGGCTCCAGCTGCGCTCGAGTGCCACTTTCGAGGCCGTCCTGGGCGACTGCGTCGATGCAGGACTGCTTGCCGTTCACGCGTGACGCCTGGACGCCATGCAGCTGATCAACCCACTCGCGCTGCTTCTGCTGCCGTTCGCGGCACTCCTATTCCTGCTGGCGCGCCGCCGTCCTGAGCGGCCGCGTCGCGTTGTGTCAAGCCTTCGTCTCTGGACCGCGGCTGAGTCGAGCGAGACGCCGCTCCTTGCGATCCGCCGTCCGCGGCGGAACTGGGTGATCGTCCTTCAGGTGGCGTTCGTGCTCTTGCTCATCGCGGCGCTTGCGCGGCCCGCGATCCCCTGGCGCCAGTCTCATGTGACGTTGGTCTTCGATGTTTCCGCGAGCATGGGCACCGGCGACACCGACGGCACAAGGCTGGAGCTTGCGCGTAATCGAGCCCTGCGGATGCTTGCCGACGCGGAAGCACGCACACAGGTTCGCCTCCTCGAGGCTGGAGCTGTAACGGTGGATCGAGGAGAGTTCAGCGGGATCGCGGCGGTCACGCGCGCTGTCGAGAGCTTGCAGCAACAGGCCGGCGGCGCTCACCTTGACGAGGCCTTGCGCGTCGCGCGCACGCTCTCATCAGACGCGGAGGTGTGGGTGTTTACCGACGCGCCGCAGGCCGCTGATTCTGATGCCCGTGTTCGATGGACGCAGGTTGGGCGCACCGCCCCGAACGTTGCCGTGACTGCGCTCGCCGCCCGGCGGGTGCCGAAGGTCGCAGGCGGAGTCCAGATCCTGTTCGAGATCTCGAACTTTGGTGACACAGCGCGCGAGGCGACGGTCGAGATTCGTGTCAACGACACGGCGGTCGTTAGGGAGGTCACCCGCCTTGACGCGCGCGCGGCTCGTTCGTTTGTTCGTGAATTCGCGGAGCTTGATGGCCGATTGTCTGCGACAGTCCGAACGCCGGACGACGGCCTTGAAGTGGACAACGCACGCTTCGCACTCATTCCGCCGCGGCGATCCACACGCGTGAGGTTGATCACGCCGGGAAACTTCTTTCTTGAAAAGGCGCTCGCGGCCAATCCAAACCTGGTGGTCACGACATCACACCCGACCGGAGGCGCTTCGAGCCGCGACGAACTCGTCGTCTGCGACGCGTGTGCAACGCCGCCCCAGGGGTCCACGAGCGTGCTGATGATTCCGCCTGCGACATCCGGGCTCGAGCCGGCGCCCCTGATCGCGGACCTCACCTCACATCCGATCGCGCAAGGTGTCGACGCATCGGTCCCCGTGGTGCCGGCGTCACGGAACCCTCCGATGGGGAATGGAGCCGTCGTGCTGCGCGCCGGTGAAGTGCCCTTCGTGATCACCCGCGAACAGGCCGGCGCGCGAATGGTCGTACTGAATGCCGACATGCGCGCCCCCGCCTTTCCGCTCAGCGCCGCGTTTCCCGTCCTGGTCGCCAATGCCGTGGATTGGGCGGCCGGTGTCGGCATGAACGTACGCGCGGTGGCCGCAGGAGAGCCTCTGGAGTGGACGATCGCCGCGGATGCGACGCCAACGGTCGTCGATCCTGCCGGTCGAAGCGTCCCATTCACACTCGCGAACCATCACTTGACGGTGACCGATACGCGCGTCCCGGGCATCTACACGGTCACTGTCAACGGGCTTTCCGAGCGGTTTGCCGTCAATGTTCCACCCGCCGAGTCCGACGTAACCCGAGCGACGGCCGCTGCCGCAGTGGCAACGCGACCTCCGGATGCTCCGACCGCGCCGTTCGAAATTGCTTCCTGGCTTCTGGTAGCCGCGATCGTGTTATTCGCGGCTGAGTGGTGGCTGTCGCCGCACGTCAGCGCCGTACGTTCGTGGCGCGTTGCAATTGTCCTGATCCTCATCGTCGCGGCGACCGGCGTACGAATTCCGCTGGGTCGTGCCCGTACATCGGCGGTGTTCGTGCTGGATCGATCCCGAAGCATCCCGCTCCGCGCACAACGCGCGTCGTTGGCGGTCGTGAACAGGATGTCCGCAGCGATGCGGGCGGGCGATCTCGCGGGCCTGGTGACATTCGGGAGCGATGCCGCCCTCGGCCGGCGGCCCTCGCCTGTGCGCGCCGCTGCACAGGAAGCCAACATCGTCACGGAGTCCGGCACGAACATCGAGAACGCGATGAACCTGGCCCGGACGTCGCTCCCTCCAGATGGCGGCCGGAACCTTGTTCTCGTGTCCGATGGAAATGAGACGTCAGGCGACGCGACCCGCGAGGCGGCGCTCGCCGCCGCCGAGGGAATCCGGGTTGATGTCGTGGCGATCGACGACACGCTGTCGGCCCTGCTGCCAGTCGTACGGACAGTACGCGCGCCCGAACGTGTGCGGGTCGGCGAACCATTCAACGTCACCGTTGAAATCGCAGGCCCGCCGAACGCGCGAGTGGCCGTCGCACTCATCAGTGACGGTCGCGCGCGCATCACCCGCGATATTGCAATCGGCCCGGGCGGTCGTGGCGCCACGGAATGGACCGACACTCGCGACGAACCCGGCACGTACGCCTATCGCGCTGCATTGGTTGCGGACGATGTCGACGACGCGACCGCCGGAACCGTCGTCAGCGTCTCGGGCCAGCCGGAGGTGTTGTACGTCTCGCGCGCCGCTACATTGGCCGCCACGCTGGCTGCCGGCGGATTTCATCTCACGCGCGTCATGCCTGAATCACTGCCTGCATCCGACGCCGGCCTTGCGCGGTTCGACTCAGTGATTCTCGACGACGTGCCGGCCAGTGCACTGACCAACACCCAGAGCCTAGCGTTGACACGTTATGTGGAGCAGAACGGCGGCGGCCTGCTGCTCCTCGGCAGCGCGCGAAGCCTCGAGCCAGGCGGCTACTCGGAGAGCCCACTGGCGTCACTCCTGCCTGTCGATCTCAACCCTCGTTCCGGTCGGCGCGCGCCGTCGATGGCATACGTGCTCGTATTCGACAAATCCGGGAGCATGAACGACCGCAGCAGCGGTATCTCGAAAATCGAGCTGGCGCGTGAGTCGGCGATGCGCGTCGTCAAGCTGATGCCGGCCACCGATTCGTTCGGCATTATCGCGTTCGACGCCGCGCCGCACGTGATTGCGCCGCTGGCGAGTGAACATCGGGAGAGCGAGATCGCCGTGAAGCTGCGCGAGGTCGAGGCGGGCGGGGCCACCGCGATTGGCCCGGCGCTTGATCTTGCGGGTGAATGGCTGCGCACGGCGCCGGCGGGGCGCCGTCATGTGCTGCTGGTGAGCGACGGCCGCACATCCGCGGTTGACGCGGAACACATGCGAGCAGTCTCACGCATACGCGGGTTCGAGCTGTCCGTTATCGCCATCGGCGCGGACGCGGATCGGGCGCTCCTGGAGACGATCGCCCAACAGAGCGGCGGCCGTGCGTACTTTCCCGACGACATCCGGCAGCTGCCGCAGATCGTCGCACGGGATGCATCCGAGGCAGCGGGCGGAACGATGGTGAACGAACGCTTTCGCGTGCGGGCACCGGGCACGCACGCGGTGATCGGGCGTCTCGACCCGAACTCGTTACCCATCCTCGACGGGTACGTCGTTGCTGCCGCGAAGGACAACGCGGACACGATCCTTGCGTCGCATCTCGACGATCCGATCCTGGCTGGCTGGCAATTCGGGCTCGGCCGCGTCGCGGTCTTCACCGCCGATGCCGGATCGGGCTGGTCCGAAGGTTTGCGGGCGTGGAACGGCTTCGCCCCGCTCTGGACGCAGACGACGCGATGGTTGAGCCGTCAGGCCACCAACGATCTCTTCAACCTGCACGCCGTTGAGACCGACGCGGGTGCGCGGTTGCTGGTCGAGGCGATCGGCGGCGACGGGCGCGCCCGGGCACTTCAGCATCCGCGTGTGACGACTCGGGCTCCATCCGGCGCGACTCAGGAAATGCCGCTGCAGGCGCTGGAGCCCGGGCGCTACGGGCTCGAGATCCCCATGCATGATGTCGGCGCCTATCAGCTTGCCGTCACCGCGCGAGACGACGACACCGACGCTGATGCGCGCCTCGTGCGCGGGTTCTATTGGTCGGGTGAGCTGGAGCGCTCGGCGCCCGGAGTGAATCGCGCCCGTCTGGCACAGCTCGCAGAGATGACGGGGGGTCGGGTCCTTGGTCCGGAGGACAGTCCGTTTGACAGCCCGCGCCCGCTCGCCTGGCATGACGTCCGTTCGGCGTGCGCGCTACTGGCGCTCACCCTGTTCCTGCTCCAGATTGCCGTGCGCGCCGGCGTAACTCTGTCCGCGATCCGCCGGTGGTGGCGAACCCGGCGCACAGGCGACCTGCGCGCCCAAGAGGCTGCATGAAGAGAACGCTCGCCTTGATCGCCGCGGTCGCCATCGCGGTGATTGGGTCCAAGCTCCTGGTGGAAAACATCCTCGGCGTCCAGCTCGAGCCGTTCCTCGAATCGTGGCTCGCGCATGCCGGCTCGGGCAGCGCCGCCATCGTCATCGGGCTCCTGGTGTCCGACATCCTGCTGCCGGTGCCATCGAGCCTTGTGATGATCCTGAGCGGCGCCGCCTTTGGCGTGGTGTGGGGCTCGGTCATCGCGCTGATCGGGTCGATCGGCGGAGAATGGCTCGGCTTCGAGATGGTCCGACGCTACGGCCGCCGTGCGTCCGCGCGAATCGTGGGCGACGACGAACTCCAGCGATTCGAGCGGCTGTTCGCGCGCCACGGCGCTGTGGCGGTCGTGGTGACACGGGCGCTGCCGGTGGTGATGGAGACGATGAGTGTTATCGCGGGTCTCTCCCGGATGCCTCGACGGACGTTCCTCATCGCCTCGCTGATTGGGACCGCACCAATCGTGACCGTCTATGCCTATGCCGGCGCCGTCTCCCGGCAGACCGGCAGTCTGGTGCCCGCAGTCGTTATCCTCATTGCGGTCGCTGGGTTTGGATGGGTCATTTATCGAGCGCGCCTTGTCGACGCTAACTATCGGCCGGCATCTTCTTCCGGAGCGTTGCCCGGTTCACGCCCAGAATCTCGGCCGCCTTCAACTGGTTTCCATTCGTGATCACGAGTGCTTCGCGCACGAGCACCGATTCCACGGCATCCACAACATCATGAAACGGGGAAGATTCAGGTCCTCGGCTCTGCACCAGCCGCTCGTGCAACGCCCCGCGAACCGACCGTTCCAATGTTGATTCCACATCCGGACGTCCCGGAAACCGGCTGTCAGCGAGGCTGTCCCGGACGTCATCCGCCGTGATCACGTTGCTGCGGGCAACAATGCACGCACGCTTGATCACGCGCTCGAGCTCCCCAACGTTCCCCGGCCACGAGTGCTGCTGCAGCGCTCGCTCCACCTGGTCCTCGACTCCGCGAATGTCTCGATTCAATTCGACGTTGAAGCGCTGTATGAACTGTCGCACCAGCAACGGGATGTCGTCGCGCCGCTCGCGTAGAGGTCGCAGACGCACGGTCACGACTGCCAGCTCGTCATACAGCGCCTGAGCAAATCGTCCGGCCCTGGTCTCATCGGCAAGATCGCGATCGGAGGTCGCGATGATTCTCGCCGTCAACCGTGGCACCGCACCCTTTGTACGCGCCGCCGCGAGTGTTTGCGCGACGATCGCCTGCAGCGGCAATGGCAGCAGGTGAACGTCGTCGAGCTCCACCGTTCCCGCACCATCCGCCGACAACGCGATATCGACCTCGGCCTGGGACACGTTCGCGCAGTTGACGGTCAACAGCGCCCGTTCGCCACGTTCGCTGTTCTCGTGGATCGTCGCAACGACCAGGTGTTTGCCCGTTCCCCGCTCTCCGGTCACGAGCGCCGGCGCGCTGTTGGTGGAAAGCCGACCGATCATTTTGTAGACCTCGAGCATGACCGGGGTCTCGCCAACCAGGCTGACGACCGGCGCGCTCGTTCCTTCGGAGCCGTCAGACGCGGCAGGACGCTCTACCACCTGCTGCGCCGTCAGCGCCTTCCCGATGACTTCGCGAAGCTGGTCGAGATCGAGCGGCTTTGTCAGGTAGTCGAACGCTCCCGATCGAATCGCATCGATCGACGTCTGGCTGGTTCCGTAGGCGGTCATCATCACGACATAGATGCCGGGGAATCGCGACCTGAATTGCTGCAGCGCCTGCAGTCCATCGACGCCGGGCATTCGGATGTCCATGATGACGACGTTGGGAGGCTGCTGCTCGATCATGCGCATCGCCTCCGCCGCGCCGCTCGCCAAGCGGCACTCGTGCCCTTCCGCGTCGAGAAACCGCTCGAACGCGGTCGCGACCGATTGATCGTCATCCACAACCAGGATGTCAGCCATGCTGCACGCTGCCTGTCGGCAACCAGATCGAAACCCGGGTACCGCGCGAGCCGAGCGGCCCGATCTCGATGCGGCCGCCGTGGTTGTCGACAACAGATTTCGTATTCACCAGTCCGAGTCCCATCCCGTCCCTCTTGGTTGACACGAATGGATCGAAGACGCGCGGCAGAATCGCCATGTCGATACCAGCGCCATCGTCGCACACGTCGAGCCGTACTTCAGAGCCGGCGTTGGACAAAGCCGCTGCGACTGTGAGAGTCCCCCCCTCCGGCATGGCCTCTGCTGCATTGCTGATGACGTTCAGCAGCGCCTGTTTGAATCGGGCGGCGTCGAGGGATATCGGCGGCAACGACGAGCCGATACTCTTCTGGATGTGAATCTTGCGGTACGTCAGATGGGGCGCCACATGCTCGAGCGTGTCGTCAACGACATCACCAAGGCGCACCATTTCGCGCTTTAGTTCGCCGGGTCTGGCAAGCTCCAGCAGATCGCGGACGACCGACTCGACCTGGACGATGTCGCGGTGGACCGAGTCGAGCATCGCCACGCTCTGACGATCGGAACCGGAACCGAGCCGCGCCCGCAGCAACTGTGTCTGCATCTTGATCGCCGCCAGCGGGTTCCGGATGTCGTGCGCCACTCTGGCGGCAAACAAACCGGCAAGCGCCAGCTTCTCGGAGCGAACCAGCGCGTCCCGCGACTGGTCGAGCCGATCGAGCATGTCGTTGAACGCCTGACCGAGTGCGCCGACCTCGTCGTCGCCCGCCGGCGTGCGGAGACCCGCATCACCGGCATCCACACCTTTCGTGAAACCCACCAGGACATCGAGCGGCGCCGTCACGCGCCGGGCCACCGCCTGGCTGACGATGATCATGCCGACCAGGCTGAGAAACGCCGCGATGAGAATCGTCTGGGTTACCGTGCGCGTGGCCGCGAGCAGCTCGGTCCTGGCAGCCACGACCGCGACCGCCGTTCCTGGGCGCGAAGGTACACGGCGATACGCGACCTCGCACGGCTCGCCGCAGTCGATTTGTCGAACCACGGGCACGCCGTCAGCCTGGGAGAGCGATCCGCCCCCAGCGCCCGCTTCGCCGAGTGCCGCGACAACAACCCGACTTCTTGCCGCGTCGAGTGTGCTCGCGAGCACTGTTCCGCTGTCGTCGAATGTGATCACGTCAGCGCCGGCAATGGCTTTCACGCTTCGCAGGATGGCGGGGTTCAGCGCGAAGTCGCTCTGGGAAATCAGTGCCGCCGCGTTCAGAATCTGCGTCTCGACGCGCGTCTCGAGCGCCCGCGAGGCGACGGTCAGCGCTACGTACGCGGTCAACGACGTCGCGATGAGCGCGATCAGGGCAAACGGAATAACGATCCTGTGGTGAAGCCGCAGGCGTCTCCGTGCCATGTGCTAAAAGCCGACGATGTGGTCGGCGTACGCCTGGTAGATGGCGTCGCTGGCGGACATGAAGGCGTGCGTCACCGGTGCGAGCATCGACGTATTCAACACGCGGCCGTGTTTCTTCACGATCTGGGAAAGTCCAGTTCCGAGATACTTGGCCTCGCCCTCGTACAGGTGCGCGGCATGCTGTAATCCTGCCGGCGTGCGCTCGAACCCACCGCTCATCCGCTCCAGCACAAGGGAGCGATCGAAGGTAAACGCGAGGTATCCGGCGATGTCGTCGAGAACGGGAGCGAGCGGATCGTCGTCCCGCAGGGTTGCGCGCGCCGCGGTTCCTCGCCTGTCGGCGTCGGCGCGAAGTTGTCGTGCTTCGGCAACGATCTCCAGGCCCGCCGCCCGGTAATTCGGGACTAGCGGCCAGCTTCGAAGGAACAGGTGGTTATGGAAGTCCCAGGTGTAGTTCCGCTCGAGCAGGTGATAACCGGCGAGAAGGCGATCCAACGTGCGGGCGTCCGCGTCGAGCGCCGCCTGAATCAGATCTGGCGACACGGGAGCGCTGACAGGCCCCGCAATAGGCACGACTCTCGTCAATGAATACTCGGAGCCCTTCTGGCTCGGATCCATGAAAAAACTCGGGCTCCCCTGGTACGCGCCCGGCGCGTTTTTGTATGCGAGGTACGTTGCCAGCGAGCCGGTGACGCCGATCACGAGCACGAACAGCGCAAAGCGCTCCGACCGCTGACGTCGCCTCGCGACGTCGCTCTCGGGAGCCACCGGCAGGTATCCATAGACCAGCACGCCGATGATCATCAGGATGAGAGTGGCGATCATCAGGCGCCCCAGGTATAGCTCGGCCAGCCAGATCTCCATCGCCATCAGCGCGGCGGCAAGCATCGCACAGCCCTGGCGTCTGCGTGCGTCCGCCATCCAGCCGCGAGCCACCAGCACAGCGACGCCGACCGGAGTGGCGAAGATCGCCGCCAGCAACACTTGGCAGACGATCCGCATCGGGTTGATCGACAGATTGTCGATGATCTGATCGCCCTGCGTGACGATCGGATAGAGCAGCCAGGGAAAGACCAGCGGAAGGGAGCTCCCCAATCGCTTTCGCCATACGAGATAGGCCCCCGCGAGCGCGATGAACACGAGGCCAAGAACGCTGATGTATTCGCCCTGGTCGATCAGGTACTGCGCCTTGAGCCCGGTCTCGGCGACGGCAAGCACGAGGATCGTCACCGCGAGAGCGCCCGTGGCCGCGATGAGCCACGCGGGCGGCCGGGTTGATGTCGACTCCGCCGCCGGACGGATCCGCTCCGCGCCGCCGACAACGGTCGACACGCTCGTCACGGCTTCGTTCCGGTCACGAGCGAGTGTGGATTCGGCTTCGGAAGTTCTCGGACGCCCACGCCGGTGAACCCTGCGTCGCGCATCCACGCCGCCATCTCCGTCTTTGCGTGCGCCGAGCCATCGTCGCTCGTCAGCATCATATTGAGCGCGAAGTACACCGTAAATGCCGGTGTCCGCTTCGTCTCGTCATCGAAGAAGACGTCGCTGACGATCGCAACTCCACCTTGCTCGAGCGCATCGAACGTCTTGCGTAACAGCAGCCGGCAGGAGTCAGGTGATTCGCGATGCATCATGCCCGAGAGCAACGCGGCGTCATATCCCGAACCGAAATCAGATTTCAGGTAGTCGCCGGCGACAAGGCGAACGCGATCCGCGTAGCCGCTTGCGCTGACGAGCTCCTGTGCGACTTCAACGACACCGGGGACGTCGAGCACAGTGGCGAGCAGCCCAGGCGTCCGCTCCGCGAGGGCCACCGAGTACGTGCCAGGGCCGCCGCCAATGTCGATCAGGTGCTTCCGCCCGTCGAGATTCAGATACGGCAGGATCGATCCGATGCCCCGCGCGCGTTCATGCATCGCGTGCACGAACGCGCGGGTCACCTCTTTGCTGTCGCCAAGCATGACCGACGCAGGCATCGGCGGCTTGCCATCGCGAAGCAGATCCGTCAGACGTCCCCACGCCGGATAGAGATTTTCGGCGTACTTGAATCCATTCGCACTGAACTGCGGACTCGTGCGCGCAAGGTAGCCGGCGGCGATCGCGCTATTCGAGTAACTCGGACCGTCAGCAACGAGCAGTCCCTCGACGACGCATGCGTTGAGAAGAAGCTGTATCGCCCGCGGGTGCGCATTGCACGCGTCGGCAAGCTGCGCGGCCGTTTTCGCGCCGGGCGACAGCAAAGTAAAAATGTCGAGATTGACGGCTGCAAACAGGACCGCCGAGGACCGATAAGCCAGGCCGAGCTGCATGAGCAGAGCTGGGCTGGGCACGCGCGCCTGATCGGTCCCAGGCTGGGATGCGTTCATGAGGACTCCCCAAGATGTTGACGGGTATGAGCTTCTGATCTTCGCTGCTCGAGTACGTACTGTCAATTGTCGGAGTGTGCAGAATCGTGCGGCCATTGCATGCCGCCCGGAAACCGGGGTCTAATTTTGCTGTTGGCCACAATCGATCTCCTCACGAGCGCGGTCTGCGCTCGAGCGGGCACTGCAGCGCAGACCTGGCTCGACGCGGCTGTGTCACGTGCGGCGAAGGGAGATCGGGACGCCCTGTTCGCGGCATATACCAACGCTCCCAAGCACACCGGACGTGACCTTCTTCAGCTCCCCGTGAGCGAGCGCGCGGCGCTTGCGTCGACAGCGCCAGGCACCTTCTTCGACCGGTGGACAGGTGACGATGCGGGCAGAGCCGTGTTGTTGCTAACGCTTGCGGAACATGTCGGTGCCGATCAGTTCGCGACCGCTGCGATTGAGTGCTACGAGCGTGGGGACTCGCGCGAGCAGCAAAGCTGGCTCAAGGCCTTGCCGCTCTTGCCAGGTTCCGAGCGCTTTTTGAGCGTCGCGATCGATGCCTGCCGCACGAACATCCTTCCGCAATTCGAATCGATCGCCTGCGAGAACCCGTATCCCGAGCGTTACTTTCCGGAGCTGAACTTCAACCAGCTCGTCCTGAAGGCGATGTTCAATGGCATTTCGCTCGCGCGGATCGTCGGGCTTAGCGGACGATTGAACTCGGAATTGTCCCGTATGGCGCTCGACTACGCCGCGGAACGGCGAGCCGCGGGACGTTCCGTGCCCCTGGATCTCGCGCTCGCCCTGACGAAGGACGCACCCACGGAGGAGCAACTTCGATGAAGATTTTTGACCCACACGTCCATATGACCTCGCGGACAACCGACGACTACGAGGCGATGGCGCGCGCCGGCATCGTGGCACTCATTGAGCCCGCGTTCTGGCTCGGGCAGCCACGGACGATGGCGGGCAGCTTCATCGACTACTTCAACAGCCTGCTTGGATGGGAGCGCTTCCGCGCGTCGCAATTCGGCATCAGGCACTTCTGCACGATCGGGCTGAACCCGAAGGAATCGAACAACCCGAAGCTCGCGGATGAGGTGCTTGCGTTGCTCCCGCGCTACTTGAACAAAGAGGGCGTCGTCGCCATCGGAGAGATCGGTTTCGACGATCAGACGGACGCCGAAGAGAAATCATTGGTCAAGCAGCTCGAGCTGGCGGGCGAGTACGACCTGCCCGTGCTCATCCACACGCCGCACCGGGACAAGAAGCGAGGAACCATCCGGACGATCGAGGTCGTCAAGCGGGTGGGCTTACCCGAGGAGCGCGTCCTCATCGATCACAATAATGAGGAGACGCTGCCGTTCGTGCTGGAAACGCGCTGCTGGGCGGGCCACTCTCTCTATCCGAACACGAAGATGGACGAGCAGCGCATGGCCGTGCTCGTGCGGAAGTTCGGCACCAGCCGAATGATTATCAACAGTGCCGCGGACTGGGGTATCAGCGATCCGCTTAAAGTGCCGAAAGCGGTCGAGGTCATGCGCGCGAACGGCGTCGCTGACGCCGATATTCAGCGCATCGTCTGGGACAACCCCGTCGCCTTTTTCGGCCAGACCGGACGGCTCGACGTAGGAGACATCAGCGAGCGGCCCGCGATCGACCGGCAGCAGAAGTTCGAGAACAACTCCGTCCTGCGCGGAGAACAGATCACCGCGACACGGTGACGCACCCGACGGCGGTTATCAACGTCGTCGGCCTCACGCCGGCACTGATTGGCAGCGACACACCGAATCTCCGCGCCCTGGCGCACGACGGCAGCATAGGCCCGATCCGCGCCGTGCTACCCGCGGTGACGTGCACGGCGCAAGCGACCTACCTGACTGGAACGCTCCCGAAAGACCACGGTATCGTCGGCAATGGGTGGTACTTTCGCGATCTCGCGCAGGTGATGTTCTGGCGCCAGTCAAACCAGCTCGTGGCGGGAGAGAAGGTGTGGGAAACGGCGCGTCGCCGCGACCCCGCGGTGACCTGCGCCAACATGTTCTGGTGGTACAACATGTACAGCTCGGCGGACTGGTCAGTCACGCCGCGCCCCATCTATCCGGCCGATGGCCGGAAGATTCCTGATATCTACGGATTCCCGGCGGACCTGACCGCACGCCTCACGGCCGACATCGGGACGTTTCCCTTTTTCAACTTCTGGGGACCGAACGCCGACATTCGCTCCAGCAACTGGATCGCCGAGGCCTCGCTGCGCATTGACGAATGGATGTCGCCGTCGCTGCTCCTGATTTACCTCCCGCACCTCGACTACAACATGCAACGCCTCGGACCGGATGACGATCGGATCCGGGCTGATGTGCGGGCGATCGACGCCGTCTGCGGGCGTCTCATCGACCGCCTTCGCGCCCGCGGCCGCCGCATCATCGTGCTTTCCGAATACGGCCTGACCAAGGTCACATGGCCCGTGCACATCAACCGGGCGCTGCGCGAGGCGGGACTGCTGGTCGTTCGCGAGGAGCTCGGCACGGATGCCTTGGATACTGGAGCAAGCCAGGCATTCGCCGTCGCCGACCATCAGATCGCGCACATTTACGTCCGCAATGCGGCGCGTATCGGCGAGGCCAAAGCGCTGGTCGAACGGCTCCAGGGTGTGGAGAGCGTCCTCGAGGGCGCCGGCATTGCCGCTCATGGGTTGAATCACGAACGCTCGGGTGAGCTGATTGCGATCGCCGCCTCGGATTCGTGGTTCACTTATTACTATTGGCTCGACGACAGTCGCGCGCCGGACTTTGCGCGAACAGTCGACATCCATCGCAAGCCCGGGTACGACCCCGCCGAGCTCTTCCTTGATCCGGCGATATCGATGCCCAAGCTCAAGATCGGATACACGCTTGCGAAGAAGGCACTCGGCTTCCGGTATCTGCTGGAAGTGATCCCGCTGGACGCATCGCTTGTTCGGGGGTCGCACGGTCGAATCACCGACCGCGCCGAGGATGGACCGGTGTTCATCTCGTCAGAGAAGAACGCCGTGCGGGGCGTGATGGAACCGACATCGGTCCGTGACGCCATGCTCGCGCATCTTTTCGATCAGGTCCCTGGCACCACGCGCTGAAGCATGAGCGTCGCGGGGAAGCCCGCGGCCGCGAGCGCGACCAGGGCAATTCCGCCGCCGCTCAACGCGACCACACCCGCATCAAACAGTGAGATCCCCGCGATGAGGAGCGGAACCACAACTCCGGCACGCGGACCAATCCGCTTTGCCACCTCGGTCAGCCCCACAACGTAGGCGATGAGACACAGGGCGGCCACAAGAACGCTGCGCGGAACCGCCACCGCCGCGGCAGCCGCGGCAACGCAGTACACCAGCCCTCGGCAGAGACCCATCACCAACGGACCGAGCGGATTCTTCTTGTGGTGATAGTTGTAGCGGACGATCGCCGCAGCGAGAAGAAGGCTCCAAGCAAGCGGCGCCACAAATCGCGTCTGCATGGCCACGACGAACACACCGGCCCCGAGCATCGCAAAACCGGATACGAACGCAGCCCGCGCGGTGACGTCGCCCGCGGGAATCGGCCGGTCGGGCCGCTCGACCGCGTCGATGTGCCTGTCGAATGCATCATTGAGGAACATGCCGGCTGTGTAGAGCAACGACACGCCAGCCGCCACTCGCGCAACGACGGACCACTGAACAGGAGCATGCGCCGCGACGATGCCGGCGAGAACGTTGGTCCAGATGGTCGGCAGGTTCGAGATCCGCGAGAGCAGGAGGTACGCCCGCCATCGCGGACGCTTCACGCCTCGAGCAGCGACCGTGTCCATGACAGCTCGCGAGCGATCGCCGTGCAGACGTCGGTCGTGCGGTACTCCGGCGGCAGCACGTCCCACGTGTATGTTTCGATCTCGAGATAGCGGCACGCCGGCTCGCGCCTCAGCGCGCCGAGCAGCGCGGATAAATCGCGCTGCGTTGTCTCGAATCCCTGCATCGCGGCGAGAAAGATCGGCACGTGGAAGTGGACACGCCAGTCGCGGTACATTCCTGGATCGCGCGCCGCGGCGGCAAGCGCATCAGGCAGGTCCGTAAACTGGACCCGCCCCGCGGCGCTGTTCTCGACCACCTGGTGAAGATACGTGTCGTCGGCGAACCGCGTCAGCGAATGCGACAGTGCCGCCGCGTCCTGATGCTCCAGGTGCAGAGCCGAGCTGACCTGCACCTTCAGAATCCTGATGCCTGCGTCACTCAGCTTGCGCAGCGCCACAAGCGGATCCTCGAACTCCACAGCAACATGACACGCATCGAGGCAGATCCCGACATGCCGCCGGACGTCATCCACGGCAAGAGGCGTCCCCGTGTCGGCGGAGACCGACGACACGAGCGAGGGATCGAACAGGTATTTCGAAAAGAACTCGACGGCATCGTCTGTGGTCTCGATGAGACACGCGGGCTCGGGTTCGATTGCAAGGGCAACGGTCGCGCCCGCCTGCTGGCGGAGCCGTACGAGAAACGCGGCGTGGCGAAGAAAATTCGTGGCGATTGTTCTGGCGTCGCCATTGTCATGAACCGCAGCTCGGAAAGCGCCCGGCACGGTACTGACGCTCCCCTCGATGTCGTCGCGGCCCGCGAGAAGCGCCGCGAGTATGCGGGCCAGGGAGTTCGAGTAGTCCAGCCGCTCGCGCGTGCGCCAGTCTGGCAAGTACACCCGCTCCTTCACACGCTCACTGTGAAAGGCGCCGTACGGAAACCCGTTGATCGTGAAGACGTAGTAGTTGCCTTCGCGCAGGAAGGCGCGAAAGCGATCGAGTACCGCCTGCTGGTCCAGTGCCGTGGCGGCTTCGGCAGATACACGGAGTCCCACGGCCATCGCACCATGGTAGCCAAGGATCTTGCGAATGCGCGGCAACGACGTTCGCAGCGCGTCATCCATCGCTTCCCACGTCTCACCGGGATGAATATTGGAGCAATACGTGAGGTGAAACCCATCGCCGACCTTCATGTCGATAGACCTAACCGATTTTTACGACGTGGTTCTGCTTGGCGCCCTTACGGAGGACGAAGAGGCGCCCGTCTATGGCGTCGCCGGAGCGGAGCCGCGCCTTTTCGTCAGTGACGCGGCGGTTGTTGACATAGACGCCGCCGCCGCGAATCAGACGGGTGGCTTCGCCCTTGGACGCGGTCAACCCGCTGGATGCGAGAAGCTCCACCACCGCAACGCCATCGCCCGCCAGCTTATCCGCCGTTACGGTCGACGAAGGCACATCGTCGAAGACCGACAACACGTCCTCGGCAGGGAGCATCGAAATGTCTTCACCAAAGAGGACGCCGGACGCCCGCTCCGCACGCGCGACGGCCTCGTCGCCGTGCACCATCCGCGTGACCTCGCGCGCGAGCGCTCGCTGCGCTTCGCGCAACTCCGGTGCCATCCGCGCGGTGTCTTCGAGCTGTTCGACGGTGGGTCGATCGAGAAAGGTGAAGAACCGAAGGTACTTCCCCACGTCGCCGTCCTCGGTGTGCAACCAGAACTGGAAGAAGCGGAATGGCGAGGTCAAGCTCGGATCGAGCCACACGGCCCCCGCCTCGGTCTTGCCGAATTTTGTTCCCGATGCCGTTGTCAGCAACGGCATCACGAGACCGTGGGCCTTTGTCCCTTTGAGGCGACGAATTAAATCGCATCCGGCGAGGATGTTTCCCCATTGATCACTTCCACCAACCTGCAGCGTGCAGCCGAAGCGATCGTTCAGCACGAGAAAGTCGTACGCCTGCAGCAGTGAGTAGCTGAACTCCGTGTACGAAATCCCCTCCTCGCTCTCCATGCGGCGCTTGACCGACTCCCTCGCGAGCATGGCGTTCACGGTGAAGTACTTGCCCACGTCTCGCAGAAACTCCATCGCGTTCATCTTCGTCAGCCAGTCCGCGTTGTTCACGAGCCGTGCGGTGTTGGTGGACGCATCGAAATCAAGAAAGCGCGCGAGTTGTTCGCGGATCGACGCAACGTTCGCCTCGACCTGATCCACGCTGAGCAACGTGCGTTCGGTGCTTTTGCCGCTGGGATCGCCAATCAGACCAGTGCCGCCGCCGACAATCGCAATCGGGCTGTGACCAAGACGCTGCATTCGTGCGAGTGCGAGTGCGGGCAGCAGATGGCCCACGTGCAGGCTGGACGCCGTCGGATCAAAGCCGCTGTATGCGGTGACTTTCTCTCGCGCGAGAACGTCGCGCAGCCCCTCGGTGGCGTCGTACACAAGACCGCGCCACTCCAACTCGCCATACAGGTCCATCAGCCGCTACTATACAACCGCGTATGCCCCTCACCCGGCGCGCGGCAATCAAGGGAATGGTCGCCACCGCAGTGGGCGCATTCACTGGGGCCGGCGCGTACGGCGTCGCGTACGAGCGTCATCACGTCGGCCTGACTGAGGCAACACTCCCCGTATCAGGTCTGCCTCCGGCGCTTGATGGATTGCGCATCGGCCTGATTACAGACATTCATCACAGCGCGATGGTCCCAGCCGAAGATGTGCAGGCGGCCATCGATCTCATCACCACCGCGCATCCAGACCTGATCGTTCTTGGCGGCGACTACGTGACGTGGGGCGATCGCGCGTACGTCGGACCTGTGGCGGACCTGCTCGCGCCGTTACAGGCGCCGAATGGCGTGTTCGCGATTCTCGGGAACCACGACGACGACCGCGACATGCCTGCGGCGTTGATCGCGAACCACATCGAGGTGCTGAAAGACGCCCGGACGCGGCGCGAGATCCGCGGAGAGGGCCTCGAGCTTGCAGGGATCCGATTCTGGACTCGTAAGGCATCGGAAATTGGTCGCGTGCTGCAGCGTGCGCACGATACGACAATCCTTCTGGCGCACGATCCGCGAAGGCTGGATGAGGCGGCGCAATTCAACGTCCCGGCGGTTCTCTCAGGGCACACTCACGGTGGACAGGTCGTCCTGCCCGGCGTTGGGGCTCTCGCGCACCGGCGATTTCCGGTGCTTTCCGGTCTCGGCTCGCGTGAGAACACATCGATGTTCGTGAGTAGAGGCGTTGGGACGGTCTACGTGCCGATCAGAATCAATTGTCCGCCTGAAGTGGCGATCGTCACGTTGACGCCAAAGTCGGCGGCTTAGCCCCGACGAAACCGCCGCCCTTCAACCTGCCATCCCCCATCAAGAATCATCTGCGCAGCCTCGGGATACGCCCGATGCTCCTCGGCGAGGATTCGCGCGGAAAGCGATTCCGCCGTATCCCCGGGGAGGACTGGCACAGCCCGCTGCACCACGATTGGCCCGCCATCCAGTTCCGCAGTGACGAGGTGGACGGTCACGCCACTCAGCTTCACGCCATGCTCAATCGCCTGCCGCTGCGCGTCCAGGCCCGGAAAGGCGGGCAACAAAGAGGGATGAATGTTGAGGATCGCATTCGGGAACGCATCAATGAGCGGTGTACCCACGAGTCGCATGAATCCGGCAAGGCAGACCAGACCAACCTCGCGCGCACGGAGCTCCCGCGCCAACGCACGATCGTAGTCATCTCTCGTCGGCCACGCGCGATGGGAGAGGCAAATAGCCTCGATCCCGGACGCCCGCGCTCGATCCAGACCCGCGGCATCTTCACGGTTGGAGATGACGACCGCGATCGAGGCATCGAGCCTGCCGTCCGCGATCGCGTCGATGAGTGCTTGAAGATTGCTTCCGCGTCCCGAGATGAGAACGCCGAGTCTGCGGTTCACTGCAGGTTCGCGTAGCTTACGCCTGGCGGCTCGCCCGGAACGACCTCACCGATCACACGCGCGTCTCGGCCACCGCGGGCCGCAAGCTCGCCGAGGAGCGCTTCTGCCTGATCGCGGCCGGTCACGATGATCAAGCCGATTCCCATGTTGAACGTGCGCATCATGTCGTCGATCGGAATGTTGCCGTTCTGCTGAAGCCACTTGAATATCTGGGGTACCTCCCACGCGGATCCGTCGACGACCGCCGCGGTGCCGTGCGGCAGCACGCGCGGCAGATTGTCCGTAATCCCTCCGCCGGTGATGTGCGCCATCGCTTTTATGCGACCGGCGTCGAGCAAAGGCCGGATAAACGGCAAGTACGATCGGTGCGGCTCGAGCAGCGCCTCACCCACGGTTCGCGACAGTTCGGGCACGTAACTGCTCACCTTGAGCTGCAGATGCTCGAAGATGACGCGCCGAGCCAGCGAATACCCGTTGGTATGCAGGCCAGACGAGGGGACGCCGACCAGCACATCGCCGACGGTGATGGTCCGGCCTGCAATCAGGCGTTGACGATCGACAACGCCGACGATGAATCCGGCGAGATCGTATTCGCCGTCGTTGTAAAACCCGGGCATCTCCGCGGTTTCGCCGCCAAGCAGCGCGCACCCGTTCGCGCGGCACGCCGCGGCCATGCCGCCGATGATCGATTCGGCGACGTCTGGCAACAGCCGGCCCGTCGCGAGATAGTCGAGAAAGAACAGCGGCTCGGCCCCCTGCACGAGGATGTCGTTGACACAGTGATTGACGAGATCGGCGCCGATCGTATCGTGGCGGTTGGCGAGGAACGCGACCTTCAGCTTGGTCCCGACGCCATCGGCGCTCGAGACGAGCACTGGCTCGCGGAACTGGCCCGGCTCGAGCCGGAACAACCCGCCAAAGGAGCCGATATCGGAGAGGACGCCGCTCGTGAACGTCGAGCGAGCGAGGCCACGGATGCGGCGGACGGTTTCGTTGCCCGCGTCGATGTCGACGCCGGAAGCCTTGTAGTCCATCAACGAACGACGGGATCTGTGACAGCTGTCGCGTGTATCGCCGGCTCTGGCTGTGGCGCGTCGGCGTTCAGCTTCAGCGCCAGCTGCAGGTAAGCCGTCTCGTCGCGCGGGAAGGCCACTGGGTAGACACCCGTATAGCACGATGTGCAGTATCTCGAGCGCCCTCCTTGAACGGCACTCGTCAGCCCATCGAGGCTGAGGTATGCCACGCTGTCCGCGTCGAGGTACTTGCGTATCTCGTCGAGCGTGTGCGTGGCGGCAATCAGTTCGGACCGACGCGGCGTGTCAATGCCGTAGAAGCAGGGAGACACCGTCGGAGGGCAGCTGATGCGCATGTGGACTTCGCGCGCGCCCGCGCTCCTCACCATCCGCACGATCTTCCGGCTGGTCGTCCCGCGCACGATCGAATCGTCCACCAGCACGACGCGCTTGCCCTCGAGGATGCTGCGGACGGGGTTGAGCTTCACGCGCACCCCAAAATGGCGGATTGACTGTTGAGGCTCGATGAACGTGCGCCCGACGTAGTGATTCCGGATAAGGCCCATGCGCATCGGAATGGCCGACGCCTCCGCGTACCCGATGGCGGCGCAGACTCCTGAGTCAGGAATGGGGACGACCACGTCGGCGTCGACGTGCGCTTCCTGCGCGAGGGTGCGACCCAGCTGTGTCCGCACTTCGTTGACACTTTCGCCAAACACGTAGCTGTCGGGACGCGCGAAATAGACGTGCTCGAACACGCACTGCGACTGGCGGGCCGGCCCGAATGGCTTGATCGATTTCAGGCCGCCGGCACTCGCGATCACCACCTCACCGGCCTCGACGTCGCGCACGTAGGTCGCTCCGATCAAATCGAGCGCGCAGGTTTCAGAGCAGATCACCCAGGCGTCGCCGAGCTTGCCGATTGCGAGCGGACGGAATCCGTGCGGATCACGGACGCCGATGACGCGATCCCTGGTCATCATCACGAAGGAGAAGGCGCCGCGGACCTGCGAAATGGCGTCGACGATGGCCGCCTCGACACCTTCCTGGCGCGATCGGGCGAACAGATGCACGACAACCTCGGTGTCGCTGTTCGTCTGGAAGATGGCACCGCACCGGACCAGCGCGTCGCGCAGCTCACCGGCGTTCACCAGATTGCCGTTGTGGCAGACCGCGAGCTGGCCGTGGATGCTGTCGACGACGATCGGATGCGCGTTCGCGACGAGGCTTTCGCCGGCGGTGGAATATCGCACGTGTCCCACTGCCAGGGAGCCGGGCAACTTCGCCAGCGACTCGCTGTTGAAGGCCTCGTTTACGTACCCCATCGCCTTGTGGAGGCGAATCAGCGTACCGTCCGAGGCGGCGATGCCGGCACTCTCCTGCCCCCGATGCTGCAGCGCGTACAAACCGAGGTAGGTGAGGTTCGAGGCCTCGGAGTGACCGAAGATCCCGAACACGCCGCATTCGTCCTTGAACTTGTCGATCATTTAGTGGACCGTTCGCACTGATTGAGTACTAGTCACAACAGGCCTCCGAGCGCGATCTGCGGCCGCGACAACGGAGCGGCCCGTTAGTAATTCGGAAGAAACATGCCACTAGAGACCTTCCCAGTGTACGGTGTCATGCAATAGCCCGCGCGGGCTCGAAGTACCGCTCGATGGCCGTCGCCCATGTTTGTTCCGCCTCATTGAGCGGCTCGTCAAGCACCCTGCGGCCGTCTATCGCCACACGAATACCTGAGCCGCCCACGAGCCCGATGCGACGTGCCGAAACCCCTTCGCGAGCCGCCAACCCCAGCAAATCGGCCTCCCGTCCGGCGGCGACGGATACGATGACCCGCGACGCGGACTCGCTGAACAACGTGGCGATGTCACCCAATCCTGGGGTGGCGGACGCGACCCCCGGCAGTTCGACATCCGCGCCGAGGCCCGTACCGATGCAGCACTCGGTCAGCGTCACCGCGAAGCCTCCCTCCGAACAGTCCTGCGCGGAGCGAATGATCCCCGTGGCCGCACCTTCGATCAGAACGCGGTGCAGCGCTGCCTCGCGCCCGAGGTCGAGCGCGGGCGGCACGCCGCGAATCAGGCCGTGCATCACTTTCAGGTATTCGCTGCCACCAAGCTCGTCGCGTGTATCGCCCAACATGATGACGACATCACCGGCGGCCTGGAATGCACGGCGGACCACCGTATCCGCCTCTTCGATCAGTCCGACCACCCCAAGCACCGGTGTCGGGAGCACCCCGCGGCCGTCGGTTTCGTTGTAGAGGCTGACGTTGCCGCCGGTGATCGGAATGCCCAACGTCCGACATGCCGCGCCCATCCCCTCGACGGCCTTGGCGAACTGCCACATGATCTCGGGCCGCTCGGGATTGCCGAAGTTGAGGCAGTTGGTGGCGCCGATTGGAACACCGCCGGCGCACGCGACGTTCCGCGCCGCCTCGGCAACCGCTAACTGGGCGCCCACAAACGGATCGAGGTAGACAAAGCGGCCGTTGCAATCGACCGACATCGCCAGCGCGCGATTCGTGCCCTTGACGCGCACGACGCCCGCGCCCATTCCAGGCATGACGAGCGTATTGGTACGCACCATGTGGTCGTATTGGCGGTAAACCCACCGCTTGCTTGCGATCGTCGGTGACCCAAGCAAGCGCCTGAAGACTTCCGCCGGCGCGGCCGGCTTGCCGAGCGACCCAAAGGAGAGCTGCTGCACTTCCTTGAGGTAGGCCGGCTCCACCATCGGCCGCCGGTACACCGGCGCCTCGTCTGTCAGCGCGCCGTTCGGAATCTCCGCAACGACCTCGCCGCGGTTCTTTACTCGCAGCTTGCCGTCGGTTGTCACCTCACCCACGCGAACCGCGTGAAGATCCCATTTCTCGAAGATCTGCTCGACTTCCGCTTCGCGGCCCCGCTTGACGACCATCAGCATGCGCTCCTGCGACTCGGAGAGCATGATTTCGTACGGCGTCATGCCGCTCTCGCGCTGCGGCACCAGTGACACGTCGATCTCGACACCCGCACCGCCACGCGATCCCATTTCCGACGTGGAGCAGGTCAATCCCGCCGCGCCCATGTCCTGGATGCCGATGAGCGCATCGGTCTTCATGACCTCGAGGCACGCTTCGAGGAGGAGCTTCTCCATGAACGGATCGCCGACCTGTACCGCGGGACGTTTTTCCGCTGATTTGTCGTCGAATTCCGCCGACGCCATCGTCGCGCCATGGATCCCGTCGCGGCCGGTTTTGGCGCCCACGTAGTAGACCGCGTTGCCCGCGCCGGAGGCGACACCCTTGATGATGTCGGCGGCGTTGGCGATTCCGAGACAGAACACGTTGACGAGCGGGTTGCCGGTGTAACTTTCGTCGAAACCGACCTCACCGCCGACTGTCGGGATGCCAATGCTGTTGCCGTAGCCCGCAATTCCTGCGACGACGCCGGCAAAGGTACGGCGCACGAGCGGATCATCGAGCGATCCGAAGCGCAGCGAGTTGAGGAGTGCGATTGGCCGCGCGCCCATGGTGAAAATGTCGCGAATGATGCCGCCCACGCCGGTTGCGGCGCCCTGGTACGGCTCGATGAACGAGGGATGGTTGTGCGATTCGATCTTGAAGACCGCCGCCAGCCCGTCACCGATGTCAACGGCGCCGGCGTTCTCGCCGGGACCCTGCAGCACACGCGGCCCGGTCGTCGGCAGCGTTCTCAGGTGCACGCGGGAACTCTTGTAGCTGCAGTGTTCCGACCACATGACGGAGAAGATGCCGAGCTCCGTCAGCGTCGGCTCGCGCTTCAGCGCGTCGACGATCCGTTGATATTCGTCCGGCTTGAGGCCATGGCGCTCGAGAACATCCGGAGCGATTGTCATCTCGCCGCCGCAAACGCGCCCTGCGTCACGGCGCGCACGACCGAGTCGAAGAGGACCCGCCCGTCGGAGCTGCCGAGCGCCAGCTCGCAGGCGCGTTCCGGGTGCGGCATGAGGCCGACGACATTCCGTCGCTCGTTGCAGAGACCGGCGATGTTGCTGACCGATCCGTTTGGATTGGCATCGCCGGTCGGGACCCCGTCGGCGTTCGTATAGCGAAAGACCACCTGGCGATTCTTGTCGAGCCGCGCAACGACGTCCGGCTCCGCGTAGTAATTGCCTTCGCCGTGGGCGATCGGGATGCGGAGCACCTGCCCTGGGCGGCACGCGAGGGTGAACGGCGTGTCCGTCTGCTCGGTCTTGATCAGGACGTGCTCGCACTGAAACTTGACGCTGCGGTTCCGAAGCATCGCACCGGGAAGCATGCCCGCCTCGAGCAGCACCTGGAAGCCGTTGCAGATCCCGAGGACCGGTCCCCCGGCGTCGGCGAATTTCCTGACCGCCGTCATGACTGGTGAAAAGCGCGCAATCGCGCCGGTCCGCAGGTAGTCGCCGTGCGCGAAACCGCCGGGCAGGATGACCGCGTCGGCGTTCCCGAGACTCGTGTCCTTGTGCCACACATACTCCGCCTGCTGGCCGAGCACGTGCGTCGCGGCGTAGTGCGCATCGTGGTCGCAGTTGGATCCGGGGAACACAACGACGGCGAACTTCATGCGGTCACCTCGTCGACGATCTCGATGCGATAGCTTTCGATGACGGGGTTCGACAGGAGCTTGTCGGCCGCCTCGGAGGCCAGGCGACGCGCGTCATCCGGGCTGCGCGCGTCGACATCCAGCTCGAAGTACTTCCCCTGCCGGACATCTCTTACGGCGGCAAAGCCGAGCGTGTGCAGCGCGTCGGTCACCGTCTTCCCCTGTGGATCGAATACCGATGGTTTCAAAGTGACAAACACGCGGGCACGCATGAAACGCTACCTCCCTACGGGCCTGTTGAAGCCGGCCCCCACGACTTCCGGTCGATCTTCAAATACCCGGTGAAATATCTCGTCGACGTGCTTCAACTGCTCGTCGAGATCGAAGGCGCGCTCGATCTCGGCCGGAGGAAGCACCCGAGTGACGTCGGTATCGACCAGGAGGAGCGCCTTGAAGTCGCGCGCCTCATGGAAGGCGCGCATCGCGTTGCGCTGCACCCAATCGTAGGCCTGCTCCCGTGACACACCACGGCGCGCCAGCTCCAGCAGCACGGTGCCCGAGAACACCACGCCCCGCGAGCGGTCAAGGTTTTCCTTCATGCGCTCCGGATAGACGACCATCCCGGACACGATACGGGTAAAGCGGCGCAGCATGTGATCGAGCACGGTAAAGCTGTCAGGCAGGATGACGCGCTCGACGGACGAATGCGAGATGTCGCGCTCGTGCCAGAGGGCGTTGTTCTCAAACGCGGCGCCCGCATTGGCGCGAAGCAGCCGCGCAAGGCCGACGACCTGCTCGCATCCGATCGGATTTCGCTTGTGCGGCATCGCCGACGAACCCTTCTGCCCTTTCGCAAACGGTTCCTCGACCTCGCCGATCTCCGTTTTCTGCAGTCCGCGGATTTCGAGCGCGAACTTCTCCAGCGACGAACCCGTGATCGCAAGGGCGGACAGCAGTTCCGAATGCCGATCCCGTTGAATGACCTGCGATGCCACCGGCGCCGGCTGGAGACTCAGCGTGCGGCAGACGTCGGCTTCGACGGACGGAGGGAGGTGGGCGAATGTGCCCACGGCGCCGGACAGCTTCCCGACCGCGACCGCCTCACGCGCGCGCTCGACCCGTGCCACGTCGCGCGCCAACTCCGCGTACCAGAGTGCCAGCTTCAACCCGAAGGTCATCGGCTCGGCATGCACGCCATGGGTGCGGCCAATCATCGGAGTACGGCGATGCTCGTCGGCGCGGAAGCGCACCGCCTGCATCAGCCCGTCGAGGCCTTCCAGGAGCAGGTCGCACGCGTCGCGCATCTGAAGGGCCTGCGCGGTGTCTATGACGTCGGAGGAGGTGAGACCGAAATGGAGCCACCGGGCCGAAGGGCCAACGCGCTCGGCAACTGCGGTGGTGAACGCGATCACGTCGTGCTGCGTGACCAGTTCGATCTCCTCGATGCGGTCGATGTCGAAGGCGGCGCGGGCGCGGATGTCGTCCGCCGCTTCTTGAGGCACGATCCCGGCCCGGGCCATCGCGTCGACCGCGGCCAATTCAACCTGCAGCCAGGTTTCGTATTTCCGCTGGTCGCTCCAGATGCGACCCATTTCCGGGTGCGTGTACCTCGGTATCATCCCAGCGAAAGTCGCTCCGGCGTAATCTCCAGGCCGTTGACCGCGCCCAGCACGGTCGCCGCAAGCGCGCCGTCGCGGAGCAGGTCGCGCGCCACCCGTTGCACTTCGTCCGTGGAGACCCGCTCCACGCCCTCCAGCGTTTCATCGAGGCCGAACTGTCGGTCGAAGTAGATTTCCTGCCGCGCGAGATGCGACATTCGGCTCGACGTGCTCTCGAGATTCAGCATGAGGCTGCCCTTGAGATGATCCTTGGCGCGTCGAAGCTCCGGTTCGGGCAGGGGCTCGTCCTTCATCCGCCTCAGTTCCGCGACCACGACGTCAATCAGTTCGCCGATCGCGTGGTTGGCGCATCCGGCATAAATGGTCATCGAACCGGCATCGCGGTACGCACTGAGACCGCTGAACACCGCGTACGCCAGCCCGCGCTTCTCGCGGACATTCTGAAACAGACGCGAGCTCATCGAGCCGCCAAGGATCGTGTTGAGAACGTAGCTCGAATACCGATCCTTGTGATCCTGCTGATAGCTGCTCGTGCCGAGGCAGACGTGACTTTGCTCGAGCTCCTTGTTGCGGATGATGATGCGGGGAACGACACGGGGAGGCGCGTCTGACAGCTGCCAGTTTTCGCTCGGAACGGACCCGAACGCCCGCTCCACGATGTCGCGTACCTGTTGGTGCTCGATGTTGCCGACGGCGGCAATGATCATGTTCGGCGCGGTGTACACCCCGCCGAAGTATCGCCGTAGCCCCTCGACCGTCAGCGCTTCGACGGTCTCCTTCGTGCCGAGGATCGGACGGCCAAGCGGGTGGCCTTCCCAGAAACTCTCGGTAAAGAGCTCGTGGACCAGATCGTCAGGCGTGTCCTCGACCATCTTGATCTCTTCGAGTACCACCTTCTTCTCGCGATCGATGTCGTTTTCGCTGAACGCCGGCCGCCTCACGATGTCCGAAAGGACGTCAACGGCAAGCGGGAGGTGTTCGTCGAGCACCTTGATGTAGTAGCTCGCGTACTCCTTCGCCGTGAACGCGTCCATCTGGCCGCCGATCGAGTCGATCGTCTGCGCGATGTCCTCGGCGCTGCGGGTCGCCGTCCCTTTGAAGAGCATGTGCTCGACAAAATGCGCGATGCCGCTCTGCTCCTGCGGCTCGTGACGCGAGCCGCGGGCGAGCCACACGCCGATGCTGACGGACCTGACATGAGGCATCCGCTCGGTGAGGAGCCGGAGACCGTTAGGGAGCACGTCACGGACGATGAGTGGTTGAGTCACGGATGCGTTGGGAAATCAGTCGGTGCCGGGGCCCGAGCCGGTCAACACCACGACGCGGTCTCATTCACAGAGCACGCCGCAAACCGTTGACAGACAGGGAATTAGAAGAACATACGAATCATAACATGCGGCGGATTCCGGCTGCAATAACGAAAGGGTGCCTCATGCGTCTCGTCCACGCCGATACCCCCGTTGCGGCATGTTCGATTTGCTAGAATCGAATGCTCGCATCTTCCACGAAATGCGGGACATAGCATGAGCACCGCGCCATTGGATCTTGCTGAGCTCGAAATTCTCGAGCTGGAAGCTGCCCTCGAAGCAAAAGGCGGCGAGCGCTTCCACGCGCGACAGGTCTACCGCTGGATCTACAAACGCGGCGTCGTTGATTTCGAGCGAATGACCGATCTCTCGAAGGGTCTGCGCTTACAGCTTGCCTCTGAATTCATGCTTACCACGCCGGTTGTCATGTCGGAGAGCCGGTCGATCGACGGCACGCGTAAATTCGTGCTCGAACTCGCGGACGGTCGCCGTATTGAGGCTGTGTTCATCCCCGACACGCCCGCAATGACGTTCTGCATCTCGACGCAGGTCGGATGCGCCATGGGTTGCGGCTTCTGCCTGACGGGGAAGATGGGGCTGGTTCGCAATCTGACGGCCGGTGAAATCGCAGGTCAGGTTCGCGTCCTGGCCCAGGCCACTGGTCTGCTCGATCGTCCGTTCAATATCGTCCTCATGGGGATGGGCGAGCCGCTGCACAACTACGACAACACGATGAAGGCGCTCCGCATCCTTCATGCAGAGGAGGGCCTCGCTGTGTCGCCCAGGCGTGTCACGTTGTCGACGGTCGGGATTGTTCCCGGATTGCAGCGTCTGGCGCACGAGCCACTGATGCCGAACCTCGCGATTTCGCTGCACGCGACGACCGACGAGCAGCGGACGGAGCTCGTGCCGCCCAATCGGAAGTATCCGCTGGCCGAGATCCTCGAGACGTGCCGACGGTTCCCGTTGAAGAAGCGAAGCCGCATCACGTTCGAATACGTGATGCTCAGCGGCGTCAACGACACACCGGAAGATGCGCGTCGGCTCGCGCGCCTGCTGTCCGGGATCAAGTCCAAGGTCAACTTGATTCCGCTGAACCCCGCGCCAGGCATTCCGTACGAGCGGCCTTCTGATGAACGAATCGATCGATTCGCTCAGATCCTGGCCGACCGTCACCTGACCGTCTCGGTGCGTAAGAGCCGCGGGCGCGATATCCGCGCGGCGTGTGGTCAATTGATTGTCGAAGGGGGCGTCAAGAAATCGGCCGCGCAGCAGATGGCGCTCTTAATGGGTTAGCGCCCGGCCGACGAGCGGATCCGCGCTGTCGATTTCAACATCAACCCAGGTGTTCCGCGGTCGCGGTTCGGCGATTCTGACCTTCAGATAGTTTCCCGTCACAACGGACCTCCCGTCGTCCACGGTCAGTGCCCGCAGGGTCAGGCCCACCTGCGATCGCCGGAACTGCGCCGCCTTCCGCTCCCCTATAGCGCGAATCTCCCGGGCGCGCGCGCGGATGTCATTGCCGTCAACTTTATCCGGCATCCGCGTCGCATCGGTGCCGGGACGATCCGAGTACGGGAAGACGTGGAGGTAGGTCACGGGCAGCGCGTCGAGCACAACGCGCATCACGTCGAAATGCTGCGCGGTCTCGCCGGGGAAGCCGACGATGACGTCCGTACCTACCGACGCGTGGGGAAGACGGGCGCGGATATCGTCGACGAGATCGCGGTAATACCCGGCCGTGTAGGGCCGCTTCATCGCCGCGAGCATCGCGTCCGACCCGTGCTGGAGCGGAAGGTGAAAATGCGCGGCGATCCTCGCCGAACGTGCAGCAGCGTCGATAATCTCCGGCGTGCAGTCCATCGGCTCGAGCGAGCTGACACGAAATAGCACGTCGTCCGGCCAGTCGCACAGCACCCGGACAAGGTGCGCGAGCGTGGTGCCGTCGCCCAGATCGCGCCCGTATGATCCGAGATGCACGCCGGTGATCGCAATTTCGCGGTAGCCCGCATCGACGGCGAGTCGAATGTCACGAATCACGTCACCTGGAGGTCGTGAACGGCCGGCGCCACGTGTGCGCGGGATGATGCAGTAACTGCACGCTTCGTCGCATCCAGTTTGAACGCGCAGTATCAATGCAGTCCGGCCGGCAACTCCTGGCTCCAACGCCAGCCCGCAGGGACCCTCTCCCCCGTCGAACCTCCGCGCCGTCGTCAACTCGCCTGCGGCGTCGAGCGCGGCGACGAGCGTCTCCTTCGCGTCGTTGCTCACGACCCGCACGACGTTCGGAAGCTCGCTGATTTCCTCGGGCCGGCGCGTCGCATAGCAACCGGTGACAACCACCTTCACGCCCGGGTTGCTGCGGACAATCCGCCTGATCGTCTGTCGCGTCCCTTGGTCGGCACTCGCCGTCACCGAGCAGGTGTTGATGACGACAAGATCGGCGTCCTCGGGCGGCGCATCGACGGCACCGCGGCGGCGAAGATGTTCTTCGATGACAAAGGAGTCCGCCTGGTTCACGCGGCAGCCGAACGTGACGATGGCGTACTTCATAGGGGGTCAGACCCCATTTTGGTTCGCGTAATGGGGTCAGACCCCATCAAGGCTTTGCGACCGATGTCGGTGCGAACCTGCATGCCGTCGAACCGGACGTGCGACGCGGCGGCGTACGCAGTATCGATTGCGTCACGGTACGTGGCGCCGCGGCCCACCACGGTCAGCACACGACCACCAGCGGTCACGATCCGCCCATCCTGCCGCGCAGTTCCGGCGTGAAATACCAGCGCGTTGGGCACACGGTCCGCTACGTCGAGGCCGGTAATCGGCTTTCCGGTCTCTACCGCATCGGGATAGCCGCCGGCCGCCAGCACGACACCAACGTGCGGCTCGTTCCGGAATCGCGCCGCTCGCGACGGGAGCACGCCTGTCGCCGCGGCACCGAGCAGCCAGGACAGATCTTCGTCGAGCATCGGGAGCACGACCTGTGCCTCGGGATCACCAAAGCGCACATTGAACTCGATCGCCTTGGGACCGTCGCTGGTCAGCATCAGACCGACATACAGGAATCCGCGATAGGGCCTGCCTTCGCGTTGCATCCCGTCGAGGACGGGCCGCACGATCTCATCGAGTACACGACGCTCCACGTCCGCTGTTACCAGCGGGCTCGGCGCGAACGCACCCATACCGCCCGTGTTTGGTCCCCGGTCGTCGTCGAAAATGCGTTTGTGATCCTGCGCGGAAGACAGCGACATGAACGCGGTGCCGTCGGCAAGGACGAAGTACGACGCCTCCTGGCCGGTCAGGAACTCTTCCAGTACGACCCGCTCGCCGGATACACCGAAGCGCCGGTCGATCATTACCGTGCGAATCGCCGCGGCCGCCGCCGGACGATCCTCAGCGATCACGACGCCCTTGCCTGCGGCCAGACCGTCGGCCTTGATCACGACGGGATAGCCGAACTCACCGCTGGCAATCGCCGCGAACGCCGATTCCGCCGAGTCGCAGATCCGAAAGCGCGCCGTCGGCACACGATGCCGCGCCATGAAGTCCTTCGCGAACGCCTTGCTCGATTCGAGCTCCGCGGCGGCCGCGGACGGACCGACGATCGGAAGATGGTCGGACGCGAACGCGTCCGCTATACCGCGACTGAGAGGGACCTCGGGACCGACGACTGTGAGGTCGACGCGCTCGCGACGGGCGATGCTCAAGAGATCCGCTGGTTTGCCGGAATCGGCAGGTATGCAGCGCGCGATGGCACCGATGCCGGGGTTCCCGGGAGCGCACAGTACCTCCGTAACCGTGCGCTCGCGCGACAGCTTCCACGCAAACGCGTGCTCCCGTGCACCGCCACCGACAACGAGGATCTTCACGTGAATCCGAGGTAACTAACTGCAGGACAGCTATTTACCCTCTGAAATCGTGCTGGAATCAGGGATCGGAACACACGCGGACTTAGCCCGACTATTTCGTTGACGTGGCGAGGTGTTGCGCCTAGAATCCGCGCCTGCCTGTGATAGCGTAGCATGTTCGGCCCTTCTATAAGGGCCATCACAGGGAGCCACCAGGCCGGTGAGGGGGTGTTTCACAGCGTGGCTGAAGTCAAGATTCAGGAGGGCGAATCCATCGAGAGCGCTCTCCGGCGGTTCAAGCGGAAGGTGCAGCAGGAAGACATCATCAAGGACATCAAAAAGCACTCCTTCTACCTGAAACCGGGGGACAAGCGGCGAGCCAAGCAGGCGTTGGCGCGCAAGCGTAATCGCAAGAAGCTCCGGCGCGAATCGGAGTAGCGCGGCGGGGCCCGGATCGACGAACAAAGGTGGCGACCGATGGAGTTCCAGGACAAGGCCCTGAGGTGTGTGGACTGCGCGTCGGAGTTCATCTGGACAGCGGGTGAACAGCTCTTCTTCGCTGACAAACAGTTCAAAAACGAGCCGAAGCGCTGCAAGGCGTGCAAGGCGAAACGAGCGAACCGGGTGAGCGCCGGGCCGTCGATGCGCGATCGCGTCGAGACCCAGGCCACCTGCTCGGCGTGCGGCAAGGACACCACGGTGCCCTTCCGTCCCACGCAGGGCCGACCGGTCTTCTGCAAGGAATGCTTCCAGCAACGGAAGTTTGCAGGCGCCGGCGGGTAGACGTTCCGAGGCTCCACGTTCGCTACTGAAGTGAAATGCAGAAAGGCCAGACGTCGCGTCTGGCCTTTCCATTTATAATTGCAATCTTCTCTCGAAGATTGAACGTGAGGCGTGTGTAAATGCAGATCGAAGAACGGCCCCTGGGCGATATCGTCGTCCTGGATCTCAAAGGCAAGATGACGCTGGGCGAAGGCGACGAGCTGCTCAAGGACAAGATCAACAGCCTCGTTCACCAGGGCCGGCGGAAAGTGGTGCTCAACCTCGAAGGGGTGCCGTACATCGACAGCGCGGGCCTCGGCGAAATCGTCCGGACCTATACCACGATCAGCCGGCAGGGGGGCAGTATGAAGCTGCTCAACCTCACGAAGCGGATCACCGACCTCCTCTCGATCACGAAGCTGCTCACGGTGTTCGAGACCTACGACAACGAAGCGGACGCAGTTCGCAGCTTCTCCTCCGCAAAGGTATAGCCGGCACGCTCCTCCGGGAGCGGCCGCGCGGTCATGGCCCGCGTATCACCTTCACCACCTCCCGTGACCGACGCAGCGCCAACGCCTGTCGTGCGGGATCGCTCGACCATCCATCTCCTGTTGATCTCGCTTCGTCCCGAGCAATGGACGAAGAATCTGCTGGTCCTCGCGGGCGTCGTGTTCGGCGGGCGGTTGATGGACCCCCGATCGGTCGAGATCGCGCTCGGCGCGTTTGCGATCTTCTGCGCGCTGTCGGGCGCGGTCTACCTCTTCAACGACGTCGCCGATCGCGCGGCCGACCAAAACCACCCGCTGAAACGCGAGCGGCCGATTGCGTCGGGCCGGCTCTCGGTAACGACGGCGCTGGTCGCCGGCCTTGTCCTCGGCATCGCGGGCGTGCAGGCAGCGTTCATGATCCGCACCGAGCTGGGGGTCGTCGCCGGCACGTACGTGACGATGTTGTTGATCTATTCCGCTGCGCTCAAGCATGTCGTGATCGTGGACGTGCTCATGATCGCTGCCGGCTTCGTGCTTCGCGCGATCGCAGGGGCGGTTGCCGTGGACGTTCCGATCGGGCACTGGCTGCTCGTCTGCACGACGCTGCTGGCGCTCTTCCTCGCCCTGAGCAAGCGCCGCCACGAGCTGACCCTGCTGGCCGAAGGGGCGACCGATCACAGGCGCATCCTGGAGGAGTACTCGCCGTATCTCCTGGATCAGATGATCGGGGCTGTGACCTCCTCGACCCTGATTGCGTATACGGTGTATGCCACCAGCACCGACACGGCCGCCCGGCTGGGAACGGCCAAGCTCGGCCTGACAATACCTTTTGTGCTCTACGGGATCTTCCGATATCTCTATCTGGTGCACCAGAAGCGTGGAGGGGGCAGCCCCGCCGCGATGCTGCTGACAGACAGGCCCCTTCTGGGCTGCGTTGCGCTGTGGGCGGCCACCGTGATCGCGCTTCTGTATTCGCCGCTGGGAAAGTAAATGCCAGTTACCACGATCGAAGCGCCGTCGAAACCCGAAGCGGCGCCTCACACGCGTACGGCGCGAGTAGCGGTCGTCCGCACCACGCCCGGGACGGTCCTGACCGATTACGCGCGCGTCATGGATCTCGCCGGCTACCGCGACACTCTCGCGCGCGACTGCGACACGCTCATCAAGCTCAATTTGTCCTGGACAAAGTATTTCCCTGCGTGCTCTTCACAGCCGTGGCAAGTGGACGGCGTCGTCGGGAAGATGCTGGCGGATGGCTTCTTTCGCGAACGGTTGATCCCCATCGAGAACAAGACAGTCGTCACATCCCCTCGAGAGGGATGCCGCAACAACCGCTGGGAGCCGGTGCTGAATCGCCATGGCCTCACGTTCACGCCGCTGACCGATGTGGAATGGCGCATCTACCGGTTCAAGAGCCCGCTCCTGAAACTGAACGACATCTTTCCTGAAGGCATTCAGATTCCTGCGATTTACCCGGGACGGCAGATCCTCCATCTTCCCACCGTGAAGACGCACGGTCATGCCGTGATGACCGGATCGGTGAAGAATTCCTTTGGCGGGCTGCTGCGCGAGGTGCGTCACTACGCTCACAAGTACATGCACGAAGTGCTGGTCGACCTCTTGTACATGCAGCGCGAGCTGCACCCGGCCGTCTTCACCGTGATGGACGGGACCGTCGCCGGCGATGGTGCGGGCCCGCGCACGATGATTCCGCGCGTGAAGAACCTGGTTCTCGCGGCGACCGATTCCGTCGCGATCGACGCGATCGCGGCGCAGCTCATGGGGTTCGACCCGATGTCGATCCCGTTCCTCCGGATGGCGCACGAGAGGGGCCTCGGTATCGCCGATCCGCGGCAGATCGAGCTCGTCGGCGACGACGTCTCGATGGAAAACTTTGGATTCCAGACGAAGAAATCATTGGTCATCTGGGGCGACCAGATGATCCGCAAGGGCTTTCTCCGCCCGCTCGAGCGCGTCCTGCTGCACTCGCCGCTGATGGTGTGGGCGCCGTTCGCGTCGAACGTGTACCACGACGTGGTGTGGTATCCGACGATCGGTCAATCCCGCATCCGCGAGTTCATGCGGACGGGATGGGGACAGCTATTTCAAAAATACTGAGCATTCACTGATGGATCACAATCAGCAAGGACGCCGCGGCGGACATTTCCACAACCGCGGTCGGCGCGGCCCCGACAGGCGGGGCCCGGAGCGGCGACAGCCGCCCCCACCCGAGCAGATCAACCGTGGCGATCGGGTCGATGTCGAGCAGATCATGCGAGACATCCGTGCGCGTATCTCGCAGCGCAGCGGAATCGACCTCTCGAACCAGCAGATACAGGAGCTGGCCGCCCGGCGTCTGGAGGCCATCCTCGATCCCCGGGCCCTGAAGCCCGGCCTGCTCGATCAGCTGCGGCGCGGTGCGGGTGACCGACAACAGCCATCGCAGGCCGCTCCAGCATTGCCGCCTCTGTTTGAGGAGGTGAATCTGTACGACTCGCCCAGCGGGCTGCTGCGTTTTGTCCGCAAGGTGCTGAACCCGATCCTGCGACTTTTCTTCAATCCCACTCCGATTGCGCATGCGCTAGCCGTCCAGGGACGCCTGAACGCCGACGCCGCCATGCGTGAGACCGAGCGCGAGCGCCGCCAGACCGAGTGGAACGCGTTGCACTACGAAATCCTGCAGCGGCTTGTTACCGAAGTCGCGCGCGTCAGCCTCGAGGCGCAAAGTCTTTCTCTCCGCGTCGAGTCGTTGAGCACGCGTGTCGACTTCAACGATCGTCGCGTCCGCACCTTCGAGGGCACGCAGGTCCGCGCACCGCGCCCGCAGGACACGGCGGCCGCACCGCAGCCGCAACCCGGCGCCGCCGCGGCTGCGCCACTGGAGCCGACCGCCGCCGCTCAGCCGCCGACCGAGGGCCAGCAGGGACAGCCAGGACAGCCTCAGCCTGGCGACCCGCCTCGCCGCCGGCGTCGCCGCCGCCGTGGCCGCCGTGGCATGGGCGCAGGCACCAGCGTGCCCCCCGAGACCGCGGCCGGAGCACCCTCAACTCCCGGTGTCAGCGACATGGAATCGGAAGGCGAGACAGACGAAGGATTCGACGACGAGCCGGCCGCTGAGGAAGCAATGACGAACAGCGTTGAAACACCTTCCTCGGATGCCGTCTCGCGTGACGATTTACCTCCTCGCATTCCGGAGGAATGACCACTCGGCAAGGTCAGACTCACCAGGAGCGTAGTCGAGGGATGAAGCTTGCCGTCGTGGTGCAGCGGTACGGCGCCAATATCAGCGGCGGCGCCGAGTTGCACGCTAGATACGTCGCCGAGCGCCTTGTACGCCATGCGGACGTACGCGTGCTAACCACGTGCGCGCGCGACTACGTGACATGGCGTAACGAACTTCCGGCCGGCGCAGATACGGTCAACGGTGTTGCCGTCGAGCGCTTTCCAGTTACGCAAGAGCGCGACGACGCGGATTTCGGCAAGCGTTCGACGCAGGTCTTCACACGGCACCATTCGTTGCACGATGAGTTGGAATGGCTGGAGAGTGAGGGTCCTGTCAGCCCTGCACTGATCGAACGTGTCACCGCAAATCCGGATGAGTTCGACTTCGTCGTCGTGTTCAGCGCGCGCTATTACCACGCCTATCACACCGCGCGGGGCGTGCCCTTGCGCACCGTGCTCGTTCCGACGGCAGAACGCGATCCGGCCCTTGGACTCGGCCTCTTCGGACCTGTGTTTCGCGGCGTGCGCGCGATCATGTACAACTCGTACGAGGAACGGGCGTTGATTCAAGCCGTCTCGTCCAACGAGCAGGTCCCGGGCGTGATTGTGGGTGTCGGGTCCGAGATTCCTCAGGTCGTCGAACCGGCGCGCGTACGGAAGAAGTTTGGTCTCGATGGACCCTACGTGATCTACGTCGGTCGCATCGACGTCAACAAAGGCTGCATGGAGTTGTTCGACTTCTTCATTCGGTACGTCGACGGACACCCGCACCCGCCGTCACTGATGCTGATCGGGACACCGGTGCTCGACATTCCCTCTCATCCGCGCATCAGGCACCTCGGCTTCGTGGATGACCAGGACAAGTTCGACGCGATCGCGGGGGCGGCGGCGCTCATCATGCCGTCGTACTATGAAAGTCTTTCGATGGTGGCGCTCGAGGCCTGGGCGCTCGGGACGCCGGTCATCGCCAACGCGCGATGCGACGTACTGCTCGGGCAGTGCCTCCGGAGCAACAGCGGCCTCTATTACACGAACGACTCGGAGTTTGCCGGCGTGCTCGATCGGCTCCTGGAGGACCCAAACCTTGCCGAAACGCTTGGGCGAAACGGCCGCGAATTTTTCGAGCGAAATTACAGCTGGCCTGTCATCGAACGGAAGTATCTCGACATGTTTGCGGAACTGTCGTCCAATCCGCCTACGCATCGCATGGAGGGCCTTCCGGGATGGCTGTCCCGGCGGCAGCGTACGATGCGTCCGGCGGCCGAGGTCGTGGATCGGCTGCCGTCCGGCCCGGTGATCGACACACCGGCATCGCGCGGAGCTATCGCATGAAGCTCGCTTTCATCACACCGCGTTACGGAGGCGAAATCACGACCGGCGCCGAGCACGCATGCCGTCTGCTCGCGGAACAGCTCAAAGAACGGCACGACGTGGAAGTCGTGACGACGGCAGCGCGCGACCCCCGCACTTGGAAGAACGAGTACGGCGAGGGCACCGATCGCGTGCGCGGCGTCCTGGTCCGGCGCTTTTCCGTCAACCAACTCCACGACCCGCACACGTTCAAGGAGTTCACTGACAGGATCCTCGGTGCACCGCGATCGCGCGATGAGGAGATGGACTGGGTACGGCGGCTCGGCCCGTCAGCGCCGGGGTTGATTGAACACCTGAAGCGGCAGCACCGCTCGTACGACGCGCTGGTCTTCTTCTCGCTGTTCCACGCGACCACCGTCCAGGGCCTCGCGGTCGCCCCCGAGCGAAGCATCCTGTTTCCGTGCCTGCGCCTCAGCCCCATTCTCCGATTCGGCCTGTGGCCTGATGTCGTGTCCTCGGCGCGGACGATTGGCTTGTTGTCCGGTTCCGAACGCCGTCTGCTCCGATCGTTTCTTCGGGTCGGCACCGGGCAGGAGGAACTGGTGGGAATCGGCGTTGAGCCGGCTCAACGCCAGGTGTATCCACGACACCAGCAGGATCCGGCCGACGATGCGGTCGATGACGATAGGGCAACCGACTCGGACGTATCTCCCTCACCTGAGGACGAGCGTGCGGATCGAGGGGTCCCGTTCCGGCGCCGGCATCGTCTGTATGGGCCGATCGCGCTCTACGGTGGTCGCGTCGAACCGGACAACGGCTGTGAGGAGATGCTCGATTACTTCGACAGCTATGCTGCGGCCGACGGCGACACGTCGCTCGTTCTGATGGGCGTCAAGATGATGCGAGTGCCTGACGAACCGTACCTGCGGCAGGCAGGCGTCCTGCCCGATCGGGACCGGATGGTCGCGTACGAGGCTGCCGACGTCACGCTCGTGCCAGGATTCGACGATCCCCTCGCGCAGTCGGTCCTCGAGAGTTTTGCCGTGGGCACACCCGTGCTGGCGAGTGCGCGCAACGATGCGGCCGTCGAGCACTGCCGGCGCGCGAACGGCGGGCTCTACTATGCCAACCGCGATGAGTTCGTCGAGGGGCTGCGCATCCTCATGACCGGGTCAAAGCTGCGCGAGCAGCTCGGCGAGAGCGGGCGTCAGTATGTGCGGCAGCACTATCGGTGGGATGCGGTCCTCGGCCGCTTCGAGCGGCTCGTCATGGCCGTCAGAAACCGGGCGTGATTATTCGCGCGTGAACTGAGTCGGCGACGACGTCTGACGCGACTTCGAGGAGCCGCCCTCGTCGGCGTCGTCATTGCCCGCGCCCTTCCTGCCGCGGCGGATCCCGATTTCGTACCGCTTGATCATCTCGTTGAGCGTGGTGGGCTTGATGCCAAGCAGCTCGGCAGCCCGCTTCTGCACGCCACCCGCCGCCTCTAACGTCGATTCGATCAGCCGCTTCTCGACGTTCGTGATGACGTCCTTGAACGAGATGCCTTCCGGCGGCACGACGAATTTCGGGATTTGAAACGCGGGCGCCGTGCGGACATGTTCCGGGATCAGCTCGGTTCCGATGCGCGGCCCGGTCGCGAGCACCACCGCGCGCTCCATGACGTTCTCGAGCTCGCGCACGTTCCCGGGCCAGTGGTATTCCATCATCAAATCGAGCGCGTCTGCGGTGAGCTCGAGGTCCGTCTTGTTGTTGTCTTTGCCGTACTTGACGAGGAAGTGCTGCGCGAGAACGGGGATGTCGTCCTTCCGCTGCCGCAGGGGCGGAAGATAGATGTTGATGACGTGCAGCCGGTAGTAGAGGTCCTCCCTGAACCGGTCCGCATCCATCATCTGCTTCAGGTCGCAGTTGGTGGCAGCGATGATCCGCACGTCCACCTTGATCGTCTCCATCCCCCCCAGGCGCATGAACTCACGTTCCTGGATCACGCGCAGCAGCTTGGCCTGGGTCTCGAGCGGGATGTTACCGATCTCGTCGAAGAAGATCGTTCCCTTGTCCGCCATGTCGCAGAGACCCTTCTTCGGGTATACCGCGCCGGTGAACGCGCCCTTGACATGGCCGAACAGCGTGGACTCGAGCAGCTCCGGCGGCAGGTTGCCGGAGTTCACCGTGACGAACGCGCGATCCGGCCGCGATGAGTGCGTGTGGATCGCGCGCGCGACCAACTCCTTGCCGGTCCCGCTTTCGCCGGTGATCAGGATGGTGGATCGACTCGGCGCCGCCTGGATGATCAGGTCGAACACCTGCTTCATCTTCGGGCTGCGCCCGATAATGCCCGCGAAATTGTGCGCCTGGGCCTGGAGGTTCTGCCGCAGCGCGGTGTTCTCCGCTATCAGCTGCCGTCGCTCCATCGCATTGCGGACAACGACGAGGACCTCGTCGTTCTTGAACGGCTTGGTGATGTAGTCGAATGCGCCGCGCTTCATCGCCGCGATCGCGTTCTCGACCGAGGCGAACGCCGTGATCATCAGCACCGGCAAATCGTCGTCAATCTTCTTCAGCTCGTCGAGGACGGCCATGCCGTCCATGCCAGGCATCATCACGTCGACGATCACGGCGTCGAACGGGAGCGATTTCGCCAGCTCGAGGCCTTCGGCGCCGCTCGACGCCAGGCGGACGGTGTATCCCTCGCGCGACAACAGTGTTTCGAGGATCTCCCGCATGATGTCTTCGTCGTCGATGACGAGGATGGATCCGTGGCGGGGCATTCGGTGATGTCCGGATGTCACTGAGCGGCGCGCGCCAGCTGTTCGGCCTCCGCGGGCGGAAACCGCAGCGTGAACCGCGTGCCCTGCCCGATGCTGCTCTCGCAGTCGATCGAGCCTTCGTGCTCGCGGACGATGCCGTACGTGATCGAGAGGCCGAGCCCGGTGCCGTGCCCGATGGCCTTCGTGGTGAAGAAGGGATCGTAGATCCGCGCGAGGTGCTCGCTGGGAATGCCCGAGCCCGTGTCGGAGATCTCGACGACCGCCTGCCCAGTCTCCAGCCGCGACGCGATCGACAACCAGCCGCCCTTGGGCATCGCGTCCTTCGCATTGAGAAACAGGTTGAGAAACACCTGTTGAAGCTTCTGCTCGACGCCGAGCACGTTAATCGGTTGTTCGCTCAACTCGCGCCGAACCGTGACGTGGTGCAGATGGAACTGGTGCTCGAGCAGAGACAGCACGTCCGAAATAACGGTGTTGACGTCGACTGCGGCCAGGTCGTTGCTCATTGCGGCGCCGGGCCGCGAGAGATTCAGGAGACCATTGACGATCTTGGCCGCTCGAAACGTCTGTCGCTCGATCTTCTCGAGCACGCGGGTCCGTGGATCCTGTGGGTCGGCGCCGTCGAGCAGCATTTGCGTGAAGCTGGAGATCCCGGTGAGCGGCGTGTTCACCTCGTGCGCCACTCCGGCAGCCAGCAACCCAATCGACGCCATCTTTTCCGAAATCTGGAGCTGCTCTTCGAGCTGCACGCGGCGCGTGACGTCTTCAATGATCACAATCGTGCCGACTGTGGTGATGCCGCTTTCATCCGCCGCCCGCAGGGGCACGACGGCCGCATTCACCGTCAGCGGCTCGTCGCCGCCGCCGCGGCGTTCGAACTGGAGCCGCGAGAGGGTCGCTCCCGCCGGCGTGTCGCGGCGCGCGGCGCGGAGCGCTTCGACGAAATGACCGTCGAACAGATCGTCCAGGCGCCGGCCGGTCGCTTCGCCCTTTGACACGCCATACAACGCTTCGAGCGCCGGGTTCCAGCGCACGATGCGATCGTCGAGATCCAGGACCAGCAGGCCGTCGTCGAGCGACTCGAGAATGTTTTCGTTGAAGGCGCGCACGCGATCCAGCTCCAGCGCCTTCACGTGCAGCTGGCGGTACAGGCGCGCGTTTTCGAGCGCCGTCGCAATCTGTCCGGCGACCGCGCCCAGCAGGCTCATGTCCTCGCTGTTCAGCGGCTCGCCCGTGTCCTTGCGGCCCAGAACGAGCACCGCGATCGCGCCTTCCTTGGCCACGCACGGGACGAAGTAGTAGAGACCCGAATCGCGCCAGAACTCGATCTCCTCCACCGAAAACCGCGTCGCCGCGATGGGGTCGTCGAGCGCCACGGTGTGGCCCGCCTCGAGACGCCTCCCTATGCCCGAATGTTTCGGCAGCGCCGGCGGATGACTGTCGCCGAATCCCGACGCGCGAACGGACCCGTAATATGGCGCTGCCTCATCCGCGAGCATCAGGGCCATCCGTTCGACGAGCAGCGTTTCGACGACGCGCGACACGAGTCGCTCGGACAACCTGTGGAGATCGAGATCGCTGTTGAGGTCGCGCGCGAAGCCCACGAGCGCGCGCCGGTAGTCGTACCGATCGCGGTAGAACGCGCGATCGAGCGCATTCTGCACGGCGTTCTTCACAGGCGGCGCCAGCAGCAGCGCTACCAGCGTTGCCAGAAATGCGATGATCCAGTTGTGTTCGTTGTCGTCGTTCAACCAGACGCGCTGGACCCCCTGCAGCATCGCCGCGTAGATCGCGACGATGGCGCCGAGCGCCGCGGCATAGACCAGCGCGCGCTTCACGATCACTTCGATGTCCATCAGCCGGTACCGCACGATGGCCGAGGCATACGCGAGCGGAATCAGACCAAGTGGGATGGCTGAAAGCTGCATCGGCAGCGATCCGTCCACGCCAACCGCAAAGGGAAGCGCGTAACCGAGCGCGAAGGGTCCGGCCCCGAGCGCCGTACCCCATGCGATCCAGCGAAGCTGCCGGCGGCCCGTAATCGATCGCACCTCGTGCAGTGCGCGCGTGAGCGCCGACAGGCCTGCGATTAAGCACCCCGCAAGATAGAGGAACTCGAGCCGGTCGAGCGTTTCGAGCACGCGCATGAAGCGCGCGGGATCGGCGGAAAGACGCGTGAGGGCCATGACGTGGGCGATGCCCAGTACGACCGCCGGAACGTAGGCGAGCGGGACGACGGCGCGGCCAATCGGGCCTGCCGTCCACCGTCGCGCCCGCTCGGGAAAGACCAGCGTGAAGTGCAGAAAGAGTGGCGGCAACACGAGCATCGACACCGCATCGGCCCAGTAGAACACCCAATCGAGTCGATCGAGCCGGCCGCTGAACGAGAAGGTGAAGACGCCGAAGAAGGCCACCGACAGCCAGAAGAAATGCAGTGTCGCGGGATCGCGTGGCCGGCGCAACCGGACGGCGCCGCCGACCAACAGCGTAAAGATGCCGACGGCGGCAAGCAGGAAGTAAAGCGCGCGGGGGCCGCTCGGGATGGGGGCGATTCGTAGATCCACGACCTCGCGCGTACCGAGCCTGAGGATCGTGTAGCGAACAGTCTGGCCGGCATCCGCCGTCTGAAGCATCCGCACCACGTCGGACATCTGCTGGACTGGACGGTCGTCAATGGCCAGGAGCAGGTCGCCGCGCTTGATACCAACCGAGGCAGCCGCCGTCCCGGCGCCGATGTCGGCCGCCACGACTCCGTCGGGCTGCGTCGTCCAAAGCACGCCGTCTTCAACGGCATGCCACGTCGCGCGAGCTGAGATGTTCGCGATCCCGAGGCAGAGCAATCCGGAGACGACGAGAAGCGGAAGGACGGGTCCTCCCCAATGCGCCCACGCACGTGTCGCGTCCGAGCCTCGTTTACCGTCTCTCATCTTTGTCAATGCCCGCCCGGAGACACGCCGGGCGGTGCGTCTCTGGCGAGCAAACGATATACCACGAGCGGTGGGGTGGCCCTGGTCGTAACTCACTGAAAATCAGTCGTTTAACGAAGTTCAAGAATATCAGAACCCGTGTCGATCCAATGCGCGGGAGCCATCATCCAATCGGATGGACCTCAAAACCGCTCAAAAATACGCGTTAGAAGCGAACGGTGACGCCGCCGACGATGTGTTTGGGAGGCCTGGCGACCTGAAGTTCGTCGTACACGGAGGTGTCGAGGAGGTCTTCGTGGAAGAGATTCCGTACCGCCACAATCATCTCCCACTGGCCGCTGGTGAAGTTGAGGAAGGGCAGCGCCTGACTGACCTGAACGTCGAAACGGGCGCCCAGTTTCGGCCGCAACGTGGTTGCGTCGGATCCCGCGAACCCCGAGTTGATCTTGTAGATAACGAAGACCCGCGTGTCCACGCGAGGCAACTCGCTCTCGACGGACGTTGTGAGATCGCGCAGTTGTTCGAACTGCCGGCGCATCACCGAGGGCATCACGAGGGCGACACGGGCCGAGCCTCCCGACGACCGGAGCCAGTCTGCATCAGCCTGCGTGTAATCGACCGATGCTCGCATCCCGTCCGAAACGATGCGACTCAGACTCACGCCCCATCCGCGCACGTCCACGTCGCCGGTATGGCCAACGTAATAGTGCCCGACGCTCGAGCCGGTGGTGTTGGGCAACGATACGCCGAAGAGCGTCGCGATCTGATCGCCGATCTGTTGACGGAACGCGCGAATCCCGACGATCACGTCGTTGGCCAGGGGTTGCTCGGCAGCGACCTCCAGGTGATCGATTCGTTCCGGCTTGAATCCGAATCGTCGCGATGCCGGCGAGAACGTGCGTCCTGGTGGCAGCCATATGCCGGTTGAGGGCGGAAGGAATTCTTCCGCGCCCGGTGCGAGCTCGCGATGCGAAACGGCGCCGCGCACGCGGAACGACGCGTCGGGAAGGGGTGTCACCGTGACGCTCGCCTTTGGACTTAGAAGGTTTTCATTCGCAAGGTAGTCATAACGGGCGTAGCGCGCACCGTAGGTCACGTTGAGACGGTCAGCAATCGTCCAGTCATCAAACGCGTAGATCTCACCGGCATTGCGGTGTCCGTCGGCCATTGCAGCGAGCGCGTCGGCGTTTCCGCCCAGGTAGCGCTGCATCGCATACGACATCCCGGCACGGTACTTGTGCGAAGACCCTGCCGATCGCCGCGCGTACGAACCAGCGAGGATCCAGGAGGACAAATCCCCCTGCGTGGTGCCGCCGCGCACATTCCACTGACCCGTCGTGGTCGGCGCGGTGAGCGAGACAAAGGCCACGCTCCCCGCCATTCCGCCCTGCGTCGAGAAGAGCTGCTGCGGCCGATCGAACGACGTTCTCGTGAACAGGTTGATCTGCCCATCGAGCGGCAGTTCCGCGATAAAGGAGGCAAATCGCACAGGTCCGCCGACCGCCCGCGCGAGCGCAGCCAGCGAATCGTCCATGAAGGACCCGTCACTGCCGGGGCTGGCGATGGCGCCGTCCACGTCCTTCAGGACGCTCCGCTTCAGATGTCGAAGGCGCCACGCGATTTCTCCGTGATCCTCGCTGTCGGCGTCCGCGGATGACGGCTCCTGGCCGCCCACGCCGCCGAGGCCCGCCTGAAGGATCTGCGGCTGGTCGGATGGACCTTGAACGCGCGTCAGAGCGATCGAAATGTCGCGGGCCGCCGTCGTGACCTGAATGATCTTCGCCCGCGCCGGCACGTAGCCCTGAAGGTGCGCGCGAACAAGGTAGGGACCTGCCGGCAGATCGCGCAGTGTGAAGCGTCCGTCTCGGTCGGACACGGCAAAGGCGGTGCTGCCGCCCAGCGCAGACACCACGACACCCCCGAGCGGCTGGCCTTGCTCGTCGACCACGGTTCCGCGCAGCTCCGCCTGTGAAATCGAGGCGATCTGGATTGTCTGGGACTTGGGAGTGAACGCCGGCGCGAACTGCGCGAAAACGACCGCGGGACACACGATGCCCGCCATGAACACCATCACCACCGCCGGGCGTCTGGCGAAAAGGCGGGTCATCGGGGGTCCCCACATCTTACGCCTTACGACGCCGCAACGGAGAAATTGACGTTCTGCGTTACGGTCTTACCCGACGGCTTGTCGGTGATCTTGATCTCCAGCCGGTAGTCTCCCGGCGGAAAGCTGAGAAGAGGCACCTGCAGCGTGCCCGGAATCGGACCACTGTTAGCCGTAAAGTCCGCCGGCAGCGACTGTGCGTTCAATGCCTGCGGCTGCGTCTTGTTGAAGAACTTCTCTCCATCCGCAGTCTTCTGATTGAAGCTGTTTTCGATCTGCACGTCCGGCTTGCCGGCCGAATCACCGGTAATCCCGTAAATCCAGTAGATCACCTCGAGAGTATCGGCCTTCTTGTACTTTCCATCGCGGGACAGCACGATCTGCATGGGACCGAACACGTACGGATCTTCCTGCGCCGAGGCGCCCGCCGGCAGCGGCTGAATTGCCGTCGCCAGGATGACGCTGCTGGTTGTCAGTTCCGGCTTGTTGTAGTCGGGGATGCTCAGTTCCTTCTTCGCGACCGCGACCGTGGGGTTGAAGTTCTTATCGGCTTTTTCAACCGTGCCCTTGTCCTTCACCGCCACATACACGTCGTAGTCGGTGCCACCCTTCACCTGGAAAGCGCGCGAGACTTTCCCCTCAGGACTGACCGTCGCGAAATAGACGTTTTCCCAGGGGTGGATGGCGCCAGCCTTGTCCTTGTTGTCCTTGTTGTCCTTGCTCGGCGGTGCGGGTGCGGCGCCCTTGGTGTCGACGCGGACGTACAGCGCGACGGTCGGCGACATCAATTTCGAGCGATCCAGTTGCACGGTGAAGGGAACGTAGGTCGTGCCGTCCTGCGAGCGGATGAAATGGTTCGATTCCCACGTCACCATCGTGGTCGGAGCGGCCTGACCCGCTGAGACCGTGTCGACCGCCTTGAGCAGGACCTCGATGTCGAGCTGTTCAGCCTTACTGCGCTTTACTTCCTGCTTGTTGTCGGCCTTCTGCGCGAGCAGCGCCGACGAACCAGCAGTCACGCTCAGCGCGACGCAGAGAGCAACCATCCCTCTCATCTTCTTCATGCCTCTCTCTCCCGAAAGTGACGGAGACAATACAACAGCCGTGACGCTCAGAGTCGGGCTGCGGTGGCCGTTTCGATAGCGTGTTTCGAGGCCCTGTCAGGGATGAGAGGAGCCCTCGAATCCGTTGATCATAGGCGTCGTCCCCAGGCAAGTCAAACCTCTGAACAGCCGCGCGGCACGCCACTTTTTGACGGAAACTCGAGCGCCGCGCGACCTCTGCAGCGCGATTCACCGTGCTATCATCGCTGCCCCTCAGGGGATCCGCGGGGCGCCTGGGCGCGCTGCCGGCCTGGGGCCATACCCATGGAACTGGACGATATCCTGGTCATCCTGCTCGCCGGTGGAGTCGGTGAGCGCCTGTATCCGCTGACCAAAGATCGCGCGAAACCGGCCGTCTACTTCGGGGGTCCGTACCGGATCATCGACTTCACGCTTAGCAACTGCATCAACTCGGGGTTCCGGCACATCTACATCGCGACGCAGTACAAATCACTGTCGCTCAACCGGCACATCCGGACGGGATGGAGCGTCGTGTCGGAGGAACTCGGCGAGTTCATCGAGATCCTTCCGCCGCAGAAACGCGTTGGCGAGCATTGGTATCTCGGCACGGCGGACGCGGTCTACCAGAACCTGTATTCGATTGCCCGCGAGTCGGCGAGCCACATCGTCGTCTTGTCCGGCGATCACGTGTACAAGATGGACTACGCGAAGATGCTGCGATTCCATCAGGAGAAGAACGCGGACGCCACCCTCGCCTCGATCGAGGTGCCGGTGGCCGACGCCCAGCGCTACGGAATAGTCAGCATCGACGAATCCGATCGTGTGACCGGCTTCCAGGAGAAGCCGCAAGAGCCCACGCCGGTGCCCGGATCGCCCGACACAGCCCTGGCGTCGATGGGAATCTACATCTTCCGGGCCGAGGTGCTCGAACGGGCGCTCGAGGAAGATGCGGCACGCCCCGACAGTCAGCACGACTTCGGCAGGAACATCATCCCGTCGTTAATCCATTCGGCGCCTGTGTACTCGTATCGCTTCTACGACGAGAACAAGAAGGCAGCCAAGTACTGGCGCGACATCGGGACTCTGGACGCCTATTTCGAGGCGAGCATGGATCTGTGCCATGTCAATCCGGAGTTCAACCTCTACGACCCGGAGTGGCCGCTACGCACGTACCAGCCACAGGCACCGCCGGCCAAGTTCGTGTTCGCGGAAGAGGGGCGCCGCTGCGGCCAGGCGCTCGACTCGATTATTTCGGGGGGCTGCATCATCTCCGGCAGCCGGGTGATCGGCAGCATCCTCTGCCCCAACGTTCGCGTCCATAGCTTCTGCGAGATCGAACAGACGATTCTGATGCCCGGCGTGCGCGTGGGCCGGCATGCGCGCGTACGGCGCGCGATCATCGACCGCGACGTACTCATTCCGCGCGGCGCGCTCATCGGATATAACGTCGAGGAGGATCGCCGGCGCCACTCGATCACCGACAGTGGCGTTGTCATTGTCACGGCCGATGACGAGCCGCTGATCGGCCCGATCAGCGAGGAGGCGTTGCGCGCGGAAGCGGAAGCTGATCGCGGCGGTGCCGCGCAAGCGTAGGGGTTAGGGGGAAGGGGTTAGGATGCAGATTACGCGCGTCCACGGACGCGAGATTCTCGATTCACGAGGCAACCCCACGGTTGAAGTCGATGTATCGGCGGGTACTGCCTTCGGCCGCGCGGGCGTTCCATCGGGCGCTTCGACCGGCGAGCGCGAAGCGCTGGAGCTGCGCGACGGCGACAAGAGCCGCTACCTGGGGAAGGGCGTCCGGAAGGCGATCGCGCACGTCAACGGGGAAATCGCGGATGCGCTCACCGGCACCGAGCTCGATCAGCGCGCGATCGATCAGAAGATGATTGCCCTCGACGGCACGCCCTCGAAAAGCCGCCTCGGGGCCAACGCGTTACTGGGCGTGTCGATGGCGGCGGCAAAAGCGGCAGCCGTGGCGGAAGGCCGTCCCTTATACGAGCACCTCGCGCGGCTCAGTGGACGGCCTGCCGGCGGAACGTACGTCCTGCCCGTGCCGATGATGAACATCCTGAACGGCGGCGCGCATGCGGACAGCAGCGTCGATCTCCAGGAGTTCATGGTCATGCCGGTGGGCGCGCCGACGTTCGCCGAGGCGCTGCGTGCCGGCGCGGAAATCTTTCACGCGCTACGCGCGATTCTGAAGAAAGCGGGCCATTCGACCGGCGTCGGTGACGAAGGGGGCTTCGCGCCGAACCTGCGGTCCAACCGCGAGGCGCTCGACGTGGTGCTCGAGGCGATTGCAAAGGCAGGCTACTCCGCAGGCGAAAACATCTTCATCGCGCTCGATGTCGCGTCGAGCGAACTATGGGACAACGGCAAGTACGTGTTCAAGAAATCGGGAGAGCCAACCCGTACGTCCGCACAGATGGTCGAGCTCTGGACCGACTGGGTGCGGCAGTATCCAATCGTCTCAATCGAGGACGGCCTGGCCGAAGGCGACTGGGAGGGATGGAAGGCGCTCACGCACGAGCTCGGCGAACGGGTGCAGCTCGTTGGCGATGACGTGTTCGTGACCAACCCGGAGATTCTGAAACAGGGAATCGCGGACGGCGTGGCAAACGCACTCCTCGTGAAGCTGAATCAGATCGGTACCGTGTCGGAGACGCTCGATGCGATCGCCATGGCGCGCAACGCCGGATACGGAACGATCATTTCGCATCGTTCGGGCGAGACCGAAGACAGCATGATCGCGGACCTGGCGGTCGGCACGTCCGCGGGGCAGATCAAGACCGGGTCCGCGAGCCGCAGCGATCGCGTCGCGAAGTACAACCAGTTGCTGCGCATCGAGGAAGAGCTCGGATCCGCGGCGACATACGCCGGACGATCTGCGATCCGGCAGCTGGCACTAAGGTCCGCCTAGAGGAAAGGTCCATGTATCGACTCGTGCTGTTGCGTCACGGCGAAAGCCTCTGGAACAAGGAGAACCGGTTCACCGGGTGGACCGACGTCGACCTCACCGACAAGGGACGTGAAGAGGCACGCGAGGCGGGACGGCTGATGGCTGCCGAGAAGTTCGAGTTCGATGTCGCGCACACCTCGGTGCTCAAACGCGCGATCCGCACTCTTTGGATCGCCCGCGACGAGATGGACCTGCTCTGGATCCCGGTCTATCGCTCGTGGAGACTGAACGAGCGCCATTACGGCGCGCTGCAGGGGTTGAACAAGTCCGAAACCGCGGAGAAGTATGGCGAGGCGCAGGTGAAGATCTGGCGCCGCAGCTACGACATCCCACCACCTCCGCTGACGCCAGACGATCCGCGGCACCCCTCCCGCGATCGCCGCTACACGTCGCTCTCGCTGCGGGAGCTGCCGCTGACCGAATCGCTCAAGGACACCGTCGCGCGCTTCCTGCCGTACTGGCACCAGGCGATTGCGCCCGACATCATTGCCGGCCGGAAGGTGCTCATCGCGGCGCACGGGAACAGCCTGCGCGCGCTGGTGAAGTATCTCGACAATCTGTCGGAAGAAGAGATCGTGGAGCTGAACATCCCGACCGGCATTCCTCTCGTATACCTGCTCAACGATGACCTGAAACCGCTCCAGAAGTTCTACCTGGGCGATCAGGAGGCGGTGCAGCAGGCGATGTCGGCCGTCGCGAACCAGGGTAAAGCCCGTACGTAGAAACTCCCAAGCCCCAACGACCAGCTCCCGAGGTGCTTGGGAATTGGAAGTTGGGAGTTGGGAGTGGGTTTCTCTTCTCTAAACCTCTAGCCTTCTACGGTCGGCTCCTTCGCCTCGTCAGCTCCGATGCGGAGCGAGCGCAGGAATCGCTTGTCGTTCGCAGTCAGTTCGAAAGCCCGGCGCGCCGGCAGCAGGCGGGCGGGAGTGGTGATTTTCGTTACCGCCGCTCCATTGTTGCGGTTCACAAAACCAACGACCGCTTCGAGCGTCACTCGCATATCGAAGCCGGCTTCGCGCGCCTTCGCGCGACACGCTTCCACTTGCTGGTTTTCGGCTACGGCAGCGGCGATCGCGTCGGCCAGCTCTTTTGCGAACCGGTTTACGACGTCATCCATACCTGCTTCCTCCTCACACCGCCGCCGGGCCGGGATCCGGGGCGTCTCCCGATCCGAACCTGCACATACCGGGGAGGTCTGGCAGGGATCGAGCGCCAAAGATGTTCATCTGTATGGGGTTAGCCTTCGTGAAGACTACGTTTCATTGTAGAGACAGTGCTGATGAGTGTCAACGAACTGGCAGTTTTCGGCCTGTTTTCGCGTAGCTGAACAGATGACCCGCCTGCTCCAGCCACATTGCGGCCGTTAACCGCTGGTACACAAGGGGTTGGAGTAGAATCGCGTGGCACCCCCATGACGAGCGGTCCGACGAGCCGTTTCTACCGCACCCCCGACGATCTGTCAGATATCGACCCCGAAACGGATATCGGCTATCCGGGCGTCTTTCCCTACACCCGGGGTATTCAGCCGTCCATGTACCGGGGCCGTCCCTGGACGATGAGGCAGTACGCGGGGTTTGCCGATGCCGCGGAATCGAACCGCCGCTATCGGTATTTGCTGTCGCAGGGCGTCAGCGGGCTGAGCGTTGCGTTCGATCTACCGACACAGATCGGCTACGACTCGGACCATCCGCTGGCCGCAGGTGAGGTCGGACGCGTCGGCGTCGCGATTGACTCGATCGAAGACATGTCGGCGCTCTTCGACGGCATTCCGCTCGATCGCGTGTCAACGTCGATGACGATCAACGCGACGGCCATTATCCTGCTCGCTTTGTACGTTGCCGTCGCAAAGCGGCAGGGGGTCGCGCCCGCCGCGCTCTCGGGGACCGTGCAGAACGACATCCTGAAGGAGTATGTCGCGCGCGGCACCTACATCTACCCTCCCCGCCCGTCGCTTCGCATCGTGACCGACATCCTGGCATTCTGCGAGCGCAACATGCCGCAGTGGAACACGATCTCGATCAGCGGGTATCACATCCGCGAAGCAGGCTCCACGGCCGTTCAGGAAGTCGCGTTCACGCTCGCACACGCGAGCGCGTACGTCCAGGCCGCGATCGATGCCGGCCTCGACGTCAACAACTTTGGTCAGCGGCTGTCCTTCTTCTTCAACGCTCACAACGATTTCATCGAGGAGGTTGCCAAGTTCCGCGCCGCTCGTCGTCTGTGGGCGCGCCGCATGGCGCAGCGGTTCGGTGCCACTCATCCGCGCGCGCAGCAACTGCGCTTCCACACCCAGACGGCGGGAAGCACGCTGACCGCGCAGCAGCCGGATAACAACATCGTCCGCGTCGCGCTGCAGGCGCTGGCGGCGGTGCTCGGGGGAACGCAGTCGCTTCATTGCAACGGCAAGGACGAGGCGCTCGCGCTACCAACCGAAGAGAGCGCGACGATTGCCCTGCGAACGCAGCAGATCATCCTGCATGAGAGCGGTGTCGCGAACACGGTCGACCCGGTGGCCGGCTCCTATGCGATCGAGGAGATGACGACGCGGATCGAACGCGCGGCCTCGGAACTCCTTGACCGGATCGATCAGATCGGCGGAACACTCGCGGCGATCGAATCTGGCTATATCCAGCAACAGATCCAGGATGCAGCCTATCGCGCACAACAGGCGGTCGACGCGGGTGATGCCGTCGTCGTCGGAGTGAACAGGTTTACGAGTGGCGAGGCTTCGGGCGGGCAGGTGCGGCCGAACGCCGACCTCTTCCACATAGACCCGGAAGTCGAACGCCGCCAGGTCGAACGCGTGCGGGCGATGCGCGCTGGACGCAGCGAGCGCGAATGGCGCTCAGCGTTGGACGCGGTCGAATCGGCGGCGCGCGGGACGGCGAACCTCGTGCAGCCAATCATCGACGCCGTCGAGAAACGCGCGACCCTCGGCGAGATCGCTGACGCCATGCGCCGGGTGTTCGGCGAGCACCAGGACGTCCCGCCGTGAGCGCACGCAACCCGTTGCTTGACGTTCAGCACCTGACGGTGACCTTTGGCGGCTCATCCGCGACACCCGCGGTCGACGATGTGAGTTTCCAGATCATGCCGGGTGAAACACTCGGACTCGTCGGCGAATCGGGCAGCGGAAAGTCGGTCACGGCATTTTCCATCCTGCGCCTCCTTCAGCCCCCTGGCCGAATCACAAGCGGCAGCGTGATGT
>Ga0208185_1000065_pt1 | contig 64925 bp, 76 predicted proteins | sample EasRivMeERMLT700_FD_187532 | JGI IMG/M metagenome (GOLD analysis project Ga0208185, IMG submission 187532) | Soil microbial communities from meander-bound floodplain in the East River, Colorado, USA - East River MetaG ERMLT700 (SPAdes) (version 2) | ecosystem: Environmental > Terrestrial > Soil... | reverse complement strand
CAGGCTGCACCGGGTACTCTGTGCCTTGTGCTGCCACCCTACCTTCACTGACCAGTGGGGTGGGCAGGAGTGTGGTTGTGGCAAGATCAGCCACGACTAGGCAATAGGCTAACCAACAAAGGAGAACACAACATGGGATCGTGGAAAGTTGAAGTCATCTCTGACAACAGCGGCAAGTGGGCAGGCAATGGGATGCGGTACAGCACTGAGGATGCCGCACGTGAAGCAGGCCAATCACTGGCATCGCGATGGACACTGGTGCAACAGTGGCGGGTGGTGCCAAGTGATGACGCGCCGAACGACTAGTAGACAGTAGCAAGGTAGACAAAGGAGAACCAATCACATGACAAAACAGAGAACCAATCAACGCGCCTGTCGCATATGTCGCAGGGGCAAGGCATTGCAGGGCGTGAGATGCAACGCCTGTCAACAACGTCTCAATGATGCCATCACCAAGGCACTGGAGGTACGTCGCAATGGCTAGCCAGTACAGTGCGGAAGAGACGATCATCAACATGCTGCCCCGCTTGACCAGCCCCGCCCAGTTTGCGGCAATCATCCAGGCGGCATGGCCCAAGCCGTACTTTGGTGCCATCCCCTACATCCAGGCCATGGCCTACCTCGATACCATCGCCAGTTACTATGGCCTGGATGATGGGCGCGACATCGTCAACCGCTTCCTGGCCAATGCCCAGACATGGCGTGGACCACTGGCCAAGGCAGTGAAGGCACGGCTCAACCAGTTACTACGCCACCCAGTATCGAGCATGGACTAGATCATGGCATCGCATCTCTACTGGGTAACGGTCGAGGGTATGGGCATGGTGCATCGTGGACGGGATGAGGCCAGGGCCAAGAAGATATTCAACGAGTACCGCACCTACTCAAGACAAGAGTCTAGCTCACTCGCTGGGCTGGATGTGACATTGGTGAAGGATGGCGTGGAGGTGGAGACCCACTTCGCCCCCCGTCCATACCCCAAGGGGAGTGCAGGGGACGACAGCATACAGTAACATGGGCTGAGCACCGACCACGTGGATAGTGGATAGTTAGTAACCAACTACTGTCACCTATCCACACTGGTGGAGGTTCGACTATGGCTAGACTAACGCAAGCAGACTTACTGCACCAGTGGTGTAACCGGGGGGTAACTGAGCATCAACACTCGGGTAACCTTGCCATCACCACCAACGGCAGGGTAATGACCTACGATGGCACAGTGGTAGGCGTGCATCTCAACATAGGCGGGGTACTAATCACACTCTATGCCGACTATGTGGACACCCCATCCCGCTCCCGTGTCTCACCCCACTGGATACCAGGGGAGATACGGCGCGGCATGCCCACTGACCAGCATCATGCGGTGCGGGTATCCAAGCATGTCCTGGGGTACCAGTTGTACTGGCTCAATGGACGGGATGACCATGCATTACTACGCCACCTGGGGTATCGCATGGTGTCGCAATGGGGTGGGCTGGAGCGGGATGATGCCAAGCTGGCACGCATGAAGGGCAGGCGGTACGGCGCAATGGTTGCCCACCAGGGGGAATGCGAGGAACGGGCTGAGACGCTGGCCCGGCTGGACACTCTAACTAATGGCACGGTGGGTGAGTTGGCCACCTATCGCAAGGCCCTGCTCGATTCACGATGGACAGACAGTGAGATGGAGGTGGCCAAGGTCTACAGCGACAAGTGGCAGGAGGTGGACAGTGACCGGGTCCACAGGCATGGGGCATTTGGCCGTGTCTCCTGGGAGGAACAGCAGCGGCGGCGTCGGCAACGTGACATAGAGAGGCAGGCCAAGGAGGAGAAGGACAGTGAGTACTGGACAGCGGATCGCATTGCTGAACTCATCCAGCAGTGGAAGGCCGGGTCCAACAGTGGCCTGTCATACAGCAGTACTGTCCCCCAGTGGGTACTCACCAGTGTCGGTGTGACTACCTATCTACGCATCGTAGGCAACGAGGTCGAGACATCACGTGGCGCACGCATAGGTATACGGGCGGCGGCACGGCTGTTGCAACTGTGTGATGCCACATGGGCAGGCGGGGTGGAGTTGGTCTACGACTATGCCAACCCCGGCCCACAGATTGGACCGTACCAACTGCAATGCATCACCATGGACAAGGTCGTCATAGGATGTCATACTCTGTTACGCACCACCATCAATGAATTTAGACCCGTGTTCATGGAGCACGCGGCCAAGCTACGGCAACGGGATGCGCGGGAAGATGACATCCTCGCCGAGGAACTGCGACCCATACTGGACACAGTGGACGGCGCGGTTAGTCACTAACAACAAAGGAGAACATCACATGGAAAAGACATCACGACGCACCGCCAGTGCCACAATGGCTGACCCCAAGGCCAAGGAGCCGGTGCCCACCGAGGCCAGGGTCATTGCCCCGGATGGCACCATCACTGAGGTGCAACCAGTCAATGGACATGACTTCAAGCTGGAGGAATTGTATACCCATACCCAGTCCACCACCGTCCAGATGATCGACATGCCCGACGGCCGCATCATGTGGATGGATGAGGAAGGGAAGTTGAATGGCAAACCACCAAACCCCACGGCTACTGCACTGGTGGCCAAGTGGCTAATGGCTGGTGATTACATTGCCGGTCATGCCCTGGTGTGTACGAAACGGATGGTGAGATAGGCACCGTCGCACAGCAACCTATTGATTCGCAAGGAGAGATGAACAACATGAAGAACACCGCATCGACATCTAAACTATCCAACTTCCTGGCCGAGCTTAACCTCGTGCTGGCCGGTAGCCACAACCTGCCACTGGACGACGACTGCACTGGTGGCATTGCCATACTGGGCGAGGATGAGAAGTTGGTAGGCACTGTCCCAGAAGGGTTGACACGTGTCCTGTACCTTGTCTCACGGTACTACGATCTCCTCGCCGCCGAACACCACCTCGCCTATCAGTTCACCGCCGATGGCAGCAAAGCGGAGACTGTCGCCCAGTCTATGAGTATCCTGTGTAAGGAACGTGCCGACACCTACCGTGCCATGTTCTGGTGCAGTGTCCACGACACCTACCCCCCAGGTAAGGGATACCAGGGGTTGACACTGAGACAGGGGTGGGCAATCACTGAAACCCCCGAGGAGGATGCGACAACCATTGTGTCCCTACTCAATCTACTCAAGGGTGGAAGGAGGTGATGGGATAGCGGACAACTAGCCAGTCACGAGGTGGTGTACTTGGGTCAACCGCTTGGTACACCACCGCCACCACCAATGATAATGAAACGCAAGGGAGTAAGCATTGTATGGCATTGAAACTAAACAACAAGAGACAACAACAACAACCAATCACCACAGTTAGTAACCAACCACCGGCTGACCGCTCGGCGGAGCTTGAGGGTCGCGACACCAGCAACGACGCCATCTACTGGCAGGCAGAGATGCTCGACAGCTTGACACGGGAGATGCACGCCTCGATCCCCGCCATTACCTCTATCCGCTACGTGGCATTCGGCGCGGATGCACGTGACGAGGAACGTGAGAAGTTGCTCACCCTCATGGACCGGCCGAGGTTACAACTCACAGGCCAACAGCTTGCGGTACTCCGGGAGTTAGTCACTAACCCACGCCACATCATGGTACGTGCACGCGCAGGCACGGGTAAGACTACCATGATCAATGAGTGCATTGCTTGGCTTGTCCTACTGGCACGGGCACGCGGCGCAGTGGCCCCAACGTATAGCGCACTCAGCTATCACCAGCTTGGCATCGAGTTTATGAGAGACAATGGCATCGAGGGGCGTGACATAGGCAGGCTCATCGAACTGGGCAAGAGCAATGCGGGTGGCATCTGGGCAATGCTTGACGCACTGGGTATCAAGGCCAACCCCAACGACGACCAGTTAACCAAGGCACGGGTACGGAAGTTACGTGTCAACCTGCGCCGCCTCCTTGGGTACTGCAAGAACGAGTGGCGCACCCCGACCGACGCCAATGTCAAGGCCCTATGTGACCGCTATGATGTGACACTGGACAACGGCACACTAGACGAGGTGTGTGCTGCACTGCGGGAGTTGCTCGTCATGTCATTGGACCTACGCAAGTGGGGGATCGGCTTTGATGACCAACTCTGGTGGCAAGCGGAGACACGCGCCGAGTTGACCACTGCACCATCACTCGTATTCGTTGATGAGTACCAGGATACCAACCAACCCCAGGCCGAGATGGTGAGGAAGTTAGTACTGGCCGGGGCACGGGTGGTGGTGGTAGGGGACGAGAGACAGGCGATCTTTGGATTCCGCGGAGCCGACACCCGTGCCATGGACAATGGGGAGGTACTGCTACGTGGCACCGATGATAGAGGGTTGACTGTACTGCCACTGACACAGACGAGGCGCTGTTCCGAGATGGTGGTGCGCCTCACCCAGGCGATAGTACCAGACTTCGAATGCCTCCCCGGCACTGCCAAGGGTGGGCTGGGCGTGGTGCAGGACACTGAGCTAATCGCATGGCTGAAACCCGGTGACGTGGTACTCTGCCGCAACAACGCTGACTTGGTTGCACTCGCCTACAGGTTACTGTCTAAGTCAATCCCCTGCATGATCAAGGGGCGGGACATTGGCGATAAGCTATGCGACCTCGTCGATGAGGTCAACGCTGGTGGTGAACTGGGTAGGGTGGAGGAGTTTGGTATATCACTGCGGGATTGGTACATGGCCAAGCGGAAGCCACTGCTCATGGAGGGGGATGATGCCGAGCGACGCCTTGCCACCCTCCAGGACCAGTACGACTGCTTGAACATACTCGCAATGGAAGGCATGGACGCGGGTAAGATCAAGAATACAATACGCTTTGTCTTTGGCGACGGGGCAAGGAATGGGAAGGTAACACTCAGCACTGGCCACAAGTTCAAGGGCTTGGAAGTAGAGACAAGTGATAACAGACTGGTACTGCTACGCCCCGATAGGCTGGGGTTAACTGGCCGTAACCAGGAGGACACCATGCAGGAGAGCAATGTATTGAATGTCATGTTGACACGTGCCAAGGGTGGGCTGTACTTTGTCCCATTCGTTGGCAAGAAGGGCACGATGGTCACCATCCCACGGGTACTGGAGGGCCGGTGGTTGGAACTGATAGCCGAGACAAAGGAGGTGATTGACAATGCCGATTGATTGGAATGAGGACGACTGGCGCAGTGTATGGATGGCGGATGGCTCACACTGGATAGGGTATGCCTATGGTGGGGAGTTTGTCCAGACACGTGATGGACACATCCAGTTGCGCTTCCCCATGTGTGAGGCATGTAACGCACACTGCAAGTCATTGAAAGCAAAGGAGATACTGCATGACATGGGTGGATAGATGGAGGTCCAAGTGGAGGAGGGGGATGTCACTCATCGGTGGTCGCCCAGTCTTTGATGGTGACCTTGTCTACTGGCGGGGTGATCATACATTCCGCCACCGTGGCTGGGTCTATGCCATGCCGGTCCCACCCGGTGACCCCATGTACCGCGCTGGTGTCAATGCCACATTACTATTGCTCCCCACTAGTGGTGACTGTATACTGGTACGGCCATTGGCACTGGATGAGATACACAATGCCGGTGTCGTCTATGGGTTGGTGGTGGAAAGGGAACAACAACAATGACAATCAGCGAGAACTTCGACAGCGAGGAGTTTGCCTGTAGCTGTGGCTGTGGGCAGGGTGCTGGGTGGGCGGACGAGGCGGTGCCCGAGAACCTGTATGACATGGACGACCGCCTCATCGAGGGCCTGCAACTGCTACGTGACAACACGGGGGTGCCGGTAATTATCGTCAGTGGGGCGAGATGTCAAACATCCAACGACGCCATCCCCAATAGTGCGCCGGGATCAAAGCACCTGGAGAATCTGGCGGCGGACATCGCCATGCCGGGGTGGACGATGGCCATGATCTACGACGAGTTGATCAAGATCCCCCAATTCAATCACGGCGGTATTGGCATAGGCCACGGCATCGTACACGTAGACGTTAGTGATGAACGGCGTTGGTCATACGATTGTCACGGCCAACAGTGTGACTTCATCGACCCACGGGGGGAGGACGGCATTGCCAGCACAGCCGACGACCTTGCCTGATGGTTCACCACAATGCGAACACCGGTGGACAATCGACCACCTCAGCGGGGAACGTGAACGTTGTAGTAGTCCCGCCACCCACTACTGCGCGAATTGCGACAAAGCCCTCTGTCTCACCGACGTGCTGGTGTGCGGGGACTTTGGTTTCAATGGTGGTTGCGACGCCAAGTTGGGAGGTCGACCACTGTTGCCCCCGCCTGCGGGGCGGTTGGTGACTAACTGAAATTTTATTTTACATTTTTCAGTTGACACGCCGCGTCAATCGTTGTATATTCAAATAGTGGCGCACGACTTCGCAACCCTCGCTCAACATATAGGAATATCCACTCGCCACCTATACCGCATACTCAATGAGGGTAGTAGACCTAGTGTCGCAGTGCTAGGCAGGTTGGCGGCAGCCATGGATGTAACCATGGATGAACTATTGAACACTATAGACGGCGCGGCAGATGTACAGTTAAGGAAACGTGCTGGCCGTGGCAAGCGACGTAGAGTTAGTAACTAACCAATCAAGGAGAACAGTTAACTCGTATGGCAACCGAACAAGTAGCAGTAACCAAGACACCCAAGGCCCCGCCCGTGGCACCATCCAAGGGCAGCAAGGGTACCACGGTGGACCTCACCGCCACACCCCTGGTCATCACCTCAGCCCAACAGTTGGACGTCAAATCCATTGTCCTGGTTGACAACCCCGGCCGAATGGATGGCGATAACAAGTTGGAGACCCTACGCCATGCCATTGAGCAGGCTGGCCAAGTCCTCAACCCCATCACTATTAGACCTACCACCGAAGATGATGGCGACCTCCACGCTGATGGCAAGTATGCAGTGGTAGATGGCAGACGACGCTTTCGATGCGCCAAGTCCATTGGATTCAAAACTGTACCCGTTGTCTTGTGGAACCCCGGCAAGGGCAAGGAGCGTATCACCAGTGTGCAGGGTGCGATACTTGCCAACCTCGCCAACCGCTCTCTCACTGCCCCTGAAATGTTAAATGCATTCCTGGCCCTGGCTGACGACATGGACTGGGATGTCAAGGTCCCCAAGCTGGGCGAGAAGGGCATTGGGACATGTGGCAAGGACGTCGAGAAGTTGGCCCGTTACACTGAGACATCCAAGGCCACCATCTACAGGACATTACGTCTCGGTCTACTGGACAAGGACATCCTCAAGAAGGTCCACAACAAAGAAGTTGGTGCCGACGCCGCCCGTGACATGGGTGGGCTGGTGCAAAATGGGTACCTCACCGAGGAGCAGGCAACGCTTGTCTTCGAGGAAGCCCTGGACATGAATGCCAAGAAGGCGAAGATCGACAATCGCCGTGACCCCAACGCCCCAGACACCCGTACCCCCGATCAAATACGGCTCGACAACCTGGAACGTAAGCGTAAGAAACTCAAGCGCGCCGCCGCCGCCAAGGCCAACGGGGGTGGTGGTGAGGTTGAGGAAGAGGAGGTCATCGCAGTGTCAAAGGCTGACCTCAAAGTTGCTGCCGCCAAGCTGGAGAAGGAGGGGAAGTTGACCACCAAGGCCAGTGCTGCTGTCGCTGAGGCCAGTGCCAAGGGTGCGGGGATCTCGGCTGATGCCAAGCAGATGGCCATGCGATTGAAACATCTCGATGACGTATGTGAGGATCTCATTAACGATGAAAATCCCCACATCGCCAAGCTGGGTGCGGCTCTCACCAAGTTCATGGAAGGACAACTCCTTGCCCCCGAGTTGGTGAAACAATTCGAGAAGCACTGCCTCCCCGCCACTGAGTAGCCCACAGTAGCCCACAGTAGACAACAGTTCCCCTGGTCATGGCCTACACGTCCCCCCTGGGGACTACAGCGTGGCCAGGGTAACGCCGGGTGGTAGGGACGGCATACTTGCCACCCGGTAGTTAGTGACCAACAACTGGAGAACCAATCATGGCATTACGTTTCCGCCCACACGAATCCCTATCATCCATCACCCGTGTCTTGCGCCAGTACCTCCATCTCCCTGACCCCCAGGTGTTGTATGTCGTACTTGGCACAGTCGCAGGTAACCATCTCCCTGGCCCACCCATCTGGACAATGTTAATCGGTGGCCCCAGTGCCGGTGGCTCGACACTCATCAATGCCTTACTTGGCTACACTGACGAGGAGAGTGGTGAACATCTCGTCACCCCAGTTAGACATACATACGGTCTCGACAGTGTCAAGGGTGAGGCCGCATTCTTATCTGGTACACCCAAGCGGGACAAGGCCAAGGATGCGACAGGTGGTGTACTGAAACAGATCGAACGCGCTGGCGGCAATGGCCTACTGGTCATGAGTGATTTCACCAACATCCTCAACCTCAGGCCAGAACAACTCAACGAGGTGGTGGCCTGCCTGCGTATGATTTATGATGGCAAGTTCTACCGCGCCGTGGGCACTGATGGTGCTCGAATGTTACAGTGGCAGGGCAAGGTTGGGTGTATCACTAAATCCACTGGTGCCATTGAATCCCATCACGGTGTCATGGGTGAGATGGGCCAACGGTTTATTATGTGGAGGTATACGACAACCTGGGGCCACAGTGAGAACCTCAAGGCATTGGCGGTACGTAGTAAACGTGACATGGCTATCGACATTGCCCGCGCCGTAAGTGACCACCTCAATCGCACACTGGACATTGTCGACAAGGGTGATACACCGTTTGAACTGGAGGTGTACGAGAACCAGTGGACAAACTTTGCCGCCCAGTTTATATGCAGAGCACGCAGTATCATCCGCCGCGACAAGTTCAAGAGCGACATTGTCGAGTTCGTCCCACCCCCCGAAGGTCCAATGAGACTATCACAGGAGTTCAAGTCCCTGTTCCTGGGGATGCAGGCCGCTGGCGTGGATGATAGTGATGCCCACCGTGCCTTGAATGCCATGCTATGGGGGTCGATGCAAAGTGTCCGTGGTCTCACATTGCAAGTGATGCTGTCCATCCTGCGTGACAAGGGCGCACCCACCGCGAAACATAGCTTCAACAGTGAGGAGATAGACAAGGGGATGGATGTGCAGTTCGAGGCTATGGGTTACCGCATGACTAGCCCCACGACGATACATCGCACTATGGATGACATTGAACATCTCGGTCTCATACGACGCACTGCCGGGAGACGGGGTAAGAAGTTGGAATGGAAACTTGCCGACGACACCGCCGAGTTGTGCAAGGGATTACGCATACTGTAGAAGGAGAATGGAACCAATGACAATCAATCGAGACGAAGTACCAACAGTGGCAGAGCAAGTGTCCTCGCTGGAGAATGGGTATGCTGACCTGCTGTTGGAGAACAAGGCTCTTGGTGAGTCGATCCAGTTACTAACCAAGCAGGTGCATGAACTGGAGGATCAACAGGCGATCACGCGGCAGGCATACCAGAACCTACTGGCTGAGAAGGATGGCACTATCGCTGGGCTGGACGCCATTGTCGCCGAGAAGAACGCAGAGATCAAAGCCTGTCATGAGACGATCAGGCACAGCAACGAGACGATCAAGGGATTAGACGCGGCACTGGCCCAGGCGCGGGAATGCAATGCTCGGCTCGACCACCAGTTGGAACAGCAGGGTCGCCGCACGGCCACCAGTGTACGCATCGAGGGGTGGGATAAGCAGGACAACATGGTGAGGGCGAACAGCAGTACCTGCGACTGTGACCACCCAGGCCCGTTCGACAGCAACAACCACTGCGTCAAGTGTGGGCGCAAGTACAACGCACCCAACCCTGGCCTCAAGTTTGGCGAGATCCAATTGGCCAAGCGCATCTACCATAACATCCACTACCCGGCGATACGGGCATTGCTTGGGTACGAGACGTGCCGCATACTGGACATCGTGCTGGACCTGGACCAGCCGGGGGTTAGTGACTAACCATGACCATCACATTCCACGAGAAGGGCAAGGACCCTATCACCCAGCCGTACACCATTGACGTCATGATTGCCATGGGTACCATCAACGAGGACAACGACTCACCCGGCGTACTCATGGCCATGCCGGATGGCGAGTGGCAACTCACTGTGTCCAACCATAGTGAGGTGTACCTTGGGACGATCACTGTCGACGACGAGAGGGGTACATAGCCTATGCCACTACTTACCCCATCTAAACTGGATCTCCCGCAGTTCGACAGTTGGCGGGACCAGCAACCCGGTGCCATTGTCGAACTCATCGAAGCCCTCACCCCACTAGACGATGGTGGTGGGGGCTATGATACTGCGGTACTACCCGACCAAGCAGGGTTTGGTAAATCTGGCGTCTACCTGGGCCTGTCCCAACTAATGCGCCGCAGCGGTAGTGTACGCCGCACCATCATCATGACGCAATCCCGTGGCCTACAGGACCAGGTGGGCCGCGATGCGACATTTAGCCAGGACATGAAGGGCAGGGCAAATTATCCCTGTAAGTACAGCGGGTCGCGCACCAAGTTCCTCACCTGCAAGACTGGGCCAGATCATGGGTGTGACGTAGGTGATACGTGTACCTACAACAATCGCAAGAACATCTGTGCCAACCACCACACGGTAGTCACTAACTATGCCTGCCGCCTATCGATGTCACTGTATCCAAATGCTAAGGGTCTTGGTGACTTCGATCTCAATGTATTAGATGAGGCCCACTTAGTCCCAGATGAAATCACCCGTGCCCTAGCTGTCGAGCTGGATGGTGGCGAACAGGCCAGGGTACTGAATGACATAGACATGCCCACCCCCGCCACCCCCAACGGCTGGCAACCCGTCGCACGCAAGTGGCTGCACTGGTACGCCAGTGAGTACACCAGTATGGATGGCAATGGTGCTGTCCAGGACGACGCCGATAGTGAGGCCAAGGATCTCAAGGACAAGCTGGTCAAGGTCGCCACCTGTAGTGGGCATGAGAACTGGCTGACATACCACAAGGAAGGCGACGGCACCCTGTACATGGACGTCATCTGGCCAGGGTTATATGCTAAGAGTGCCTTGTATCCAACTGGCAAGGTACTGCTCACCAGTGCGACCATTACAGCCAAGTCCCTGTCCCAGCTTGGCATAGCTAGAGACAAGGTCTACTGGCGTAACACTGGTGGGCAGTTTGATCCCCGGCGTTGGCCAGCAGTGTGGATCAAGACATGCCAAGTGAAACAGTCCATGCCATCCCACGCCAAGTCTAAGTTACTCAACACCATTGATCAAATCATCCGCACCCGCGCCGTCGAGGGTAATCGCAATGGGATAATCATTACGCCCAGTTACGATCTGGCCAAGTGGATTAAACAGGAGTCAATGTATGGACAACGCATTGTCGTGCCTACAACCGCTACTACCCGAATGGAGGTGGACAGGTTCAAATCCCCCACATCTCTACACCGTGGGGCAGTTCTGTGTAGTCCCGCTATCGGCACAGGTTATGACTTCCCAGGGGACACTAGTAGGTGGGTTATTGTTCCTAAAGTTCCATACACGTACCATGGAGATCCACTGACGCGAGCTAGACAGGAACGGGATGGGCGTTACAGTGATGGGCTGGTGGCACAGGAGTTGGCCCAGATGGTGTCACGTTGTATGCGGGGGCCAGCCGACTGGTGTGAGGTGTTTGTGCTGGATGACCTCATCGCCCCGTTCCTCAATAGAAATAGGGATCTAATGGTGGACTGGTTCCCCTTGTTTGAACATCGTGGTATACGCAGTGTCGACTGGTTGCCCAAGCTGATGGAGGTGCCAAGTGCCTAGTTATGTCGCCTACTGGCGTGCGATTAGTAAACAGGCAGTCCACCGTGGTGATGAGACCCCCATGGGGATTGGCAAGTCGTCACCATTTAGTCACCGGGAGGATGCCGAGAAGTGGTTGGATGCAATATGTCATGAGTACCACACTGACCCAGCTCACGTGGCCGAGGGTGTGTCCTGCATTGGGCAGATAGTCGCCACTACCATCCCACCACTAGTGATCAGGCATTGTCATACCCTGGTACTGGTGGACAACCGGTGCCCGAAGTGCAACTCGTTAGTGACTAACCGCGACCGTTGACGCAACGTTGACGCAACGTTGACGCAAAGTAAAATCTCACTTGACACCAGCCTTTGATTTTGGTAACATAGTAGAGGCCCAACTCTATGAAAACGCAGGGGTTACGTTCCCTTGTGTGTGGCAATCAACCAACTAACTAATGTACCTAATAGGGTACTGGAGAATAGCTCAACATGGCATTGAAAGCAAGAGTCGAAGATCAAGTACTAGGTGGTGGGTTCCAAATCACCGCCGACGACACCGTGTATAAGTTACAACTCGGCGGCGCCCTCCGTCATTACGAACCCAAGCCGGGTGACAAAGCCTTTGATGGCAGTGCCGCCCAACCAGCCGACGCCCCGTACATCTTTGTCACCGCCACCCCCGTCAATCCCAAGACGCACAAGCCCATCACTGGTGCCGATTCCATGACCCAGTACTACCGCGCCGGTTGGGACCTCACCCACTTTGTCCCGGCCAATGTTGTCGACGGTGACCTGGATAAACTCGCCGCCAAGGTACAAGTAAGTGACAAGACATTGGTGGGGTACCGTACACTCGCCACTCAAAAGGGGGAAGACACTGGGTTCCTCAAGGGGAGTGAAGCTGGACTATTGATGGCGGCAATACAAATGGGGGTCGACTTTAACGTTGACTTCCTCGATGAGTTGACCGGCATCGTCTGCACATTCACCCAGGTCGACACCGGCAAGAAGGACAAGCTCAACAAGCCCAAGCTGTTGTCGGTCCCCAGCAAGATTCTCGCCGGTCCGGGGGGTGAGAGTGTTAATGGGCAACCCGGTGGTGCCAAGGCGACGGCAGAGGAGGAGGAAGTAGAGGAGGTTGCCCCAGTCAAGGCCAAGGTGGCAACCAAGAAGAAGGCTGCTGTTGTCGAGGAAGAGGAAGAACCCGCACCAGTCAAGGGCAAGGTCACTGGTGGCAAGGCGAAGGTGACACTCACTGCCGAATCCATCGCCACCCGCATTGTCGAGGAGACCATTGAATCACTCAATGCCAAGGGGACTGAGTACGATGCGGCGAAGTTGGCCAAGTCATCGAAACGCAATGCGACAATGGACGACCAGCTGGAGGCCAACCCCGACCTCAACGATGACGTCATGGACCTGCTTGGCAACCTCAAGTGGATCACCAAGCAGATGCCCGAGTAGTGCATAGCAGTTAGTCACTAACCACATGGTCCCGGTCCAAGCCAGGGGTAAGGGCGCAACCGTAGACGCTGGCTTCTTAACACGTCCCCCATGGGGACTACTGGGTCGCCGCCGGGACCACCACCAAGGAGAATGGAGATACAAAGTTGGGATACCAATACACAATCAATGACCGCGTTGACCAAGTCGTCAAGGCCAATGCCAAGTGGTGGACCGACCCCACGACCGGCCAACCCAAAGACCGCAACCGCGCCGAGATGCTCATGCTCACCGTAAGTGAACTAGCCGAAGCCATGGAGGGGGATCGCAAGTCCCTCATGGACGACCACCTGCCGCACTACCCCATGTATGTGGTGGAACTGGTCGATGCCATGATACGTATATTCGACCAGCTTGGCAATGCCACCATGCCGGACGGCAAGCCAGTGAATGTGGAGCAGATCTTCATCGACAAGATGGAATACAATGCCCAGCGGCACGACCACACCATTGATGGTCGCCTCGCCGCTGGCGGAAAGAAGTACTAAAGGACATAATGGAACCCATCATGCAGTTCTTTGCCTACGCCCACCTACCGGCCCATCTCCAGGAGGTGAGTGCGCCATTCGGTGTACTCGCCGAGACCATTGTCAACATGTTGCCTCGTAACCCCGAGCGCACTGTGGCATTGCGTAAGTTGCTCGAAGCCAAGGACGCAGCAGTACGCGCGCGGCTATACACCGATGACGGCTACTCAAAAGTGCCGGGTAGTTAGTCACTAACGCCACACAGGGGGACAGAATGAAAGTAGTACTAGTAGAAACCATACCAACCGTCAACCCTGTCCCCTACACCTACACGCCATACGCCATCCGCAGTGGTGGGTGGCACATGAAGGCAGTACTCCAAGCCATTGGTGAACAAGCCGGTCTACTCGACCCATGGGAACGCCCCGCCAGTGGGTGGAGTGAGACCAGCGGTGATGATGGCAATGGCGGGGTGGGTGTCGCCTGTACCTGGGCCGCGCCCCTCTGGCCATTGATGGGCCTCGCCTGGGAGGCAATGATATTACCGGCCACTGCCCCCAATGGCCACCCCATACCAGAACAGTCATACGAATTTGACTGCGGCGAGACGGTGTACTTTAGTCCAGACTGGGCCGTGAAACTTGACGAGTGGCCAGTCGATGGCAAGTTAGTCACTACCGGTCGTCGCCGTGTCCCCTGCCTCGACGAATGCAAATGCACCTGGAGGAGTGCCAATAAAACAATCGCCGACTGGTGGCTAGCCATTACTCAACTCAAGTCGTACTGCATGGCCATGGGGGTATTTCGTGGGCGTCTCACTGTCGTCTATGTCAATGGGCATTATGAGAAAAACGTCGTGGGTGTACCAGTACTGAAACGTCATTGGATCGAGTTCACCCGCGCAGACTTCGATATGCAAGAGGAACTAATAAACACGTGGCTACAAGAACGCGCAACACTACGCAAGGCTTTTCACAATCATCGGCGGCAACGAGTGACACTAGACTAGCTGGCTTCTGGGATGACCAGGAGGACATACCCAATGAGAAACCACGATTGAAGTTGGCCATTGCCGGTCTGTCTGGCAGTGGCAAGACACGTATTGCACTAACAGCCGAGGAAGCCATAGGCGCCATACTCGTCGACCCTAATGGACGCAGTACTGTCATGGATGCGGTGCATGGGCGGGGTGAGTGGAAGGGTAAACCACGTCGTATATTTATCCCAAAGGACGACCTGCGTGCCCCGCTGTTTAATCCACTACGTCTTGGTCAACTCATCAAGGAGGCCGAGGCCGCTGTCGCCCGGGGTGAGAAGGACCCCACTCAACTTGTCCACAAGGAACACATGATGCGGGTCCAGGCGGCGGTGGGTGCCCTATGTGTGGATGACAGGGTACGCACAATACTCATTGATGGGGCCAATAAGATCCACCAATCGGCATCATTCGCCGAGCATGGCCGTATCGAGAAGGTCATGCAACGTGAGAGAGGAGAGATGAACCGCATACTCACCGACATCATGCAAGCCCCCGACCTTGCCGGTAAACATACAATCATCACTGCTGAAGCCGGGTCACGTTACGTTGATGTCACCAGTCGTGGTCGTGACGGCCAATCACAGGTCAAGAGTGTCGAGACCCAGTTCTTGAAACGTGGCGGCTGGTCTGGACTTGGTGGCACAGTGAGAGTGGAGGCGATGTCCATGTTCTGCAATGACAACCAGATGGTGGACAGGGCCAACTTCATCCTGGAGGATCACTTCGACGGCTTTACCGCCAGTGGGGGTGAGTTTTGGAAACGGGTACGCAAACGCAATCCCAGGAGTGTAGACAGTTGTGTCGTGGGTGACTTCCTCCTCATCCTCCAGCAAAGCAAGGACAACGTCGATCTACTCATTGGCGAGCGGGAATGGTCGGTCTTTGTCAACAAGGAGATCACCTTCCCAGAACTGTATCGCCGTATATGGGACAGGGAGTTGGATGATGACGAGTAGTAGTTCACCATCATTACCACCGTCACCGCCAACACGTGAACTAACACTGGATGAGTTCGACAACCTAGTGGTACTACTCTACGCCGACCCCACCAAGCCCACAGTGGGTTATCTCGCCGACTACTTGGGGGTGGGTTACAGTGTCGTCTACCGGGCATTGAAACGCCAGGGAGTGCGCCGTCGCCTGCAAGGCCCATCGAGGGTTGACTTCATACCGGGGAGTAAGAGTGCCAAGGCCGCCACGCTGTTGGTCACTAACTCGTATCGCAAGAAGAGTGATCCACAGTGGGTGTCGCAAGCAAAGATAGCTAGACAGGTTGGATGTACCAGGGAGCTGGTCAAGAAGGTGCTGGACAAACTTAGAGAGCGAGGAAGGATAACCAACAAATGAGTGACAAGCCAGTACCAGCCAAGAAGGCGATGGCCATGTGCCCAGAGTGCAAGGTCATCGTCAACATCGTAGTCAAGGAGGGGAACCAGTTGTACCGGGATCACCTCGCCCCCAACGACGTGGACATGTGCAAGGGGTCGTTTGCCATAGTGGGGACGAATGTAGTAGACCACCCCGTGGAGGCGAAGCGGGTACCAGTAGACTACATCTATCACCAACTCAACTGGGACTTCATCCACGGGATGGCGCAGATTGCATCCTATGCCCACGGTAAGTATGGGTCGGTGCAACAGTATGCCGACAGTCGCCTCGCTGGTGAGAAGTCGCCGGTCAACCACATGGCGGCGCACCTCAAGCAGTACATCACTGGCGAGAAGCATGACCACTTCCAAACCATGGAGGCACACTTACTAGCCATTGCCTACAACGCCATGATGGAATACTACTACTACCAACGTTATGGACGAGAGGACTACAAACTAAATGTCGATCCAAGGGTTGAATAGACCCATAGCCGAGAGGCTGATTGAAACCCCCGCAGGGATAGTGCATATGTACACTGTCGAGAAACCCGACCACAGCCTGGAGGTGACCGCGACACTGAAGGTCAAGGTCACTGTCCATGCCGACGCCCTGCTCATGCACGACAAGATGGGCCGGGAGTTGGTCAAGGAAGCCGAGGACACCGCAGTGCGGAAGTTAATCTCCACGGTACTCCTCCCCCCGCCGCTGTTGAATATCGTGCGTGAATTGAACGTCCTGTGTATGGAGTGCCTTGTCACCATGCAGGACACCCCACACCTGGAGTATCTCAAGCTCAAGCGCATGGAACTGACCGACCAGTTGGCCAAGATCCAGGCCATCGTGCGCCAACCATACCTGGAAGGAACCTATAACCATGGCGACCCTGGAACTACCGACGATCAGGGTTGATATGCGTGAGGGTAGTAAGACGCTGGTGCCACTGCTGGAGAATACGTGCAATGTCATCAAGGTGCCTCAGCTACCGGCGGGGGATTTTATGTGGAGGTCTCGTCTCCGTGATGGATCAACTGTCAAGACCCTCTGTGAGTACAAGACCTTCAGTGATTTCCTTACCAGCAAACGTGACGGTCGCCTACTCGAACAGGTCGTCAACATGTTGGAATATGGGGATCGCAACATCCTCCTCATCGAAGGGGACTGGGGACTTGGACCCAAGGGTCTAGCGGTGGTACGAGGTAAGCCATGGACAAAACCAGGGGCGAGGTTCACCGCCGAGGGGAGGTATCAAGTACCACTCACCGGCACGGCCCGGTCACCATCATTCGCTGAACTGTCCGGTTTCCTCTGGGAGTTGCAGTACGTTGCCAACTTCCAAATCTGGCGGTCAATGACAAAGGATGAGTCGGCAGCATTGGTATCACAAGCCTGCCGCCTCGAATGGAAGCCCTGGGATAGTCACGATGCACTGGGGGTGGGTGGTGTAGTGGGGGCAAGGGTTGAGAAGTCCACGCCCAGTGGTGGTCCGCGGTTTATAACTCCAGGTAAGTGTTGGCGGATGGCCGCACAAATAGATGGCCTTGGTGCATTGGCGTCCTATACTCAGCATGGATTTGATACGCCATACGAGATGGTAACAGCTAGTGTCGAGTCATGGGAGGCAGTGTTACCCCCCAAGCAGAAGTGGAGAGCACGAGACATCCACAAGTGGTTGAGAGAAAGGTAAAGGAGTCCCCGTAGGGGCGACAGGAGAATAACAACTATGGCAACCGCATTGTCAGTGGTTCGGCAATTCTATCCCAATGTCAGGACCATAAGTGATGGGTCCAGGGACATTGAGATCAACGTAGGCGACAAGGATATAGCCAATGCCCAACGGCGCAAGCACCCCACCTGTGCATTGGCAGTGGCCTGTAAACGTGAGTACCAAGTCAAGGGCATCATTGTCGCCCTAAGCGTGGCATACCTCATCACCAAGGATGACGAGGCCATACGGTACATGGTCCCGCAAAGTGCTCGTAACGAGATCATCATCTACGACCGCAACGGCGAATTCGCCCCTGGTGTCTACCACTTCCTCAAACCAGACAGCCACCACAAGCTGGGGGCGAGGGCACCACGGACTAACCCTAACAAGGGCAAAAATGGCAAGTCTAAGGGGCGGTACCGTCACCTGACCGAGAATGTGCGATCATTGCACACCCCCAGTTAGTGACTAACAAAGGAGTACAGAACTATGAGAACGACATCGACATTGGTTACCGCACATGGTAGATGGCTTGAAGTGATGGTCAACGCCCGTCGCCTGTTAAGTAAACCCGGCAAGTGGTCCCGCACCACCCACAACCTCAACAACCGTGGCCTCCCCTGTGTCGTCACAGAGGCGCAACGCTATAGTCTCATTGGCGCACTCGAATGGGGCCTGGATGATCCCAATGAGTTATACGCAGTATGCGCCTACATGTGTCGCATCCTGGGGATGAAGGGTAATCTCCACGACTGGCACCGCCGCCTGGAGGAAGCTGGTGAGATGGTGGTATTGGCAGACGTACTGGCACTGCTGGACAAGGCCATCAAGGCGACAGAGAAAGTGATGGTGACATCTAATGCCTAGAAAATACAACCCGGTCCCCGGCCTGGACCCGGCCCCCGGTGATGGGGACTGGGTGGATTGGTTGAATGGAGTAGTGGCGATTGTTATTAGCATGGGTACTCTACTCATACTCGCGGGAATACTGTTGACCACCGTTGGCTGGGTATGGAGAACGCTGGTGGTGGCCAATGTCCAATAACGGTAACAGTCTGTGGCACACCTGGTTACGCGGTCTCGCCGACATCATCATCCATCTCATGTGGATCATCGCCCTAACCACCTATCTAATGCCCCTACTCTGGGAGGTACATAAAGTGGTCAACGTCCAGGGGGCACGGTGAACCATGGCAGTAGACTTTTGGCCGTATTTGACACGCGGTGTCGGTGGTAGGTGTAACCAGTGCATCTCCCGTCTCGACCACACCCAGGTGTCGCATGTCGTACCCCCATGTGGGCCAAGTGATGCTGAAGTAATATGCATTGGTGAGGCCCCCGGCGGACAGGAACGTGATGAGCCATTCCAAGGCAATGCCGGGATGGAGTTGGACAACCACTACCTGCCACTGGCTAAGTTGGATCGCAGTGAGGTGTACATCACCAACGTCTGTAAGTGCCGCCCACCGTCGAACCGCACCCCCAATGCCAGGGAGATCGACGCATGTAGCAGGCACTTCCTGGCACGGGAGTTGGACAGACTGTCACCACGGCTTGTTGTACTGATGGGCGGTACAGCCAGTTCAATCATTGATGGCGACCCAATAGACCTGGAGAGTGATCATGGACGATTGTATAGAGGTACGATACTGGGTCGGGGACCCTACGACATCTTCACCACATATCATCCGGCGCTGGGCCTCCACATCCCAGTACACATCGGCAACATCGAAGACGACTTTCGCAGTATCGAGTCGTTCCTCAGGGGGAGGTACACGGAGCCGGTTGACGAATGGGAAGGTGAGGAAGAGTATGTCTACTGGCATGAGTGGGGCAAGCAGCTATATCCATCGCGCCCAGTATTCATAGACAGCGAGAGTGAGTATGGACAATTGTACTCATGGCAGTGTACACAGTTACCAGGCATGGGGGTGATGGCTAAGGAGTATGGGGCAACGTCGCATGAGATAGATGATATGAGACGGCACCTGCAACACATTGTCAATACATGTACCACACTGGTGATGCAGAACGCCATCGTGGAAGTGGCGGCCTTTCGACAGTTGGGTATCCACGTCGACTGGGCCAAGGTGATTGACACCATGCAGATTGCGTATCGCCGGGGGATGCCCCAAGGGTTGAAGCCATTGGCACGTCGCCACTGTGGCATGAAGATGCAAAGTTACCTGGAGGTGACGAATAGAGCTAGTAAACGTAAAGTACAACAGTGGATTGTGGATGTTGTCGACCATCTCCCCGACTTAGTCACTAACCGCATTAGTGAGAAGACCGGCAAGTATCTCAAACCCAAACGTTCATCCAACCCAATGGTCGCGGTACTGGATGGGATGTTGCGATCCATGACCACCAATCCCAAATATGATCCGTGGAAACGCTGGAGGGAACATCGCGAGGAGTTACCCAGTGCCGCCACCCCAGCGGCGATTGAGACGAAACGTAAGCAGTGGTATTGGCGGGAGTGGCTACTAGACCATGTTGGCAGTGATATGCCACAGCGGGGGTTACGTCACGTGGAGCCATCCATTGCCAAGTGGTATGCGGTACGTGACGCCGATGCCACCTGCCGGGTGTACTATACGATTGGCAAAGACCTGGATAGTCTATGGAAAGTGAGAGAGTATGACTGGAACAACCGATAGAGTAATCACGATGGAGGACCTCAACGTCGCCTCCATCAACCGCAAGGGCTTGGCACATGCCACCTACATGAAGGTAGACGTGCAACTGGAGGTGTACCTGTTGAGTATCCTGAAGAGGATGGTGGACACCAGGGATAAGACTGACCTGTTTGCCATCCTCCACACGGTGATCGAGATTGCCATCCAAGCTGGCATTGACAGTGAGCGTAAACAGGTACATGACGCCATTGCCAAGGCCAGCGATGCTGTGGTAGACTAGTACAGTTAAGTAGTTGATTCTAAAGGAGAACTAATCACAATGAGAAAAGATACAATAGGCAAACCATTCATCACCCCTACCCCCGTGCGTTCCCTGGAGGAGCTGGCTAAACCCAAGGTGGAACTAGCCACTGCTGGCGAGATGGAGAGTTTGATACGCGAAAGACAAGGCTACAAGGCCCAGGAGAAGGTGGCCCTCAACCTCATCGCCAAAATCAACCCTGTCATCTACTCGCACATGGCCCGGATGGAAGATGGTGTACAAATCCTGGTAGCCGACAGCCGTCTCCCCGAGGGCAAGGTATGGAAGGCGGTACTGGGGGGTGCGACACGTACCACTGTCAACCTGCCAGCCCTCAAAATGTCAATGCTCGCCCATGGGATACAACCTGCCAAGATCGACACCATTCTCAACTACGAGGTGCAGGTCGTGGACGAGGAGACCGGGAAGTTGACCCTGACTCAAGTGGTTAAGACGTCTACTAGTGATAGTGTCAACATCCGCATGGTCAACGCCGGTTAGTCACTATGAAGGCAACCGAACTGATCGACAGGCTAAAGCGTCTTGTAGATACCTACGGGGACCAGCCCCTACGGGTAAACACCGAGGATGGTTACGCCCAGGTACAGGACGTGGCGCTAACCACTGATGACGACTACGCCTTCTACGGCTTCCAGATAGAAGTAGGCGGTCGTTAGTCACTAACAATTCGCTGGATGTCGCGCCCACCTGTGGGCCTTACGCCAGCGCGGGGGCGGTGAGATAAGCCATGTTAAGGGTGGCCGCCGTCCCCAACTATTACCAAGGAGAACAACCATGATGAGCAAAACGTGGTCTGGCACGGAAGACATGGACGATGATTTGAATGGAGAACCAATCATGAACGACGAAGAGATATTGAACCGTATGCGCGAGGCCATCGCCTGCCTGGAGGAAGCCACCTTCGCCATACCCATTGAGGACCGGCAACAGTCTAAGTTGCGTAACCGCATCCAGGACGCCTACTGCCGGTTGGTGGAGGCACGCGAGGAGATGAGTGTACGTATTACAGTACAGGACAACGCCCGTAAGGCCATCGAAAGGATGTCACGATGATGACCCCCGCAGAACGCGCACATCTAGCTCAGGTTGCCGCCTATGGGGTGAAGCCCACCAATGCCCTGTTCCCTGTGATAGGGGACATGTTCAACGCCCACTGGGAGAGATGTGATGCACTGTTAGTCACTACCAACGCCCACAAACGCACCGACCACTCTATCGTCATGGGCCGGGGTGCGGCGAAACAACTGGCCCTGATGGTCGATGGCATAGACGTGGACTTTGGTAGACAGATTGACCACCTCAAACCCTATGGCATAGTGTGGAGTAAGTTCGAGATCGAGGACGGCGACTGGGTTGTCCCCAACATCGGCGCATTCCAGGTCAAACGTTCCTTCAAGGACAAGGCCAGCATTGATTTGATCGAGCGTAGTTGTGTCATGCTCGACAAGTGGTGCCGCCAACATCCACGTGCGAAGGTGCGGTTAAACTACCCAGGTATTGGCAACGGTGGCCTCAGTGAGGATGAGGTGAGACCAATACTTGAGGAGTGCCTGAACATGCGACAGGTATCAATCTGGAAATGTCCCGTAGTGGACGAGGTGGTGGTTGGTGACTAACCACTGTGACCCGTGCTTTCTACTGGGGCTTGGCATAGGCATATTGCTCGTCCACTGGTGGCATTACTGGCATAGAGACAAGAGGTAACCATCCATGCCCATTAAGCGATTCATGCTGTTCGCCTACGACGCCTTCTACCCCAGCGGCGGGTGGAGTGACTTCCGTGGGTCATTCAATACTCTCGACGAGGCTGTCGCCGCCTGGGTGGCACTACACCGGGAACGCCTGCTCGACTACTACCAGATTGTTGACCTGCACACTGGTGAGGAGATTGAGGTTAGGGGTTAGTGACTAACATGTACATCCCATCACGAGTACGACACCCGTCGTTCACCAACACCCAGGCCCTCGACCGCTTGCCCATGCCCACCATCGAGGACATGATGAACCTCGGCGTGGCCATCGACGTCCCCTACCTTGCCACCCTCGCCGAGGAAATGCGTGATATGATGGAGACACTCTCTGCCAAGGTTAGACGACGGGTTCCGGCTGACAAGCTGGCTGAGTTTCTCGGCGCTGATGATGACACCGTTGACGCCGAGAATAGTGGGGAGGTGACCTCCTGGTCACAGGTGGGGCAACCAGAGTCATTCCTGGGACGCTTTAAAATCACCTCCCCCGAACAGATCGCCTGGTTTTTATTTGACAACCTGGGCATTGGCAAGGGACGACAGTTAGTCACTACCCCAGATGGCAGTAGGATAAGCACTGGTAAAAAGCAGTTAGAGGCACTCAAGTCTGAGCATGAAGCGATCCAGGAGATTCTTGCGTTTAGGGAAGTACACAAACTCTACACCACCTACGTCGTCAAACTCCCCCGCATTGCCCGACACCATCCTAAGGGCCGCCATTGCCCTGTATGTGGTCATACTCATCGTGAGCCTAGTGATCGAGTACATTCGACAATAGTAGCCACCAGGACCGACACTGGTCGCTTGGCAGGACGACGGCCCAACCTCATGAACATCGCTGTACGCAGTCCACTAGGCGCGAGGGTACGTGCGGGATTCATCCCCAGCCATGGCATGTCCCTGGTCAGCGCAGACTACAGCCAGATTGAACTACGTATCCTCGCCAGTGAGAGTGCCGACCCGTTCATGATGAGGTGTTTCCTCGATGGCCGCGACATACACGCGGAGTCCACCCTGGAAGCGATGGGCATTCGTGACAAGGTAGGGTTTGATCCCAAGTCCAAGGCGATCTATCCACTCACCCCCGGTGCCGCCATCCCCACCATTCAGGAGTTCATGACAATGAGGGCAGGGATGAAGAACGCCAACTTTGGCATAGTCTATGGGATTACGTGGATGGGACTCCAGGCTCAACTTGTACTGATAGGTATCTATTGGAGTAAGGAACAGACAATCGCCTTTATCGAGGAGACATGGCACAAGGTGTTCATGTCCATCCGGCCCTATATGCGTGAGCAGGAGTATCGGGCCAGGAAGTATGGGTTCGTCTGGGACCTGATGGGAAGTATCCGGTACATCCACGGCATACGCAGTGCTGTCAAACGAGTCGTCGCCGAGAGTGTCCGCCAAGCTGGTAACATGCCCATCCAAAGTGCCGGTTCCGCTTTCCTCAAGATCGCCATGTGGACGTTACGTGGAGTGTACGACAAGTTTAGGGCGGCGGGATATGAGGTGAACTTTCTTATGCCGGTTCATGACGAGATTGTAAGTGAATGTGACACAGCCATCGCTGAGGAACTCAAGGTTGCCACTGTCAAGTGTATGGCGGATGTCAACCAGTACACCCAACTGCTGGTACCAGTCATGGCTGAGGGCAAGGTAACCAGTAGATGGACCAAGTGACACAACGTTAGTGACTAACTGGGGGTACGGGGGCAAGCCCCCGAGTGACTAACTAAATAAAAAATGGGTGGGCAACCCAGGGAAGATATGAGGGAAACCTGGATCGCCCACCCGGTCGTTGTTGTTTAGAAATCTCCTGGAGGGGAGATGGTTGGACTATACTACACTACTCGACGGCGTTTTGCAAGGTAAATTCCAACCAGCCCAACCCCCATGAGTGCATACGTCCCCGGCTCGGGCACCTCCGGTTCACAGTTCTCGGTGCAGAACGGGTCAATCCCCGGCCCCACGTAGAACTGGTCAATGAGTGAGATACTCGCATACCCCAGCCCATCGGTGTCACTGCCCACCAGGAAGATATCCTTGGTGATCTTGAGGAAATGGTAGGCGTTGTCGAGGAGGATCGCATCGGCGAGGGGTCCGCTGGGTGCATCGACCTGCCCTTGCCCCGCAACGTGGAGAAACGGCGTAATGGCAATGACGGTCTCGACGACCTGGGCAAACGACGAGTCACCGACGACTGCCCCATTAAACAACAACCCCACTGCCCCAATCGCCGGCACCGACAGCAGGTCATAGCCTACCAGGAAGTCGGCAGTGGCAAACCCACCACCCGGATTAAGTGCGGTGAACCCACCGGCAAAGTGGAGTTGATTGCCCACCAGCGTGACATCAATGCCACTCGCATCAAGTGGCGCACACACGCCGGTCCCGCCGCAGGTGCGGATGAACGTGAAGTTATCGACGGTGATGTTGGCATTCGACAAGCTACCCCCGGCCACCAGGGTGGACAATAGCGTCGCCCCCAGGTTGAGACTGGACAAGGCCAGTATCGCGGACACAAGCACAAAGCGTTTCATACAGTAACTACATTTCCCTTCTAGATTGCCGCCGGTCCTGGAAACCGAACGTTCATGGGCCTCCAGGCAGACAGCTGATATAGTGTACCACAACGTATCAAAATGGTGAGAGTGAGTCACTAACTGGGGTCCACCTACTGCAACTTCCCCGCCCCGGTAATGGTTGCCCCACCGGTAATAGCCGTCCCTGTACCAACCGGTGCCGCTGACACGACTATTGACAGTGCCGCCGTATCGGCTGGTGCGGCAATACTATCAGTGCAACTCACGGTGAAGTTGGACGTCCCCGCCGTGGTAGGTGTGCCGCTAATGGTTGCCACACTAATGGTCAACCCGTTAGGTAAACTACCCACGGGGATGGAACAGTTGTATGGGGGATTCCCCCCGGTGATGGCCAGTGTCTGCGAATACCCGCTCCCCACTGTGCCGTCAGGTAGGCTGGTGGTGGTAATATCAATCGCCGCCGCCACTGTCCCCGCAGTAATCGACCCAGCCGGTACCCCAGGGCAAAACATGGTCCTGTCCGTCCCCAGTGTCATGGTCTCGCAGCCGGTTACCACCACCCCGTTCCTATACATGGCATAGGAACCCGCCGCCGCACCGCTCACCAGTATGTCGTTGGTGGCGGTAGTGGTAAACGCAGGCACTGTCGTGGGCGAGGCGTCCGCCCTGGCTACCAGGAACGCCTGCCCATGACATTCCTTGCCCATCCAGCCGGTAGGGTTCAACGCATTGCACGATATGGTTGTCGTCCCCGTGCCATTGAGTAGTCGATGCGCGGCCACCACCTCCATGATGTTGACATTCCCATTTGGCCCGTAGGTGAAGCGGGAGGTATAGCCGAATCCACCAGGATAACTGCCGCTGGCATTGTCCACCCGCAGTGTCCCGGCCGATGGAAAGCTGTAGTCCGAGATGATCGTATTCACCGGACTCTGCGACAGGATCTGCCCACTGGGGCAATCAAGCGAGACTAGTCCGCCAATGCATGACGTATTCCCTTCCGTATACGAGGGGGTGGTACCGGCAGTCTGGCCATTTTGTGTGTAATGGGTATACCCCACCATGGGGATTGAGGTGGACGCCGCCGCATCCGCGATGACAAACACCATCCCCGGTCCACCGGCCTTGCCCATGTGCGCCACCCATTGGTACTCCCGTGTCAATGTCGCCGCAGTGGTGGACCCGCGCATATTGGCCCTCCATGTCACATACCGGTTACTGGCATCCACCTTGTACCTGTCCATGTACGCCCCTGTCTCGCCCACATCCCCCAGGAACTGCTTGACGGCCCCAATATTGAGCGTAGACATACGTCCATTGGGAAACTGCCCATTGGTGCCATCATCACAATCCGGGCTATCATCGCCGACTAAGCAGTTGCCTATGTTCCGCACCGCCCCACCCTGGATGTGGAGGTCACCATGTTGGGCGCTGTCGTGGTCGACAAAAAACACTGCCGAGATCATGCTGATTAGCCAATCCGTATTCGCAGCGGCAATGGAGAACCCAGTGCGTGACGCGGCCCACGCCAACGCTGGAGTAGACACAGTTGGTGGACAGTACTTCATCCCCACTGCCGAGCAACCGGCGAACCCCTCGTTGGTAAATACCCGCCCAGTCAACGGTGGGTCCTCATACGCGGGGGCGTTGGGGTTCCAACCCATGAATCCCATCCACGGATACCTACCGGAACTATACCCAAAGTAGAGGGCGTTCAAGCCCTGCGACTGTCTAAATAACCATGCTCTCCACCACTTGTCCTGCGGGGTACCCTCGATTAACCGGGGGATGATGTATATCTCGGGATTATGCACGGCTCTCATATCATCTGGTGCCTGCCCATAGAGGAGCCAATACCTGCCATAATTTTGGGCCGCACCGCCATTGCCTGTCTCATTCGGCGATGCGCCATAGACAGCCGCTTCCGCCAGGGAGTTGACAAAAGGAGTCCACCCAATATCCGGGTAGTCAGTGTAGTTCTTGAGAATGAATATCGGCTCCAGCAACATGGGGTACGACCTACCCCTGCCGTAGAGAGAACCGTGAGTGAGACCGCTGCGGGACATGAAGAACGCCATGGCATTGTCGTAGTACGCCGCCCATGATCTCTGTGCAAAATCCCTGGCGGTGGGCGAGATGTCCACGAACGTCATGCTTACCACGAACGTTCCCCATAGCTGGGTGAGGATCAGGTTATTGGTCTGGCCCCAAAGGGACTGGGCATTGGCAAAGTTACTATACTTCCCGCCCGGTGTGCCATAGCTTAGGGTGGTGTTATTGTGGTGCTGCTGCCACTCGATGATCCCGCAGTTAAGGGCGGTCATGCGGGGAACCCAACTCCAACTGGACGTGGTAGTGGACTTGGGTTGCGTGGACGTTAATGTCGGGGTGTTGGTGCCCCCGCCTGTCGATATCCTGCTCATGTCGCCCTCGTCGGTGGAGGTTGACCAGAAGATGAGGTCGCCATTGGACAGGGCAGACAGGTTGGAGCCATTGCCGGTCAGCGAGGTGCCAGCCGCCGTGATCGACCCGCTACCCACTGTCTTGGTTGGGTACACACAACCCTCGGCTTCCTGGGCGAATACTTTACGCTCCCATAATGTGAACTCGGCGGAGGTGCATTGCCCCGCAATGTTGACAAATGTCCCCAGTGGCGCACATAGTATCCGTACCGCTTTGGCCGCTTGATCCATGGAGGTGCGGCTATAGTCCAGGGACGAGCGGTTGTTGGGTTCGCACAGGTTCTGCGTCTTGTCACAGAACGTATTGCCAAACACCACGTCCTCGACTTGTAACAGGGCAATGCGTGCCTTGGTCAATGCCGTGGCATCACGGGTAATGAACCACTTGATGGCCGCGCCCAACTGGTTGGCCATATAGGTACTGCCATCGGGTGCGGTGTCGGCATTGTAGGTAGCCGGGGTCCAGCTAGTGACTTGGTCTGACATTTGCGTCCAGAGTGTGTTATTTGTCTGGGCGTACTTGGAGAGGGTTAATCCAGTCTCGGTGTAGACCCCGTTGCCCACGCTGGCGGTATTGATGGTGAAGGTGTTGGCAGTATCATTCTTGGACTGGACGATATATGTCCCATTGAGATCCACATCACCAGTGGCTAACCATATGCCAATCCTGGATGTAGTAGGCGTCAATTCATCAGTGTACCCATCGGCGACAGTGATGGTTGCGACGTTGCTAGTCACCGAGATGGAGACGAGACAGGGGTCGGCGGTATCAATGGCACAGCGTAAACGTCTGGTCATCGTCCCACCGGGGCCATCGAGCAATCCAAACTTAGTCACTAACGTCGCCCTGGCCTTGCCGTTGACATAGTTACGATTGGGTTCTGTCCAACTGCCGCAACCAGTACCCGCCACGTTGACATCACCAGTGGTCTTGAGATCCAGGGTGGTGGTGGTGACTGCGGCCACCTTGAATAGACCAGTAAGGACAGTGCAATTCTTGTCCTCATTACTAGTCACCCAATAATCATTCACTGCCAAGCCGGTCCAGGCGGCATTAGTAGTGAGGCGTATGGGTGTAGTGGTAGATACTCCAGTGACTCTCACTGCCCCCGCCGGTGTGCCGTATCGCAGGTAGATGGTCACCGGGTCGGCCACCAGGGGCTTGGCCATGAGGAGTAGGCACAGGTTAGTGACTAACTTGATATTGGTCATTATCGTGCCGCTAGGATGGCTGGCATGAACGTTCCATTGGTGGTCAATGCTGTCGCCGTGCCACAACTGGCCGGTAGCAATAGTGATGCCCCACTGCCTGTCGATGGATTGGAACATGACACCATGCGCGGCACGCTGGCCACAAACCCCTGGATAATAAACGGCGACAACGACAACCCGGTCTCGCCACTGCCATAATACTGTGATAGTACACCCTCGCTGGAGATGGCGATCCAATGGACCCCGGCGGCAATGGTCGACCCACCCCCCACGGCCCATGTACCGGTCTTTTGAGTAATACCACTGGAGTCGCCATTGACAAACCTTGCTTCCAGTGCCCCCGGCGTATCACTGCTGTCGGCGTATATGCCAACCGTAGTGCCGTCAGTGGATGCACCCCCTGTGTTCTGGTAGTAGACCCACTTGTTGAGTACCAGTGGTCCGGGTAAGTACGCCTGCATCATCACCACCCCCTTGTTCTGGGCGGCGGAGACCAGGATGGCTCGATTACTGATCTGCGGCTGGGTGCAATTGGTAAACAGGAAACAGGACGACATATTGGGCGTGCTACCCGCACTGGGAGTGAATGTCTCCATCACCCTACAGGTCTTGGTGGCAATGGTCACGGTGGTGGCCGACCCGCGCCATGATTCCCCATTACCCAGTGCGCCGGTGAACACGACACATCCATCGACAGTTTGATTAGCCGCCCCATAGACGCGGAAGTCGTTGGTGCCGTTGGCAGTAAGTTCCGGGAGTACCAGCCCACTCTGTGCCGTGCCGTCCCCAGCCGTGAATCCACCAGTGCAGGTAATGTTATTGGACGCATACGAGCACCCCGTCCCCTGCGTCACTGTCCCCGCCGACGAGACAATCACCACCCTGGTAGCCGTGGTGAGGTTGGACCCGCCCAGCACATCCCCACTACCACCCCCTGGTGCCACACTGGTTCCATCTACCCGCACAAGGTTGGTACCCGCCCCCGTAACGACACTCGATATCCCGGCGGTCTGCTTGATTACCCCGGTGAGGGTACTACGGGTCAACACCGTCCCTGCCGCATTGATGTTGGTATCCTCGCCACCAGTGCCAGCCGAGGGGCCAGTGACATTGCCCCCACCACCCCCCGCCGCACTTGTACCGTCGACCCGTACAAAGTCAGTAGCAGTACCAGTCACCACACTTGGCACGCCGCCAGCGGTCTTGATCACCCCGGTCAATGCGGATCGTGTCAGTGCCGTACCCGCCGCATCCACGGTGGTGATCGCCCCAGCGGTACCGGGAGCCGGACCAACCACATTACCTGTCCCAGCCCCACCAGCACCGCTAAGTACAGTCCAGGTATTATTCGCGGTACATGAGGCGAGACGTAATGCATCGGCGACACCAACAGTAGTGTTTAGCCAAAAGTCACGCCCAGCCACACAGTTAACGGGTGCAGTAGGTCCAGTATAGTACCGGGCAGTGCCACTTGTCTGGGCCAGGATGGGCAGTGCCACCAGGATGGATAGAATGAGATGTCGCATAGTTTTCCTTTCACGCTGTTGGTCCACAGGTGGACCCTGTTGGTCACTAACTGTCGTTAACTACTGTGGATTGAGGTCCAGCATCCTCTGCCAGTAGTCCGCCCGTCTGCTGGGGTCCAGTTTACCACTCCGGGTAGTAAGTCTGCCCAGGAACCGCTGTGCCCGTTTGGCCACTTGTGTATCAAGTACTTCCTTCTGTTGGGCGGCAGTCATCCGTGCCCACGATGGATCGTTCATGGCATCGGTCATAAAGTTGCGTATCATCCTGCCCTTGAGTTGTTGGCGTATAGCAATCACCGCATCACTATCCCCAGCTAGTGGCTTCACGGGCGGCACCCCCATGCCAAACTGTTTCAATACCTCTCTATGCGCTGGCGTCAACTCCGCTGATAGACCTTGGTACGACACATCCTGCTTGGCCCTGGCCTCAGTCAAATCAATATCCTTCACCCGTCCGCCACGTCCCTGGACGAAACGGTTCTTCAGTGCCGTGACCGTATCGACTCCCCCACTCTTGCCCTCGGGTAATAACCCCACCGCTGTCCCCGCCCAGTCAAGCGCATTCAACACCAGCGGTATCCCCTGTCCACCACCCGCCGTGATCCTCCCGTGCCACTTCGCGGGTGACGCCCCCGCAGCTTGGGCCAGGGCAGTGATGGTCTTACTCGTATCCTTGTCAATCTGCTCTGTCTCGGGTAGACCTTCCAACTTCTTACTCACAAATGGCCGTCCACTAAACTGGTGCGTCCCGCTCCTAATGTCGCTAACCACCTTGAACAGTTGCGGGTTGATCGTGTCCAGCATGGTTTCAAGCGCATCACCAGCCGTGCCATACTGTGTCGCATACTTGGGATCGGTGGCGGGTGCAAAGTTGGCGTTGATGCCCAGGTCGTCGGCAATAGATTGTAATGACGCGGGGTCATCTCTCCACATGGTCTCTATCGCCATACGGATGGGGCGTGACAGGTTGTTGAATGGCTGGGCGAGTGGGATTTTGCCCATCCAATGTTTCCCATCCTCGTTGACCAGCCCATCGCCCGACATGAATGCAATATTGTCATCCAACTCATGGTCGGGTGTGTCGGCGTATTGCTTCTGTCGATCGGGGGAGGACAGGTTGTAGATAGTGGCGGCAATCTGGGGCATGACTACCCAAAAGGCGGTGCGGGCGGCAAATTTAGCAGGATCATTTTTCAATGTGTCCCAACTCGACGCTGTCCCCTCGATGGCCGCATTGAGGTATGGCGTCACCTGGACGATATCCCCCATCTTGGACCCCACCCGCCGGTAGTTGGCCATCTGATTACGTGCCGCTTCAAATGCCGCCGCCTCGGCCTCTTGCAGTGACTTCCCTGCCTTGATCTCAGTGGCCTTCACGTCAAGGTAAACCCGTAGCCGCCCCATCTCCTCCGACTTGGATGCCACGTCCTCCAGCCACGAGAAGAACTGCTTGGACGCCTCCTTCTTGTTGGTGGCCGCGTACTTGCCAACCGACGTCAACTTGTTAGTCACTCCCTCGCGCGACTTGGCAATCATGTAGTCAATCTGCGTCCGGGGACGATTGCGAAACTGTTCTGCACTGATAAACGCCCCACCACCCTCACGTAGACGGTCCAGGTTCTTGGACCACTTCTTGATCCCCAGCGTACTGGCCAGTACCTCCCCTGTCGCCTGCGGGGCCTTGAGTAGAGACAATGACCCGGTGTTGATGGCGTTGGTCCATATGTCCCTGACGAGGTTGGCCGCTTGAAATGGGGGATTGTACAACCCGGTAGCCGTGGCACGTAATAGCCGCGCCCCGGCCTTCATCACCGTGATGGCGACGTGGGTCTCACGCGGGGTCAGTTGTTTCGCGGCCATCGCCATCACGTCAGGCACCGCTAGTGTAACCTTACGTCCATCCTCCAGGAAGTTGACATGGTTGTTGTCGGTCGGCTTGAACCGCCCCGCCTCGATGTCTTGCGGCGATACCCTGTAGATCAGCTTGTCCCACCCAGGGTAGAGAGTGGCGACCCGCTCGAACTCCCGGCCGACCTTGTTACGGGATGCTTCACGGGTATCTTGGAATGTCCTGGTGACTAGTGACTTCCACATGTCCTCGGTCGCCAGATCACTACCCCCCTCGCTTAACTTCTTGACTGTCTGTTGTTTAGACAATGACCCAGGTTGCGTACTGCCCCAGGGGTTACCGTCTTGGATGGCGTCCAGTATGCGGTTGATGGGGACATATTTGTCATACATGTTCTTGAGCGTGGCATTCAATTCCTTGGAGATGCGCCCATCGGCGGTGGCATCATCGAGCATTGTTCTAAAGTAATCCTGCACCTCCTTGACTGCCGCCCCGTGGTGGGGCATCCCCCGGGCTACCAGTGCGTCGATGTCGGCCAGCTTCTCCGCTGTGTAGTGGACACCTTTCTCACCGGCGGCAGACTTGGCTTGGTACTCCTGTATCCCCATGATCTTCATGTGGTTGGATCTCATCTGCATGGCGACGGGATCACTCTTGTTGGCATTGGCATTGATGGTGGCCAGGGCCGGGTCGGTCTTGATGGCCTCATTCCACTTAGCCTCGCCCATTTGGTTGACCTCGATCTGCTGCTTCTGCAATGCCTGCGCGAGGATACCCGTGTCGGCCACCTTTTGCACCGCTTGGTCGTAGGTCATGCCCGCTGTGTGGTTTTTCAAGAAGGTATCGATAGTGCGATTCACCTTGGCCTCGGCCCGGTCGTCACTAGCCGTCGCATCATCCAATATGTTGCCATACCTGTCACTGGCTGCGGCCATCTTGCCAACCGCTTGGCGGGGGCGGGGACCTATGGCGGACTTGTCGACCTTGTTTTGCAGGGTTTGTGTCGCCCGGACAGGGGATACCCAGTTGGCGACGGGGTTGGCCATGTGCTTGTTGATAATGGTTGCCGCCCACGAGGGTTGCTTTGATTGGGCAATAGCTTGGTTGGCCCGTGCAGCACTGTAAACCTGGTTGTACAGTTGGTCACTAACCCAGGCTGGTGGTGGTTGCGGGGGACCAGGGGGTGTGTTGAGGTGGTTCCACAGACGCTTGGCATTGGTGGCAATAGCTTGCGATCCAAGGAAACCTAGTGATCCAGATGTTGGTCCACCACTGCTGGGGTCGCTTGGGTCCAGTTCGCCAAAGCTGAACCCCTGCTTGCCTACCGGTGGTGGTGGTGTGGTAACCGGTGGGGTAGTGACTAACTCGCCACCCTCGCCGCTAGTCTCTACTTTTTTTTTACCCTTCCACCCTTGCCGCCCCGGCCCACGACAAGTGGGGTTGGCAATGGCTCCTCAATGATGGGAGGTTGCTCAATAGTGGCACCAGCAGCGGCGGCGGCGTCATCCATCTCCTGGATAATCAATCCCTCGGGGGTGGGTGGGCCGGTGGTGGTCATCTTGGGACGGGTGCCACGTTTACCCTTACCTTTGGGTTTGTTAGTCACTAACGGGGTGAGTTCCCCACTTTTGAACATCTCGGCTACTGCGGCATCCTCACCCTCATCGGCCTGTGATCGCCACGGTCTACCCAGTGTCCCCTCGCGTGCACGTTGGATGGCCTCCTGCGATTCTTGAGCTGACTTCCATGGGGTACGCAGTCCCAGTGATGCCCCGGTTGTCGGCCCCATAGGTAGTGGTGGGGCACCGGCAGGGGTACCGGGGTAACCAGTGGTGCCTAGTCCCATGCGCCCAACATCACCCTTTGTCCCTGGACCCTCACGCCCAACGCCAAACCCGGCGAGTGGTACTGGTGGGATGTCATGGGTGGGTGGTGGGTTTTGGGTATCGTACAACCCCTGCATCTGTCCCACCAGTGGGTCGGGTGGCGGGACGGGGCGTGGTGGGAGTAGTGGTCTAGTGGGTGGGATGTAGGTGGGTTGCGGCTTGGCAATAGAGGACAGGTCAACAGGTGGCGTGGATGATGGCCCACCACCTGGACCCAGGTAGGGGGGACCTTCGGTTGGACCTAGACGTGGTGGACCCTCGGCTGGGCCAAGGAGTGGCGGCTGTTCCATCGGCCCCTGGATGGGGGGTTGGGGTTGTGGACCCTGTAGTGGTGGTTGTGGCTCTGGACCATATGGGAGATCCATCTCAGTCACACCTTCACCCACCTTGGTGACAGTTGGGGTAATGGGGGGTTCGCCGGGGGCACGGCGAATGGGTGGTATATAGCCCAGGTTTGGTGGTCCGGGGGGTGGTTGATTCACTTCGCCTGCCAATGGTACAGGCGGAGTGTAACCGGGAGTGGATACTGGGCGTCCACCGGGGGCTGGGGATGGGCGCAGCGGGGTGGGTCCAGCGGGGGCCTGTGGGAAAAATGCGCCCATCAGGTCAGCGCCGGTGTTAGTCACTAACGGGGTGGGTCGGGGTGCTGGTCCCTGGAGTGGGGGTTGTGGTTCCGGCCCATACATTGGCCCAACTGGTGGTGTCGCCGCTGGTGGTGTCGCCTCACCCGGCACAAAGTTCTTCCACCACGCATCCTCTCCCGGCGCAAATGCCTGCCACCAGGGGGCAGTGGGGGATGGACGTAACGGGGCACTGGTGGCGGGTGCACCACGGGGGACAGTGGTGATGGGGGAATGGGGCAATACCGCACCCACCCCGCCCTGGATCGCCGCGCTGGCCAACCTGTCCTTTGACCCCCAGTCACCCTCGCCGCCAAGGTAGCCTAGACCAGTTTGCAATGCGGTACGCACCGCCCGTCCCTTAGCCGCCCCGGCCCAGTCACTGAGACCCCCGACAACAGCTTGTGTCACACCCTCAGTGCCGGGATCACGTCTCTCCACCCCAGGGACAGGCGTCTCCATGGCACGCTTGGCCGCAGCCAGCCCACCCTGTGCGGCACCACTGGTGATCATGGCCCCCAGCTTGGTGGCGGGACGGACGATACCGCGTGCGACACCTGTTGCCCCGGCATATTGGGCAATCTCGGGGATAAGTTCACCGACGAATTGACCAGTCTGTGAACTCATGGACGGCTGGGGCTTCTCACCAGTGACGAGGTTGGACAGGCCCATGGATGGCTGACCGGTGATCCAATCCCCCGCCGATTGAATGTCCTTGCCTACCCATGATGGATGGGCGTAGGATGGCGCATACTCGCGTAGACCGGCGGCGATAGTGTCCTCTAGGTCACCCACTGTCCGCCCAACCCCAGTAATGGCCCCACCAACCACACCCCGTCCAAAGTCGCTAGACCCGGTAATGAGGTCACGTGAGAGTTGTGCCCCCCTGCCAATGATACCGGGACTAGCCTTGGGTTTGGCAGTAGTGGTACGTGGGGCATCCTTGGCACCTTGTGGCACCACGTAGTCGTCATATCTACCGGGGAACTTGGCCTGCATCTTGCGGACGAGGTCGGCATCATCTGGGAATTGAGTATCCAGCTTCCCCCCGGCGGCGGCGCGGAGTTTGCTTGCTAGCTCGTGGTAATCCTGTGCCATTATTGATTCCCTTCCAATAGCTCGTTGACATCGGCAAATATCTGCTCGTCCTCAGCCGCCTCGTCACCCCCACCACCACCAAGTAATGCGGCGACATCGGCCTGCATCTGCGGGGTGAAGTTAGCAGTAGTACCGGGACGGGTGGGGGTGGTGGTACCAGGGGTGGTGGTGCGGGTGGCGGTGTCTGGTACACCCTTGGGAGTTTGACGGTCCCGTATAAAGCCAATGGCTGTCCCCAGGTCTATGTCACGCACATTGCGCTGTCCGGGGGCGTTGGCCAAATCACGTTGCAATAGACCCCGATTGGCATCACTAATGAACCGTGGCCAGTCGACATCACCCGTAGTTGGGTTAGTGTACCGGTGAGCGTTGTACTGGATGATGTCGCCAATGTGACCGGCGGCGAGGCGATTGGCGGCGGCAACCCCAGCACCAGCACCAGCTTGACGAGGCGGCCGCATGGAGTTGACAATGGCCCCCGCACGCCTGATCTCCGCGATGGCCGCATCACCCCTTGCCTTGTCGGGGTCAGCCAGTGCCCGTAGGATCTTATCCATAGTGGAACCAGCGGGAACATTTGGTGGGTTTGCGCCATTGTACGCACGGTGGATGGCCGCCTGTTGGGCCGGGGTTAGCTGGCCACCAGATAAGTCATTGAGTATGCCGACTAGCTTTTTGCCTGCTTCGAGCTTGGCTTCCGGGGTACTGAGGACAGGGGCCTTGGGGTTGGCGTATGACTCTGGTGGTTGCCCAGGCTTGCCACGGATGGCTACCCCACCTTCTGGGATGTTATGCCACTTGTCGCGTGCAGTTTCAGCGATAATCTTCTTGGTCTGGGCGTCTATACCCTCGTTGACACCACGTTTTTGATAGTACGCACCACGTTGTCTCAAATAGTCGGCATAGGCCAATGCCCGTTGACCCTCGGCACTGCGCTTCTCACCCTCAGTGAGTTTGTCGTAGTACTTCAGCCAGTACTCCTCACCAGCGGCGATTTGACTAATCACCTGCCCCGCGTATTGGCCTTGAGTGGCTCTATCGTAGTCCTTGAGACCCAGGTATGTATCTAGTCCCTGGGCGTAACCGCGTGCGGCGTCCTTGAATGTATCACCGGTACCGGGTTGCGAGGCGCTGTGGAAGGCACTGGATAGCATACGTGACATCTTCTCACTACGGGACATACCGGGGTAGGGGCGGAGTTGTTGATACAGAGCGGCGCGGTCAACTGGTGTTGGCGGCTGGAGACGGCGTGCCGGTGGTGGTGGGGTGGTGGTAGGGAGTTGACCACTACCCCTGACTGGTGGGGTGGTGGGTAGTACCTGGTCCTGGGCCTCGCGGGTAGCTTGGGCATATTCACCGGCAGTGTCCCCACCACCACCACCACCCTTACCCATGGGCGGGATGGTTGTCGATGTTGGCGATGGTGGTGGGACAACTTGGGCACTGGCCTGTCTATAACTTACAGGGGTTGGCGGTAACAGGACATTGGGGGATGAGACGCCACTTGGTTCATCGCCCTCGGACATTGACTCCAACTGGTCATCACCACCACTATAGCCGAACCCACCTGGGTATAGCTGTTGCAACATGGCCAGGGAGTTGTCTTGGTCGTCGTCAGTGTAGATGCCGCGCCTGTAGTCAATGGCCATGTGGTCCTCTGTTAGTGACTAACAATTGTACCGCCATTGCCTAGTCGTTGCCATAATAGCCCTCGCCGTAGGGGTCATCGCTTGGCATCCTGGTGCGGTTGGACCCAGTAGTGGTACCACCACCTGCCTGCCCAGTGCGGCGGTTCTTGAAATAATCACTCGCCGCCCCACCAACACTACCGGCTAGGTTGCTCACTAGGCTGGAGAATGACCCACTGTTGGCGTTGGCGCGGTTGGCATTGGCATTGTAACCAGCGGCGGCTTGATTACCGGCACCAAGGGCGGTACGGATACGGTCGAGGTTGCGTTGAAATGCATCATTGGAGGCTTGACCAATGCGATCTGTGCCACGGTCTTTACGTGCGAGATCAGCGGTGGTGAACCCCATGCCGACATTGTACTGGCGTTCACGTAACTGGTTTTGATATTCGCGGTCCTGGTTACGCCGGTCAGCCAGTCCAGTAGCAATGGCAAGGTCACCACGGCTATTGGTCAACCTGTCGGTGGCGGCGGCAATACGTCCCGCGTAGACCTCGTTGGCCTTGTCCTGGTAGCGGTAGGTGTTGTTGAGATTGAGGTTGGTGTTGCGGGTGTCCTCGGCAATGCGGCGGGTGGCGGCAGTGTCGACCGTGCCACGATCAATGGCACCGCGATCCAGTATCAACCCACGCCGTATTGCCTCGTCTGCTGTAGACAAGTTGATGTCCTTGCCCATCTCGTCCCTGCTAATGCCCAACCCGGTGTCAAGCACATTCTTGGATATCCCCAGTCCAGTGTCGAGCACCCTGTTGCCGATACCTAGTCTAGTGTTGAGTACATTGCCAGCAAGGTCGTAACGCAGGCCAGCCTGTTTCTCGGCACCAGCGGCGAGTGCATCGTCTACGGCACGACTACGGCTTGCCTCGACCCGGCTGGCCATCGCATTGTAGGTGGGGTCAGTGGATGATAACCCCGCGCGGCGTGCTCTGAATGCGGCATCGGCGGCGGCAGGGGCAAATGCACGACCCACTCTCGCACTGGTGGCATCGGGGGCGAAGGCGCGGTCGATGGCGGCGTTGGCGTCGACCTTGTACTCATTCTCCAGGGCACCAGTGGCACCGGTTTCGTACTTTTTCAGGGCACCCGTGGCGTCGGTTTTGTATTGCCCAAGCTGACCACGCTGTTCCTTGAAACCCTCGCCCATGCGACCGCGTAGTTCGCCGTAGAGTTTCTCGTGAATTGCTCCTGCGGCGTCGAAAGTGGACCCCGTCATCTCCAGGATCTTCTTCTCGACGTCGTTGATGGTGCCTATGACACGGTTATTGGAGTCACGTATTAGACCCTCTGCCGCATCAAATGTGGCACCTGCCCCAATGCCCATCTGGTCGAGAATGCTTGACACATCCCCCCAGGTGGTCTCGGCGTTGGGACCGTTTTGGAACCGCTCCTGTAACTGGGTCGTCTCCTGTCGCCGCGCATCACTTTGCCCGGTGTCTTGGATGACCTCACTACCCCGCTGGACAATGTCGCCGGGAGTGCCATACCCCTGGTCAGACATTTCCTGGATCTTGGTGGTATAGGTTCCCCACAGTTGTCGGGCACTCTCCTCATCGAGGTTGGCGTCGCCCAGGAGTTGCTTCATGATGGCATGAAACTCGGCGGGCATGGCCTCGGCCTGTTGGGTCTCCTTGTTCTTGCCCCCGCCAAAGAGCTTGAACAGGAATGGCACGGCGGCGGTGATGATGGGGATTACGGCAGCGGCCATAGGGGATGTGGACTCCTTGGGGTTAAGTATATACTACTTAGTCACTAACTTGGGGTTGCGGTCCACCCACGTGCCGCTGTGGATGTCGATCTCGAACGTGTCGCCGACCTTGTATTCGAGACGCTTGGCATTAATGTATCTAGTGTACTCATCCATCTTGGCCTGCTGCTCGGCCTGAAGCCGGAGGATGGTGATCTCGATGACACGTATGCGGTCAATGAGTAGTAGATGTTTAATCTGATCATTAGGCGAGACGGCAACAGGTTTAGGGTCACCACCCTCCTGGGCAAGCAGGGCAACAGTGGCCAGTAACAGTAGCGGTCGCATACAGTTGGTCACTAACAGGTGCGGTTGATGACAATCCCACCCCGCATGGTGAGGGTACAGCCACTGACACTAAAGACGCCATCTATGCCCACATAATTGGTACCACTCTGGGTGATGGAGTAGTAGGTGGTGAAGTTGGCAGTGCCGCTCGATATCGTATTACCACTGCTGCTGGTGATGCTGAACGTAGTGGTGCCTGCGCCGGTAGAGCCGGGGTCCACGGCATTGCGTATCGTAAGCCCCCCGGCAGATAGAGTACCCCGTAACAGTGCCGTGGGGCCGGTGCTGGCATAGACGTAGTAGGCGCTGGTGGCGTGGACGCTGTTGGGACGGCCACTGGTTGGTAGTCCAATATCGCCACCGCCATCAGTCGTCCAGCGGAGGTTGCCGTTGACTTCCAGCTCACTGTTGATCAGCACGTCGTTCTCGACCAGGATCTTGTCAAAAGGAGTGCCGCTTGAATCGTAGGTACTCAACCTCCAGTTAGCCGAAGAGGTGGCGGTGTCGGTAGAGCGGTTGACGGTGATGGCGACTAGGTTTTTGTTGGCCCCGCCGATACGGGCTTGATAGGATTCGCGCGAGACGGCATCCCCAGTGACGACATTAGCGGGGACGGCTTCAGTACCACGAGCACGTCGTACCGCCCATTCTACAAGGTCAGTGGCAGTGTTGGACCACACGCTGGACTGGTGGATGTTGTAGCCGTCGTGGGTGGCGGTGATCCACTCACTACCACCGGATGGTGCACAGATGTCGAAGCGTAACGGGATAGAGTTGACGCCATCGCCATCGACGACAGTGGCCCCACGCTTGAGACAGTAGTCGACCACGCCAATAGATGGTGGGAGTACCATGCGGTACGACGTGGACTGTGAGACGACAGCACGGATGGAGGCGTACTCCAGGCCAAATGTCTTGCTCTCGCGAAAGCGCAGTTCCCCCGTGTTTGACCCCAGTGGTGGTGGGTCAGGTAATATCTCCACTGGTCCCTGCCACGAGTACTTCACTGTCCCTTGCGAGTAGATGGGGTTAGTGACTAACAATGCCAATGCCACTATGGCACATAGCCGCGATAACTTAACATGGTCCATTTGAGTCCTATTGCTGTAAAGAAGAATAAGTTCCGCGCCCCGGGTACATCATTGATTGTAATGGGGACACTGGTATCAAACGTCCCACCCCATTGTAACCAGTACGACGCGGTGGGGGATGCGCCAATGGGGATGGTGATGTCGACAGTGAGGAAATCCCCGTTCTGGGCCGGTGCAGCATGGGTGATGGTGGTCATCCCGGCGGCGAGGAGGATAGTGAGGGAGTAGAGGCTAGTACTATAAATGGTTGGGGGTGGGGCAGTGATGGGGACTAGTGAGCCAATCATGGGGATACGGGCAGACTCACTACCGGTGGTGGCGTTGTAGGTCGACACAAACACACTGTCCCCAACCAAGCCGTCGTTGATGTACAGTTGGTCGGCGTGGACCTGTCTCACTAACTTGTCGTCACCGTCACCGGGGGCATAGACCCTAAAGTGCGTGTACATTCCTGGATGTGATGGGTGAGGTGGGGTCCAGCTTAGTATTTGGCCACTACCACGTACTTCACGCGGCTCACTGGGGGCGACACGGGACAGACGGGCGGCGCGGTCGAGTTCAGCCAGTTGCCGTTCGACCTGTCCCCGTTGACTCTGTGTGTAGCCTCGCTCGGTTGGCATGTGGTTAGTGACTAACTACGGGCGGTGTGGGAGGATACTGCCGCCGCCGCTGCCGACTCCCAGTTGGCGCGACAGGAATAGCAGGATAACGATTAGTAATATCCCGCCCACGATCCAACGGATGGGCTGCGGTATGGCATAGGTAATACACACCCAGTTGAGTCCATAGGCGACTACACAGAACAGGATGATGTAGACGATGAGCATGATAAGTTGATCCATTACTGTAACCTGATCCTTCCTTTTGACAACACAAAGCCAATCTTCCCCACGATGCCTACCATGGTTTTGACTAATGGCAACCGCCCGTATTGATACATGGTGGGGTAGTGGGTTTCCACGGCGTCGGCGACGAGACGTATACGCAGTTTCAATGTGAAGACAGAGCCAAGTAGGGCTTTCCCCACTGCCACCATGTAGTTGGCCGCACTGAAGATGGCGCTGGTCATCACATTGGGTATACCAGTGGCATCTAGTGGCTCCTGGTGGTCGCGCCACGCGTGGATGGTGAGGTTGCCACTTCGCACATCACCATGAACGTGGGTCTCGGCCACATTGCCAATAGAGGACGGGTCGCCAAAGTCCATCCAATGTGATTCGTATTCACCAGTACGGCGGGTGGGTGTACCGGTGACGCCGACCACGACATCATCACGTACCAGTTCACGTCCCATGGGGTCATCTGGTTGACCAGCGGCAGTGAACAGGTCACGGTTGCCCAGCATGTGGTACCGCTTTGTTCCCTGATCCATGAGGGACTTGCCACCAGTGAAGTCGCCATCCGCACTATACCCTTGCCCTGTCACAAAGTCATGCACCCACTCGGTGCCGTCGTCAAAGAACAACTCGTACCTGTCGATCATGTTTGGCGGGTCGAAGGTGTGGGTGGCGAAACGGGATACTTTGCCGCGTAGTTTGTCCTGGTATGGGCGAGAGAGGATGTCGATGGCGCCGCTCTCGTTGAGGACGACGATCTCACCATTCTGTGTCTCCCAGATTGAGCCGTGGGGTGTCCGCTCACAGTAGGTGTAGAGGTTGTAGATGCCATAGCGGCCAGGGATTTCGGTGAATGAATGGCGCTCGTCAATGTCCTCGTAGACGATGTAGTTGGTGGTTTGCGTAACGACATGCAGTGACCTCCCCTCTGGTGAACGGGCACCCCAGATGGGTTGTTCACTGTTGGGGGTGGCCCTAAAGTTGTCGAGTGGCCATGCGTGCTCAGGCGCACCTAGAAAGAAGGTTTCACTGACATCACTGGCGGCCGCAGACCATACAATACCTGCTAGATAATGTGTTGGCGGCACATAGCTGAAGTCGGGCATCAGGGGCGACTCCCCAGCGCCCGGTAACAGTGCCCCATAGATGCGACCTTCTACATATGCTATCCAGCGCATAGGCCGTGGTGGGAAGTTATCTACTGGGGCCTCCTTGAATACATCCAGCACGTAGTTGGGTATCTGCTTGGACAACTCGGTGATGTCCTGGGTAATCGGCATGGTGGGGTTGGCCGGGTCCATCATGAGGTAGCCGACCTCGGCGTTTTGCAGGTCGACTGTCGCATAGAACACAAACTTCTGCGCCCCCTGCTCGTAGGCAGAGTGGAAGTTCATGTGGATGCCGTTGAGGAAGTTGAATTGGATGCCTAAGCTGGTCCCTGGGCCAAGGGTACCGGCGTAGACGACGTTGGAGAAATGATATGTACGGGTGTTGAACAAGCCAACATAGAATGAGACGCTGTTGACGATAGTGACACCACCAGCGACATAGGTTGATACTACTGGTGGGACAGAGATGTCACTGACGTAGCAGTCCAGGCCAAGGAACATTAGCTGGTTGACGTCGACGAGGTAGATGCTGAATGGGGGGTAGGAGCCGCTGGTTTCGTGGCGCAGACCCAGGCCATTGTACAGGACGATACCCTCGTTGGTGTTACAGGTGGGGGCCGGGTTGGTGCGGCAGTAGGACCCACCGAATAACTGGTTGATGTTGAGTATCAATGTCCCGCCCCAGGTTTCCAGTACTATGGACCACCACTCGACGACGGTACCGGTCACCTTGAGCATGAGGTGGTGCAGGTAACCGACCACGCGCGGATCGCGGTACTCCTGGAATTGCTTCCATAGGCCACCCGCGAAGGTCGCACGCCACTTACGCCCACCAAATAGGCGTAACCACAGTGAGCCATCGACGCTGGGCATGATGCGGAAGTTGTGGCAGTGGACGGCGGCGGGGAGTGGGGCACTGGGGTTGACTTGGGTGACGACGCCAGTGAGGGGGATGTAGACGGGCGGTTTGGAGTCAGCCATGGGGGTTAGTCACTAACTGTCGCCTAGTTTGACCCCACCATGTGGTAGCCGCGTGGGGAGGCTTGCATAACTGGGTCTAATGTCTCCAGCGCGGCATAGAAACGTTTCATCTGCCGCTCGAAACGGGTGTCATTATTCCCTGCCTCCCTATCCCCGTAGATGTAGGCGCGGTGGAAGATGGACAGGATGGGGATGAGTTGATTGGGAATGTAGAGAGATAGGTTGGTGTCGGCCCAGACGCCTAATGGGTGGGCGGGGATCATCGGGCGCTGGACGTAGGTGATACGCAATGTCAACCCAGCCACGGCGGGACAGTTGAATACAATGACTTTGTAGTCACCCTCAGAGTCATCACCTGGGGGAAGTTCTGGGATCAGGGCGGCGGCAATGCGATATGAGGATGGGTAACCTGGCTGTGGGTGCGGGAAGTCGGCGTGGGCGTTGTGCTCTGTGACTGCGGCAATGGCGGGTATCCCATTGTTGGGGACAATCTCGTACCCGGCCCACTGGATGTTGTTGCCCAGGATGGGGGCACCGGTGATGAATGCGCCATGCGGCTCGATGGTGAGGACATCCTGTGGTAGGACGATGCGGTTGTCATTGACTGGGATGGGGATGGAGAGGGTGGTGGTGTTGAAGTAGCCCTTGCCGTGCCGGTTGTAGACCTCATTGGCAAACTGGGGCAGGATGAGGTACCAGAATTGCCAATCATGGGGGTAGCCGCCAACCGCGGATTCGTCGTAGTTGACGAGATTCTTCCAGTAGGACGAGTAGAGCATTGACGGCTACCTCCCGCGTGACATTAACTTGCCTATTGTACTACTTGCGTTTACCTGCCTTGGATCTACGGGCCTCCTCCAGCATGACATTGTCGTTGTCATCATCCTGGGGTGGGCGCATGAGTTTGGTGGGGTCGGCTACGGCGTCACCAGCTTCACCAAGGGCGTCACCACTAGACATGGCGTCCAGGTCGACATCCGGGTCAACCGCAATGTTGGCAGTCTTGTCGCCACTGAGTTTGGCAACCATGGTGCGGAGGCGCGATAGTTCGGTCTCCTGGGCGGCGAGTTGCTGTTTCTGCTGGCGAATAAGTGGGTTCAATGTTGCTGAGACGTCGCCAACTATTTTGTCAGCCATCCGTTGGGCCTGGGTCTTGGTGGCCTCGACCATCTCTTCGGCGATGAGGATGGAGGCGACCCCACCTTCGGCAATCTCGGCCTCGCGGGAATCGTCCAGGGCCTTGATCCACAGCGGGTTGTTGGTACGCAGGACGCCCAGTGAGACATTGTGGCCGGGGGCGATGGTTTTGGGGACCGTCATGAATCTCATTTGTGCCGTAATGATGGAGTCCTTGCCTTGCGGGGTGGGCTTGGGGTTGACGAAGTGGACCTGCTTAGTGAGACCGGGGTATGTCAGTGAGTAGTATTCACGCATGGGTAGACTACGCCCATGGATCATGGGGTCGACCAGAGACAATATTGACAATCCATACGACGGGTTGGCCAAGTAGTCGGCGACGACGGTGTCTGGGATGGTGGCGGTCATGAGTTGCGGTGCTCCTTTTAGTGACTAACTGTTGCGGTGATTGATTGCCATTGAATGCCATTGAAACATCTGGGGGCGGGTCGGCACCGCATATACCTCCCGCCCCCGCTCGAAACGTGACTGGCACTGGGGAGAACAGAACCACGTGTTGCCAGTGTCGCCCAGTCACGGCGAGATGGTGACTACGCCATTGTCTACTTCTTGGACTTACCCTTGCCCGCCTTGTTCATGGCGATGGCAACCGATTGCTTGCCTGGGTAGCCCTCGTGGCGTAGTTTGGATATGTTACTGGAGACTGTCGATTTGGACGACCCTTTCTTGAGTGGCATGATGTGTACCATGTACTCTAGAACGGGGCCGTGTAGTCGGTGACGTTTTGCAGCACGCCGTGCTTCTTTTCGTGGCGCACTTTGAGTCCACAAATCATGCGGGTTTGATCGACCCAACGTCCCGCGCCGTCCTTGATGACATCTTCCATGACGGTGGGTTCGCCGTAGGAGGCGCCATTGCCTTGGAGGAAGACGATTTCGACATTGGCAAAGTCGACCGCAAAGGCGATGTGACCAAAACCACGGGTTTGTCCAGTGAGGGTCTCAAGGGTCTTGTCGTGAATGAGACGTAGATCGCCAAAGCCGGTTTGAACCATCCTGGTCTTGACGCCGTACATCTTCTCGGTGGGGCCGACCATCAAGAACTGGTGTTGCCATGCGTTGATGGCGTTGATGATCATGGCGGGGCAGAGGAGACCCAGTTCAGATTGGGAGTCGTGGTATTGGAAGACACGTTCGCAAAAGCCCAGGAAACCCTTGTAGGTCAACAGCCCACCGGCGTCGACGACATTGGTGACAATCTCACTGCGGAGGCCGGCCATCGACCGCATTTCACCGTTGACGTCATTGAGGTCCTGGAATGCCTTACCCCAATACGCGGTGCGGTTGTAGTCCAGCTTCATCTCGTTCATCATCTTGGACTGGAGGTCGTCGCGTAGACCTTGGGGGGAGGCGTACTGGTTTGATGCCGCCTGTTCCAACGTAATGCGCTTCGTCTTGCTGAAGTGCTGCATGTACGTGGTCTTGGTCATGGCGATGGTGGACTTGCTGTCGGGAGCAGCCGCACCTTCGTTCATGGCCGGGCCGTTGATGGACAGGGCACTGCCGTTGGCGATGGCCGCCGGGGTGGTGCCAGCGAAACCGCGTGTCACGGTAAGGACATTGGTGGCGGGGTTGTTGGCGGTGACCCGTACCAGTTCCCCGTGGGCGACAGTGGCATTGGCCGGTGGGAAGTAGAGGACATCACCGGGGACGACAACCTTGCTGTCTACGAGGGTGAACGAGGTGGCCACACCGTCGGCGACAGCCGCCCCCATGATCACCCACTGGGTCATCCAGTCGTCTTCTTTCCACTCGATGAGGGTGGAGGACTGGCCCTTTTTGCGGGACTTTTTGAGGCCCTCGATGAGGAGAGTGGTCAATGGGGCGATATCGGGGCGAATGAGCATTCCGTCTACTCCGACGACACGCACGTTGTCGGATGCGGCAAACATCTGCTGGGTATGGCGATTACCCAGGGCGTAAGAGATGGGCATGGAGGACTCCTGTGATGAGAGATTTGGCGTTAGTAACTAACTAAAAATGCTGGTCGACTTGTTCGCAGCGATACGGAGGCGTTCCGCATCGGGGTTAGCGAATCGGCGCTGACTGGATGTCGCACTGGCATTGGCACCACCATTGGCGACACCGGCACTACGTTTGGCAATGATACTCGCGGCGGCTTTGGCGGCGGCAGTGGAGACAGTGGCACCTTTGCGTACCAGGGCTGTGGCGGCGGCGACCTTGGCGGTACGGGATTGCGACGAGGCGGCGTTACTGCGGGCTGAACGTGGCGCGAGATCGTGGGCTAGACGAATACGGTCAATCTCTAGCAACACTGCGCGGCGCTCGGCAGGAAGGTCAGCGTATTCCGGGTTTTCACTCAACCGGGAGACGCGCTGAGCAATCCTTGGATCAGACTTGAGGACTGCGACATACGCGGAGGGCCTGCCGTCCTTGGAGGGCTTGACGAACTCGGCGATGTCGGGGTCTGTCTTTTCCAACTTACTGAGTTGCACTATAGCAGACCTCTCGGCGGCTTGTCTACCGCGATAGTGGGCGGCGGTGGCATTGAGATGGTCGAATTGGGCAAGTTTTGGGGTGACGTCAGCGAGGAGTTTCTCACGCAGCCAGTCCAGGACAACGGGCGACTTCATGTTGTGGACGAAGTCCTTGGCGAACTCGTAACGTCGGTGTTCCCGTAGTTCTTCAAAGGCACGGCGGCGCTGGGGTGCGCTGAGATTGGCATCCATCGAGTCACTGTAGAGTTGTGCCTCCACGGTGTAGTGTTGCGCGGGGTCCATCACGATGGGGTCGGCATTGTCATCGGATGGCGCAGGGCGGGTGGGTGGTGGCGGGGTGGTGGTGGGGGTAGTGGGGGCGGTCAACTTGGCACGTTCGGCCTTGATTTCCCGTTCCAACTCGGTGAGGCGGCTGTCGTCGGGGGTGTCACTGGGGGTGTCGTCGACAGAGGTTTCAGCAATGGTGGCCATCACCTCCTCGATCACCTTGACCTGCTTGGGGGTGAGGTTGTCGAGATCGTACCCTAATTCGTCGGCGATGGTGGCGCGCTGGGTGTCGGCAGTGTCAGGGTCACCAGTGGGGGTGGCGGTGGCGGGCTTGGATGGCTTGGTTGCGAGTTCCTCCTCACCATCTATGGGTTCACCATCACCAGTAGTGCCATCACCATCATCGTCCTGTTGTACCGCCCCTGTCCCCTCCTCCTGGGGGTCTTCCAACACGTTGTCGCCGCCGACTTGCTTGATCTCATCCATCGTGGTGGTACCCGTGGGATTGCCAAATGTTTGCATTGCCATAATGTGTCTCTGTTCTCCTTGATACTTAGTCACTAACTGTCGCTTACTGTAACACGATTACAATATCCCGCGTATGGCCAGTTCTTGCGCCATATACATCTCCAGGTCCTCCAACAACTCGCCCAGGAGGTCGAACTTGGCGGCGTGGACAGTGGCCTTGTTGTGGTCGCCCGACAATGCGGCGGTGGCCATCTCGGCAACGGCTTGGCTACTACGGGACTGGATATAGTCGTCCAGGAACGGTCTAAGTGAGCGGTACACCTCCCCGACTCGCAAGCTGTCCCTCCAGTTCGACCCCACCCCCTGCGACATTGCCTGGGAGTTGTAGTCCTGGGACAGTGATTGGTGGTATCCCATTGGGTTTGCCGCCGCCTCCTCCGCCGGGTACAGGGGAAGTGGGATTTGTATTGGCCGGTCCCTGTCCAGGTTCACTGGGTGGACCACTGTTTTGTTTGCCATCGGCTGGGCCTCCTTTACCGCCCATTAGACCTTGTAATGCAGCCATGGGGTTGGCTTGAGCAGGTGAGCCGGGGGGTGGGGGCGGGATCATCAGGCGTTCGATATCCTTGCCCTTACCCATAGCCTTCAACACATCCTTGATCGCCTCGTCGATGTGCATCTTGTCCGGGTTTTCCTTGGCCAAGCCGTAGACCAAGTTGGCCTCGTTGACCTTGTTCATCTTGGCGTCGGGGAACATGGAGGTGGAGTCGACAATGATTTCCCCATCATCCTCGTAGTCCTCGGGTTCCATGGTGACCATTGAGGTTTCGACGTCTTCTAGCTGGGACGACTGACCTGTCATGAGATGGTATTGGCCAAGATCCAATGCGAGATCCTCGTTGAGTTCACTACGTAACAATTCGCGCATCATCTCGCAATCTTCGCCGATCTTTTGGACAAACATCGATGTCGTCTGCCCAGACATTATCGCGGCATTGCGGTCCATGATACGGGCACCCGTGGCGGTGTCGTTTTGGTTGGGTTGCAACTCAGCCATGTTGCTCAAGTTGTTGTCACCCACTGTGGATGAGATCAACTTCATGGACGACTCGTCAGTGTTCATGGACGACAGGGCAGAGGCAATGGCTGGACCAGATTGCTCGAAGCCGAATGACTTGCCACCGCCACGGGTGTAGACGACCCGGAAGCCGCTGGTGTTGCGGGTGAAGAACTCGGGGTTTGACCATAGGGCGGCGTCATCAGTCCACAGCAATGGTCTACTAATGGCGTCGATGAGGTCGTGGCGTTGGAAGAACGACTGGGCATACATGTCGGCCAGGGAGACGATGTGATGCGCGGGAGAGTCACCAGGACCCCCAAGGATGTTGTCGACAATGCGGAGTTCGGTACGTGCAATCTTGCCATCGCCAATTAGATAGGGGTAATAGAAGTGGCCTAGCCAGATGTCGCCGCATTTGTATTCGACAGTGGCATCGTCACCACCACGGCCAGGGTATTCGATTTTATGGATGGACCACCGCACCTCGATGTCGTCACTGTTGACACTCTCATTCGCGGGGTTGGTGGCCGCAGAACGTTTGACAAGGTTGTACATGTTGAGACGTAGGCGTTCACTTTGTGTGCCAATGCCACGGGGTTCACCGTTCGGCTTGTCGGTCATCACCAGTTCAATCCGACGGGCGAGGTCGGGATCGTAGTTGCCATCTGGGAGTTTATGTCGCTCGTACAGTTCCTGGAACCACTCAATGCCGACACGCATGTACTCACCCACGTAGGCACAGGTAGAGAGGGTGTCGAACTCTGGCTCGGGGAAGATGTCGCCGGGGAAGGTGTACTTGACACTGGGGCCAACGTAACCGCGTTCGTCGTAGATAATGCGTAGCCTACCCTTATGTCCATATTGTTGGGCGAGGACAGGGATCGCTTGCAATGCGGCATCATCCATGGCCTCCTCGTCATTGGGGTCGAGACTGGCGGCATTGGCAATGTCTTCAATAATAGGTACCAATTGAGGTTCGTAGGTTTCCAGGACTGCCGCAATCATGTCGTCGGTCATGCGCTCTGGACGTACTAGGCGTACCCGTTTGATGGTCGTATCATCCCAGCCCCAGCTATTGGGACCCCAACCGGTGATCCAGGCACTAGTGAGGGTCTTGTTGACGACACGTGACTTGCGTTGGGCCTTGTCGTAGAAGTACATGTATGAGGCAGAGAGACGGTCGGCACGTGCAGTGTCTTGGGATCGACAGGTGATGATGGGGACGTTGGCGTTGACACGGGCGACCATGCGCTGGCAGGCATTCCATAGGACGGGTAGACCATCTGTGCGATCCTGGCGCTTGATACGGGATGAGGCTTGGCGTAGAATGGCGACACTGTCACTGGCGAATGCCCCGTCTAAATTCATGGGTGGGGCAATGGTGGGGTCATTGAGTGTGATGGGTTGGCGATAACCACTATACGACTCCCAGGTTCTCTCCCACATTGGCCAGTAGTTCAACTCCAGCCATGACTCACTACGGTGGATGCGGTCATCCATATTGCGGGCGCGGTCCTCGTCGTGGTCCTTGGTGGAGAAGTCACTGTTACCCGTGGGAGTATATGGCCCACCACCGGCGACATCTACTTGTTCTTGTGTTGTCATGTGGTCTCCTTGTTAGTGACTAACTCGCCAGACGGGATGTTGCAAAGTGTTCGGTTGTGGTAAAGCGGGCCGAGGCCATCATCTCGGTGTAGAATATGTTACCACTCAGTAGATATCTACAGTTGTCCAGCATGTGGGTGCGGAATTGAGACACCCGCTGGGTGAGGTCCTTAGATGGGGATGACGACGTCTCGGCGTAGCGATGATTACGGAACTCGGCGCGCAGCTCAAGTAGGGATTCGGCAATAAATAGCCTGGGCCTAACAGTATGACGCCAGGGCTTGGGTTCCAATAGTTCGTCGATCTTGTCATTACCAACCGCATGTGACTTGCGCGGGTCCTGGCAGTAGATGCCATATTTGCGGTACTCGTCATAGATAAATAAATCTGGCGTCCCTTCCCCTGATATGCGAAACCCCTTGCCGGCCTGGTCCATAAGACGCGATACGATGCGTTCACCACCATCCCGGTGAGTGTAGGTGTACATTTCGTATGGGGTGCCGACGTGTTGACCCACAATTTCGTTGCCTTCTAGAAATGCTAGATACTCGGCGTAGGTGCGGACAGTGTAACGGTTACATTCATCTTCATCTCGGAGCCGTCGTCCAGTGCCGTAAACGTTACTGGGCCAGGATTCCCGATAAAAGTAGAAGTCATAATCTCTAGTAACCAACATCCATAGGGAGGCATGCTCAGTGCGTGGATGAGGATCAATGGACATGTATAGACAACCGTATTCGGGGATGGCGGTGTCTTTGATGACGTGGATTTGCTCATTGTATTTTGGGTGGACGAGTGCTCCACCTAATGCCTCGGCCTCAATCTCCATCTCACGTCTCCACATGGGTGAGCCACGCCCACCGAAGACCTTGGAGACACGTTTGAGTTTGGCCTCGTCGCGCATGGAGGGGTCACAGGAGTAGTGGACACGCAGGAATACCCAGCCTTGGGGAGAGAGATGTTTGGTTAGGCCGGGGATTGGCCCGGTGACTTCACCACCAAGCGATGGGGTTGGGACGAGTAGGCCACTGAGTCCAACCTTAGATAGATCACTGCGGTCGAAGAGATGGGCATAGTTGTAGTCGTCCTGGTGTAGTAATTGATTGTACGACCATGGTACTTGGCGGCACTCTTTCCATACCTCGTTGAGTGGGCCGGGTTTGGCGGTGGCGATGAGCCAGATGTAGGGGGTTTTGGCGGCCAGGGCATTGGTGACACACTCCAATAGCTCATCCTCTAGGGATGCCTCGTCAAAAATATATACTGTACCGTGCTCGAAACGTATCTTGTCACTACCACTGGCGAAGGCGGCAGCACTACTGCCATTGGGGAGATTGCATTCCGCGTATGACTGGCTGTAGAGGTCAAGGGTCAGGTCGCCCAGCCAGTGTTTGCGTAGACGGTCCGTGGAGTTCATGAACAACACCTTGATCTTCTCGATGATCTTGGCGGCACGGGGTTGGTCGGCACTTTGGACGACTACACGGGTGTCGGGTTGGGTGGCCATCATATGGGCGGCGAGACCGGCGGCGGTCCAGGACATCATGAGGGTGCGGGACTTGTAGGCGGCATGGATGATGGACTCGCCACGTGGGGGTCTAACCATGAGGTCGTCGGCGATGTAGTCAAAATAGGGGGAGAGTGGGAAACCTTTACGACTGTTGGAGTCCTGTTCGTCGACGGTTTTGGTGCCATTGCGTAGCCAATACATGGCCGATTTGGCACTATTGTCCAATGACTCGCGGTAGATGAGTTCATCGGTTAACTCGGCAATGCTGGTGGCTAGCCGTACGTTGTCGAGCGCCGGGAGTGGGATGAAGGTGTCGGCCATTTAGTCACTAACTGGTGTGACATCAATTATACCTTTGACCCCCGATGCACGTAACGTCCCACCGGCTTGTTGGACGAGTTCGAGGAGCCGTAACTTCAGGTCGTCGGTGGAGAGGGCGGCTAGTTTGTCGCCGATTTCGTGCTCGACAACAGCCTTGGATGGGTGGTTGGCACCGAGGACATCGAGTAGTTTGGCTGCGGCCATTGTCCTAGTTCTATGATCGGCTGTGAAATGGGGGTTGCCACCCCTGTCATAGGTCACACGCTCGGCAATCATGGCGTCGTCCAGGACAGCGAATGCCCGTGCAATACGTACCCCAACGAGTGCCGCCACCTCCTGGGCCTTGAGGAACATGGCACGTTCCATGGTGGCCTGGGCGACCAGACGTCCATTGCGAATACGTTCACGTAGATAAGTGGAGAGTTCGGCTTCTGGGATACGAAAGCGGATGGCGAGGGCGGCGATGTATTCGTCAATGTTATCGGCGGCTGGCGGGTAGGCGGCAGTGAAGTCGTCAATGGTGCGTGACCACCTGGGACTAGATGACCCCACTGCCTTACCCGCCCCGTTGGTGGACACCGTGGGGGAGGTGACCAGGAGAGAGTTACGAGAGTTGAGTTTAAGTGCCATGCGGTGGACCACTTAGTGACTAACTATGCCGATTTGCCAAATACAAGCTCCTGGTGAACCACCATCCGTGGGCCAAGTTCCACCTCACCAGTGCCGACATCATACATATAAGTACGGCCATACATGTCGGGGCCTTGCGAGTAGGCGACGTGGGTGGGGGTGATGGCTTCGATCTCGCAGTAGTCGTACATCCCACTGCACATCTCGCCATTCCCATTGCCATTCTTGCCCTTGGCCTTTTTAGACTTCGCCTGGGCGCGTGCCTCCTCCATCAGGGCCTCCTGGACTTTAGCGGTCTTGGTGGCCTGATTCTCCTTGTCGGTGATGCGGACCCCGTTGGACGCATTGCTGGTGGAGGCACGCTTGGCCTCACGCCGTTCATTGCTGTACACCTCGGCCTTGGACCCAGTGGGCTTGAGACCCATGTACAGCACTTTCTCGTTCATGTCCATTTTGCTGGGCATGTGTTGATACTCCCTAGACGATAGAGTACAGGAGAGTGACACGAGATGTCAACAGGTCCCCCAAGGGGGACGCAACGACAAAGTGAGACGACAGTATTGTAACGTTTCAATCCTATGCCGGGTTAGTGACCAACTCCAGTTTGGGATGGCGCAATTGGAATACCAGATTCACTAACCATGCGGCATCGGCGACACGCACGGGGGTGGCGGTTTCGATAGCGGCGGCAAGTGCAGCGGTTTCATCAACTTCCAGGTTGACGTCGCGGGTGCCGTAGCCGTTGGGCATTTGTTGCCAACTGTACTGCTGGCCAACAATGGTGAACCCAGTCTCCACCTGTTCCTGGTCGGTCAGGCGCACCTTGTCGAGGATACGTAAATAGATACTCGCGTCCTTGAGGCTGGTGGCGTTGTGGTTGCCCACCATGTTCCACAGGATGATGCGCTGGGGGAAGGTGACGGTGATGGACTGCATTAGAGTATCTTATTCACCACTCCCTCTACTGCCGCCTGCAATGCCTCGTCTGTGACCGCACTGCCAGCCGTTTGTACTGCGGGGTCCATGACGGTGGGTGGTTGGATCTGACCGGCGATGGCGTCCGGGTTCTGCATGGCCAGGACGGCCCACTTTTCGCGGGTATTGTGAGCTGGCACACTACTGGCTTCGATCATAATGCTGTCGGCGTACTTGAGCACCGCCACCTTGACCCTGCCCCTGAAGGTCATGTCTGACATGAGGGCTGCCGATTCTGTATAAGTCATGATATATTTCCTCTCTAAGTTGCTTTGACGAAACCACTGCCGTCAACCGATAGTGTCTTCAACGTCCCGCCCAGATACATCTTGATCACGGTATCGCTGACAGTGAACATGGCACGGGCGGCGGTGACATTGAATAACGTCCAGACACCCATTCCCGACGCTCCGACATTGATCCCCATTTTGTACTCCCTAGACACATCCTTGATGGTGATCCCCATGTCGGCGTTGCCCACGGTGCTAACGAGCCTCATCGACGCATACTGGTCCAGGATGTCCAACTTCACCCCAGGGGTGTCGGTGCCGATACCGAAGTTACCGCCGATGACATTAGTGGCAATGTTGCGCCATGCCACGTAGGCACTGACGCACTCTAGCCTCCCGCAGTTGGCAATGCCGTCGTAGTATATGCCAAAGCCGGTCTCCCCTGATGCTATGATGTGGTCGCCCCTGGCCCCCAGGACGACGTGTGAGGAGCCGACTGAGGAGATTATGGTGCCGCTTACCTCCAGCTTGTTGTTGGCCTGGGCTGGGACCGTGCCGATACCAACGTTGCCATCCGTCCCCAGGTAGAGTTGACGGACGACGCCGCCGTTGCTGTTGGCCGAGAAATCCAGGACACCGTTAGCCGAGTGCAGGCGAAACCCGGTAGGTGAGGTCGTGGTCTCGATGGTAAACACGTTGAGCAGGCCGCTGTCTTCGACTGTGAAGCGGGTGGTACCGGCGAGGTTTCTACGCACGGTGGCCTGATTCATGATGCAGATACCGGCAGCCATGTAGAGGGTTCTATCGGGATTGCTGCCGCTGTCGATATGGATCACCCTGCCCGCGGTGATGTGGTCGTAGAGGATGAAGTTGTTGGAGCCGCTGTCGCCGACGCCGATGCCGAACGACCACTTGGAACTGCTGCTGGCCGACAGGCGGATGTAGGTGCCGCCACCGCCTGGGGCGTTCATGAATAGACCTTCCGGGCCGGTGGTGGCGAGGCTGTAGGCGTTGGACAGGGAGAAGCCGTTGCCGTCGATGTTGGCGATCCAGGGGTTGTTGCCGGGGATGGTGACGTTGGTACGGCCATTGGCGATGTCGTCTACAGCGGTGACACCAGGACCCACGAGGTTGACGACGCCACGGAGAGGTAATGGGATACCGTCGTCCTGGACAATAGAGGCACCACCGGCGGGACCGATGGGACCGGGGATACCTGGGGGGCCTGGGGGGCCGGTGGCACCCTTTGCCAGGATGAGGATGTCGACGTCGGTGTTATTGGAGAAGGTGCCCGCACCACTAGATGAGACAAATTCAACGGGGGCGTAGAACCAGTCGGGCATGTTGACGGCGGGGCCGACGAGACGCCAGATTTGATAGTTGGTGGTGAGGTCCCTGGCCTGGATCATGAACTCGTCGGGCGGGGTCATCGCCATGAAGATGTTGACGACGTCGAAGCCGTCCTGGGTGATCCAGTCGATGATCAGGTTGGTGGACAGGGACTGGGTGGGGTTGTCGTATTTGAATTTGCCGGTGCCGGGGTCGCTGAGGGCGTTGTTGGTGGTGTCGACGCTGTAGGAGAAGATCGAGGCCGATGCGCCGGGAGGTCCAACTTCACCTTGTGGGCCAGCGGGGCCAGCTGGGCCTGGGGCACCGGTGGGGCCGGTGTTGTCGGCATCCGGGGTGAGCATTTGGAACGACGGTCCCCACGGGTAGTAGGCGAGTTGGACGTACTGGTGGGTGACGATGTCACCAGGAGCTAATGACACATTTATGGCGTGATCGACCTTGTAGATGGGGAGTGGCGGGAGGCCGTTGAGACTGAGGGTGACTGGGCCAGTGTTGATACCGGAGGCAAAGAAGGCGACTTGGACGTAGGGTAGTTGTTCGGTGAGTTGGTCGTAACTGGATAGGGCAGGGGATGGGTTGCCCGTGATGGTAGTCGTCCCTACGGGGGTAAAGGTGATGACACCTTGGGGGCGGGCTGGTTCTTCGACGCTGGTGGTCTCGATGGAACGGGTGTGGATACTCATGTTAGTAACTAACCGGTGCTATCGTCGCTTATTGTACTACGCCGGTCCACTGGTCGCCCGTCGACAGGACAAGATGGAAGAGAGATCCTGCCGTAACCGAGTGGACCGGCGTGTAGTTGGCCAGTGTGGTCGTCCACTCCAACACTGGCCAAGATGGTGACTAGTAAGTGACTAGCGGTTCTTACGTGCGTAGAGCGAGGTGCCCACGGTGGACTTGGGGGTCGTGGTGCTGGAGGCGGTGGCGGTGACAGGGGCATCACCGGCTGGGGGTGTGGCCGGTTGGACGGTGTGGGCGACATCGATGGATAGGGTACCATCACCGCCAATGAGGGAGCCACCAGACATGGAGAGGGTGAGGGGCATGTCGACAATGGGAGTGACACCGGGGAGGGCGGCGAAGGTGGCGGTACCGCCAGTGGCAGAGGTGAGGAAGGTGACCGGGACATCACTGGAGACGACAGTGTCGCCGCATTTGATTTGCAACATCCCACTCCCGGTATAGGTGGTGGTGCCGTAGGTGTAGGTGGCAAGGGCACTTTGGAATACCAGGGCCTCACCAGCGGCGGGTGCTGGGACGAGAGTGAGTGGGGTGGTGGATAGGGCAAGGATGTCGCTGGATGTGACCGGGGCAGTGACAGTGACTGGAGGCAATGGGGGCACTGGTGGTACATCTACTGGGGGGATGTAGTTGGTCGAGATGGTGCGCGACCCTGACACATCCTGGGTGATCATGACGGGCGGGACGGTCTCGCCCTCGCGCGGGGCCGGGATGATATACGGGTCGTCGCCGTCGCCGGTACGGGTCTGTGGGAACGGGGCGAGAGGGGTGGCGGTGACCGTGGGTGGTGCAGTGACCACTGGGGTATGGGTGGTGGAAGTGGTGCTAGGCATGATGGTAGAACGCTCCTACGGAGGAGTATACACTATTACACTATTACACGGAGTAGACACTATTACACGGAGTAGACACTATTACACGCTGAAACCGGCGGCTTTTAGTTCTGCGTTGCGTTGCTGGAAGGCGGCGGCGTCACCGTCCTTGTCGTAGTCGAATGCCCACCACCCGGCACTGTACACTTCATACAAGCTGGAGCCGTTAGTGACTAACAGCCAGAACTGTGGGACAGTGACGTAGCCATCTGGGGTCGGGGCGTAGATGTCGAATATCAACTGCGGCCAGTAGTTCCTGGCCCACTGTAGTACTGCGTCTGCCGTCTCGGGGGTGCAGTAGTCAACTGGGTTAAGGGGGTAGACGGGACGTTCAAAGCTGTAGCCTAAATTCACACTCCAGGGCCGCTCAAATGTCGATGGACCCACTGGTTGGAGGTTGTTGACATAGTAGATGCACTTGGTCACCGGGCTGTAGAGGTAACCGGGCATGGCGCGGACGAGGATTTTGGATAGGTCGATGGCGCGGGCGACAGCCTGCTGGTTGGGGGCAACGCCCTGAGGACCGGGTGCCGCAGGCACAGTAACAGTAGATGGTGTAGATGGCGTAGATGAGGTAGACATGGACTATGTGGTTCTCCTGGGGTAGTGGTCAACAGTGGTCAACATAACCATGCGCCCAGCGGTGGGACAAGGGAGGAAGGTGGGGGAGAACCAATCACTGAACCACCCCACCCCACTACTCCCCTGTAACCACTACTGGACGCATGGCCTGCTCGTATGGCATCAACGTGACTAGAACAACACTACACTATATATGGTAGCAGATGTTGACGTGGCGTGTCAAGTAGTGGGTGGAGTGACTAACTTTTTAATCCTTGACAAATGCGACATCCTGTGGTACGCGCGTGCGCGCCCGTTTCCTTTATATGTTTCATTTCAACTTTTCACCAGCGTTTCATTTCAACGTTGCGCCAAACTTCGCATCCATCCGTTGTTTGACCAGTGGCAGTGCCTTGTACAGGGGGAGGTAGTCGCCGGTGGTGGGGTCGCGCCACGTGTCGGGCTTGATACCTACCCGCCATCCCGCTTGGTGCATGACGACGCGCCAGTCGATGATGCGATGCATTGACAGGTAGAGGGTCAGGTCATGGATGGTGGTCATCAGGACGTTGTTGGGGAGTTGGAATGACGGGAGTTCACCACTAGACATTAACAGGGCGGCACTGCGGGGAGTGATGTTGAGAATAGTGGCTACTGACTCAGTGTCGATGAACACCGCATTGAGCACATCACTTAGCCCACCGTGGACCGGCACATCCCACCAGTCGATTGGCAGGTTGTGCTTTGTGGCCAAGCGGTGGCGGTATTGGATGGCTTGGGAGTAGCGGCACATTTGGGCGAAGTATCGACGCCAGCTGGGGGGTAGTGGTTCCACTGGGGGTAGTGGTCGGACGGCTGCGGCCAACACTGGCGCACTGGCTAGGATCTCGTCACGTGTGAGGCCGATGTCGTCGCGCATCGCTTGAGGTAACTTGTACCTGCGTGACACCAGGGTGCGGTTGCGGCGTGGTTGGGTTGGCTTGGCCTTTGGGGTGCCATTGACAGTGATGGTCCTAGCCATTGCGGGTCACCCCCAGCGAGATATTTAATTTACAGGTTCTGGCGATGGCGGCAAGGGTGGTGATGGTAGGGAGACGGCCACGCAGGTAGATGTTGCGGATGGTTTGTTCATTCACACCACTACGCTTGGCGAGGGTCGCTATCGAGCGGTTCGGCACGGTGTCGAGACAGGTATTGATGAATTGCTTTATGTCGTCGCGCAGCAAGCCAGTGTGTGGAGATCCAGGCGCGGTAGTGCGGCGTGGTGATGGTTTCGTTGGTGGTCTCACTGGTGGTGGTGATGGTGATGGGTGGTTGTGGGTACGCAGTGGTGGGGGTGCGAGGGGTGTTAGTTTCATATCCAAATATCTCCTTATAGAGTGAATCAATCTGCGGCTGGACGCCAGCGAGTTCTACTGATAGGGTGCGGTGGGCACGAATGGTGGCTGGGAGTGATAGTCCATATACCTCTGGCCATTTGGTGGCGAGACTCATGGCAAACGCGGGTGACATGATGGTGCCATCCATGTTGAGGAATAGATAACTACTCGCACGTCGTCGGCCCTGGCCACGTTTTAAGTTGTAACGACGGGTAGCGACGAGCTTGTCAATGTAACTCCACGCCCACTGGGTGTAACACCCCAATCGTTTGTAGAGGTCGCGTATTTCCTCCAGGCGGCCGATGTTTAGGGTCGATGCGTCGGCGGGACGGATGCCCAAACCAAGGGCAAACATGAACAGGGCGTTGCGCCGAATAGTGGAATATCTCATCCGCCGGTCGATCCCGGACAGGGCATGTTCGAGACGGGCACGGGATAGAGATGAGAGTTGGGGTGTGGTTGGGGAACGGGAGAAGGACCATAAGTCGGCAAATTGCTCGGGAGTAACTAACCCGCGACTTTTGAGCCATAATGCCAACTTCCTCACCACTTGCCGTAGGGCGCGTTGATCATCGTGGGGTAGTGTGGTGGACCCGGTGGCTAGATTTGTTGCGTTGTAGGTACCGCCAAGGTCCAGCAATGCCCTAACCCCATGATGGTGGGGGGTGAGGCCGATGATGTCGGGGTCAATTGTCATTTTGTCAAAACCGGAAAAACACAGTACTGTGTGTCTTATATTTCTTCAAAGTATATACTGTGTATTACTGGATTTGAGACGATGTATATGAAAACATTGGGGTTAGGTGCGATTTTGAAATGTTTTGAATTGGGGCAAATGGACGGTTTGGGCCGACGTTGGCGCAGGACGTAAAAATGACCATTCCGTGTAGGGGAGTACGTGGGATGGTGGAAAATGGTCGTCCTGGGTCAATTGTGTGGGTTTTCGCCATATATTCGCCCCTTGTTAGTCACTAACCGCCCGTTAGTCACTAACTTTCGACATAATTTCCCGTATTTGCGCCATAATCTGGTCCGGGGTCAGCATCCGCGCCCTCGATTTTGCCACTAATGTACGAATTTGCTGTATTGCCCACAACTTCTGGTCCACTTTTGGCCGTTTCCCCAACTTATTGTAGTCAACGTTCATCCAGATGCCATATTTTGGCTCTGGTGTCGGGTTCACTGTCACCTCGTAGCCTGCAATCCACGGTTTCAGCGGTATTTTTGCCATGTTTCCATTATACCATATTTAATTATGGTGGCAAACGTTTGAAAATTGGTCTCGTTCAGAATCCCGTATGGGACCCAGTGGCCCCGCCCCCTGGCCACGTCGGGGTGGTGGTGGTCACCCCATGTGAGGGTATCGCCGTGTCCCGTATGGGGGTATCGACAGGCAGTACGTACCAAGAAACGGCCGATGTCAACGTCGTCCACATTAGAGAATGCGATTTTGTGGCGTCCTTTATATAAGGTTTGCCCCCATTATTGCCCAATTGTCGAAATAGCCTAGGATCATCCGGTAGACATTGGCACGTACCTTGGGACGGTGGCAGAATCAGCCGCGCTAAATTGATCCTAGGCGCAATGACGGCATATGTGGACGTTGTCAACTTTCGAGCATTTTTGACCGCGCTATATAAAGGTTGCGCTGGCCGCACTGGCCGCTAATCGTTAGTCACTAACCTATAGCTATCGCTTATGGGGTATCGCTGGCCGCTATGACACTGTCTATAGGATGTTGCGCTACCACATGCGAAATGATCAATTAAGTACCCCCCGCTACAACATATTGTCTTCATTACACTTGCCAGTACCGCCTATTGGACGTCGATGTTGACACTGTCCACAATAATACTTTATTTGCCTTGTTATCATACACTTACGATGGGTACTGAATTATTTGTTTTACATCTCTAAAAAATTATGGTTAGATAGTTATGTCAGTTCGATGTTTGATAGCTTAACGGTTCGATGGCGCGGGGGGACGCAAGTCCCGCGTAAGGCGCGATTGAGACCGCGGGAAACGGTCCCGCGTTAGGCTAATTTGGCTGATAGATCTTTGACATATTCGACGTATCAAGCGAGAATCCAAACGGGCGTTAGCTAGGTAACCTAGCCATAGTCAATACGCAACCATGTGGGAGTAAGGCGGACGGTAGTCAATCCGTTGTCGGTCTAGTTAGGTCTCGTAGGCCACCTTGTAGGGCGGTACGTTTAGGAGCGACTGCGGAAAACGTCACGTGAACTGTCGAGACGATAGTTTAGAGACGCGACGGTCGCAAAGGTTAAATGACATAAGCTAGTCGACGATACGTGTGTCCGAAACTCTAGCTGGTAGGCGTGGAATTAGTATATCTCCCATCCATAGCCCTAGCAATGACGGCGCGGCATACGTTGTCCCTAACAATTCCAGCGTATTGGTATGACCACTGGTAGGCGCGTCGATGCTTGAGCGAACGGTCAGTGGTAAAACGATTTAGTGGCCTAGGGTGCGTCCGCCGATACACCCATGGTTTCACAACATAGACAATACCGCCTGACGGTTAGTCACTAACGAACAGAACGCGATAACTCCGCGAGAGTTGCGTCCCTGCGACGGTGGCTAGGCATGTCGGGCGGTACGGCTATGGCGATATAGATGCTATAAGTGTATCTGTACCGCCATAGCCGTCCTGGTATACAGGGAATGCGCTATTGGAGAATCAATCACAATGGCTATCAATTTCGTTCAGAAGACCAATGGCTCCGCCAAGGTTGCGACAGTACCGTCAGCAGTCCCGCCGATGGACATCTCGGCTCTCATCGCTGCTGCCGTGGCCGACGCCATGGCCAAGGTAATGGCACCGTCCCACGTGGCCGCACCCAAAGCCCAAGCTGTCGATCCGGCCATGGTTGCCGAGATTGCACGCCTGAAGGCTGAGAATGCCAAACTTGCCGCAGCCAAGCCCGTCGCCAAGGTCAAGCGCCCATTGGTTTTCAAGGTCTCGGAGAAACGCGCCATGTCCATCTACAACCTGGGCGCTCGGTTTCCCGTCACGCTGTACAAAGAGCAGATGTTGGCCTTACTCGATGCCGAGAAGGACATCCGCGCCTTCCTCAAAGACAACGACGCCCTACTAGCCAACAAGGGCGATAACTAGTACCATCTAGCGGCCTGGGGTAGAGCCGGAATCTACCCTCACGATTAGGCCATACACGGGAGAACTGTGTGTGGCCTAACCGTGTTTTGGATGACTAGTCCATCACGGTAGTAGGAGAACCAATCACCATGTCCATGTTCCAAGTCATGTTCACGCCCGTCAAGGGTGTCGCTGTCCTAGCCACGACTCCGCTAGGTGCCCGTCGCAAGGCGGAACGCATCTACTACCGCGAAGGCAAGGCTATCAGTGTCGATCCTATCCCGCAGGATAGCGATTGGACCAACGAGGACTAAGCTAGCTACACCGCCGACAGGCCCACCAATCACACGGCCTGTCGGCGTCATAGTTCGCTTGACCTAACGAGTGAACACAGGAGAACTGTATCTATGAAACTACTCGTGTCCCTTATCCTGGCTGCTGGCCTGTGCCTTGCCGAGCCTGTCTACTTCACCAAATCTGGCAAGAAGTTCCACAAGGCCACCAAGTGTGGGCAGATGACGCCCGACAAGGCCATGACGGCTGATCGCACAGAGGCTACGTCACATGGCCTGTCCCAGTGTGGGCGCTGCTACCGTGTCACGACAGGTAAGTCCAGTGGCAGCGACAAATCGTGGGCCAAGCCAGTAACGCCCACACCCGCCAAGTAGGCGGACAGCTAGTAGGCAGGGCGAATGCGACAATCGTATCGCCCTGGCCCGTTAGCTGGGTTAACCCCAGTGATATCAACAACTTAGGAGAGAACCAATCCATGCGATACTTCAACTCGCTCATCCGGGCCATGGCCTACGCGACAGTCGCCACCTATGCCTTGTACACAGTAGGCGACATGCATACCAAGCATCTCGCGGTCGAACTGGCCGACATCCAGGCCAAGGCCGACCAAGTACGGTACGACAGTGAGTTTGCCGTGACCCTCGGTGGCTGCGCAACCGACACCGAGTGTGCCATGGCGGAAGCCGCTGCTGTCAAGGCTGTGGCTAAAGAGCGTAGCCTGGGTAGCAACGGTGGTGGCGGACGGCTAATGGCTGGACGATAGACTGCTAGGATTCACGGTCAATGCCTTACCGGGTAGTGACCGTGTCCCTTAGTTGGCTGACGTCAACGACATGCAAGGAGAACTAGACTATGACAATGCAACAGGCCGCTCAACAGGCCATCGACATACAGGACGCCTGTAACCTGTCGGGTGTGGTGTACAGTTTCGCTCGGGTAATGGACACGCTCTGTGCCAACACCACGGCCACCCGTGACAGGAATAGCCATCCCATCGTGACGATGTTTCTGCTCAAGCTGTGTGAACTCAATGGCTGCGGCAGTACCCTGCACGAGACCTATGAGGCGGCAGAGAAGGCGTGCCATGAACTGGCGCAGTCAACTGGGGATGGGCATCACCACTACGAGGTTGTAGTGAGCAACATTGGCCACGTCTACAACGGCATGGACCAGGGGATAGCCGAGACCAAGTACGACAGCTATGTCAAGCTCAGTGCCGCCGGGTATGGCATCACTGGGTACGAGCATGTAACCATGCTGCGGGATGGCGACGTGGCCAAGGACTACGACGGCGGGGAACAGCGGTTGATAGACATCGAGAGCCGCATGGAGTAGCGTAGCGCAGACAACTAGACAGCGCATGGGTAGTGACAGTATCCATGCTCTGGCGTAGCTGCCTGGGATACAGGGACAGTGACAAGGGAGAACTAAACACATGGATTACGGTGATTGGGAAGACGCGATCAGGGATCTGGATGACCCGCAACTGGCGGATGTCATCAAGGCAATAGCCACACTGCGGGACTGGCCTGTCTTCTATCAGGAGTTCAAGGGACTAGGCACATTCGGCTTGCAGGTACCGCTACTCTACGAGGCGGAACGCAGGCGTCGCGCGGAGATGCCATTGGGTAGCCCCAAGCGGTACTTCGACTCGCAGTTCATGGAGTTCCGCGACGTGACCAGCTAGTCTACAGCCAACAGGGTGCATGAGTTAGTGACTAACAACCACTGGATCATGTACCCGATTGGAAGGAGAACTAGACATATGCGAACAGACGCGACAATCGACAGGCAGCAGGTGCTATGCCGCAATGCCGACCGGACAGGCTATGGCAAATTCACTGCCCAGGTGGGCGACATCCTGTGGTGGCGGATAAACGGCGAGGGCAACACCAGTGTGGGACGGGTGGTTGGCCGCATCGCCTATGCCCCAGCCCTGGATGGTGACCGTGAGCCAATCAAGAGCTACATCCTGGTAGGCAAACTGTCGTCTGACATGACCTACGTGAGTGAGGCATGGGTTAACCCGGCGGATGTATGGAAGGTCGAGGAGCCGCGCCACCAGTTGGACACCATGAAGTGGTTCTTCTCCAACACCATTGTCGAGCAGGACATTAGCATGGTGCGGCGGTGCCTGTCGGAACTGTGGTCCACGTGGGATGCGTTCATGGTGTACCTGATTGGCAAGGGTAAGGTATAGTAAACAAAGGAGTTACGATGAAGCACAAGACATGGGGACACGTGATATATCTCAGGCTGCACCGGGTACTCTGTGCCTTGTGCTGCCACCCTACCTTCACTGACCAGTGGGGTGGGCAGGAGTGTGGTTGTGGCAAGATCAGCCACGACTAGGCAATAGGCTAACCAA
>Ga0208185_1000063_pt1 | contig 65454 bp, 103 predicted proteins | sample EasRivMeERMLT700_FD_187532 | JGI IMG/M metagenome (GOLD analysis project Ga0208185, IMG submission 187532) | Soil microbial communities from meander-bound floodplain in the East River, Colorado, USA - East River MetaG ERMLT700 (SPAdes) (version 2) | ecosystem: Environmental > Terrestrial > Soil... | reverse complement strand
TGAGCGCCGGCGAGTATATCTGCGCGTCCTCGACTAGAAAACTCCAAAGACGGGAATCGCAGATGTCGCGCCAAGCCCTGTTGACAAGGATCCGAGCCAAGCCTGGAGGAAGCTTTGGCACCCAACCAACCAACTCTGAAGCCAAGCTGACGACATCTGCCATTTGCTACCCATGACCCCTGCTATTAGTTACCCCAGACCATCAGATTCGCGTGATAGCCGTCAAGATCCGTGGAACCTGCCACTTCCGCGCCAGTCGCGATTGTGACCCACATGAACTTGATCGAAGTCGTTGGACCTGACGTCAGGATCGGAATGATCCAATAGGTGCCTGTCGAATCTGCAACGACGCCAGCCGCGAAGATGTTTTTCAACATGATCGATTGCGCCTGCAGGACGTCGCCGCCACCGGCCAACTGCGTGTACAAAGAGGGACCCGTGTAATACACGGGCACACCCTTCATCGCAGTGGCATGAGCTACAACCTTCTGCTGGACAATCGCGGTTGCTACTGTTGCTGCCATTGATTACTCCTTAATTGCCGACGCAAATCCAGTGAAATCCCGTGGTAACAGTGTCTGGCCCGGTTACGGTAAAGGATGAAGTAGAAACAAGGTTGATTACCATGGAAGATGCCGCAATTGTCGCTGTCGTACCAAGCGGACTTGCAGTACAGAACATTGACGTTGTGGCTGTAAAAGCCGGGGAGATGCCCGAAATAGTAGCCACCGATGGAGTAGCCGATGACAAAGCCCCAGAACCGTAGGCTATCTTACCGTTTGTACTCTGCGCTGTAGGTGTTGCACAGGTAGCAGATGTAAGACACGAGGTCATCGTGGTTCCAGGAACCGTGATCGACGCAGCCGGGAATGTGGCCGATACAGTGCCAAGAGCCCCGGTGGTTGGAGTTAGGGTGATTGCGCCGGATGTTGCATTGTGCATCACCACGGTACCGACTGTGGTTCCGGCAACGCCGACGTCGACTGAACCAGTTAAGTCAAGGGAGGTTCCGGTCGCTGCGCCAATGTTTGGCGTGACGAGAGTCGGCGAAGTGATAACACCAAGTCCGGCAAGTCCAACGCCTGAGTTCTGCAACGGGAACGACATTTTCGTGATCGCCGTACCGCTCGACTCGATGATCGCCATGATCGTGTTGCCAGAGGCCGCGGCGGTGGCAAGAGTCGCGGAGTGCGCAACGGTTCCAGACGAATCCGCATACACGAAATCGCACGACGTGTAGGTAGGCGCCGCGCAATCGGTCTTACTGGCCGTCGCATTAAGCGTACCCGCAGTGATCGCAACGGCATGCCCACCGTTGTTCAATGTGCCGGCCGTCCAGGTTACGTTCAGGAGCCCGGTCGTGCTGACTGTCGGCTGCCGCAGATTCGCCTGACTGAAAAACGGCAATGCCGAAAGCGCCATCACCGCGGCTGCAAATGCAATAAGTGTAAGTTTCTTTTTCATGGTCTCTCCTTCAAACCCGCAGCAAGAGCGGCATGTTCATGATTGTCGAAATTGCACCGGCAACCGGAATACCGTCTGCCTGGCCGAGATACAGGCGCTGCATCTGCGCCACCTGATCGAACGTCGGATTGGCACCGCTGCCATCCAGAACGTCAGCCGTTGCGTTATCCGCTCCAGCTCCTGCATTTGCCTGGTATACCCCGCAGCCGTCCGCGGCGACACCCGTGAGAACCGCGCGGAAGTCCACGGAGGCTTTCCCGGCCACCTGAATCCACGCATAGTATGCGGCCGTCACCGCGTTCAGGCAAATGCCCGCGCGGAACGAGCACGTCTGAGAACCGGCTGTGCCACCGATGGTCTCCAGGTTCGATACCTGATAAAGATCCTCGTCGACTGTGGTGTCCCACAGATAGATCAGCCCGCGCGCCGCCGCCGTGACATCAGCCGAGCGAAACCGCACGTACTGATAAACGCCGCCGTAAAGCGTGCCGATGGTGGAATCGTACAGAATCTCGTCAGGGCCGAGCACCAGCCGATTGCCCAACTGGGAAATCTTCTGTGCGCCGGTTCCGGAAGAGACCGCCATTCCAGGCGTGGGATCGTTGACGGTGTTGTAGCCGCGCTGGCTACCACTCGACATCGAGTTGATGACTTGTTCAAAACGACTGGGCATTGTGAAATCCTCCTTCGAGCCCTTCCTTGGGCGATCTGGAAGGGGGCTCTACAGCCCCCGTTTTAGAGACGTTACGGCTTAATCAACCGTTGATTCCAAGGACTTGCTTGCCACTCCATGGCGCACGATTTTGTGCGTTGAGCGAGGCCTTAACTTGCCCGGCCACGCGCGTTCCGTCCTGAGCTCTCACGAAGCCAGACCAGCCAAATCCGAATTCAGGATCGTTCGCGATTCGGAGCATCCACTTCGAGGTGTTGAACCACATGAACAGTTCGCCGACTGTGCAAGTCTGCGAGACCGGGTAGTTCGACGCGGCTGTCGGGGAAGCCGGCGACACGAATGTCGACGTCAGCCAGTTCCCGATGAGCGGCTGATTCTTGCCGTACTTCAGGGACGGGAAGTAGTCGTCCTTCAAGAACATCGCGTTGTTGATCTTGAAGCCTGACGCGCCGTAGAACGGATCCCGTTCCTGCTGGTAAATCTGCTGGGTCTGGATGCGCTCTTTGATGTACGCGAACACAGCCTTGTTGCCGATGCCGAGATCGGGTTCCTCCGCACCACGGCAGCAATCCTGGTAGGTCTCCTCAATCACCGGATAGGAGATCGGTGCCGCTGCGCCTGCCGCTGTGCCGTTCCAATACGGAGTCGAGTTCAGGGAGTCGCCAACCACGCCGTTGCGCGCCTGGGTGCCATACGCCGTGAAGATCGATCCCTCCCACCCGGGGTCAGTCCCGTTGTTGTAGGCTTCGATGGTGCCGTTGATCGCCTTGGGACGATTGCCGACCACACCACCACCGGACGGCTGCCCGTGCCGGTTGAGCGCCACCGCGACGATCGCGGAGATCGTGTTCATCGCGATACGCAGTTTCGTGTTCACCAGCGAGAAGACCGCCAAGGGGCCCTTGTTGGTGACGAGCATGTTCTCGAGATACTCGGAAAGCGTCACCTGTACATACTTCGGATCGAAGATCGTCGCAGAGAGAACGTCCACGACATCGATGTTGAAGTTGTCGCCCGGCTGATAGAAGCCGCCGATCAGTGCGCCGTACGCAAAGTCGTTCTGCATGAAGGCGCCACCACCAAACGGTACGAGGGCCTTCGCGCGCATGTGGGCAAGGAAAGGGGCGTTCAGGAAGAACAAGTCTTCGATGACCGCGGGGTAGATTTCCTTTAGAGTCGTAACGTTAAGTGGATCCAGGATCGGATCGGGCATTTTTAGCTCCTATGTCTGACGGCCCGGATCGATTAACGCCCGGGGATAGTTACTGACTTTGACCGCCGTAATACGTGCCGAAGCGCTGCATTGCCCCTTCGACGCCGCGGTTCTGGTTGCCAGCGTTGACGACTTTGGTCGCGTCGACAACCGGCTTAAATTGCGCGCCAATGACCGGAGAACCGGGAAGTCCGGCGTTCGGTATCGGCGAATTGCCTTGCTGAGACGCCCGCTTGATCCGGTCTTCCTCGATGCCCTTTGCGATTCGGGCCTGGATCCCGGCTTCCGCGACTTCAGCCAACTTGCCGGAGACGTTGTACTTCTCCTGCCAAATCTGACTGGGAGTCTTCTCGCGGGAAGGATCGCGGAATCGAATGGCGTCCTGCGCGGACTGCATCGAGAGGGCCACGAGTTCACTGGCGTTCTCAAGAGGGGCTCCGAAAAGTTTCGTGTGCTGGATGTTGATGTCGTGGATCTGGGCGGCCACCTGCGGATAGGTCGACCGGAGATCCGCCGTCACTTCGTCGCGCGTCACGAACTTTGTCGTGTCCACCGTGTTCTGCTTGTGGACGGGAGTATTCGGGGTATTCGGCGTGCCTCCAACGGGGGGCTTAAACTCGAACCCGTACTCGCCAGCATGTTTCTTGAGCTCTGCTTCCATAGCTGCGTACTGCGCCTTCAAAGTCTCCCGGTCGGTCAGGAGAGTCTGGAGCGCCGGCGCCACCTGGTTCACATCGGACGTGCCGAGAATCTCGCCCATCTTGGCTTCGAACTGCGCCACTCGAGCGAAGTCGTTCTCGATCGCCGTTTCTTTCGCCGTCAGGCCGTCCTTCAACTTTCGAAGGTTGTCCATGTTCCGGCTGTAGTCGGCCTGCGCCATCACGCGGGATTTCAGAACGTCAACCCGGGGAGTGAATAAAGCTTCAGCCTGGGTCCGTTCTTCGGGAGTCAGTTTCAAATCGTCGAGGAAAATCTTGAGATCGAAGTCCATCGCTATTGCCTTCCTGTTGATTGTTTGGGGTTAGGGTCCAGTGTTTGGGCCGACTGCCTTCCGTCGATGACGGGTCGAGCGATCGAGAACACCTTCCTGCCCGCAAGCTGCATCAGGGTCCAGCGTTGCGTTTTCATGCGAGAGTCCTTGTGGCTGCCGGTTCAGGGCCTGCGGAGTTTGCCAAGATTGCCTTGATACCTTCCAGCATTGCAGCCTTCGAACGATCGAACGGTTCCGAGGCAACTGGAAAGGTTTGAGCAATCGCGTCGAGTTGGCCTTGAATTTCACGAACCTGGCGCATCACCGTTCTGATTTCGTCGGCGATGTTGGTCTGCTGCTGCGCTCCTTGAGCCACCGCAGAGCCTCCGTACGAGGGATTCATTGACATCGATTCGCCATTCTTTCGTGCTCCAAAATACAAAAAGCCCGGCAAAGGCTTTTAACCTCTGCCGAGCTTCGTCTGTTTCGAAAGGAGTTGATCCTTACAACAACCGGTAAACCCGCAGTTCGAGTGTCACTTTACACCCAATGCGGATTTCGATTGCAATACTTTTCTTTTCTTGACTGCAGATACACCGAGGGCCTCTCCCCTCTTCCCTGTATTAGAGTGGTTGACTGGCAGCCTTTGGATAAGAAGTTTTATTCCAGATTCAGTTTAAGAGTCACAGGCTTTTGTGGACCGGGACGCGAGCCCTCGTTTAGTGCGAATCGACTACGCACTCGTTGCCCGGGAAAGAGCCACCAGAGCAATGCGGGTGGCCGAATCTGGTTTACTGCTTTCACTAGAGATGTCCCAGCCTTTTGTTTTTTAACGGCATCAGAATTGGAGAAAATTGTAGGCGATAACTCAAACTCCGTGGTAATTTCTGATTGCAAGTTTTGCACACTTGTGAACTACGCGAACTACTCGACATCTCAGCCTCCTGAATAGTAACTCAGGGGGCTGAAGTGTTTTAGGGAATCTTTTTAGGATTCTTTTTCTTCGAGTTCGATAACGCAGAGAGTGCCGCTTTGAAAATGCAAGTGCATCACGCCTGTTTTCTTGGCTTCCTTGATCAACATTCTCAATAATTCCAAGTCGCGGGGATTGTGGCGCACTTTGCGCGTGAGGGTTTCCGATAGTGGAGTCAGTTCGATTTCGGTTTTCATGACTGCGTTATCGACGTACGGCCGCCGTCCTTGGTTTCAAGACGAGGTGCGTCTGTGCCGGTAGGCGGACGGCCTTCGGGTTTAGCAGGACCACTCGCCGCGGCTGCTGCAGCGCCTCCACCTCCTTCAGCGTTCGGATCGGTCGCATTCCCTTGCGCCAGACCTTCCTGCGCCAACTTGATTGCCTTCGCCTGAATCGCCGCTTCGAGTTGTTTCCAGTTGATGTACTTCTCGAGAACCGTGGCGCCTTTGATCTTGCCGAAGTTTGGAATGTCTGAAGCATCGGCCAATGTTTCAGGATCGATCGGGAATCCTTGTTCGCGCAGTCGTTCGAGGAACAGCCGGTGCGAAATCTGAGTGACCTGGTGCGCGGTCATCGGCTTGATCTGCATGTACATCTTGTCCATGTAGAAACGCGCGCGCTGATACCAGTTGTACTGAGAAGGCGATTGCTTGCTCTCGTTCGGCAGATGCGAAGGAATAACCGTTTCAGGTTCCCAGTTGATGATGCGATCAGTCACACCGTCGATCTCGGTCATGTGGACCGTGCGCCGGGCGTCGTACCGTTGGAACGACATACATTTCCAGAGCTCGCCGAATTCTGAGAGTCCGCGTTCGACTTCACGAGAGTAGTCCCACACAAGGGCGCCCATCGCTTCGGCAAACTTCTCCTGAGTTTGATCGGATGGCATCTGGCGAAGAGAGGCGAGCCCCGCGAGCGCCGGCGCTCCGATCAGGTAAGAAGCCTGCTGGAACATCCATTCGACGTGCTGATAGACGGCAGCATCGACTCGGTAGTAATCGGAACCGAGAAGCGGGGCGATCTGTTCCCCAAGGCTCATATCCACGCCAACACTCTGGCCAGGCTGTCGAACGTCGAGTTCTTCGACGAGAGAGCGCGCGATCGTGCCGTCGTTGTATTTCAGAGCCGGATTCAGGCCCGCATTGATCTTGTCGTCGATCCCGCGGAGGATACGCCGATTCGAATCCTGCACCGGGCGGTAGTCGCGAGGCATTCCAAACCCGAGATACTCCCACGGCCAGGAATCTAACTGGAACTTCACCAGAGGCACTTTGCCGTGCCATTCCTGCTGCGTGTCGTCATCAAGGCAGCACTTCGACGAGAAGACCATCCTGCGCCTGAGCGGATACATCATGCAGTCTTCAGGAAGCGCTTTGCGGTAAAGCAACTGGCCAGACGTGTTGTTGTAGCCAGCCGGGATTTCCATTCCAACGTACGGCACCTTATAGAACCACGACGTATCCGGCTTCCCGAAAGACATCTCATGATCGGTCTCGTTGATGGACGGGTCGAGGATGATCACTTCGTAGATATCAGCGACCGGAAAGATGGCGTTATCGGTTCCTTGTCCGCGGCCAGTTCCGCCAACGTTCAACGCAGGGGAAAGCCAGCGCTGCACCTTGCCCCATACTTTCAAGAGTCCAGTAGGCCCATCGCGGTCAGGAGTGATGAGGTGCTGCTTGGTGGGATACATCGCGTGCGCCTGGGCGAGAGGAACCTGATGGTGGATGATCACCGCGTAGGCTTTCTGGATGTTGCGATCCTGCCCCATCTGGACAGGGAAGACTTGGCCGGCGCCGTAGGATGCGCAGACGATTTCGCCGCGGCCTGGAGCGTAGTGGTTCGGATCCCAGTACGGCCGGATGTAGCCGGTTCCTTCGACACCTGTGTATTTCAGGGTGTCTTCAAGAGATCGGTCGAAGAACGTGTTTTGATGCCATGCGCGCAGCATCCGGTTGCGATAGTCGACGAGTCCTTCAAGTTCCTTCTGATCGGTGTGGAAGCCCCATAACGGCCTGACGTTCGAGAGGGTAGCGATGTTCTCGCGGATCTGCCGCTTGCCCATGTTGAGGTCGACACGGCTGTAGGAATCCGGAAGGCGCTCCATGTCGGGGCCCGCAATGAACTCCCGGGCTTTGTCGAGGTCGGGGAATGCTCGCTGAGACTGGAGGAAGGCTTGAGCCTGCTTGAACTGATCGTCGAACCAGCCGACCTTTTCCGGCTCCGCGGAGTCGAATCGAGGAGCGCGGTAGTCGGACAGGCGACGTGACATTTAGACCGGAACCTTTTCGAAGTAGACCAGATTGTAGCCTTGACGGAAGACCTCATCGCTGGGATTGTCGCCAACGGCAATCCGGATCGGCTGCATCGGAAGATTGAACGTCAGGAGTTCAAGGAAGATATCCGCTCCGTTTGCTATTGCCAGACGCTGCTCGGGCGTGAAGGTCCACCGTGAGAGCCGCTCGCCATGAGGCGTGGCACCGGGCAGGATGCGCAGCGGATTGTATTCCGGCTGCTTTTCTGCCATCACGATCTCGTACGGTTCTAAGCCATCGACGACAGGACCATCCTTCGGTTGCAGGTATTCAAACATCAGTACTTCCTCCCACGCCATCCGGTCGACACGTCCCGATGCTCCTCACGATTCGAAGAGTCGTACGAAAACGCCTGGATGTTGAAGCCGGCGTCGAACGACCGTTCAGCAAACCGCTTCTCATCGTTCTGTTTCATCGCGTAATCGGCAAACTCTCGCTCCCGCGGACTCATTCGAGAATAGGCGGCTTTCCATTCAGGAGAGTCGCGGCTGATCTTACGTTGATCGCGGTAGAGACGCTCACGGCCTGCCTGAAATGCCTGATACTTCTGGCGCTCCGACTCGTTCATGGATTTTTCGAATTTTCTTATTTTAACCGTGTCGTTAAGTTCAACGCGCTCCATCCCGAGTCTTTCGAGGCGCCGTGTTTCCTTGGAATTTGTGGATCCAGGGAATCTATATGTACCGTCTTTCGCGCGGTACACAACTGGAGCTAAAAACCGAGCCGCATTCATAGCTTCTTGTCTGCTGTGCCCACGGAGTCTGACTATTTCGTCACGCTTCGCAACGCATCGAGCCTTCTCGCACCTGCACGAAGTTTTCTCGGTACCAGACGGGACTACTGCCTCGAAAGACTTCCCGCACTTTCCGACGAAATCATAGATTGGCATTGGCGCTTTCCTTTGTCTTATTGCGGCACCCAACTTCAGGCTTAGAAGATGATTTAGATGACGACATGCTTGACTCCGTAATGTTCCTGAAGATCCCTGTAGGTACTTTCCGTTGTCGCGATTGTCCCTGTGCCAGCACAAACGTCACACCACCACGCAACTTCAGATTTCTTCGTGAACGTATTCCCAACCTGAGCGAGAGTTTTCTTTCCGGTTCCACCGCAGGCAGGGCAATCGCGATTCTCGATGTCGGCATGGGAGACGATCCGCTTGCCAGCCAGGAACCGCTTCTTCGAGAATGGGAAAACAGGTCCGCGTCTCATCGGCGCCTATCTTCCCATAAGACGCTGGCTTATACCAAGAAACCCTTCACTCTCATACTCCTGATCGACAGTCGACCGCACGCTGTTGAGCATGTGCTCTGGCAGGCTGGAGGCTGAGAGGGGAGGCTTGTACCGGAGATACTCGCGGGCCACGGTCGCGTTCTTTCGGCGGTCCATCGACTTCTTCAAAAGCAGTTCGTCGAGGTGGAGCGAAGCGAGTCCGATCCCGAGCGAGATCACTTCGTCGTCCCTCATGCCGTAGGACGCTTTCAGTTTCTGTGACTGGCTGTCCTTCTCAAGACCCTCCAGTTCCGAAACCGTTGAAGGAGCATTCACGCGCAGCCAGTAGTTATCGATCGCGTCGATGAGCCAAAGCAGCATAAATCGGCGAGAAGCTTCAGTCATGCGCCACCCGATGCTCTGGGATGCACTCTGGAACTTCTGAGGTGCTGCCATTCGATGCCACGGGTGGAAGTTTGACCATCCAGATTTCTTCAACTCTTCCTGGCAGGCCTCTCCACTTCCACGTCCAACCTCGATTGCGATACGCGCCTGGCGCAGAATCCCATTGATGTCTTTCGTGGAGTAGTATGTCCCAACAGCCATCAGGAGAGACCAGAGGTCGAGAGCGCCAATCGTCGAACTTGAATACAGGCACACCTGTTCGGCATCGTCGTACATCGTGCCCTTGCGAATGCCATTAAATACCGAGCAATCCCGTCCCACGCCTTCCGATGTGTCGACGCCGAACCCGTAGTTCTGATCGGCGCGCGGGTGCTCGTAAATTAGCAAGTGGTCAAGATGCGACCTGTCAGGATTCCACAACACTGGAACCAACTGGAACGTCATCGGCTCGTGCATCCGATGCCATCGCGCGGTGATATCGATGCAGGGCTTGTTGTGATTGCGGATCTTCGACCGCGAAGGATCCACACGAAGCTTCGGCGCAATGTGCGCACCGTTGAACCCGTAGACGTCGATCGGCGGCTTCGTATTTGCCCGGTGAGACGCGATCACTTCGACGTCGAAACACGAGACGTTACCCGACTGGAACGCCGATTCATCATCGGCCGCAATTTCAGCAAGGAACTTGGCGAGAGTCTTTTTCTGCTTTGCCGCCCGGTATTCAAACTCCCACCACCACATCTGCTCAAGCGGCATCTTCCAGTCTGGCCCCAAGTACTTTCGGAGAATGTCGCTCACGCGCACGTACGCTGCAGCTTGCTCCGCGTGTTTGATCGTCAGTTCGTGTGGACGCCAACCAACTGGAATCGGGAATTGCTTGATCCATGTTTCAGACGGATAGATATCTGAGCCCACGTACCAGGGCAGGAAAACTGGACGCAAGTCGGAGTTTGGCCAGTTCTCTTTCGAGTGAACCCAAGTGTCGTACGTCCATCCGAATCGGCCGGCTGCCGTCGTCTCGAGCAAGAGAAGTGTGTAGGGATTCGGAATCATTGCGCGGACCAGGGACGCTTCGATCAGTTCTTCAGGATTCTTGTAGTACGAAATTTCCGAGAGGTGGGCAACCTGCGGCGTGTCACCGCGACCGATACCTTTCAACTGCGAACCGGCCTGAATCGAAACCTGACTTCCAATATCACCGAAGCCAATCAGTTCGCCGACGTTGTAGCGCGTCTTCCGCGGCATCAGAAACCATGGCATGTGCTGCCAGTTGAATTCGAGGATCTGCGACATCTTCGCAGACATCTCTGGATCCGCAGACGCAACGATCCCTGTGGTGTGAGACCAGCATTGCACGCGATGCCCGATGGCGATTTCCTCGTCTGTTGAGATACCGAGGCGCCGCGCCTTGAGATTCATGATCTTGATAGCGTGGCCTTTTCCTTCCATCTCTGCGCGAAGATCGCCCATGATCCTTTGGGCAATGTTGGGCTTATAGCGGACCTTCCGTCCTTCCCACCCAACGATGTGAACGTACTGGTGATACGCGCTCAGGTCGCATGTCACGCGCGCCCTTTCGTTCCGGATGAAACGAATTTGGTCCTGATCGAGTTTGCCCTTCAGCGCACCTGTCTCTTGGTCTCGAAGCGCCACCAGGTCGGCAACGTTGCGCTCACGGTCAGAGTCGCTGTGGTATTGGATTTCGAACCCGAGTGCCTGAGAGGCTTTCTTCAGGCGGGATTCTACGACTACGCGGCTGTACATTGGCGGCAGGATAGCACAAACGAAAAGGCCGAGAGTTTTTGGCTCCCGGCCTTCCCCTGACTTGCAAGTGTCAAATTTTGTGGGGATGGCCCGTATCGGTCGTTAGGGCCACCAGCCCGCTACAGTCGCCCGGAAGTGCCGAGCAAACTTCTTGTGAGGAATTCCATCCCGTCCTCGCGCTGTTGTTGTGTTTATAGGTCACTCATAAGTTCGAAGCCGATTCTACATCCAACTCCAGAATCGCACCAAACCTTCCGTTGTCAGCCGGAACGTCGAAGTGCAACTGGCCTTCAGGAACTTCGGGATCGTAAACGACGCTGGCGGCGTTGATCCGCATCAACATCATGCCGCCATAGCGCGGGTCGGCAACGTCGATCATTTTGTGAAGCAATTTGCGCCACGTTTCCTTGTTGCATCGAATCTGCGTCGGCTCGACGTTTCCAAAGCAGCACTCGCAATACGTTTCCATGATCGTCTTGACAGACAGATCGCCTTTGAAAGTTCTCATTTTCGGAACGGCAGGAACGCCGTCGTTGAATTCTTGCTTATCCACGCAACGCCTCACTCAGCAAAAGAATGTCTCGCTCAAAGCGAGGTAGATCCGACTCCTCCTCGACAACCACGACGCGCTCGCCGCGCTTGAGGCTTACGAGGTAGATGCCTCCACCAAGCACCTTGGACTTGATATCCCAAGAGTAGCCCTTCGCGTCCAGACGGCCCTCGTACTTCGTGAGAACCATTCGAAGGTCCGCACGGTTCATCGTTGTCTGCGCGGAAACAGGAGTCTCAAAAAAGGCAGCCGGGAGATCAACAATCGCCGACTCTTTCTTCGCTACTCGTTCTCTGGGAGTGGAGGCAGGCCCTCCTCCTCCCGGATTTTCCTTCGAATCTGTTTTTGTTCTCTTTCCCATTGTGCCGCTGGGGATGACCTCACGATGGCCTCTGCGCCACGCTTCTTTGTTTCGTGAAACTCGGGAACCGGGAAGGCGCGTTCCATACAGACCGCGATACGCTCTAACGCCTCCGCGACCCGAGTCATGTTTACAGTCAGATTGATCAGGCTCACTTCTTTTTCTTGGCCTTCTTGAACTTCTCTGGAAACAGACCGGCCAGGGACTGAAGTTTAGCCTTCGGATCGGCCGGCCATTTCTCGCGTCCCATTACTTCACCTTCGGTTCGATGAAAACGATGACCGCGGTATAGACCGAAACCTGATGTCGCCGTGCAGCCCTTGCGGCGGCGTTCTTTCTTTCATAGCCCTCGCCGCTATCGGCGGTGATTTTCCCGTTCGCATTTCGAAGCCGCCACCGGTATTCCTTCTTGGCGTCCCGGTAAATCTCAAACTTGCTTTGACGCATCAGTCCTCCATTCTCGGAATCTCAGGAAGCGGCTTCTCGATAATTTTCTGGTCAACAAAGCGGCCTCCTACCAGTTCCGGCCTCGTCACCGGCATGCCGTGCTTCACGCGCTCTGCGTCCGGGGTGTCCGTCACGATCTCGCCTTTCTTATCGCCGACGATGGGCTCCTGAAGTTCAGGCAGTTCGCCTTCGCCCTTCGCTTTTAGGCCCACCTTCACCTCGATCGGCGTCACGCTGTTGCGGCCAGGATACGCCCTGAAAGTGAGAGACCACTGCGCCTCGACTACGGGGAATGTAAGGTGCGGCGAAAATGAATCATCAGCCTCAAGGGCGGATCGTAGTTGAGTGCAGAGAATTTCGATTATCTCTGACCCAGATAAGGCCGAGAAACTTTTGCTGGGAATGCGAACCGTTTCAATCATTGTTTCTTTCTCCTCTGTTCATCGAAGAATGCTTTGATGATGGCACGGGCTACGGTCGACGCAGAATGCCCGACTTTCTTGGCGTGATCATCCAGCCGCTTCTTCAGTTCCGGCTCCAGCCTGATAGCCAGTTGCTCGTTCTTCTGAATTGGTAATTCCAGTTCCATGCGCACACCATACACAATGACAATCAGAATGTAAAGTTCGCAGTTGACATTTTGTTTAACGATGTCTATTCTGCGCTCTCGAAAGGAGTCCACCGCAATGAAAGGGAAAGCCGGGCCAAAGCCTGAAATGAAAGTGACGTCGGAAAGTGGCGTTACTGTTATCGAAGAATCGTTTCTCGACGGTCCCACCGCAGAGGAGATCGTTGGATCTGAAAATATAATCGACGTCGGATCAGTCGTCGATCAAGAGGAGGAGCCTGACCGCAGCGGATACGTCTGTTCCGCTGGCTGCTCGTTTACATCACCAACGCTTTCAGGAATGGAAGCACACGTTGCCGAGACGGGCCACGGTCGCGCGCCTGTCGCAGAAGTTCAACCGGAGTTGTTCAGCACGCCTGGGGTCATCCATCGAGAAATCGAGCTCCCGTTGAGTGACGAACTGCTCAACCAGAAGAAGACGCGCCTGGCGCTGCTCTATCAGTCGGCCCTCGAAGTGAAGGAAGAAAAGAAAGACGCGGACTCTGATTTCAATGCTCGCCTGAAAAACATCGATGAGCAGATGCAGGAGATCGCGCGCGTCCTGAAGAAACCGTTCACGTTCGAGCGCGTGAAGTGCGAATGGAGAATCCTCGAAGGCGAGAATGCCCGCGGGCTCTTCCGCCTCGACACCAACGAACAGGTCGATAAGCAACCGCTCTCTCAGGAAGATCGAGAGAAGGAACTCGAGAAAGCTGCGGAGGCGAACCAGCCTGCCGGACAACCATGCAAGGTCTGCAGCGGGCCTGCGACCAAACAGATCGAAGGCGAGAACCAGTTCGTCTGCGACTCCCACTTCCTCGATGGCGACGTGATGATCAGAAAGCTTACAATTCCCGTCTCTCAATAACTCAAACCTGAAAGGACTCTCATTCTCATGAACACTCGCATCTATGTAGGAAACCTCAGTTTTTCTCTCGGCCAGGACGACATCTCGCGCCACATGCAATCGTTCGGCGCCAAGGTCATCAAGGTCGATATCGTGATGGACCGCGACACGGGCAGGTCAAAAGGCTTCGGCTTCGTCGACGTCACCGAAGACACGGATGTTCGGAAGGTGATCGAGAAGGCGAACGGGTCGAACCTCGCCGGGCGATCGCTCACCGTCAACGAGGCTAGACCGAAGGCGCCGCGGTCTGACAACGATACCGGGCACGGACGGTCACGGTCGGAACGCTATTAGCCTCCAATGACGCTGCTTGAGTTTAAGAAATCAGGGCCTTGGATAAAGATCGGCGATCGATCCAGGGCCCAGCGTCGTTTCGATGCGATCTGCAAAACAGACAACGGACTTCGTAAGCTGGCAATCGCCAGGGACGCCTACGCTATAGAAGTCGCGACGATGTACCGGACGAAGATGGCCAGAGGTGAAACACTCGAAGAGATCGCTCACTATGTTCTGCATCTCTGCACTTGGTTAACCCGATGGGAAGACTATTACGAGGAACGCACGGAAGTTCTTCACGACGAACCAACCTTGTTCACAGCTATCGAAAAGGTGACTCATGAGCAACCCAAGCGAGAAAACGCCAACACCAGAGCAGCAAAGGATTTTGTTAGTCGGAAACTGGCTCAAACGCTACTCGTCGATCTACCCGATGTACGGAAAGACTCTCGATGATTTTCCAGAACGGTTCGACGAATTCCTTGAGGAGTTCGAGCGGACGAATCCGGAAGTGCTCGACCTCGCATTCAAGGCGGCCCGCGGAACCTGCACGGAATTTCCAACGCCCGCTGATGTTCGAAAGCACGTCCAGCCGATTGCAGTTCGGGTTATGCAGGAGCGGGAGAGCGCACAAATCGCAGCGTGGCCCTCAAAAGAGCAGATTGCCAGTGGCGAGGCGGTTCCTGTCAGGCAGTTAACCGAGAGTCCGCAGTTTCAGTCGCTCGTCAAGAAAGTGAGTAGGTGACGCCAGTGAGACGCTCCCGCCACCAACGTACGAACGTCAGCAACGCGAAACTCAAAGGGTTGGCCACTCAGAATCACCCGTCCACCCCGCACGAGGCAATCTATGGTGCTGGAAAGTCCGCCTTGAAGTGTCTGAAGTGCGGACATGCCAAAAGCCTCCACCAACTGGGAATGAACCTTTCGAACCGCTACGAAGCTGGCCAGTGTCAGTTTCGGCAGCCAGGAGAATCGTCCTGTGAATGCAACCGCTTCGGAGACTGATCGAATTTGGGTCCAACAGTGTTCTTGTGAGATGAAACACCGCTACACGTCCAGAGCGAAGGACGACGGAAAAGGTGTGATGTGCCAGTCAGACGCGCCCTACCGCTGCGTCGGATCCACCACGCCGGCAGAAGGCGAGTCCTACAAGCAGGCCCGCTACCGGGCGATCCTCACGCAGTTCGAGACGGTGAACTGATGAAGGCCTTAACACTCTGGCAACCATGGGCCACTCTCGTAGCCATGGAAGTGAAGAAGATTGAAACGAGATGCTGGTCGACAAAGTATCGCGGAGAACTCGCAATTCACTCTGCGGCGAAACTTCCTGTGAAATGGCTTGGTCGGTCTGCTCAGACTGAGCCTTTCAGAGATGAGCTTGCTGAAGTCTTTGGAGCACGTCGAGACCGAGACGACAGGACCGGGAGTCGCGTAGACACGATCCTCAAGGGACTGCCAGCGGGAAAGGTTCTCTGCGTCGTGAATCTATACGACGTTGTTCGCGTCTCCGAGCTAGAAAACGAACTGACCGACAGAGAGATGCTGTTCGGCAATTACGAGGACGGTCGGTATGCGTGGATGCTGAAGATGATCGACGTCTTTGAGCCCGGGATTGCTGCCAAGGGAAACCGCCAGCTCTGGAACTGGGAGCGGTAATGGCCTGCACGCCGTTCAAGATCGGAAGCGTTTCCGGGATCATCTGCGGTGGTCGGCAGAAGCGAAAGCCCTGCGATTCCTGCGGGCGCCCCAGCTCCAGGCAGTGCGATTACCCGATTACCAAGGGAACCTGCGACCGATGGCTCTGCGAGCACTGCGCGCGGCCGGCAGAGGCTCTCGGTCCAAACATCGATTTCTGCCAGGCGCACTGGGGTCTCTACGAGAAGAACGGAAGGAAGTTGGCACTGTGAACGAACTCGATCGACACTGCTCAACCTGCGAAGAATCTGAAGGCAAGCCAAACGAGTGCCCTAAATCTCTCCGGAAATGCGGTCATCACTGCAACTGCATTTGGACTCAGGATAAGTGCTGCTGGTGCGGGATCGAAATAGACGACGACGGAAATCTTCCGGAGGCAAATTGAGCGACCCCTTCCAACCCACCGACGTCCAGAAGGCGGAAGTCTCAGAAGCGATCAAGTACTGGCGCAACGTGCTGTTTCTTTCACACTACCGGATCACGCCGATGTTCGACGCCTACGATGAGGCCGACCCCGACACCAGGGCAAAGTGCGATCCGAACTCGATCTACAAGTTTGCGACCGTCACGTTCATGCCGAAGTTCTTTACGGACGGCAAGGATGGACAGGAGCAGTCCGTCATCCACGAGCTCCTACATTGCGTGCTCGAACCTCTGGCGATGCTTTACAGGTACTTGCTGGATGGAAAGCTGGTTACGCGGCAGCAGTATCGGGACGCGATCGAGGAGGTAGTTGTCCACCTGACGACAGCGTTTCAGAAGCTTGAAGAGGAACGCCAGCAGGAGATTTCCGATTTGCGCGCCGAGGTCGAAAGAATGAAAGCCGCGGGTCAAACCTCTGGAACGAGTCAGGCTCAGTCGGCCGGCTGAAAGAGTCCGCGTTTCCCGACAGGTCGATAAGGCCGTAGGTCATTCGATCCATCCCAGGTATCGTGCTGCCTTTTCATCTCCAATGCCGTGACGTCCACAATCGGAACAATGGAACGTATACACGCCATCGGCCAACATGATCGTTGAACTGGCGTGATCGCAGACGCCAGACTGAGTTTGCACAGTGTTGTACAAATCTTGGAGCGCTGAGAAATCGACTGGATCAGCCACGCTTCAGCCTCGCATAGTCCAATAACGGATGGTCTGAGAACACCTCACCAAAGAGCGGGCCGCCTTCAGGGTGATACGCGGAAAGGTCAACGGTCACGACTTGATCGACAGGGAATTCGCTCGCTGGGTCATAAGAACCGCCAACCGGCGCTTTGAATCCTGAAAACTTGAAAGTGTATTCCGGCTCAGGCTTCTTCTCGTCGAGGATGAACTGCTTCAGGGCGGCGAGAGATGCCGTCTTGGCGGTCTCTTTCTCATCGTCCGAACTCTGTCGCGTGATCATCAGGCATCCCATGCGAAACGCGTTCCCGGGATTGTAGCGACTGACAATTGACTCTTCGTTCCAGTCCCGGCTTGTCATCGAAACGAAATAGGGATACTGGCGATTGCGGTCTTCCTCTCGAATTGGCCACGCCGTCCAGAATCCTTCCAGTCGATCGCTCGCCTGCTCTCCAACGTAATCCCGCCACTTCACCCGACAGCCTTCCCATTCGAAGTCATCCGGGTTCTCCTGCTTCGGCACCGCAGCCACAACGGCCGGCGCCAGGAACGGCAGGCAACTCAGAAATCCGCGTCGCTTCATGGTTTCTCCTTCAGATCGGGATCGATGTAGACCTTTTTCCAGCCGGGAAGTTTGATTTCGTACACAGGGTATTCGCCGTGCCAAAACGGAAAGTCTGGAGACCACGCGGCTTTCCAGTTCGGATCCTCCGAGATCGTGAACTTGAGATCAGGATGGCTGAAGAACACTTCGCCGGTAGGTTTCGGCTTTGGCTCGAAGAACTTCCTACCAAACCACCCGAGCACCGGTAACGCTGAAACAATCTCAAAGAAGCCTCTTCGATTCATCGCGCTATCCTACTGCCGTGGGGGACGGTGGGGCAAGCTTGAACGCCTTCATCGCCGTCGCCTTCGCTATCCCCATCTCCGCGGAGATCTGGTTCCAGGACTTTCCCTGCTCCCTCAAAGCCACCACCTTCTCTCGATCAAAGATCCGCGCCGGCCTTCCTCCATGGCGCCCTTCTGCGTTCGCCCGGGCCAAGCCGGCAAGAGTGCGCTCCGAGATCCGGATCCGCTCCTGCTTCGCGATCGCCGCCAATATCGCAATCACCGCCTCCGCGAACGGCCCCAACGAATCCAGGTACTGCTCCGAGTACGACTTCCACGCCACACCCGCTTTACTCAACTCCTGCAGCAACTCCAGCGTCTTCAGCGCCCCTTCCCTCGAAAACCGGTCCAACGCCCAAAACAACACCAGATCGAACTTCTTCAACCGCGCATCCTCAAACAACCGGTTAAACGCCTCCCGATCCGAAGTCTTCCCGGAAGCCTGGTCCTCGTACTCCACGACCGACCAACCCTCCCGGGCCGCGTACTCCCGCAGGACGGTGGCTTGGTTCTCGCCCTCTTGTTTTGCAGTGCTTACACGAATGTAAATCGCGGCTTTCAGCATTGCTCTGCCTCCCATTCCAAAAACGCTCGGATAAACTCCGCAGCCACCCACGGCACTATCGCGTTGCCGGCGCCCTTCAAGAGTTTTACTCTACCGGGTTGCTCTTTGGTAGGAACGAGGATCTTAACGAGATCCCATCTGACACCTCGCGCACAAAGAAACTGCCCAACGAATTGCCTCGTTTCGTCAGTAGCGGATCGCCATATTTCCGGAAACGTTCCGCGTGCTTCTCGCAGTATCGGTGACGCCTGGAAGGCTTTGAGCAAACCAGGCATGGCGCCGCTCGTCTCGAATTCTGCTTCCCATGTTCCCAATGCCAGCGATTGTGACAGGTAATGCACAACGTCTTCAGGTTGGACAACTCGTTGTTGAATGGGTTCTCGTCCATATGGTGAACGACCAAGCGGCGAGTCCGGCCGCAGGTTTCGCACGCTGGCTTCCGATTCTTCCTGGCGCGGATTCGGCTCGTTTCGACTGTGAGTAACTCGACAGGTTTCATCATCCACGCAGCCATGCAGGCTTGGTTGCAAAAGACCCTCTTGCGGAACTGAGTCAGATCCTCCAATGCTCCGTTCGGAAACCTCTGCCGGTGCATCTGCGCCCCGCAAGCTTTGCAAAATTGAAGCGGATCTTCCATCCTCGGCCTCCCCATCTACTTGCTCCTCTTCGCGAATACTCGCTGTCCTACCAGCAGCCAAGCCCTCGGAAATCCCATCAACCACAAACTGAAGTCGGCAGCCAACGCGCCTCGCTTTCCCGTCTGCGCAGGGGACGAGATCGAAGTCGGACCAGAAATTGGCAGTCCGTAAACTGCATGAATGGCTATCGTGATTAAACTCTCCTGACTCCCCTTCTTCCCGTTGTGGCGATTCTGATAGCCTTGGCGAACTTCGCTCGCAAGGGGTGACGGCCAGCCTGACACCGCTACCATCTGGCTCAACAGAACTCCCGTGTCTGTCGGTCTCGGAGGAAGACTGCCCCTCCTGCCGTCCACTGCGGTTGGACTCGTCCAACCGAAAACCTCCACTGGATTCGGAGATCGCCCCCGCAGGAACTCCTCGCTCCGAACTTTCTCTTCGGCTTTCGGAGTCTGCCACGATCCTATCGGCTGCTCCTGGCTCCCGCGCGCGGATGGGCGAGCCCATCCGGTTAGCAACGGCGGGACCGGTACCTCCGGATGTGGGGCCAAAAGCGAAGCTGCCTTCAATCCCGGCGCTGAACCTCTCCGGGCGTCCGGAGTCCTTGGTCCACCCTCGCTCGCGTCCGGGGTTGGCCAATGCGCCAGAATGCTCTGATCCTCCAGATTGATCTGATGCCCCGCTTCGGCGAGCCGAAGCGCCTTCTCTGGATCCTGATACGCTCCCCCGCGGTTTTCTCCCGTGTCTGGAGACCGCCACCCAGAATATCCTCGATCGGATATGCGGCGCGCCGACGCTCGCAGCAGGGAGAATAACCGCCCCGCAGGCGTAACCTTCTGCTTCCAGGTCAGAGAAAACTCGATCGAGCCATCCGTGTCCAATCGCTGCTTCAACCTGCTCCCCAAAAATGCACTCAGGTTTGCACTCTCGGATGAGCCCGAGTCCGACCGGCCACAAGTGACGCTCGTCTTCGCCCCCTTTACCTTTTCCGGCCGCACTGAACGGCTGACAGGGGAAACTGGCGCTCCAAACAGGTCGGCCTGCCGGCCAGCCTGCAAGTTGGAACGCGAGATCCCATCCGGCAATCCCAGCGAAAAGAGCAACCCGCTCGTATCCCCGCAAATCCTCTCCCCGCACATCACCGACGCTTCGATCATCCACCACCCCTTCCGAGATCAACCCGTTCGCTATCAACCCTTTCAGCCACCCCACCGCTCCCGGATCGTTGTCATTGTAATAATTCACAGCAACCCTTTTACAGAAGACTAACAAACGTTGCAAGAACTATTTTTGTTCATTCACCAGTCGGAAGGAAAGTCAGGCATCTCAACAACTTTACCAGCCATCCCATGCGAACAATCGCCGCAAAATCGAATAACTCCTCCTGTCAACACGTAATGGCATCTCCCCGGCATATTCACCGATGGCGTCACAGTTGGCCTTTCCTCATCTCCGTTCCACGTCCACCTCGGAACCTCAACGATATGCGCCTCATCACACCCAGGGCACCAATGCAGGAATCCCACGTCAATCTTCCGAATCTTCATCCAGCCTCCTGAAAACCTCAAAAGTTGTTTTTTGAAATTTAAAATGGAGAGTCCGAGATCAAGCGCCTATCCGGCGCCAACAGCGACCCCCTCGACAACAAGAAAGCCTACAGCAAGACCATCGACTCGAGTCCTGCCAGTCCGACAGCCCGCGGTGGCCGGCATGGGTGGCGGTCAACAAACGGGTAACATAGAGGGGATCATTGCGCGTTGATGGCAAGGGAGATAGCGTCCAGGCTGACAACATGCAGTAAACGACCGATTTACGCATAGCAGACAACCATCCCGATCCGAACTCTGAAGGTCTTCGCTATCATCCAGGCACCCGAACTGCCGATATGTCGGCACTGCTCAGGCATGTGACCTTGCGAGACTGCCGATATATCGTCACTCATACGTTTCGCATCTCATGAGGCAGCGATTGAGACGAGACACGACTCAGGTCTTGATGATTCTTGCCTTTGCGAGCCATTGAGCGTGAAGTGCCGATATTTCGTCATCACAAGGGGAACTTGGATGGTCCTGCTGCGCCGCATCAAGGAGTTCTTCGCGTGCGATCTTCTCACCGATGAAGCAATCACTGGAGTGGGAGTCGATCTGAAGACATTCATCGCAGGGGATGGGATCAGGAATGGGCTTCGATTCAGACATGCGTCTTGCTCTCCGGTCTCTGACAGGCAGTACTTACCCAGGGTAGTATTGGCATTCACTGTCGTTCTGCGTCTCAATTGCGGATTCAGGTCGCCCGATGGTTATTTGATCGGGCCTACTTTCCGGCTGGTTTCGAGCAGAAGACCAGCAAAGGGAGACGGTCAGGGCCTGTGTACCTGACTGTGACTGTGTGACAGTTCTTCGCGCGTTATTGTTCGTTCCGCGCGTGATCCTGAATTGCTTCTATTACCCTCAGCGCCCACTGATACCGTGGTGGTTCCGGACACACTCATGGCTTGACGTGTGTTTATGCGGGATGACGAATTGCCGGACAAATCCGATGCGAACCTACGCATGGGGTTGACTTGTACACCCGAACCATGCAGACTGTCAAGCGTCAAGCCTGCCCTGAGGCCGACAAAAAACCGATACGAACCGCATGAGACCCTCGGAGCGATCCGGGGGTTTTATGTTGTGTGCCGCAAATTGTCATTTCGACTGACAAAAAGTGGCAACGCATTGATTCTGCTTGAGTTACCTGCTATTCGGCCATGTGAGTGAGTGACAAAATACGTCACATTCTGCTGTAAGTCATACGAAAACAAAGCACTTAGCGTTTGGCATTCAAATCGCAAAGCATTGCGGCATGGAGGCCACGAACATGAACGAAAGAATAATCGCACTGGAAGCGGCAAACGAGATCCTGAAGAAAGCGCAGTTGGAAGTCGTCGTGAAGAATTACCCGGCTTGGCAGTTCCTGTTCCGAGTACGCCAACGGCTGAACGAGCAACTGGAGACGTTTATCGCAGCCTGAACAGCGCACGGGGCTGCAATGCCCCGGCAGGCTTTGGAGGACAGTATGAGACGTAAACTCTGTTTCGAGTTACTGAATGGCTCTTTCCCTATCCGCCTCTGGCAGCACGGGAAAGATAATTTCACCGTGGAATATGGCAAGCAAATAAACGCAAGCCTTGACTACGCCGTGGCGTGCTGCAAGTTGGGGCAAGCTATTTTTCACTGCCTTGCGTGCGATGACAAACTCGATAACCGGCTAAAAGGGGAAGAATGATCACCCGCACTTTCTTTACCCCTGACGCCCGGTTCAGGCTGATCGTAACCCGGAACGGTAACGCGTGGTCTGCCGAGATCAGGTCCAAGGCTGGCAGTTTGTTTAAGGCCGGTGAAGACGTTGACCAGGTTACTGGAGAAGTCTTCATGCTGGCTTCTCAACGCTACGGAATGAACCTGTGCGAGTTGTTCGGACAGGCAGACGACGCAATCAACGACGGATATTTCGCGGAGGTATTGGTATGAGAGACGGACTACCGACAACAGAACCAATTCAGACGAAACAGCAGGCTATCGACGCAATCAATGACCTGTTTCTGATGAACGGCTACAAAGACGGAAAAGGCGATTTCTGGTTAGGTCACACGCTGGACCGCCTGAAAGAATTTCTTGGCGACCCTCACCCCTTTGCGCGGCATGAGACCAACGGAGACGACCGCGATTACTGTCAGTGCTGCGCGGCCGAGATCACGATCAACAACAAGTCCGACGAACCAGGCTATTGCTTCGGCTGCGTCGAGATCGGCACGCAACCGGAAGAGTTACGCTGCCACCGATGCGAGCAACCGATTATCGGCCACGGTTACACCGATGAACACGGCGACACGTACCACGTAGGCGCCTGCGTCGAATCAATCGCCGACGCCATCAAGCGCGCGGACTCGCACATCAAGCAGATCACCCCGAACGTTATCGAGATTGGAGAATAGGACCATGAAACCCGAAGATAAATCAGTGCCTATCGAGGAGTTCCTGACAAACCTTACCGGCAAAGACCGAAAGGCAACGATAGCCGCAGGATCATGCACCACCTGTGATTCACCTGACATGAACTTCCGTGAGGAAATCGACCGTCGAGAGTACAGCATGTCGGGAATGTGCCAGAAATGCCAAGACGTTGCCTTTGCGCCAGATCCGGACGACGAAGAAGGCGACGATTACATTCCGCACGACTGATACCCCGGCCCGGCGAAGCGATCCGATGTCAGATTCGGCGCCGGGATTCGACAGGAGGAACCAAATGCACGAGAACCAACTAGCAGCCTTACGCAATTTCAAGAACTGGACACACGGAACTTTTGACGTGTACCAGTTGGCCGGCGCCGCGAACGTCGGCAACCGAGCGTATCTGATAACCCAGATCACCGGCCAGAAGACCACGCACGCGAAAGCAGGCGTCAACGCGCTACAGGCCGCCCTCTACACACTACACACGTCAGAGGGAAACTGCCAGGCAGCGAGAGAACAGAACTTTGCGGAATGGGCGAAAGAGCAGATCACGCCCAAAGCAGAGTTTCCCGTGAAAGCCTGGGACGGCGTAACGCCAGCGGAGCACGAGAAGCCCTTTAATCCCCGCGAGTATCACGGCCTGCCGTTGACCACGGCCGACGCCGCCACCCTTGAAGCCTACCGCGCAGGCCAACGCGAAGAGGCGAAGAAGTTGGACGCGCCCGAGTTCCGCTTGGAGTTCCATTGCTACACCAACGGCAAGGTATCCCACCTGCAAGAGCCGCTGGAAGTAACACCCGAAGCCGTTCGCGTTGAGCAGGGATGGATTGACCGAGCCCTGCTAACTGAAACCAACACACAGAAGCCCATAGATGGCGATAGAAGCACACAGAAGCCCACCCTCGCGGCTACCCCTGCCGAGCTTAACAGCCTGATCTACGGCGGCCGGCGTACCGAGCTCTTGAAAGAGAGTAAGACTTTCGATCACACCCGAATTGAGGCTATGCCTTTGTTCGAACCTGCAACCAAGAAACTTTTCTAGGAGATCACCATATGAGCACCAAAACTTTGAAGACTTATGAAGAACGCGGACTAACCAGCGAGAAGTTTGACGAGATCCTGTCCGAGATCGTAATGGCGAACAAAGGCGATTTACTCGACATTCCCGGGATCCACGAGATTCTGTCCGAGTACTACAACAACGAAGTGCTAGAGGCTTTTGACGAAGACCAGCCACGGCAGTGCAAATGTGGAGGATACATCGACGAGGACGGCCGCTGCGACGAATGCGACAGCCCGAAAGAAGCGTAGCGCGTAAGAGTCCCTGCCCCGGTCATTCCGGGGACGCGCCTTGACTGGACCTATAAACCTGAAGACGATGGACCTATTCAGGAGTGAACCGCGCCTAAGATGCGCGCATGTTTTACGTATACGAACTCAGAGACGAAACCGGAAAAGTTTTCTACGTGGGTAAGGGCAAAGGAAAGCGAATGTATCAGCACAAGCACAGAGCAAAGGCAGGCGAACCGTCTCACCGTTCGCACACGATACGCCTGATACTTGCCAGAGGCGCCGAGCCTGTCGCCGTTGTCGTTTTTCGTACCGACGACGAGGAGGCAGCCTTCACCGAAGAGAAACGGCTGATCGCCCATTACGGCCGCGAGAACCTCACCAACAAAACAGACGGCGGGGACGGACCAAGCAACCCACCCCAGGAAGTGCGAGACCGCATCGCCGCAGGTCGGCGAGGGATCAAGATCAATGAAGTAACACGGCAAAGACTGAGGGATTCCCACTTAGGAATAGGCCAAAGAGAAGAAACTAAGCGAAAGATATCAGCCACTCTCACGGGAAGAAAAGCGCCTTGGGCTACTCTGCCGCGTTCCGACGAATACAAGGCTAACATGCGCGAATCCTGTAAGGGGCGCGTCAATTCACCAGAGACACGAGCTCGAATTTCAGCGGCCAAAATGGGCCATTCAGTCAGCGAAGAAACACGTAAAAAAATCTCCGAAACGAAGAGGAAACGAAATGCAGCACTCCGCAACTTACGATCCGGCGGATGATCGAATCCGTCTTACCCCTGCGCACCGCCTGGACCCGGACGAATACGCCCGCGTAAAGGCTGCCGGGTACCGGTGGGCTCCCATGCAGAAGCTCTTTTATGCTGTATGGACACCCAAGGCCGAGGACATCGCGCTCGAGATGTGCGAGGAGATCGAAGACGAGGATAAGAGCCTTGTGGAGCGAGCAGAGGAACGCGCCGAACGCTTCGAAGGATACAGCGAGAACCGCGCGAAGGATGCCGACCGAGCTCATAAAGCCGTGGCAGCGATCGCGGATAATATCCCCTTGGGCCAGCCTATCCTCGTAGGCCATCACAGCGAACGCCACGCGCGCCGCGACGCTAAGCGGATCGAGAACGGCATGAGGAAAGCCGTCGATTGCTGGGAGACTTCGAAGTACTGGCAGCAAAGAGCGCACGGCGCCAAGATGAACGCCAAATACAAAGAGCGGCCCGACGTGCGGGCCCGGAGAATCAAGGGGCTCGAAAGCGAGCTCAGGAAGTGCCTTCGCAACAAAGAGCACAGCGATGCATTGCTGAAGGCCTGGACCGCCGAGAGATTGACCCTGGAGCGCGCCCGATGGATTGCCGGCCACACAGAACACGGCAACGTGACGGTATGTCACGGCGACCAGCCTCACCAGTCCTGGAGCGCCTACGACGTTCTACGGCCCGACGAAGACCGTTACAAGGCGTGCCCCTCAAAGACCGTCGAAGAAGTACAGGCGGCCGTCAGGGAACATCACGCGCGCTACATTCCGACAATCGAACGGTGGATAGACCATTACTCGAATCGTCTCGAATACGAACACGCGATGCTTGAGGAGCAAGGGGCTACCGTACTCCTCGAGAAGAAAGCGAAATCCCCGGCAGCCTGCCTGCCGCTGTGTAACTACCGGCAGCCTGAAGGCTTCGAGATCGAAAACCCATGGAACCGCGGCCAGATGATCCATTACACCCAAATTGACATGACCCAGGCCGAGTACGCGAAGATTTACGCCGACTACAAAGGCACGCGCGTTGTGGGGAAGTCTCACCGGATCCGAACGACTGTCACCCAGGGAGCCAACTACAAGCGCGGAAACTACGCCGTTTTCATCACCGATTCCAAGGTGCACGTACCGCCCGCGCCACTCGACAGGATTCCGGTAAAGCACGACCCGATAGCCGAGCAGAAAGACGACATTGTACACGCCGCAAAACAGGCATACCGGGAGGAATACCGAGGGACAGCCGCGGCACCCGTCAAGACCCTCGACGAGCTGCAAGCCATGAGAGAGACCCTAAAGGCCGGCGTTAAAGTCGTTTCCGCGAATCAGTTGTTTCCTACTCCTGCCGAACTCGCGCGGCAAGTTGTGGAGTATGCCGAGATCCAGAAAGGCCAGCGGATTCTCGAGCCGAGCGCGGGAACCGGGAACCTACTCAGCGCAATATGGGAGGAACGCGGGGAACGCTGCGACGTGGCTATCGAGATCAACCCGGAACTATGCCGGCTGCTTACCCCGAGAGTCCCTAAAGTTATCTGCGCGGATTTCCTCGACATCAAGCCGGCCAGAGAAGGCAACGCTTCTTTGATCGTAAAGGATCTACCCGACGCCTTTTATGACCGGATCATCATGAATCCGCCTTTCGAAGCAGGAAAAGATATTTTGCACATCCAGCACGCCATCACATTTCTAAAGCCTGGCGGCCGGCTTGTGGCCATCTGCGCGAACGGTCCACGGCAACAGGACAAACTGAAGCCGATCGCGGATCACTGGGAAGTACTCCCGGCCGGCAGTTTCAAAGAGTCCGGAACGATGGTCAACGCGGCAATCATGGTGTACAACAAGCCGATGGAACGCGAATCGGAACCAGTCGGAGCCGTTACCGCACAGGCTCCCGCATTCAAGACCCAAGGCTCTCTTTTCTAGGAGGTTCCAATGCTTACCGTAATCGCCTGTTTCGCTTGCTTCACGCTGGGATTCTTTACCGCGGCTCTTTTGGCAGTTGGGAGGCGTGGCAGTGAGTGATTTAGAAGAGAAAACCATGCACAAGAACACCATGCGCCGAATGGCAAACGAAACCCGCTATGCGTACATCGTCGGCTACGTCGGCGGTGAAGTGAAATCCGACTGGCCCACGCCAGCAAAGAAGCTTCGACATATTCGGCTGCTGATCCAGGCATTCGACGAACTGCAGGCAGAGAGTGAGTAAGATCCACGGCGTTCTCTGCGATCCGGACTGCCAGGAGTGCGCGGCGTTCTCGATAATCTTGGCAGCAGCCATCTGCCGCTGGGACTCCTGTCGAGCGAACATGGCAGCCGCTAAACCGAAAAGAAAACCGAAAAACGACGAGCAGGAAGAACTGGACTTGAAAAGTGTTGACAACGCGCCAGAGATTTGAGACTACTTATCTCGCCGCGGTGCGAAGGCAACTTTGCGCCGAAGCTTTGGGGACCTCTAGCCCACGCGGCACGCAAACTAACTAGGGGGCGTGAAAAACTAGAGGATGCCTACCACGAGTATCCATCCCAACTTTTTCCTGCTGCAAAACTTAATCCGTATAGGCATACGACTTTTTTAGAACTGCCTCCGGTGCGGGTCTCTATACAGCGGACGAGTGGTATCCACCGGTCAGGGACTCCAGGTTATTTCGACGTTGGTTCTGACCATCGAATCCTGAATAGTTCGTGGTATCGATAGCCGGCAGCTTCGCAGGCTGCAAGAACTGTAACCCGGTGACTCGTAAGTTTCGCCGAAGGGGTAGGGGTTCTTTTGTGTGAGATTACGCTGCTGCGTAATCGGTCGGTCTTTGTCTTTGTCTTGTTTTTCTCTTAAGTCTGAAAACAAGAGAAGAGATATTTTGTAGGTAATGAAAGGGGCGAGCGCAAAATGAAAACGAAAACGTTCTGCAAGTGCACACACTCAGGAGAATCACACGACAAAACGCTGAAGTACCAAACTTCAAAAGGCGTAATCGTGCTTCCAAACGCCTGCCGCCGCGCAAACTGTAAGTGCAAGCGGCTGACGGCGAAATAATGCAATCCTCCTCGCGCTGCCTGAACGGATGGACGCACAACAGGCTGGACAAGAAACGGGAACAACTCGTCTGCGAGGGGTGTGGGGCAACATTCTTGCTGTATTCCGACCAAGACCACAACGAGGCTGAGAGGATTCATAAAGCCCGCTGCATCGCCCTGCACCCTCGAGAGCCGTTGACGGAGATTCAGAAGTGACTTGCGTCTGCGGGATCACGTTCAACGAACGGAACCGATTTGATTTCTCGTACCACGTAAACCCGGGCGTCTGACATAGGCGCCCGGCCAAAGGAGATCGAATGTTTGGACCGCATTTACTGACTGAAAGCATGCAGTGCGAACTCTGCAAGAAGCGTATCCCTGTCGCCCTGGCAGCAAGCGGATGCGAGAAGAACGTATTCGACTACCAGGCGCTCGCCGAAAAGATCGGGATTGAGATCGCGAAAGATTCGGCTCCGATAGAGCGCACTGAGAAGTGACGAAAGGATGGGGGATGTGGACGTGAAAACAATATTGGCTATCGCCGGATTACTTTTAATTTCCTGCGCGGTCGTCCTTGCCGCCTACAAGTTAGGTCGCAAGGCGGAATTCTCCGCGATTTCCGATATCTTGACGGAACGAAACAACGGCTATGCAGAATTAGCCTACAAGGAATCCGCAAAAGCGTGGGAGTTTAAAGAGCAACTTCTGGCTAACAGGCGACCGCCGGAACACGGATACGGCTCAGTCGCTGGATTCAAGGTTCTGTTTGCTGGTGACACGAGTGCGGAGTGGATTTTCCCTGTCAAATACAAGTCAGAGCCACTGGTTTCTGCTACTCCGAATATGGAGTTGGGTGCGACTAAGCCGTCTATACAGATAACGAAAGATTCTGCCGTGATCACGATTCCGACACCTCTCCCGTGGAGCATCAGCTTTACGATGCTGGCAACAGACACCGAGGGCAGTGCCATAGAATTCCACGATGCCAATATCGAGAGAATCACCGAAGGCGGAATCCAGGTCAAGAGACCAGTTAAGTAGCAGCACGAGGAGGTAGCGTGGAGAAGCGAGAGATGGACGAGCAAATATTCGAGAGGGTATTTCAGGCAAAGAAAGTGCCAGGATTTCGCTACGACCGACACGGCAGCCATCAGCAGCTCTACGACTGCGGTGGAATGCCGGAAGCCGCTCCATTTTTCACCACCTCCCCGCGAGACTCCGCGATGCTCAGGGAGAAGATCCGAGAACTTGGCTTCGAGTGGCGATTGCAGCAGTGGGAAGACGGGCACTTCTCGTTCTCGATTGCGCGATTGCAGAACATGGAAACATTCTCAGCGGATGGCGACACGGAAGGCGAGGCTCAATGTCTCTGTGCGCTCAAGATAGGCGGAGGGTAAGGGTGATGAACGAAAACGCGACGAAACTTTACGAGGATTTGAAGAACAGCAGGCTTGAGGCTTTTGACATGCGCCATTGGTGCGGGACAGCCCATTGCATCGGTGGCGAAGCGTCGATACGTATGGGGGTCGGGAACCCGACGGAAGAATGGGAATGGCTTGGATTGACTGAACCTATCGGGCTGGCGCTGTTATACCCTGACCTTCTTCAGTCCGACGATGATAAGGAAAAGGACAAGTACGGACAATACCTCGCGTCTCACGACGCGGATTCACCGTGGGCGTTTCTCGGCAATGCATCGGCGTACAAATCCACCCAGCCCGAAGCCGCCGAAGCCTTGCGACGTGCATGCGAACTCTCCGCCCTGAAGTCCACCCCGCCCGCAGGAGAGTGACATGAAGTCTGAATTCTACTCTCTCGAAGAGATGTGCCAGCGACACGCAGAAGTCGTACTTGCGGGAGTCAACGGCAACAAGTCAGAAGCAGCGAGAGTGTTGAAGATAACCCGCATGACGTTGTACCGGATTCTGCGGGCAAGTACAAAGCGAGTGGCAAGCGGCAGGTTCACGCTTGCAACAAAGAAGCGCCCATGAGGGCGGATGGGGGTTGAATGGCAAACGTGTGTGCGGTGAGAACGATCAAACGGCTGAATTCAATTGGTACAACAACGATCAGTACGGTTGCTTTCATAAGTGAGGCTCAGCCGCACGAACCTGCTGTGATGACCGAAGAGATGCGACGAAAAGCACATGCGGCTGGGCTGTCCGATGATCAGATTTGTAGGGTAGGAGATCCCCTTGCGAGAACTTTCGGAACACCAAAATGCCGTTTTTGCGGCTCTCTCTACGCCGAGGAATCTTGAGAGGAGTTATGGAAACTGAGCAGAAATGCAGGCAGATTGCGGAGGCGTTGGGGTGGCATCTTGAATTAGTCAAGGTCGAGCATACGAAAAAGCCGCGATACGCTGTCCTTGACCCGCAAGGCAGGCGACATGAAAACCGCTGGATTTATCCGACGATGAAAGAGGCGTGGGGCGACGTGCCTAACTTCTACGCCTCCGCCGAGGCGTCGATGGGGTTGCTGGAGGCGATGCTTGGCGCGGGACGTTGGATCGTGTCTATCGACTTTACGGCGGGCCATTTTGAAGTAGCCTGCGATTCGCGGGATGGCCCGATTGTTGATGGTTTTGCGAAAGTGGGGCGCACGCTAATGGAGGCAATCGCAGAAGCCTTCCGCGCTTCACGAGGCCTCACGGACGAACCGCCGCACATCAAAGGCACCGACACGGAAGTCAGCAGCCTGCGAGGACAGTTGAGAACGAGGGGGTTGAAGGATGAGTGACGACAAATCACACCGCCAGATAATCGAACTGCGCCACAAGGCGACACCGCTTGAAGTGAGAGACGATGACAGGAAGACTGAAATGACCGACATCGGTGAGCGGGTTGCGGAATTGAAGCGGCTGCGAGAGGCATTAGATCGCGGCGAAGTTAATATGCGTTTCATTTGCTACAAGCGCTGCGAAGTTGAAGAAACCAACATCAGCAGCAACGTGATACGCGGCAACGTAGACTGCGATAGAGACTTCGAGCAAGTAGCCAAGCTGACTGCGGAGCTGGAAGAAGCGAGGGGAGCGAAATGACACACGCAATCATCCACACGTTCTATCTTCTCGCCATGCTGACCGGAGCCATCATTCCGATCTGCGTAGCGTTCACGATCATCGTTTGCGGGATTTACGGGTTGAAGGAGGGGAAGTAATGACATCAACATTGACCCATGAAGAGTACGACCTGTTGTGCATCGCCTCGCAGGTTCTGGACATTCCGTTCCTGGAATTGGAAGTCGACGGCGCCACCGTGAAGCATCCGAAGACGGGCATGGAGTGGCCTACGGAGTGGAAGGAAGGAAAGGGCGAATGAAACGACTATTACTATGCTGCGCGCTACTTATCGCAACGCTGCTGCTCGTAGGGATCACTGCGGCACGGCCACAATCGCCGCTGTCCGTAGAAGAATTAGCCATTCAGGGCCACGCTTTGCTGTGGGTTAAAGTGTCTGGCAGGCTTGATACGCCGTATGTCTGCTGGGCACCATCGACACTATGCATTCAGGAGGCTATGGGAGAGCTTAGTGACGATGGCGGAATCATAGAATTGCCTTCCCGCACTTTTACCATAAGGTAACAGGCAGTAGGGGCTGAAATGAAACGCTTCTCTTTCAATATCGACGATGACTTGCTGCAAGGCGTGCGCGCATGCTCCAAGGCTGAAGGCCGATCGATCGAGAAAGTAATCACCCAGGCGCTGTGCTCTTACCTGCAGGGATTCGAACTTCTAATCCTCGACGGAGTGACTACCTCGCACAATTCCCACCGAGAGGCGTTGACCGCAATGGCCGGCGCCGCGGACTGGCACGCATCCGGAGACCTGGAGAACAGATCGTTTACCGGCATGAAGGACGGCCGCGAGATTTCCGCGCGCATTGTCAGGGTTGAGGTGCCGAGGTAGGATGCGCTGCAAACTCTGCAACACTCCGATGATTCAATCGCAGGATCAGTTCCAGATTGTCGTGTACGAGTTGGAAGCCACCGGACTGACAAACCACTTGGAGTTGATCTTCCATCCGAAGTGCTGGCTGAAACTCGCAAGCATCGAAATGCGACCACTTGGATTCGAAGGCAGTGAAGATCCAGACTTCCAAGTCATCGTCCGCAAGAAGGAACGCCAGCGGATTCCGATGGTTACAGCCGAAGAAAAATAGTTCTTGCTTATAGGTATATACCTATGAGAAAGTCCGCCGTCGATGAAGCAACTCAAATGTAAGCGATGTCCGCACAGGTGGTACCAGAGAACGCCGAAACTTCCGGACGTCTGCCCTAAATGTAAATCGCGTTACTGGAATCGAAAGAGGCGATCGAATGGCTGAAGATTGGAATTGGGTAGGGCAGATAATTGGACAGAATATTGCCATCGCCGTTGAGGGTGTTTTTCAGTCTTCCATGCCTGACGCAAAGGAGCGCCGACGCCACGCGCTGCTTCAGGCTGCCGCGACTCTGGTTGCAGCGCCGCAACACGCAGACGAAGGCGGCAACGTTTGTTCGTATTCTGTTAAGGCTGCCGTCCATACAGCGCTCCAGATTCTTCTGGAAGTTGAAGGCTACGAGAATGAAATCTAAGCGGATCGTCTTCACGCCAACCCACTGCTTTTATTGCAACCAGGAGTTTCAAGATCCTGCGGTAGCGGAGTGGCACGAACTGGACTGCAAGCGTAAAGGCGGAATGATTCGCGCACGGATCGCTCAACTGGAGGCTGCTGCTAGTCTTCCGGCATACCTGAACAGATGGGAACGAGGGCTTGCCGAGAAATGATTTCCCCTCTGGCCGTGCAGTCATTTCAGAATTGTGCGAGACAAAGGTTTTTGGCCTACATCGACCAAGGCGGCAGCGAACCCTCCCGCCTGACGATCAAGGAAGCGATAGACCGGATCGTAAAGCCTGCGCTGTCTCGACTGATCACGAACTCGAAGCTTCCGTTGGATGGCCATGTTGACGACGCGCTGTCAGCTTACCGGATCATGATCGAGGAGTTTGCCGGGCTGGCGTTGCTGCCGACCGATGACGCCAAGTACGTGCAGGAAGAAGTCGGGGCGCTGGTCGAGGCCATTGTCAGGGCTGCTGGCAGGAGAGTGGCTCCAGACTTTGCGCATGCGGTCGCCGTCACGATGCCTGAGAAAGTGGCCTACAGGCTCACTGAGGGCATTGAGATCGAAGCCGGGCCTGACGTGCTGGTCGAGTACCAGGGAGGCCGCTGCGGGCTGTTCTGGCACACCGTAGGGGCAAACATGCAGCCGAACCTCTGGATTCTCAGGCATTCGATTGTGCCGGCCGTTCTCGCGTTCAACCTGGACCTCGTGGAAGTGCGGTACGTGCGCCGAGGCGAGAGGCGAGACGGGATCCAGAATTCCTCGCTGATCTACTTCAAGCCTGAGAAGGGGATTCGGAAGAGACCGCGGCCGGTCTGGCAGTACAAGGGTGGGGTGAAAGCGTGGGTTGATGGGCTGTCGGATAAATCGCTGGCCGAGCACTTCGGACTGGACTGGGCTCCCTGCGACCCGACAAACCCGAAGATGTCGCAGTATCGGTACACCAAGAACTCGATGACCCTCACGCAGATGATATCCATGTCGGAACTGATCGCGTGGCGCACTCAGGTTAATGAGCAGGAGCGGCAGATCGCGAGACGGGCGGCAAAGATCGCCGAATGCACATCCCCAGACCTAAAGACTGCCATGATCGACGGGTACTTTCCGCAATCGCGCCAGTCGGATCCTTTTTGCGCTTACACCGCTGCCTGCAACCAGGCCATCGTCGACCTGCAAAAGAGCGGGCTGTTTAGGAGGAGAGCGTGACTATCGAAATCGGGCCAGTCCTGCAGCATTTTCTGGCTACAGCGATGTGGCTTGCGTTCACTGCGCACGTACTCCGTTCTATCTGCGGAGGCTCCAAATGATCAAGGCTTCGAAAGTCGCATTCCTGTGCGTGGCGTTCATGGTGTGCGGGATTTTCTGCGGACTACTCGTGGGGTCAATCGAGGCGCTGCGGTTTTCGGAGCGCGTAAAGGCTGAGCGCGCCACCGACTTCTTTGATGATCTAAGGGAAGACCGTCTCCGCGTTCTTAACGGAAGTGATCGTGTAATTGGAGTTGCCATCATTGAAATCAGCGATGCGTGCAATGCCACTTCTGGGCTTTGCTACGTGCTTGGGCCTAACAGTGGTCTTGATATTCCCATGGAGAATTCCAAATGAAGGTCGCTTATCTATCGCCAGAACAAACCGACCGGCTCCAGCGTCTTGCTGTTTTCTACGGACATAAGGAGCAAGAAGCGAAAGAAGCGGAGACGCTGCGCGCCGATGCCATGCGTGATATTCAGCAAGCAATCAGAAACTATGCGGCTGCTGCTGGCCTAGACCCTAAGTTGACAGTAGTTTCCGACGACCTAAAAGTTTTGATCGTAACGGAAGATTTCTCTTATCAGTGGAGTTCAAAATGACCGACCCTCTTGTCGAATCGGTGGAAGAGCTTTTGAAGGTTCTCTTTCTGCTCATGCGCTTCGTTCAACCTGAAGATGTTGAAGAACTGAATCAGGAACTCGAGAAGCTTGGCATCGAGGAAGGCTTTGGCGCGAGGGCGAAGAAGGCGCTGGAGGAACACTCGACCCTCACTCCCCGCGAGATCCGGATGGCGAAGTTTCTGGCAGGAGAGTGCGTCGTTGCGCTCAGACTGGCGAGGCTCATGCTAAACGGACTTCGAAAGCAGGAATACTACGACGACGACCTGCAGCGAGCAATCGCCGACGTTGACAAGGCGTACCAATCGATCATCGCTACCGATGGAGTCATTTCCGACTTCACCGAAGAAGAGGCGAAGATTATCAGGGAGGCGAAGTGAGGACGACAACGATTGAAGAATACCGACAGCGACTTTCTGTGGCGGTTACGCAGGCGTCCGAGAGGGCCGACGCCATCGAGCGAAACGGCGGCAGTTCGGAGGAGATTCGAGAGGCGAGTGCAAAGACAGACGCTTACTCCGATGCGTTCGGCTGGCTTCAATCTGTGGTGACGTCGCCAGCCAGTGCCGATGGACTCAAAGAAACCGTCGAAGCCGCCGTCTTGCTGGAACGCAACCGCTGCGCTGAGATTTGTAATCTTGCCCGTGAAGGCGTCATTGATACCGACCTGAGAAGCGTGCGCAGCGCAATCCAGGGCGGCTCACCGATAGAAGAATTCAGGAGGATGCGAGACATATGAACCCCTTCCTGAAGCAGCCGGAGCGGTACTGGAGAGGTGTTGGTCTTCATCCAAAGATCCGCACTATCGAGAAGCCGAAGCTTGTCCTTGTTGGATCGGCACCAATTGAAGCGCCCGACATTTTCATCGACGTCGTAGGACTACGCAGCGATGGATGTGAGTTCACAATTCCAGTGGGCATCGATAGCGACAAACTTGGGCAAGTGTCAGGCCCCGACTGCATGCTCGCGATGCACCAGCAGTTAGTCATCGCGTTCGCCAAGCTTCAGACTTATTTGGCGTGCGAATGCCACAAAGACCACGTTTGCAAGACTCACGAACCACCCGTCCCGAACTAATTGAAAGGAGTTCCATTGAAACTTAAATTCACGAGAACTGGGAAGAAGAAAGATGCCAAAACGGTACTGGATACCAGCAAAGTTGCGCTGGAGTCCACTGCCAAAGGGCTGAAGGACTATCGCCCCGGCTACAAATTCCACAACGGAGAAATTGTGGGATACCACGCAGGTGCCATCAACGGCATGCAGGAGTCTCTGAATGACGCGCCCGTGATGGCCGAATCACCTGCCGATCGCATCCTGAAAGGCATCGAATTTCGCACCAAGGGCGGACGTAGCGTCGTCGTCGACCGCATCCAAGCCGAACTGAGTGATGCCGTCCACCGGGAGTTCATGAGCAACGAACGCCGATCCGATCAGCGGGAGAAATCCCTGCACAACCGCATCGAGAAACTCGAAGAGGCGCTCAGGCTCGAGCAGCACCGCCATTTCGTCGACATTCAAACGTTCGCAGGCGGGGGCAACTCCGTGATGGCTGCCGAGAGGAGCTACTGATGGAGACCGAGAAGACAAACGAGCCGACCGTGATCCCACGGGAAGAAACGTCGCTTGCGAAGCCTCACGTTCCCACCGATGTCAACGAACTTGCAGCGCTCGAAGTCGGCCGAGGCGTTCAGATCGTCGAGCAGCGCACACAGATACTCGAGACCCTGAGGGTCGCATCGATCAAACTCACGATGCCAAACGATTGGACTCTCTTCAAGAGTCCTGAAGGCGTTGTTACTGGATTTCTTGGCGACCAGGGATGCGACCGCGTGAAGAAGCTTTGGGGAATTCAGGTGAACAACCTTGGCCGCATGGAGGAAATCCGCACCGAAGATTCCGACGAGTTCGCTTTCCGCATCACCGGAGATGGCGTCTGCGGTATGACCGGAGAAGCCGTCTTCGAGATGGAAGGCGTCAGGTACAGCACTGAGCCTTATGCGCAGCAGAAGCCAGCCGGGCTACAGCGTGTCGTGGCTGTCCAGAAGGCAGCGCGCGCCAACCTTGATGGCGGTATCACGCGCGAACTGACCGGACTGAAGTCTGTCCCTCTGGCCGAACTGGAAAATGCCTGGAAGGGCACCGGCCGCACTTGGAACGAGTGCAACAAGGGCCGCGGCTTCGGCTCAGGCAACGAACGCCAGACCGGCAGCGGATCCACGTCGGCCCATGGTATCGACGCGCAGGATATCCCCGAGTGCGACGTTTGTAAGATTGCTCTCGTGTGGCGCCCCGGGAAAGATGGCAAGGAAGGATTCTTTGGCTGCAAGAATTGGGCCAGTCACAAAGATACGAAGGTCATCCTGCAACTCGCGGAAGCAAAAAAGATTGCCGAACGGAAGCAGGCGGAACGCGACAAAAAGAAGGCTACTGCACCGGCACAGCGTGAGCCTGGGGCAGACGACGAATAAGTTCGTGCTGCGTTTCGCGATAGACGGTGCGTCCGGTCGGATTCGTAAAAGCGCTAACCGGCGTTTCACTGGAGCAGCGAAGTCGCCAAATGGCGATGCAGCGAAATCCGCGATGTCTCAGGGGATACCCGGGGGACAGCGCAGCACGATTCACAATTGAAAAGGAGACCCATGGCACGAACACCGAAACCCGCACTGCAACGACTGAAAGAAACGATCCTTTCTGACCTGTCACCAGACGAGCAGGTTGAACTCGGAACTTGGTACGAAGCTGTGCTCGAAGTTCGAGAGGCCGATCGCGCCGCCGAAGAGAAACGGAAGCAAAGAAAGACGGCGACAGCACAAGTTCCGCTACCTACGGATACACCGCCGCAAGCGCAGGAGGCACAGCCTTGAGCACCGAAGCCGTCAGCATCGCCGAATCAATCTCGAAGGCGTATGAGTCCTTCATTGAGACAGAGGAGCGTCGATCCCAGCAAAAGAGCCGGGAGTACGTCTATGCCAGTTCGTGGCGTTTATGCACGCGCCAGATGGCTCTCGACATGATTACGCCGGGTATCGTGAAGCCGTTCGAAACTACCACCCTAGCAAACTTTCGCCGTGGAAAGGATCGGGAGCGCGACCTGCGTTCCGACCTTGCCCGCGCCGGCAGAAATGCTACCCCTCAATTCGAACTTGTGGGCGCCGAGGAACGGTTCGAACTCCGAGACCACAAAGGGCGAGTGGTGATCGTAGGGAAGGTGGACGCCCAACTGCAGTTCGACCGCACACGTCACCCCCTGGAAGTGAAGTCCTGGAATCCTAACCTCGTCGCCAAGGTGAAGAAGTTCGAGGATCTCTTTGAGGGACGTTGGACGCGATCGGGAGCTCACCAGTTGCTTGCGTACATGCTGGCCATGAACATCGACCTGGGGTTCATGTTGCTGGACCGGAACGGACTGCCACTCCTCTTGGAAGTCAAACTATGGGAGAACGGGAACCACGAACGCATCGAGGACTTCCTGAACCGGGCCGAGGTGGCGATGGATGCCCGGGAATGGTACAGGAAACTTCCTTCTGACGTGGAAGGTCTCGATGCGCAACTCGCTCACATGAAGGAAGGACAGATGCCTCCGTTCATCGACGATCCTTCCGAATGCCGGAAGTGTCCCTACTTCGGCAGCGCGTGCAATCCTCCCGTGTCCTACGATGGGGCCGACATCATCACGGATGAGACCATGCTCGCCCTGCTGGAGCAGCACGAGACGGTGAAGGAATCACACCTGCTTTACGACCACGCGCACGATGACCTCGCGGAGTACCTGAAGGTCAGAACGCCGAAGACGTTCAAGGACAAGAACAAGAAGCAGATCATCGCTGGCGATTTCCTGATCGAAGCGCGATGGATCGGAAACACGACGCTCGTTTTCCCTGACGACAAGACGAAACTTCAGTTTCAAAAGAAAGATCCTGTCGGCAAGTTTGAGATGAAGATCACGAAGGTTAATCAGTAGGAGTCTCGCTATGGAAATGTCAGAAGGCGAATACGAAGAACTGCTTGGCGGCAGCCCGTGGAAATCAGCGGACGCCTGCGACGTGTGGATCACTCGTGACCATCGAGTCATTGCAATCACGGCAATGGCAGACTCGCACCTGATGAACACGATTCGTTTCCTTCGTCGGAATCAGATCAAATACCAGATGGCGGAACTGAGCCGGATGGGGCGATACATCGCCAACGCTCCAGATGGTGCCGCGGACGCTTGCGAGTCAGAGGCTTTCGGCATCATGAAACTTGACGGCGATGAGTACCTGATGCATCGGTTCCAATGTTTTCGGTCAATGATGGCTGAAGTCCATCGGAGAGGGTTGACACTGTGAAAAGCGTTTTTATCGACTGCGAGACCACTGGCACCGATCCGCAGAAGCACGGACTGATCCAGATCGCTGGAACGCTGTACGACGATCGGAAACTTTGCGAGACGTTCAACATTCGGATGCAGCCGTTCGAGAAAGATACGGTTGAGCAGGAGGCGTTGGACGTCAACAAAGTCACGGTCACTCAGATCGAGACGTATCAACCAGCGATGGCCGGATACAAGGAATTCACCGGCATGCTTGGCAAGCACATCGACAAGTTCGACCGGAAAGACAAGGCGCACTTCGTAGGGTATAACGCCGACTTTGACGCCGACATGATCCGCGCCTGGTTCCTGAAGGCAGGAGACCCATATTTCGGCAGTTGGTTTTTCTGGCCGATTCTCGACGTGTCGAAGCTTGCCGGGATCCGGCTGATGCAGGAACGGCACCTGCTCCCCAACTTCCAGTTGATGACGGTCGCCGAGCACATGGGCCTTGTGACTCTGGCAGAGATCAACGCTCAGGCTCACGACGCGATGTTCGACGTAAAGACCACCATGAAAATCTTCAAGGTACTAACGAAAGACCTCGCGTTGTTCGAATTCGAGGCAGCGCAATGACGACCTACATTTGCCCCGGCTGCGATCACGAAGAAGAAGCGGAGATGCCGCCGCTGTGCCCCAAGTGTCTGGCCGGATGGGCAAAAGCAAAGTCCAGGATGGTGGAGAAGAAGGATGATGAAACGGTATAGCCTCTGGCTGTCCATTACAGCGTTGATCGTAGCGGTGCTCGCGCTGCTGACATCGCTGGCGGTCGACCGCTGCATTCCTCACGATCCAACGTCCAAGATGTGCGCCGTACTGAAATGGCTATTGATATGACTTCCCTCCCCAAACCCCACCATTCTCAATCTTCCAACGTGGACCCGGGCTCCCAAAGTTCGGGTTCATAAACACAGGAGAATTATGAAAGTTTGCTCAATTGATCCGATAGAGGCTGCGAATCTGAAAGCCCTGATCGACGAAGTGACGAAGGCGCAGGGTGCTGTTGCCGTTGCCAAGTTCAAGGTTGTTGAGATGGCCGGTACTCTGTGCAAGGTTGCAAACATCGACCCGAAGACTGCCGTTCTTTCCGAGGATGGCAAGTTCTTCACGGTCGACGACACTGCCGACACACCTCTCCTCAAACAGTTCGACACACTGGAGAAGTAGCATGGACGTCGGCGAATCCCCAGTAAACGAGACGAACGAGTTCTGTGCAGCCCTGCTGGTGCGCGGAACGATGGCATTGTGCCCGAAGCCTAAGACGACGACACGGTTGATGGAAGGCGGAAATCGTGGAACCGGATTCAGTGTTCCCTTATGTGAGGAACATGGCCTCATGTTCGATACAGCGCCCGACTCTTTCGAAGTCGCCATCCAGGGAGTGCCTCTGAAATGAAGCGCGACACTCTCGGAAGAACCGTTAGAGGCAATGGCGTTTCAGCAACACTCACTGCCGCATTCGAACAGGGACGCCTCGCCTATCACCGTAACCGCGGCATCAACCAGGTTCCTTACTCAGATATCTCCAAGGCAAGAGCTTGGGAGCGTGGCTACGAGAAGGAACGCGAAAGGAAACTACGTGATTCTGGGCATTGACCTTTCTCTCTCAGGAACCGGACTGGCGCTGCTTTCTCCTGAGCAGTCTGCCATCGACAAGGTGAGTCGACGCATTCCACCAGCACTGCCACAGATCAAGCAGTCGACCGAAGGAATGTTTTATCTCGGGATCCTCGTGAGCCCCACTCCAACAGACATCTTTGCTCGCTGGGACTTGATTCGACAGACAGTAGGGCTGTGCGCCCAAGAAGAGACGCGCGTGCTGATCGAGGGATACGCCTTCTCTGCGCACATGGCGTACTCCAGAGCGATCGCGGAGCTTGGAGGCATCGTTCGCTATCACCTGAGAGAACTGGGCCAGCGGCCGATCGAGGTGGCGCCGACGAGCCTCAAGAAGTTCATCGCCGGTAAAGGGAACGCGGAAAAGAACACCATCGTCAAGGAAGTCTACAAGCGATGGGGCGTTGATCTCTCGAGCGACAACCTTGCAGATGCGTTTGGCCTGGCCAAGATCGGGCAGTACTGGGATGCCGAGCCTCAATGGTTGACTGACTTTCAAATCGAAGTTTTAGAAACCGTGAAGAAGCCGCCCAAGGTGGCAAAGAGAAAAGGAGCGAAGGCGTGAACGTTGAGTTCAAGATAAACGGAGAAACTCGCGTGATTCTTAGTCCCAACAGTAGTGCCCGCGATAAAACTTTGAACCGCCTGGCATTCGATGGGAATATCGTAGTGACAATGGATTTACTAGAAGACGGCTCACTCGTCTTCGTAATCAAGCCCAAGGAGACCACATGAAACCGGAAACACGAATCATTCTGGAAACTCTGCGCGATGAACTGCAGGTTGTACTGAGCGGCTTTGCGCCGAGCGATCAGGAGATACCGGCAGCGCTTGAGCGTATTGCGAACTTTGCGAAACAGGCTCACGGATTAGAGACCGGAGAATCCCATGCCAAAAAAGCTTCCACCAGTTCTGTCAGTAGTGCATCCGACGTTGAAGTACCTCACAGGAAAGCCGCTGAGGAACTTCATGGAAAGAAAGGCGAGGATTCGAGCAAGACAGGAAAGAGAAGCCACCACTGAGCACGTCTACTGCAAGCGTGTTGGGTTTGTGCGTTCCGGGGGTCACTGCGCAGTATGCGGGTTTGACGTGGCTCCCGGTGAAGGAATCAGGGTCGATCCTACCCATATAGCCTGCCATGATCCGAAGTGCCGGCGCCTCGCGAGCACGATCAACGGGACATTAGAAGAGAACCGGATAGCGTTTCACCGATCGGAAGAGTGGAAGTGCGGAGGAACGCGAGGCGTCATGATTCCATTGCGAGCGAAGCGAACAAAACGGATTTCAGAAGATACAACCCCTGAGCCTGAAAGAATCATAGAGACCTATCTCGCCACTTCGGAATAGATCAGGCTGCCCGTCGCTGCTTCACAAGAGTCACGGACTGGAAGATAAAGATGATTCCACCGAGAGCCCCGATAACTAAACCAATGCCATACAGCTTGTTCGATGCTGCGACTAGTTCTGTCACGCTACCTGTAAGCCGCGATATATCCTCGCTGTTTCTCCCGACCTGGGCACTGAGAAGTTTGATATCGGCCGCGTTGTCGCGAGCCATATCGCGTACCCCATTTAGCTGGATCTGCAGCCCGTCAACAGTCTGAGCTTGGGCCGAGATATTTAGCGCAGCGATGCACCAAAGCATCACCATGAGAGAGAAGAAGCCTCCTGCGACAGAGACACCAACACATTTCCTACGTGTTAAATATCGCTTCACTAGCTACTTACCTCCGCGGAGTTATTGGCACAGTCGGCCGCACCTTCAGCCGCGATTCTACCCTTTCGATCTGCTGGATTAGGAACTTTTCGTGCGCTTCGTCCGTTTTAAATGTGCGCTCCAATGTCTGTGAAGCCTGCTCGCGGGCATCGGCGACGGCCTTGTCGAGCCATTCCCGACGTTTCTCGGTGGAGGCTGCGGGATATCCTGGACGCCTCAACACACCACGGACCTTCTCATCGATCAGCCTGCCAACAAACTGAGAACGAAGACGGTACGTGGTGGCAGTCTCGTCCGGTTTCCGTTGCGGAAATCCGATGCTGATGTTGTTGGACTGCAGTTCATTTCGAATTGCGCTGGACATCTCAAGAGCCTGAGAACCAACCGTAGCATTACCTCGCTCCTGGCCGAGCACGTCAAGTCGTGGAGGCAGTGAGAATCGCCCGGGCGTCCGAGCCTGCGCACCCTTGTAGAGCATCTCGCCGGTTCCTTCAGGCCGGGCATCTCGCAAGTACGGGTCGAACCCTGCTGAGATTTCCGAGAGATACGTCGGAACAAAACTCCCGACCATGCCGGAAGCGAAACGTTCACCGCGGTTCCCGGGATTCTGCAGCGCTTCGACGAGATTCGACATACCCGCAAGAAACGGCTGTTCCATCGCTGCTTTGGTTGCAATCGCGCCAACCTTGCCCGGCCGCATCAGTTCGTTCTTCAAAGGCTGCGTGGCTTCCCTTTGGAGAGCCGCACCCACCATGACCAAGCTTCCAGCAGGCGCAAGCTGGCCAGTTCCAATCCATCGATCGCCAATCCGCACGGCGCCCGGCGTTCTGCCGGCAGCCTCTGCAACGTTCCGCTGCCCCGCCTCTTCCTCCCAAGTTCCAGTCGCCAGCCCCTTCTCGGAAAGCTTCCACCCAAGGTAGATCAGGGCGGTTCCGGTCATCCCTCGCCCCATGGCCAGTTCGAACGTCCGCCGCTCATTACCTTTGAGCGCTAAAGCCATCCGCGGGAGAGATCCAAGTGGGGTGTAATCGAACTGCCTGGCGATGACATTTGCCGGGGTGTTAGCAAACGGCACGATCAAATCGAGGGCAGCACCGGCCGCATTCAGTGCAGGACTCGGACTCGCAAAGGCTGCGCGCTTCGGGTTATTCACGAAGGTCTGAGCGAGGATGTTCCTATTGTTGAACGTCGCATATTCCGCATAAGAGATTGCATTGGCAATCATCGTCTCGTTGGGAGTCAAAGGAGCCGACACTCCCGATCCCTGGCCGCGCATCTTGGCTGCCTGAATCGAGGATTGAATCTGCGTCTCTGAAGGCATCGGCTGGCCTGTGCGCCGAGACTCCAACCAAAGCTGTTCCTCGAGCGAACGTCGAAAAGCGTACGACTTGAAGATCCGATCCTCTGCCGCCATCTCCCGGAACTGGAAGTTTGCAAACTTATCCAGCCATCCGATTCCAGAATTGAGAGGCTTTTGAACCTCGACCTTGCCGAGTTCGTTGGTCGTGACACCGTATCGAATGGCATCGGCAGCATCGCGCAACCCCTGTGTGGCGGCGTAATAGCCAGACTTTGCCACGGCGCGCGGACTGATTCCCTGCACCTGGCGGTCAGAACCGCCGAGACTCATGGCCATGTCTACCAGAACGGCCGGCAGTCTGGACACCTCTTCGGCCACCTGAAAGGCTGCGTTGGCGCCGACGTTGCGAACCCGGGTGAAGACACCGAACAGTCCGGCCTTCCTGAGAGACGAGATCGTTTCCAACCAGCCACTCTTTTGAAGTTTGGTGACTGTCGCAGCCATGTTCTGCCGAGCCACCTGGACCGCCCTGCGCGCCCGTGTGACACGCGCCCGAACGGCTGGAGGCGGCGGCCCAAGGGTTCCACCAGTCGGCAGCGGTGGAGGCACAGGTACAAGCGGCGGCTGGGTTCCCCAGGTCGTTTGCACTGGCGTCGAGGGGATATCCGGGCTTGGAGTCGGCGCCTTCGGTACAAACGGAGGAGTCTGAGGTGGAGGGAATTCCTGCTGCGTGCCCCAGGTCGTTTCGACACGGATAGCGTCGTCCAACTCAGTTTGCGCCCGATGGCCTTCGTCAATAATAGTTTGAATCTCATTGCGTACTTTATCGGAAGGCGGCATTCCAGGCGGCAATCCTTCTGCCTGCCGGGCCCGGTTCAGCCAGTAAGCTGTATCCCACGTTGAATCGGCTTCCATCCGATTAATGGCGAGATTTCGGCCTTCTTCCGACCGAATCCTCATGTGAGAGTCGAGGAGGGCTGAAAGATCAGATTCCTTCACGAGTAGTTCTCGCTCGAGATTCATGGCTTGTGCGGGATCCACGCCACCTAACTCCGCAACCTTCTGCCGCAAGCCCACAACCTCAGAACTCAAACTGTTGATTCTTTGGCGCATGGCAAAGCGCGCCGCCCGGTACTCGGTAGCCCCCTTGCGTGCCTGCTCCACATACTTCAGGATGTCGTCGCCAGCAATCTGCCGAGCCTCTTCACGAACCTCGTCAAAGGTGATCTTCTCTTTCGGAACCCGGCCGGTCGCCATGGTCTCTTCCGTCACGCGATCGATCAACCGCTGCTTCTCAACTTCGCTCAGGTTCACCCGCTTGAAGTTGAAGTATTCGTCGGCGCTGAAGTTCTTGAGTTCGCGGGCCCGCTCCAGGCTCTTGCTGTAGATATCCTGCAGATGCGGACGGATCCTGTCCCCAAACTCTGCGATCATCTCAGCGGACCACCGGGTGAATCGGATGGTTCCCTTACCGATCTTTGCCACTCCGATGGTGATTAAGTCGTTTAGATCATCGAGAATCGGGCTGGCACCCTTTTCGGATCCAAGCCGCCCTTTCTCTCCGCGCGCCTTCAGGCGTTCCTTTGCCGCAGTTTCCATGTTGCTCAGGGATTCCATCATCGAATCGCCAAAGTCGAAGGACAGGTCGGCATCCGCAGGTATAGGATCGGCAAGATCGCCTTCCGGGATCTTTTCACCGCGCGCCTTACGCTCGAGAGTCAGAGCGTGCTCGATATCTGTCCGTTCATGCTCGACCACATCCGCCAGGAAAGCCTGCTTGATCTCTTCATACAGCCGGCCCTTCTTGTTTTTGATGGCTTTGGCGAGAACCCCTGGGTTCTGGGTGAATTTCTCCAACGGCGTACTCTCTTTGTAGCCGCCGCCAAACCTTCGAACTCCAGCCCCTTCGTCGGTAGGGTCTTCGTAGTTGCGACCCACCTCGTTCTCAAGACGCTGCGCTTTTCCTGACAACGCCGTGTCGGCCGCAATCACCTCATCCGCCCAGTTGTCCATGTAGGTAACTGCAGCATCTTCCGCAATTTGTTCGAAGGTAGAAGGAGCGGCACTGGAGACGGTCGATTCACGCTTTGGCGGGAGATCAACCCCTTGCCGTGCTGCCTCGTCTGCGGCCAGGCGCTCACCGTATGACGCACGAAGCTTCCCACGGGCTTCCTCCGCAGCCTTTACGAACCCCGGCATGTCGCCAGCTTGAATGGCCTGCTCCGCTGCTTCAACGCTGGAAAGTGCTTCAGGTAAATGGGTTTCAGCGGCTGCCCGAATCTGCTCGATGTACTCGATCGCCTGCTCCTGAGTCGGTTCCGTGTTCCCTTTGGCCGGATGCTCGCGAATCTTCCCGAGGTCGGAGTAGAGGGTCTTTGTGGTGGATACGGGCTTTGGAACAGGAGGGGCGGCTACTTGCGAAGTCGTTGATTCCTCAGCCGCCGCCGGGACGGATGCTTGCTCGACAGGCATCTCCGAGACTTCACCGGATTCTTTCGCCCTTCGCCACTCCTCCCCGATCGTCTGCCTCTGTTCATCGGTGAATGGAGCCGTGCTTTCTGGAGGCGCTTCCGCCTTCTGCTTCAACCGTTCGAACTGAGCCACATCTCCAGTTGCCTTAACCTTCACATCTTCAGCGAGTTTCCGATAGAACCCAGCATCGGTCTGAATCTGTGCATCAGTCCGCGCGCGCTCCATGCCGCGAGCTTCCTCGAAGATCAGTTTCTTGCGCCCCTCCGAAAGATGCCGGGCACCAGCAAGACCGAAAAGAGCGAATGCCTGTTGGATCGCTGCGTCGTCATATCGCCCGTCACGAAGTGCCTTTACCGCCCCAACTTCCTGGACCCCTACAAAAAGAAGATCCGCTACGAGTCTTAAAGCAGGCCGTCCTTTGCTCAGGAGCGTCCCCAGAGGCAGCAGGTTGATCGGGTCGAGTCCAACGTCGGTGATGACTTCGAGGGCCTTCTTGCGGCCAGCAGAGAGGCCAGCGGCCAATTGGTAGCGAATGGGTTCTTTGTCTGGACTGTATGCGAGTTCCGAGTCCTCGATCCCTTCGATGGCAAGCTTCGCTTCCTGGGCCGGACGATACAAAGGATCAACGAACTGCTCTTTCAACCCACCGAATAGAGTGTCGTCAGGATGTGCGGCAGTAACGACAGGCTTTCCTGTCTGCCGAGACAGTTCCGCTGTGCGATCGGCAATCGCCTCTTTCCGGTACAGCGGTTCTTCCTCAAGCCGTTTAACTGCAACATCGGCAGTTCTGTTCCTCGTGGAACGGTCCAAGATTGAGCTGAAGACACTGGATTGCTTCGTCGGTGCCTTCGATTTCGAGAGGTAATCGATGATCTCGGTGTCGTTGTACCCGGATTTACGAGCTCCAGCGACGTCAAACTTCCGGGTGGACGTCAGGTGAGTGAGGATTTCGGCGTCGGAGTAGCCCGCCTTCCGTGCGCCGGCAACGTCGAATTGGGGCATTAACGCCCCTCGAAGGAGTTGAGCGCTGGTCGAGCCGTGGATCCGGGGCCGCGAGGAGCAGCCGGAACTGTGGCGTCAGTCTTTCCCCCGATCGCCTTGAGCAGTTCGTCTTTGCTGTAGCCGTAGAGAGGAATCAGCATCTCTTCGATCTCAGGTGCAGACTTGCCGGCGTAGGGGCTCGACGGATCAAGAGAGCCATCCTTGTCCGCGCGCGCAAAGGTCTGGGCTTCCGAGCGAATCGATGCCATGGCCGCCCTGGCAGTCGCTGGGGTCACCTTGCCGTCCAGGATATCCTTGCGCATCTGATTGCTCAACTGCCGACCGCTTGCCAGTTCCTGAGCGTTCACGATGTTCAGTCGACGGGCCTGAAAGTTCTGGTTGCGAACGAGTTTCGTGGCATCGTCACGGGAAAGCTTCGGATTCGCACTCATCGCATCGTCGATGTCCTGAGCCAGCTTCACCTCAGAAGCGAGCATCTTCTTGTCTTCACGCTGATAGCCCAACAGTTCGTCGCCGCGGTAAACCGGAAGATACGCGCCGGTCTTTCGTTCAGCATCCGTGATCGGCTCACCGGTCACAGTTTTTGCGTCAGCCGGGAGATTCTTCCCTTCGACACGACCGATCGCTTTCACGGTCTGGCTTCCTGCCGCCCGAGGCTGATTCATCACGCCGGACTCTTCGAGGATCGCCTGTGTGTAGGCATCGGGGAGCGCTTCGTCATCGCGCAGTGGACGCCCATTCGGATTGTCTTTGTCGCGGACACGGTAATACTTCCGAGCAACCGCGATATTGGCGTCGACCTTTGCGGCGGTCTCTTTCGGCAGGTTTGCCAATTGCCTCGCCTTTTCCTCGTCACCGAGCGCGTACTGTTGGAGAATCCGAGCCTTGTCAAGATCGAGCGCTTCCTGCTGGCGCTGCGCTTTCGTCTTCACCGTCATCTTCCGAGGCGCTGGCGTAACACCTTGAACCTGAGCAATCGCATTCGATGGAGCCGACTGGCCTGGGCGCGGAGCCGATGGAATTTCAAACCCACCCCCACCCGGAGGAGGCGCAGACGGACGTTGCGTCCCGCCAAAGTTTTCGTTCGTGCCTGGCGCTGCAGGTGTCTTCACCCCGCCCATCAGTTTGCCAACTGCCAAGATCGGATCGAGAAGCGCTTTCAGTTTTTCGGAAGTCTTCCCGCCCGGCTTGCCGTCGATGATCTCGCCAAGCTGATCAGTCGCGGCCTGCATCGAATCGTCATCAAGTGTCCCGCTATCTATTGCGTGCTGGAGAATAGAGATTCGAGTCTGCTTGTCACGGATATTGTCTTCGTGCTTCTGCTGCTCGATGTTGCGGTATTCTTTTCCGAACCCGCTGACTAGCCCAGAAACAAGTCCGGCAAACGCGCCACCTGATTGCGGCATGGCTACCTCGTCACCGCATACACGCGCTCTGCCGTATGCGCCATCAGCGGTTTAGATTCCGGCCCTTTTACATAGCCTTCGATAAATGTCGGCCTGTGTCCGTTGATTGATGGACACCATTGTCGACGCCAGTGGCCAGACACAACCCATCGACAAGACCAATCAATTGAAGACTGAGAATTACTTGCAGTCGCGAACTTTTTTCGTCGCAGAACGACTGTCCGAATATCTGGCGGCGTCCTCTTCCATGAATGGCACAGTCTAACGTCTGCGCCAGTCAGTCTCGTTCTTTCGAGTTCCACTATATCCAGAGCCATAAACCCGCACATCGCAGCAACATTGGAGGCGCTTTCGCCAATCTTGCCGGTCAACTCTTGGGCGCGCATCATCGGCGGACGATCCTTCGAAACACCAGAATCAGGAAGCAACAAGAAGATACACCCCATGCCACCACCTTCAGACGCCTGGGTGCCAACCATTATTGCGACAAGTCGATAGTCGTTTTCGTGAAGAAATCGATCAACGTCGGAGCGAATTCTTTTTTGATGCGGCAATAGCCACAATTGCAGCGGAGGCACAAGAGCGTCAGGGTTCCAGTCTAGTCCGACGAAATGTTCCTGGCCAGCCGTAGCCGCCAACTGCATCTCTGGAGCCCATAAGACCAACGATGCAGCCTGTATCGCAGCGGCAACATGAAGCGGCTTCACAGGATCAATTTGGTCAATCTTTGCGATCCTGTCAGCGTGCATCCGCAACCGAGCGATCAGCGTGTCTCGGAACTCTAGTGCTTCACGCGCAGAAAGCATCAGTTGTTCCCCTTGAGGAGCAGCGAGGCGACCACCGAACCGATCCCCTGCCCAATATCACCATACGTCTGGAGATTCTGCCCGCGTTTCGCCGTCAGGGACGCGATCACGTTGTCGAGACTCTGGATCCCGAGACCTTCCTTTGCAACACCACGGTTCGCACGAGACTCACCAATCCGGGTAACTTCGCTCGCCGCTTCCCTGCGAACAACCTGAAGTAATCGAGACAGAGCATCAGCCTGCTTGAACGTGGATTCCGCAATCGCCTCACCCTTTGCGCCCCCGCGAGGCCCAGTCTCAGAAGCCGTCTTACGCGCTGTATCGTACTGCTGAAGGATCGTGTCGTACTCAGGTGCCAGCGTCGACGTCACGGCGGTCTTGTCGCCGCCAAGCAAAGGCATCAGGTAACGCAGCGATTTGTCGATCGACTCTTCGCCGCGGCCGGCAAGATTTGAACCTTCGCCAAGAAACTTTGAAGAGAGCGAAGACTGCTTGCCTACCAGGGAATCGAGATCAGAGGCCTCTTCGCCATCGCCAGTCGTCGTTTTCTTTTTCCCGCCACTCGTCAGACCGCTCGTAAGAAGCCCGACACCAGCAGCGCCAGTTGGAAGTCCGAACACCTGGCCTGCGATGCCTGCCACTCCTCCGAGAATCTTCCAAAGGCTTGCCATAATTACCGCCTATAGTAAAGTATCGCTTGCTTATTCAGAAGTTCTAAAGTTCCCGGTGCGTGATTGTGCGCGTCCTGCGTGTGATTGTGGGAGGCATGGTCCGCGTCTGCCTGATTGTCGAATACCCAGACTCCAGCGCCTGCATCGTCCAGCCGCTCAACTACTGTATGCGGCGCCACCACTGTTGCCTGGTTCGTTGCTGTCGTGTTGGCGGCCGTGCCAGATGCCGCTGCAACCGCCGCGGCGGCCGTTCCACCCTTCAGGTATGCAGGAGTCGAAAGATCGGGAACTGTGACGCTCGTAACCGTTCCATCCGCATTCAGGCGATCGACTGTCGATCCATCGCAAATCTGCCAGCCTTGAGTTGTTGGCGCAGTCTCGAACAGGCAATACATGCCAGACGGCGCCGGGTTCCCGTACCCCCACGAAAGCGCAGCGCCTCCCCATTCGAGAACGTGATCGTAGTTTGTGATCTCAAGAAGCAGACCTGTGTCGTTGACTCCGAGCCCCGCGGTGAATGCAGCGATCTGCGCCTGAGTTCTTTTGTAACGACCGAATGCGTACGTCCACGCCACTCCATCGCTGATGTACCAAAGACTCGACCCAGCGTCCGTCTCTCGGTACAGGAAGTTGTCGTAGTTAGCAGGAGGATAGTTCGTCCGATTTGCCCGCGTGTCCTGAATCGTGCCGGCCGAAATGATTGGCACCCAAGATCCCGGCTCCGGATCACCATCGAAGACGTAGAGCACGCCATCCATGCGAACCGCGCCACCATCCTGCGACAAAGGATCGTTCACACTGGGAAGCGCTTCAACTTCCGGGATTGCTGCGTTCTGAGGTTGCGCAAGGATCCCGAGAAACTGACTGAGGTTTATCCGCTTGCGCGCCTGGATCTGCTGTTCGATATCGGATATCGAGATTTTCTGCGGAGTCTTGGGAATCTTCTGGACCTCATCGTTGAGATCGTAGAGATGCGTCAGGATCAATTGAAACGTTGATATCGCCGCAGGAGAAATTGTTCCTTGTAAACTGTGAAGAATAGAGTAGTCACGCGGCATCAGCGAGTTCGCACTCTAAGTCTCACTCCAGCACCGCCCCCGGCAGGAGGAATAGGAGCGTCAGTAATCGCAATGGAGTCGCTTGTCGCCTTTGTCAGCCCAGTAGAATTCGCGTCGATTGGGCCAGTGCCGATCGTTGAACTCGCAAAAAGGTCTGTCCATGTTGCCACGCCAGCGGTCGCAGCTTTTGTCAGTCCTGGGATTCCGGTTGAACTCGTAAGTACACCCCATGTCGTACTGGCATTCGTCGACAACACAATTGAGGCCGAGGAATCAGTACAGGTCGTACTCGATGCGTTCTGAATAACAGCCGTAACGGTCCCGAGCGTTGCACCAATAACTGCGCTACTTGGCTGCGCCGTAAAGACAACCTTCGTCGCCCCGCACGGCATCAACTGAGAAACATCGTTGCCGAGCACTGTCAATCCCGTGTCGTCCGTCAGGACGTAGTTGTAGTAATACGTCGTGAGCGGAGTGCGCCCCGTGTCATTGTAGGTCGTGAAGGCCGCCGTGTAGTCCTGAAGTTGAGTCGCTGCGAGGCATTCGGCAACGGTAGTGATCGGAGACGCAGAGCGGCACAGGTAGTACAGCGGAGTGCCGGTCGCTGCTGATGCCGCTGTCCAGCTTACTGTCAGTGTGGTCGATGTGACGGCAGAAGTCGTGAGGATTCCCGAGTTTCCAGGAGTCGGAGGGGATGCACCATTAACCGTCGCCAATGGATGTGGATAGTCGTAGGGAACATACCAGGCGTTCGTCCACGTATTTGTCCCTGTGCACTTGTCCAGCACACCATTCCCGCCGCTACCACTCGTGTTCCAGGAACCTTGATCGGTGGACCAGTAGGCCACGCCAGTCGTGCAGGTTGCAGGGCGGGATGCGCGAGCACCAGAACCCGTACCAACCGTGCCATCAAATGAAGCGCCGCTCGCAGGAATATCGTTATAGATTTCTCGGTTGAACGCGATGACGTCAGCGTCGAGCAGGTCTAAGCTGCTGGCGGTGCCTGTCACTTTAAAAGACACAGTTCCGGCCAAACCGTCTCGGTTTGCGGTTGTGTTTGTGATTCTCGGAGCGATTGAAGTTGTCGCATTGACAACACGGTAGGTGATGCCAGCCGTTACGTTGTCTGTAGCAGCACCACCAGTGGTCGCGTTGAAGCCAACGCCGACTGCTCCGCCGGTAGAGCCGTTCGAAACGGAGATTGTGTCGGACGCCCCCGCCGCTATAGTGTCAGTCGTTAAGAGAACCGCCCCACCATTCGAAGCGTTGACGGTCGGCCCATTCAGAGCAAAGTATCCGAGTACGATCTCGACGGCCTGAGACAGCGTGCCGCTCAAAGGCGCATCGTAGGGACTGGTGTTGTCTGTTACGACCGCTGGGTTTGCGTCCAGAGGGCTCGCCGTCATTCCTCGCAGAACAGCAACGGTCCCAGATCGCGCTGCTGCTGAGGAGTCGTGCGTAAACGTGACTGTGACAGCGCCGCCAGTGACGACCGTACAATTCCATGCAGACAGCCTCATGGAGCCGTTAGTACCCGCGGTTAAAGGGTTCCACGTACATGTAGGGCTTGACGCAATCGTCGGCGTCGTGCCGCCGACTAGATCGCCAAGCACTGCAACCAACTCCTGCCCGACATTGGCGTAGGGGATCGACGTGCTGGCAGTTGTCGCGGCAGGAATAACCAAGGTCGTACCACTCGCCTTCGATTTATTCGAATACGCCATGGCCCTGCACTCGCCGCCGTTGCCTTGCACGGTCACGGGGTTTACTCCCGTGTTGTTCGTGTTGTTGGCCAGATAGATCGGCTCTAAGGCTTGTGCGAATCCAGAAGCACCGCCTGGCCAGTTCTGTTTCGCTGTTGTCCCTACGTTCTGGTTTGAACCGCTAATCCATCCCCATCCTGGCTGATGCGACACAGGATAGGTGTCAGGATACGAACCCGGCCAACCAGGGATACCGATACACTGGAGCGTTTTGAAAGACGCGGAGTGGTATGCCGCTGGCTGGGCCGTTGTAATGTTGCACGGCGAAGCAGGAGCAGGAAACGTGTTGTTGTGTACGAAGCCAGTGCCCCCGCGCTGAGAGATCCAGTTTGTCAGGGGCACTCTTGAGCCGGAGTAGATGTCGTTACACGAAAACGTATTGTAGTAGTACTCAGCACCGCGAATACCCGTCACATTCGAGTCGTATCCGTGACCGCCGAAAGTTCCAAGATGGATCTCGTTGAATCGCCCGACGAATCTCGCTGACGTCGAGATGTCGGTGATTAGGAACCCTTCGATGTAATTGGTTTCGAGATAAACATTGCCCGTACCGCCGCTGTCGGCAGATCCAAATGTCGATGCGGACTCCCACGAGGTGGTGGCGTTGCCGCCAAACGCCACATCCAGCACATTGACATTCGTGAATCCACCAGTGCAAAACGTGGTCGTAAAAATGTTCCGGTAGATGACAGCATGGCCGGTGCCGATAAACCCGGCTTTCGCGTTACACCCCGGCGTCGTGTTAAATGTGAACGTGTTGTGGTGGACAATCCATTCTTTGTGCTGGCCCGCTGCCATCGACGTGCCAAACACGTACTGTCCGGCCTGAGTGCTGGAGTCGATCAGGAACGTAATATTCGAAATCGTTGGATTGTGCGTCCCGTTAGGCTCGTAGCCAAAGAACACGCCGTTGCCTGTCGAGTGATTGGTGATTATCGTCTGTGTCGATGGGTCCGCACCCCAAGGCGATTGAAAACTGCCAGCACCGCGAATTTCAACGCCCACCGTCCCGCTGTCTGTGATTTCAACGTGCGTGGTATAGATCCAACTCCCTGCGTTAAGGCAAATCACATCGCCATCGGATGCCGCATTCACCGCAGTCTGAACCGTAGGCTGATCTCCATTAATCGTTGTCGTGCAGGCGGCCTGCGTGAGTACGGTAGTTCTTGACAGAAGCGCAAGCGTCAATAGAATTACCGAATGATAAAACAACTTTTTAAGCGCTTCTTTGGTCTGACGCCCGTAACGACTTGCGGACGCTGCGGCGTCTCTAAAACAACCAGCCGGTGTCATCGCTGTGGGCATTAACATCCTCCAGCCCCCAATAGCATTAGACTCTGCACACATGCGGCTGCTGCGCCATTGAGATAGCCGATAACGATTCCCGCTTCGTAGAGCGAGTCGATATTTGCCGTAGTGTCGGTCACAAGGCCGATGTCCGTCCCTGTGCCAGCGGGATAAGTTGCGCTTCCGATCTTGAAGAATGTAGCTGCCGTTGAAGTCAGCGCAATGGTTCCGGAAGAACTGCCTTGCAGCATGATGGAGCCATTTTCTGGCGTTGGGTTGGCATCAGCGCGTACCCAACCAAGAACTCCCTTAATAGTCAACCCGGTTATATCTACGTCTCCAGCCGAGATTGTCTGGATGTTGTACTCCTCGGTCTTTATATCGCTCTTGTTCAGAGCCCATCCATAGGTTGTAGAAAGAGGACGCTCACTGACGTTGGGCGCATGACCAGTGCCGATTCCGTTTGGTGCAGGGCCAGCACCGACTTCAGTCGTGAACTCATTAGTTGTGCCGTTCGAAATCGGTCGCTTCGCCGTGACGCGAATGTCGCCGGGATCGCCAAGGTCGGTGCCGTCGTCGCACCAGATGTCGTCTGTAAAGAACGTCGTTGTCGATACGTTAGTTCGGATTGACAGGCGATTCGTTGAAGCGTTCGCAAGCGTCACGCCAGTTAGCGTGAGTTCAGTGTTGCCATTGATCCGAACTGTAATGTTTGCGGTTGTGCCCGAGATCGTGTAAGAGACACCGATCCGCGTCCATGTGTTATCTGATAATACCGTCGCGCCCTCTGATCCGAGAGACGCCGTGCTGAGCATCTCCAACTTGCCGGTCGTGTTCAGGCGCATGCGGATTACATTTGTCGCTCCAGCCGAATCCTCAAACAGCGTGATAAAGGTATTCGTCGCAGGAGTAGCGTCAGGAAAGTTGTACCAGATGCTGCACCGTCGTCCAGCGTCAGCGAGCACATTTGTCCGGTTAAATTGGCCCGTCGCTGCGCCTGTGCCGATCTTGTAAGAATTTGGCCCTGTATGGAAAGTTACCGCATCGACGGTTACAGTCCCAGAGGTCGTACTCGCCATCGACGTGTCTGTCGTCGCATCGCCACCAGAGTCAATCCATGTCGCCGTCTGCGCCCACGCGGGAGCCGCGACGAGCAGCAGGAGGATGAGGAGAAGTTTTCGCATAAGGCTCCTACGGCGCGTGAACGTACTGAATCGATCCGGACGTCTGCGCCGTTGTCGATGTGAGCATGCAGAGATAGTAGCCACCGGTGGATGGCCCGAGGACTGTTCCCTTACTCGCTCCGAGGGCAATGCCGGAACCGTCTGCCGCAAAACTCCAGCCTGTAGCCGCGGTTGTTCCACCATTTAAGCCCTCAGTAATCGAGCCACAGCCATCCGTGTTATCGGCCGCTATAGCTACTTTCTGAGCGCCTTGGACGATGATGTTGACAGAGCAGATGTACCACTTGTCGGAACCTGACGCATTGTCGATCTCGAAGGTGGCAGCAGACGTCGTATTGATAACGTACTTGCTCTTAGCCACTCCATCGCAGGGGTCAGTTACCGGAGCTATTGCAGTACCTGTCGAACTGAACATATTCACGTCGAGCGCGTGATTCGAAGCGACATTCGCTTGAGTGTTCGAGTTGTAGTCCCGGAGGATCGTGGTTCCCTGCTGGGCAAGCAGGACTCCTCCAGCCAGGGTGAAACAGATTGCGAGACGGGCGATTCTTAGAAACTTACGCATGACATTCTCTCCTTCTATCGGGTCATGAAATTGATTTGCGCCTTATCGTCGGCCGCCTCGAAATAGATATAGAGTTCACTGAGCATGTAGCCGTAAGACATCAACCCACTGCACGGCGGGTATTGAATGATGCCACTGCCTCCACCTGGAGCGATCTGCTGGCCAATCTCAGCGGTAATTGTCGCGTCTCCATGGGCAAGAAAACCCGTGTTGTCTGGATCCGCTGCAACCGAAATCCACTGGCACTTTTCCTGCGGAGTGTTGGCCGAAGTCGCTCGCACTTTTGAGCCGGCGCCTGTAGACGTAACAATGATTGAACGGATCATTCAAATCCTCCCTACGCGGCCCCGCCGCCAAATGGTCTCACTGGACGGTATGGGCCAGAATCCCCCCAACCGCGCAAATTTATCGTGCAATCCTCCGGGAACAACCGACACCCCTCAGTTCCGACAATCGTATACTTGACGGACTTCCCTTTCATGATCTTCAGTTCCACCATCTGCTTTGCATAAACGCCGCCTGTCGATGGAATGGTATACGTGAAATCCGTCCCGTCGATAGTAATTGTGAGCACGGTATCTTCGGTAGAGATCACCGCCCACAGGCTTTCATGGTCGTGATGGAAGTAGTGCGGATACCCGAAAGTCATCTCCTGCGTCTGCCAGGTGTTGCGCACCATGTCTCCGGGCTTCTGCTTGAAAGACGGCTGCCACTCGTAAAACTTGGGGCCCGATGCTGCCCACTGGACATCGATCGCCATGTTGCGCGCGTCCTGCCCGTCTCCAGAATTCACTATCAGGTTCTTCTGATCTTCCCGATCTGCATTCGTGAACGCCTGTGCAGCCTTCAAGACCGTGTAATTGTCAAATCCGGCAATGACAGAGATCGCAACTGAGGGGCTCACGAAGTCGAGCATCGCATCGCCGAACTGCTTCTCGGAGCGCGAATCGTCCGCATCCTCGCAGCCGGTTCGGAATTGCCCTGGGATAGCGGTGCCGTCGTCTGTTGTGCCGCCAGCGGTATGTAGTCGCCCATCGGCGCCACCGTAGATCACCGACTGCACGCTCTGACCTTCCTCCTGATAGGCCATCAGGAGTTCAACAGCAGGCTCGTCTGGCCACCAGGCTTTTGCTGCCACGTCGTAAGACAGCCGATGCCGATTCGCGTCCGTGCCCACGTAGTCGTAATAGACCCAACCGCGCGCGTACGAGAGCTGCTGAGAATAGGGCAGCGTGTCGTCCGGTGGAATGTAGTCGCCGAATGTCTGGCCAGCGGTATCGCCATGTGGGAATAGCACGTAGAGATCGCCTGTGATTGATTCAGAGACCGCTCCACCGCCACTCTCGTAAATCCCATCGACAGCGCGAAACCAAATCTTTCCTTCCCCGGAGCACAGACAGCGGCGCGCGAACAGTCCGCGCTTCCCGGCCTCGAGGATCGTCATGACAGAAACATCGTTCAGCGCCGGATAGATCGCAAAACTTCGCTGCGAGGAATAGACGATTGACCGACCGTCAGGGAGCATCACGCCATTAACGAGAGGCTCAGTCGGCGCCGTCACTTCCTGCGTGAATCGGATCGGTGCGGAATCGGCGTTCCCGGGCTTCGTCCAGAACAGGCTGCCCGGCTGATAGACGCTCCCGCACGCGAACAGAACGTCGATCAGAGGATGCGGTCCCCACAAAGAAGGCAGCGGCTGCGCAAGGAGAATCGGCTCTTTGATGTACCAGGCGACCGCGGATCCAGTTCCCGCATTCTCGTTTATCTGAACGAAGGTCGTGCTGGTCGGCTGATTGTAAAACGTGTAGTCGACGCCCGCGATGTTGATGATCGTGCCGCGGCCCCACGAGGTATTGAAAGTGTCTCCAGAGACTCGCACAACAGATGTCCCTGCGACGTTGCAGGTTCCACTCTTTGGAGTGTCTATCGTTGGGAACGGCTGATGATTGTCGAGTTCCAGAGGTGGCGCGTTGGCCAGAGCCGTTTCCGATTGATCATCGTTGAAAGTCGGAGTCCCCGTGTTCGGAACACTTCCGATCCGATGCCATCCCTGAAGGTTGCCGCCATACCGTTCAATTCTCAGTTGCGTGGCCTGTGCGTCAGACACGGTGGAAAGAGTCAGGATCACCCGCTCGCTTCGAGGAGAGGGGCCTCCACGCATCGGAGGAGACGGATTCGACATTGCGCCGATCGCCGACTCTGCCCGATAGCGATAAAGGAATTGCGTCCCGAGGTCTCCAGTGTCAGGACCGTAGGTACCGCCGACAAGGATCGCCGACACATACACGTCGACCGCCCCAGTAACCACAAACTGCACCCGGCACGAGTTCATGTCCTTCCAGGTCCGCGTCAGGTCGGACCCAACACGGTTCGCCTCGAGAACGCTCAAAGGAATCTTGAACTGCGTCCATTGAGCCTTTCCTGCATCGCTTTGCGCGCTGGTGGAGGATTGAACCGGAGAGCCAGTGTCTTCCTCATAAACGGTCATGGTGGGAATGGAACCATAATAGGGATACTGGTACTGATTCGGATCGATTCCTGACACGTCAGTTCCAGGGGGCGGCAAGAACTCCGGATAGTAGCCAAACTGAGCAATGACCGCGGCCTCGTCGATGATCTGTCTTTGAATCGCGCGCTGCTGGGTGGTGAGCAGCGACAAGGTTCCCTGGGCAGCCGGCACAAAGTCAGACGCTCGAAACTCGAAGTAGTAGAAGTTTCTCTGAAAGATCGTCCCGGCCCCGGATCCGGCCACGTCGATATCGAACATGATCTTTCCCGACGTCAGTTTCGAAGGATCGGTCAGGAGAAAGCCCACCTGCAGGTAGTCGGTCGACTGGATTGGACGTCCACCGACAAGCGAAAGGTTTGCCGCAAGCGCCGTCGACGTCAGATAGCCCGTGCCAGTAGTGATCGCACTCACCATGGCATCCTGAGTCACAGTTTCGGCTGCAGCGTGCGTGCTCACGAAATACGCACGGAAGGATGCCAGTCCGGCCAGAGCATCGCCAGCGGCCCGCGTAGACGCCGTACTGGTTCTGATACAAGTCAGCCCGTTCGGTCCCGGAGTCACCGAGAGCACCCGGCAGTTTTCTGCCGCTGCAATCCGGATCATCGAATCCACCTGGATCTCGCGGACAGGAATGCTCAACACGATCGAGCAGGCCCCTGAAGTTCCGGCATCGTAGATAATCGATCCGATCGTGATGGTCCCTGACGTTGCGGGGAATACATCGTGGACGAGGACGGTTTCTACGGTTCCGCCTCCCGTGTTAATCAGCAGTCGAGATCCAGCCAATATTCCCGCTGCCACTGCCGGATTGACGCATGCCCATCCGGTCGTGCCCGTATCGAACAGAATCTGCGAGATGGTCGTATTGACGCGCCACTGCTCGCGTGTGGGGTTTCCGGCAGTTCCTCCTTCAATCCAGACCGCCTGCAGCGCAACGTCGCTCGCGTAAGAGAAGTCTTCAAGGTATGCGTTGTTCGGGATGGCCAAGGCTGCAGTCGGCGGCGAGTTCGGCGCGGCGATCCCAAGACCGTAATCCGTTGCCGCGTCCATGCTCACCTTGCGCATCTTCGCGGTGTCGGCAACGTACATCCACGACTGAGGTGAACCGTCAGGACGGAACGGCACGAGCGCGACCGGGTTCCCTGAATATCCGGTGTCTACTTCGGTCAGATTGCCAGAGGTTCCCGTGTAGAGTTTTGTTCCTGCAGCCGACACCCTGATGAAAGGATTCGCCGCACCTGGCAACTGATCGTTCATCCGGCGAACGGAATGGATCGCATCGGCAAGAGCGGTCGAGTTGATCCGAGCGAAGCCAGCGCGTGATTCGATGGTGCCTGGTTCGTACGAACGCGCATTTTTCAAACGAGAGAATTTTCCTGGAGCGAGGATATCCGGAGGCGCAAGCTGCAGCCCCGTACAGGCCATCTTCCGTTTCAGACGAGTGTAGTCCGCCATCTACAGCCCATTCCTCCGCAATGCAGCAAGGTATTCCTCGATACGATCAATCCGCTTTTCCTCACGATCAATCCGCTTTTCTTCTGACGTGGCGTGAGTCTCCAGATCGCGCCGAGTCTGTTCTCCTGAAGCCTTCGTATTCGAGTACAGCATTCCAGCTACAAAAACCAGACCGGCGACTTTCCAGAGCAAATCAAATGAGACAGTCGGCGCTTTCACGATTTCCCGTCTGGCGCTGGCCCTGTTTCCTTGATGGTCGTTTTCTCGACAACCTCTCCTCCGTCTGGAGTCTTTCGGCTCACGCTAGACTCCAAGGACTGTATTTTGCTGTCAGCGAATTTCTTGACTGAACCAGCGAAAAGATGAAGCAGATCGTAGATCCATTTATACCAAAATGATCCGACTTCCGGTGGCGGCATGCTGGTGACGAACGCGCTGAAAAGCCAATAGGCAATGAGCACTTCGAGAATTACCTTCGGGTGAGCAAATAGTTCGTCCATTACTTCGAAACCTCCTGCACGTCCTGAGTCTCTCTGGGCGACCTTCGCGGATGCTGCTCTTTCGGCCTGATCGCCCTATCGCCCAATGCTTCGAAGAATGCCGCATTCGCCCGCATCCTCTGGTTCCTGATCGAAGCCATCCGATAGAAGTTGTTCATCAAAGGCATCGAGTCTGTCAGCGTCGACCCGCCCTGCTTGGATACTGCGACGTGTTCGGCGTAATCCAGGATCACGTCGAGTTCTTCTTGGCTCATTTGTACCGGGCCATCAACTACCGGGATAGGCGCCTTCCTGGCGATATCTCCAGTAACTGAATAGATTCCGTTCGGCACCTTCGATAGCGCGATCATGTTGTAGCCACACACTCCGACCTTTGTCGGCTGATCTGAAGTGTTTCTCCAGTAGGTCTGATCGAACCGCTCAAAGTCTTCGAGAGAAGAAATCTGCACGTCCACGCCCTGAATCTGAGCGTTCATCAGAGGCGACTGCATCCGCGCAATCTCAACGCCCTGGCGCCACCGCATCTCGCAGTATTGAGCTCTCAGCAGATCCTGAGACATGCCGGCGCGCCCAAACAAGTCAGCCAGCGCTCCCCACTTCAGAACCCACGACAAATCGTCAGGGATGCCCAATAGCGTGGCCGACACTGAGGGATTGAAGTTTGCCCCGGCATTCACCGAAAGCATGTCCAGAGACCCAACGTCGTTCGGAGGAGGGGCCAACTGGAGTGATACCGGAGGCGTAATCGCAACGCTGTACTGCGTCGGTCTTCCGGCGTTCAGCGCCCAGCCCCGCGAAAAGGCATTCAGTCCGAATTCATCCGACCGTTGAAGTTGCCGATAAACCGCCGCGCCCGCGTCACTGAGGCCCACCCATGATGCCCACCGGACATCAATGACGTTCTCGGAAAGCGGCACCCTGCCAATCGGCGAAGGCGGAACGGCCGGCTGCGAGTTGGTCAGCATGATCCCGGTTTCAACAAGAAGTTGATTTCTTCGCCGCTGCAGCGCCTGGGTAAGATCGTCGAGGGTGAATTGCTCCGTGCCGAGCCATGAGGATTGCGAACTGATAGCCTGATTCTCCATCAGCGCATACTGCAACTGCAGGATCATGTCGCGGTCGGTGATCGTCATCCCGAGAAGCGAAGGAAGTTGAACGGTCAGATCGTAAAATGCCGTCCCGGAGACCGTATTGAAAACACCGCGCTCTTTCCAAAACTGCGTGATGCTACCGTACGTGCGAAGGGCTTCCGCGAGAATCAGCCCGAGTTCAGTGTCAGCCCAGTAGGAAGTCGCAGTGAGAGTGATCGACAGTCGGCCTGCCAGTTGCTGCTTCAGTTGGGACCATGTGATGAAGGAGTAAGGCATCCATCCTCAGTTCGGGTTTCCAACGCAGATGTAATCAAACACCGTACTACCTACCGATGCGGAGGTCATCGTAACAACCAACTGTGCCGTATTCGCGTTCTTATACCAACGAACGCCCACGCCAGGATCGGCTCGCGGCGACATTGTGCAGGAAGGCACGCTGCCGTAGGCTACTGGGAACGTGACTGTCGCATTTACTTGACCGTTCGTGATTGTCGCAGTTCCAGCCCAGGTATCGGCTGAAGGCTGTATCAGTTTTGTCTGAACCTCCAGCGTGCCGTCGTCACCGACTTGCAGAATTCGCGTGGAGTTGTCGTTAGCAAAAAGCCGCAGGACGCCAGACTCGACCTTCCAGTTCTTGCACGGCGTAGCGCCCGTTAAAGCGCAAAGGCGCGAGGTGCCTTGAATGTAGTTGCCGTAGGAGTCGGGGTAGCCGTTCAGGAACGTGCTGCGCGCAGCAAGCATATCGGCAGGACTGTTGGTCATCATCCCGAGATCGTAGATACCGCCAATCGTCGTCGTGTTCGTCGTGTCGATGTACCCTTTGGTGATGGTTCCGGTTTCAATGAAATAGCCGACCGTGTTCGTGCCGTCACCGAGAAGTACATTTCCAGAAACCACGACAGCATTGACCACATCCTCGAACGCAACAGTCCGAGAATTACTGGCGATAGTATTTCCGGCGATGATTGCATTATTGACGTTGAAAACATGAATCCCGGCATAACAATTCGTGCCAGCGTTCAGATTGCAGTTTGTTCCAGCAGAATCCGCCTGAAACACCTGAGCGCCGATGACCTTGATATTTGAGGTGTTCTTGAACAACATCGCAGGACCGCCCTTGATGTTGTCTGATCCCCCGCCAATGAATGTGAAGTTTAGTTGTGCCTGCGCCCCAGATGCCTTCTGGACAGCGACGCCTCCAGAGCCACTTATCAAATCGCGGTTAGAAATAATCGAATCAGTGAACGTATATCCGCCCGACTGATTGACAGTCGTGCTCAGGATATGGATTCCCCAGTCGCCACAAGAATCAGGATTCACGTTAATGAAGTGCGTTTCTCCGCTACCTTCCGCATCGATATGCAGGCAATCGCCGGGATACTTGAAGATCCAGATGTTTTGAAGCTGCGAGACTTGTATGCCTGCAATGGCAAACCCGTCAGCACTTCCCGTCGTTCCACCCGGGCCCGTAATCTTGACGTCGTGGATATCGACGTAGCCTGGGATGAATGAGGCGTTACCAATCGGAACAGCGTCAGATGATGTCGAGGTTGAAGTAACACTTAGGTTCGAAAAACCCATACCGCTGGTTACGTAGGCTGGATTAAAGTTCCACGCGGACGTACCAGACAAGGCAATCGTGGTCTGCCCCATGTCCAACCCGCGAACGTAGAGCACGCCAGAGGAATAGGAGAAAGCATTTCCTGTGACGGTATAGGTTGCGGCTCCGAGCAGAAGATTCGTGTTCCGGGAGATCGCCACGGGAGCCGACCATGTTTGAGCGCCCTTGAAGCCTCTCGCGTCAGCAGTTCCGCCCGTCGACGGCAGCGCTGCCACGCATGCCGCGATCTGAGCGCCAGCGTTAGCCCCGGGGAAGTTCGTGCAATCGTTCAGCCCGGGGGTGCCGATAACAACATCGCCCAGCGTGTAGGTGGTCATGCCGGTTGCAGTGACCCGGACATCGTAATGCCCGGCTGCTGCGTAGAAGAAGAACTGGCCTGTTGTCGCACCCTGAATGGCGAATGGGTTTGCGAGTGGCGTCACGCCATTATCGGAATAAATAGTCGCTAGAGTCGACGTTTGACCGGGAGGATCGTAGACAGTGATACACGGCTTCCCGGAGCACGCCCCAGTCAGAAATGATCTTTGAGCAAAGGACGTGCTCGCGATGCCAGCAGTCGTTATCGTCTGCCCTCCCTGCTGCACCCAGTTCTGATACTTCTCGAATCCAAACGCAGTCTGGGCGCAGAGCAGCAATCCGATCAGAATAAGAAGTCGACGCACGGGTCCTCCTACGAGTTCTTGCCTTTCATGGGGCCGTCGCGAAATGGCGTAGCAAGTGGTCCTTGCGTGAGATTTCCGATAGCAAGACCAGATGGAATAGCCGGACTCTGCATCGATCCGGTACCCATGTTCCCGTCCTTAAACGGGGAATTCATCGACTCACCTCCCGGCTGACTGATTGGCACTTTAGGATCAATTGACGGAGCCGGAATCGCGTCGGTAAACGTGGAGTGAAGGTCGCCCATTTTTGTTCTCCTTAAACTGGAACGTTTGCTAACATAGAAACGGCCCCGATGAAAGTTGACGCTCTCTTCGAGGCCTCACCAATCGCAATACGGAAAGGACGTATCACGCAATGGCTAAACGAATAGTACCATTTGTGGAAAGCGCGAAGCATCTCGCGGCATCCAAGAAGAATATTCTCAAAGCTCAAGCCGCCTGCGTCACTCACGGAAGCCACAAAACTCCTGAGTATGAGGCGTGGGTCAATATGAAGCAGCGATGCACAAATCCTGGATACGTTCATTTCGAACACTATGGAGGCAGAGGTATCGTAGTTTGCGAAGAGTGGTTTCGTGATTTCGCGACATTTCTGAGAGATGTCGGACAGCGGCCAAGTTCGAATCATTCCTTGGACCGCTATCCCAACAATAACGGCAACTACGAACCCGGTAATGTGCGTTGGGCCACTCGAAGCCAACAGCACATGAATAAGCGCAACAATCGACTCTATACCTACAAAGGAGAGACAAAGCATCTGTTCGCGTGGGCTGAGACTTACAAACTTCCTGTAGAGCGATTGCGCAATCGCATCCGTTCTGGATGGAGCATTCACGACGCTCTGACGACACCGCAAATTCCACACAGCCAACGACGAAACTCTAAAAAGCGAAATCACCACCCACCTCCGGCACCCCATGGGCAATGACTCTGGAGCCATTTCGAGTCTAAAGGCCACTGCGAATTGTTCGTTCGCTTAACCAGACTCATCAGATAAACTTCGTCGTCTGTCTTCTTCACGCCCGGCAGCATCTTGTCGTAGTTCTCCTGACCGTGAGTGATGAAGTAGCGCCAGTCCACGCCACGCAGGTCGGGTATCGCTCCCTGATTAGCCAGCCCCCACATTCCGGAATGCGACAGAGCTTTCCAAACAACAAGGCCAGGCGGGATCGTATCCGGGATATCTTCATCGTCAACAAGCTCAGCGCCTCGCCGTATGTACAGGGTTGAATAGCTTTTTTCGAACGTCGGCGTTGGGTACCACTCCTGTTTTGGCGCGCGGCCATTTGCGGCTGATCCAGCCTTGAAGCTTGCCACGATATACGGCTGCCCTTGCGATGAGCGCTGGGGGTCCATTCGATTAATATCAGCCTGCTGCTTGTTGATCTTCAGCCAGTAGCCTGACGACGGGTCGTAAACAGAGAGCCACTTCTTAAAGTCTCTGGACGGAGCGTCGTAATAGCAGCGGAAAATTTGATAACTTGCCGCCGCGTTTGTCTCCCCCGAATACCCTATCGCATTGGTCCCCAGAGCAATCGTCAGCACAATGGCCGCAGGATTCGTCACATCGATCGCCGTGATGTTGTAGATCGGCCCTGTGGTCGAAACCCGGAACTGCCTGGTGTTCATCGGGGCACCCGTGTTGAGAACCTGGGCGAGCACCAAAGCCGAAGCCGTGGCGTCAAGAGTGACCTGATCGGAGAATTGAGTTACGGAAGCCGTGCCATCGGAGATGAGCGCCGGCGAGTATATCTGCGCGTCCTCGACTAGAAAACTCCAAAGACGGGAATCGCAGATGTCGCGCCAAGCCCTGTTGACAAGGATCCGAGCCAAGCCTGGAGGAAGCTTTGGCACCCAACC